>Ga0272441_10011299_pt1 | contig 13285 bp, 10 predicted proteins | sample SSMProp6N_FD_193582 | JGI IMG/M metagenome (GOLD analysis project Ga0272441, IMG submission 193582) | Marine sediment archaeal communities from Little Sippewissett salt marsh, Falmouth, MA, United States - SSM-Prop-6N | ecosystem: Environmental > Aquatic > Marine > Wetlands > Sediment ... | reverse complement strand
AATGATCGAGACGGGTTTGAAGGATAAGGTTGTCGTCGTCACCGGTGCGGCGGCGGGCATCGGCAAGGCCACCGCGTTGCGGTTCGCCGAGGAGGGCTGCCGGGTGGCGGCCTGGGACATCAGCGGCGACAACGCCGCAGCCGTGGTCTCGGAGATCGAGGCTGCCGGCGGTCAGGGCCGGTTCCAGATCGTCAACGTGGCCGATGCCGAGGCGGTGAACGCCGCGGTGGCCGAGGTGGTGGACGCGTGGGGTGGTATCGACGTTGTGGTGAACAACGCCGGCATCGTGCGCGACGCCCAGCTGGTCAAGTTCAAAGACGGTCAAGTGGTCGCCACCATGAGCGACGAGCAGTGGGACGCCGTCATCGGGGTCAACCTGCGCGGCGTTTTTAACTGTACCCGGGCGGTGGTGCCCCACCTCATTGCGGGTGGTGGCGGGTCGATCCTCAGCACCAGCTCGGTGGTGGGGCTCGACGGCAATTTCGGCCAGACCAATTACGTCGCCACCAAGGCCGGCGTCATCGGCATGACCAAGACCTGGGCGCGGGAACTCGCCAAGTTCAACATCCGCGCCAACGCGGTGGCCCCCGGGTTTGTGGCCACCGAGATCCTGCAGTCCATGCCGGACAAGATCCTCGATGCCATGAAGGCCAGGACCCCTCTCGGCCGGATGGGCGAGCCGCGTGACATCGCCAACGCCTATGTGTGGCTCGCGTCGGACGGTGCGAACTGGATCACCGGCCAGACCTTGCGGGTGGATGGCGGATTGGTGGTCGGGACCTAGGTAAGGGCGCGAATTTTGAGCTGTGAATTCTCGATTCTGAATTGCCCCCGCCCTCCCGAATCGATGTGGTTTGGCTGGGGGAGATTTCAACAGCAGATATTCTAAATTGAGCATTGTGCGACGCGAGCGGGAGGTGTCATGAATCAACACGCAACGATTGTCTCGACGGGACGGTACATCCCCGAAATCGAGGTTCACAACGACGTCCTCCGCGAGCGATTCGCGCACATCCCGGACTTTGTGGACAAGATGGAGGAGTCGTCCTCGATCCTCACCCGTTGGTGGGCGCCGGACGACTGGGCGACCTCGGATGTGGCGCTGCCCGCAGCACGGCAGGCGCTCGAGCGGGCGGGTCGCAGACCCGAGGACGTGGACCTGGTCATCGTCGGAACCGACTCGCCCGATTACATCACACCGGCCACCTCGGTGGTGCTGCAGCACAAGCTCGGCGCGGTCAACGCCGGCACCTTTGACGTCGGATGTGCCTGCGCCTCGTTCCCCACCGGTTTGGCCATCGGGTCCGGGTTGATCGCGACCAACCCGAATCTGAAGACCGTGCTGGTGGTGGGCGTCTACCTGATGCACAAGCTGGCGGCGCCCGACGATCCGATGATCTTCTTCTACGGCGATGGCGCCGGGGCCGCGGTGCTCGAGCCGGCGGCTGAGCCGGGCTTCGTGTCGTCAGCCTACCGGGCCGACGGCGCCTACCAGGGGCACTGGGGCATCTATGCGGGGGCCACCTTCGAGCCGGCCACGGTCGAGGCGGTGACCGACGGACGGACCACGGTTCGGATGATCGAGCGCTACCCGCCCGAGGTCAACCACGAGGGCTGGCCAAAGGTGGTGCGCGAGCTGGCGAAGAACGGCGGCTTCAGGGTGGAGGAAATCGACTTCGCCATCTTCACCCAGGTGCGCAAGCCGTCCATCGAGCTGGTGATGGCCGACCTCGGCCTGCCCATGAGCCGGACCCACACGGTGATGGAGAAATGGGGCTACACGGGATCGGCCTGCGTGCCCATCGCGTTGGATGACGCCCTGGAGATGGGCAAGATCTCGTCGGGCGACCTGGTGGCCTTTGTGGGGTCCGGCGTGGGTTACAACCAGGCGGGGGCCGCGTTCAGGATGCCGTAGGCCCCAGCCAGCCCGGCCGGATATGAGATGCAAGATTCAAGATGCAAGATTCAAGATCCCCCGCCCGGCCGGATGGAGCGGGGAGCAAGGTCCGCCGCTCGGCCGGATGTGAGATACGAGATGCGAGATGCGAGATCCCCCACCCGCCCGGACGGAGGAAGGAGTAGGGAGCAAGGCAGTGAATTTTGAATTTTGAGTTCTTAGATTTGAAGTGCCCGCCGCCCGTCCGGAGCAGGGTTGGAGCGCAGGCCTCCGGCCTGCATTCTTGCGTTGAACGAAGCCTGGAAGTGCAGCCGAGACGGCCGCACCACACTACGGGACGGAGCAACGTGCAGGGGGCGGGTTGCAGGGAGAATCGAGAGGGCCTAGGATCGACGGGTCGTGGAGTCTGCGCCTCTCAACCGCCTGAAACACCGCATGGACGACGGAGCTGAACCATGGACACGCGCACCAAGACAATGCTGAAACTGGCCGTGATCTTCGGCATCCTGGTCATCGTTGTACCCGTCGTATTGGGCGCCTGGCTGATGTTGAGGAAGCCGCTCAAGGTGGATGCCTGGATGAGCCGGCTGGCGCTCGACCGCAACGGCTTGGAGGCGACGACCATCGATACCACCGCCGGCGAGATGACGGTGTGGCAGGGCGGTCGCGGCAAGCCCATGGTGTTGCTCCACGGCGCCGGCGACCAGGCCGGCGCGTGGGCACGCGCCGTCGCGCCGTTGGTGGAGACCCACCGGGTGATCATCCCCGACCTGCCGGGTCACTGGAAGAGCGATCCCACCGAGGGCCCCATCTCGGTGCCGCAGCTGTTGGCCGGGGTGGAAGCGGTGCTGGACGAATGCTGCTCTTCAGAGCCGGCCATCGTGGTGGGCAACTCCATGGGAGCGTGGGTCGCCTTCCTCTACGCTGTGCAACATCCCGAGCGGATCGAGCGCCTGGTGGCGGTCAACGGCGGCCCGGTGCGCGAGGAGGAACCACGCGTCAACCTTTTCCCGACCAACGTGGACGAGGCGCGCGAGACCATGAAGGGGCTGATGGGTCCGAACACCCTGCTGCCGCCGAACTTCGTGTTGAGAGACTTTGTCCGCCATGCTGCCAACGGACCGGCGGCCCGGCTGGCCCAGTGGTTTGCGGCACTGGGACAGGAGGCTGACTCCTTTGTCCTCGACGGGCGGCTGGACGAGGTGACGGTGCCGGTGGATCTGGTGTGGGGCGATGCCGACGAGTTGTTTGATCTGGACTACGCCCAGCGGCTGCTCGACGGTCTGCCCGCGGTGCGCATGACCCCGATCAAGGACTGCGGCCACGTGCCCCACCGGGAGTGTCCGGATCGTTTCCTGAAGGCGCTCAGGACGGCTCTCGATCAGCCGCCGCCGGAGCCGAAGACGTTGCCTGAAGTCCCCGAAGCTGCGGAGGGCGCCGGAGGGACGGAATGATCAACGCGGATATTCTCGGTGAACGCGCCCGGTTGTCACCGGAACGGACCGCGGTCGTGATGGCGTCCGACGGCAGCCGGTACAGCTATGCCGAAATGGATGGGCGCGCCATCGGTTGCGCGCGGATGTGGCTCTACGGTCTCGGTCTGCGACCCGGCGAACGGGTGGGTATCCTGGCGGGCAACCGGCTCGAGTTTCTCGACGCGTTCTTCGCCGCCGGAAAGAGCGGGGTGGTCCTGGTGCCGCTCAACACCCGCCTGACCGTTCCCGAGTTGGAGTTCATCATCCGCGACGGGTCGTTGCGAGCCGTGCTCTACGCCGAGGAACACCGAGAAAGCGTGCGCCGGCTGCGAAGCCGGGTAGATGTGGCCCACTGGATCGCGTTCGACGAACCGGCGGAGCCGGAAGACCGGGATTATGCGGACTTGGTGATGACCCGCGGCGCCGGACGTTCGGTGCGGCGAAAGTGCCGGCCCGAGGATCCCTACTGCCTGCTCTATACCTCAGGCACCACCGGCCGTCCCAAGGGCGTGGTGACGCCGCACCGTCAGGTGGCGTGGAACGCCTACAACACGGCGGTGTGTTGGCAGCTGACCGAGTCCGACTGCAGCCCGATCTTCACCCCGCTCTACCACGCCGGCGGGCTCGGGGCCTTCCTGACGCCCATCATGCTGGTGGGTGGAACCGTGGTGATCCACGGGGCGTTCGATGCGGCCGAGGTATGGCGGACCATCGCCGAGGAGAGGTGCACGGTGGTCCTCGGTGTGCCGACGATCTGGAAGATGCTCTCCGAGGCGCCCGAATTCGAGGACGTCTCCCTCGACCACGTGCGCTGGTTCATATCCGGCGGCGCGCCGCTGCCCAAGCACCTGATCGAGGTCTACCGCGAACGCGGGGTGGTGCTCCGGCAGGGCTACGGTCTCACCGAGGTGGGCGTCAACTGCTTCACCATGACCGATGAGGAGGCCTACGCCAAGGCCGGATCCATCGGCCGGCCGCTCATGTTCACCGAAGCGCGGGTTTCCGACGAGGCGGGCCAGGAGGCCGCTGTGGGTGAGGTGGGCGAGCTGTGGTTTCGGGGCCCGCACGTCAGCGCGGGGTACTGGAACAACCCGCAGGCGACGGCGGAAGCCCTTGACCGCAAGGGGTGGTTCCATACCGGTGACATGGCCAAACAGGATGAGGATGGATTTTTCTACATCGCGGGAAGATCCAAGGACATGTTCATCTCGGGCGGCGTCAACGTCTATCCTGCGGAGATCGAAAACCAGCTGTTGCAGCACCCGAGCCTGCAGGACGTGGCGGTGGTGGGCGCGCCTGACGAGACCTGGGGCGAGATAGGCGTCGCGTTCGTGGTTCTGGGTGACGACGCCGCCTTCGACCCGGAGGATCTGACGACGTTCTTGGAGTGCCGATTGGCGCGTTACAAGATCCCCAAGAAGTTCATCCGGATCGACGAGCTGCCGCGGACCGCCTACGGCAAGGTCGTCAAAGGGGAACTGATGGAATCGCTGAATGTCGGGAAACGTGACGAATGACTGTGAGGACTTCGAATTACGAATTGCGAATTACGAATTGCGAATTACGAATTGCAGAATGCAGATTCCCCCGTCCGACGGCAACGGGCTGAGGGGAGAAAAATGATCACCGGGTCATTCAACAATCATCAAACCGTAATGGAGGATTTCGAGTGAGCAAGAAACTGTATATCGCCGCATATCACCAGTCCGTCTTCGGCAAGCTGTTCGACATGACCGTGCCGCAGATCGTGGACAACGCCATCAGCGAGGTCTGCGCCGAGATCGACGCCGATGCGGCGTCCATCGACGTGGCCTCCATCGGTGCCACGTGCAACTTCTCTCTCAACGAGCAGGGTCTGCTCGCCGGTCTGGTGGCCATGACCCCCGGGCTCGGCGCCAAGCCCATCGAGGCGGTGGAGAACGCGTGCGCATCGGGCGGTCAGGCGATCGTATCGGTGGCCCAGAAGCTCATGCTCGGCATGGGTGATGTTGGCCTCGCGGTGGGCTTCGAGAAGATGCGGAACGACGAGGGCAAGATGGACGGCGCGCTGATCGGCAAGGTGCTGGGGTATTTCTCGCACCCGAAGGAGCGCGAGGGCAAGGTCTACGTCTTCCCCCATCTGTTCGCCGAGGTGATGCGTGACTACATGGATGCCCACGGGGTGAGTGAGCGTGACCTGGCGGTGATCTCCACTCAGGAGTACGCCAACGGGAACCACAACCCCTACGCCCAGATGCGCAAGATCCAGGTGACGCTCGACGAGGCGGCGACGCCGGAGGGGCGCAACCGGTACATCGTCGAGGGTCTCCCGCTCAAGACCTACGACTGCTCCCAGATCACCGACGGCTACGCAGCCCTGATCCTGGCGACCGAGGAGGGCCTGGCCAGATTGGGTGTGTCGAAGGCCGACTGCGTCGAGTTGGCCGGTTTCGGCCAGGCGACCGATCCTCTGATGAAGTCGGATCGGGACGTGCTCAGACCAGAGGGGGCGCTGCGGGCCATGAATGCCGCCTACGAGATGGCCGGCGCCGGTCCGGACGACGTCAATGTGGCCGAGATCCACGACTGTTTCACGGTGATGGGCGCCATCGGCACCGAGGTCATCGGCAAGGCCGGGTATGGCGAGGGCGCGCGCTATTGGGTCGAGGGCAAGGCCGCGCCGGATGGCGAGTGCGGCATCAACACGTCGGGCGGCCTGATCGCCAAGGGACACCCGGTGGGCGCCACCGGAGTCGCCATGATCGGCTGGTCGGCCTGGCAGCTGCTGGGCAAGGTGCCCGCGGAGCTTCAGGTCGCCAACCCCAAGATGGCCGCGACCTTCAACATCGGCGGACCGATCTGCGCATCGGTGTGCACGGTATTGCGCAGGGCCGACTGACGTCGGGTCGCGAATTTTGAGTTTTTGAATGTCAATTCTGAATTGCCCCCACCCGCCCGATTCGATCCGGGTTGGGTGGGGGAGAGTTCAGAACCAAGAACCAAGAACTGAGAACTGAGAATTTTGGAGCGAGGGTTTTGGGGGTGCGGTGATGAGCGACGTTGTTCCCGATCGCAGCGGTCATCTGGGGGTCGACGGCCAGAAGGTGTGGTGGGAGTATCACGGCGACGGAAGCCGCGAAGCGGTCTGTCTGCTCAACGGCCTCGCCATGCACACCAAGGCCTGGTATGGATTCCTGCCCATGCTCACCGACAGCTACGATGTCATCCTGTACGACTTTCTCGGCCAGGGTCAGTCGTCGCAGGACGACGTGCCGTACTTCATCCCGGAGTTCGCCCGCTATCTGACGCTGATCATGGACGAGGTGGGTGTGGAGAAGGTCCACCTGATGGGCATTTCATACGGCGGATTCATCGCTCTCGACTTTGCCAGGATGTACCAGGAGCGGCTGCACACGATGACCCTGTCGGGCATCCTGTTGAGCCACGAGACGCTGTTCCAGATGTACCAGGACATCTCGCTGCGCTTCTACACCGGGACGGAAGAGTCGTTCGAGCTCTACACCCACTACATGTACGAGAAGATCTTCGGCGAGGACTTCGCGAGCTCGATCGAGCCGGAGCAGTTGGCGGCCATGCGACAGCGATTCTATGACCGCTACATCGACAACCGCCACTGTCTGATCCGACTGACCGAGGCCCAGAACCCCTTCTTCGGCGAGCTCGACCAGAACCTGCCGCAGTACCGTGCGATCGAGACACCGACCCTGATGATCGTCGGCGAGCAGGACCGGGCCATCCCGCTGTGGCAGCAGCGCAAGATCTACGACATGCTGCCCAACACCCGATGGGAGGAGGTGCCGGACTGCGGCCACGTGGTGTACCTCGAAAAACCGAAGGAGTTCTTCGGCATGATCCGGGCGTTCATGGCGGCGAAGTCGCTGGGTTTTGAAGTGGACGAACCGGCGGACTAGATTGCGAATTACGAATTGCGAATTACGAATTGTCGATGAGGAATAACCTCGCCCCCCTCCCGAGGACAATTGTGGAGCAGGCTTCCGGGCCGCATTTTCAAGGTCAATCTGGGCCAGAATTGCAGCCGAGACGGCTGCTCCACAACGGCAAGCGAGGGAACTCATGATGACCGAGCCAGCGGTGGTCTCCCACCAGGTGGACGGTGAGGGAGAGGCGCTGGTGTTGTGCAACGGGATCGCCATGAGCGCGCCCAGTTGGGAGACCATGGCGGCGCCGCTTGCCGAGCGATATCGGGTGGTGCGATTCGATTTTCGAGGCCAGTTGCTCTCGCCGGGACGTCCGCCCGGCGATGTGGCCGAGCACGCGGAGGACCTCGTGGCGCTGCTCGATCACCTGGGGATCGAGAGCGCCCACCTCGTGTCCACCTCGTTCGGCGGGGCCGTCGCCGCCCTGGTGGCGGCCCGATTTCCGGAGCGCAGCCGATCATTGATCTCGATCGCGTCGGCCGACGGGTTTGACGGTGTCATGGCGGCCGAGGTGCTGCGCTGGCGACAGGGGTGTGTCGACGCCCTGGAATCGGGGGATCGCGGTGTGATCTCCGATGTGCTCGAGCCGGTGGTCTATTCGGCGGGATATCTCGCCGCCCACCGCGACGACCGGGCCCTGCGCAGGAAGCAGATCGCCGCCCTTCCCGAGAATTGGTTCCGGGGGCTGATCGGCCTTCTGGACTCCACCCCGAGCGTGACGCTGGCGGACGAACTGGGCAATGTGCGCTGTCCGACTCTGATCGTGGCCTCGGAGCTGGACGGGTTCATCCCGCTGGAGCGGACTCGGGCGCTGGCGGAGTCGATTCCCGGAGCCCGATTCGAGATCGTTGAGGGGGCCGGCCACGCCGTGGTCGTCGAGCAGCCCGATCGGCTGGTCGAGCTGTGTCTGGAGTTCCTCGATGGGGTGAGTTCTTGATATTGAATTCTCAATTTTGAATTGCCCCCCGCCCAGCCGCATAGCCCCATAGCCCCATAGCCCGCGGGAGCGAGTGTGGGACTGGTATGGTGAACGAGATGGACCGAGAACAACGTGCGATGGTGCTGTTCGAACGGGCCGTGGAGCTGCAAGGGCCCGAGCGAGTTGTCTTCCTCGATCGAGAATGTGCGGGCGATGACGAGCTCCGGCGGGTGGTCGAGGCCCTTCTGGAGGGCGAGGACTCCACCGTGGACGTGTCGCGGGTGGTGTCGAAGGCGGCATCCCCCCCTCCTCCGCCTCCCGTGGCGGAATCCAAAGAGTTCTCGGCCGGTGACGTCTTCGCCGACCGCTACCGGATCATCTCGCTTCTGGGGCGGGGCGCCATGGGCGAGGTCTACCGTGCCCACGACACCGTGCTCGATGTTCCCGTGGCCATCAAGTTCGTGCTCGGCTACCGGCCCGACTTCCGGGAGCGGTTGTTCAAGGAGGTCCGGCTGTCGCGAGAGGTGACCCACCCGGCGGTGTGCCGGGTCTTCGACGTGGGCAGCGAGGGCGATCGGCTGTACTTCACCATGGAATACGTCGATGGTGAGGACCTGGCGTCGCTGGTGTCCCGCATCGGACGGCTGCCGTCGGATAAGGTGGTGGACATCGCCAATCAGATCTGCGGCGGGCTCGCCGCGGCCCACGGCAAGGGCGTGATTCATCGCGATCTCAAACCGGCCAATATCATGATCGACGGCGAGGGACGGGTTCGGATCACCGATTTCGGAATCGCGGTGACCAGGGACGACGACGACCGCGACGCCGTCGCGGGCACCCCCGCCTACATGGCGCCGGAGCAGTTCAACCCGGACAGTGTCGTCGGTCCCACCGTCGATCTCTACGCCACCGGTCTGATCCTGCACGAGCTCTTGACGGGGCGGAAGGTGTTCGACGAGTCGGGATTCACCGAGATCTTCCGCGCCAAGACGCGGACGCGGCCCGCTCCTCCGTCCGAGTCGGTGGACGGTGTGGACCCGCAGCTCGAGCGCGTCATCATGAAGGCCATCTCCCGCACGCCGGAGGATCGGCCGCCGTCGGCCCTGGCCATGGCCGCCGGGCTGCCCGGCGGGGATCCGCTGGCCATGGCGGTGGAGGCGGGAGTGCTGGCCCATCCCGAGATCGTCGCCGCGGCCACCATCGATCGGCCGTTCAGACGATCCAGCCCGTGGTTGATGCTCGTGGCGCTCGCCGCGGCGCTCGCCGGTTTCTTGGCCCTGGCCGGACCCTCGGCGGTGTTGGAGGGCGTGCGCCGATTCAAGGCGCCGGAGGTCCTCGTCGACCATTCGGAGCGGCTGTTGAGTGATCTCGAGCTCGGCGACGCCTCCGACGAGGCCGACTGGGGGTTTCTGGACAATGTGGCCGCCGCCGATCCGGTGGATCGGGTGCTGTTCTGGTATCGGCAGGAAGGGCCACGGCCGTTGCCTGATTTCGTGGCGCGGGCCTTTGATTCCGGAGGGCTGCTCGGCCAATTCGATCGCGCCGAGGCGATCAGGCGCGAGCCGCTCTTCGTGATGCTCGACCCCACCGGCGAGTTGGTCTTCTTGAATGCCGGAACGTCCTTCGGTTCGAGGGTCGGCGGCGTGGTGGGCGAGGCGGGAGATTTTGACTGGTCACGACTCCTCGGGCCGGCCGGCCTCCAGGGGGTCGATCTGCTGTCGCATCCTGAGACCGTCCTCCCGGTCGCCTCCGACGAGCGGGCTGCGTGGACGGCGAAGGACCCGAGGTGGCCGGATGCGACGATCCACGTGGAGGCTGCGTCATTCGAGGGTGTTCCGGTCTACTTTGCGGCGGAAACGGTGGACGGGGGCTCGAATGCGCGTCACGAACAGTTGCGGCGCCGGGAGAGTCTGGATCGATGGGTCCGAAGCCCGCTCTACCTGTTGATCGTTCTGGGAGCTCTTGCCCTCGGCGCGCATTCCATTGTGCACAATCGGAGTGATCTCAGGAGGGCCGCCGTACTGGCGGGCGTGGTGCTCGTTGTGGGGCTGTTGGCGGCAGTCTTGTCAGCCGGTCGTCCGGAGCACCCGTTGGCCTCGTCCGGCATCACCCTGCTCGGTCACGTTCTGGACATCTGTATGGGAGCGTTGGCGGTGGGTCTGTGTTACGTGGGCCTGGAACCCCTGATCCGTCGCTACAGACCCCAGGCCCTGATCGCATGGAACCGTTTGCTCGCGGGTGGTGTCATCGACCGGTCGGTGGGATACGGCCTCCTGGTCGGCGCGCTGGCAGGCACGATCTGGGCCTCCGCTGCGGAGCTGGATCGGATCGTGATCGCGGCCCTCGGTCTGGACCCGACCTGGGGTTTCCTGGGCGCGGATCAGCTGAATGCCGCTGTGGGTCTCGGTTCGATGCTGTCCACGGCCTTGGGTCAGGTGGAAGGCGCCATCGCGGGTGGGCTTCTTTCGGCAGTGCTGTTCGCGCTGCTGAACCGGTGGCTTAAACCGCGGTGGTTGGCGCGGGCGGTTTTTGCCGGTCTCATCGCGCTGATCTTCGGCATCGACAACGGCGCCCATTTGCCGTTGTCCATCGCCACCCTCGGGTTGGTCAGCGGCGTGATGGCCCTCGTGCTGCTGTACCGGTTCGGACTTCTGACCCTGGTGGCGGCGCTGCTGGCAACCGGTCTGCTGATCGCATTCCCCATGACCACGGTGGGCGGCGTGTGGTTCGCTCAGGGCGGCTATCTGGCCATCGGCCTGGTGCTGCTCCTCGGCGTTGTGGGCGCTGTGCTGGCCGTTCTCGGCGGCGCCGTCGAAAAGTATGCGGACCAGCCGATGGGATAAACGTTTCACGGTACACGTTAAATGTCAGATGTTAAACGTTAAACGTTAAACGTTAAACGTTAAACGTTGAACGTGGAGAAGTGGGGAGTGGGTGGGGGTCAATTCGTAATTCGTAATCCGAAATGGTAGGCGGGCGGAGGTTGCGCTATGCTCTGTGTCAACAACCAACGGAGGTGACACGATGAGCGCGAAGGTCCGGATGGTCCTGTTGGCATGTGTTGTCGTCGCGGTGGCGATCGTGGCGTCGCTGGCCGTGGCAACCAGCGAGGTGGCGGTGAGCACCGATGCGGTGGCGGCAGAGAAGTGTTGCTTCACCAATCCACGGTACTCAGGTGTATGCGAGGTGACTCCGGGGGAGGGCGAGACCTGCTCCAGCATCCTCGGCTACCTCAACAATCCGAACAGTTCCGGCAAGGCTTACTGCGGCGGCACTGCGGTTCGCGGTGGGTGGTCGCAAGTGGCCTGCGAGTAACGGATCGGGGGCGCGCGCTGCAGGATCCTGAAATCGATGTGCCGGCCACGAGATGCGGCGACACCGACCGACCTCCCAATCGGTTGTTTCGACTGCCGGGCGCAGGAGAAAAAGAGTTTCGTTGCCGGATCGACGGTCGACAGGTATCATCTGTCGGTCACTCTCAAACGGTGGAGGAAAGAACCGATGACTGAGAAGAGCCGCGGGTTGAAACTCGGCACAATGGCCCTGGGACTGGTGTTGCTCCTGTCGGGTTCGACGGTGTGGGCGCAGGGTGCCGGCAGCGACGACTGGAGAGAGGTGGAGAAGGAGTCCAAGCGGCTGAGGCGCGATGAGATCGCCGACCAGGCATTGCAGAAGCTCCTTGCCAGCAGCATCAAGGCAGATACCCTGTACGAAAAGGCGTACGGCTGGGCGGCGTTTCGAACGGTGAAGGCCGCATTTGTCTTCTCCGGAGGCGGAGGCAACGGAGTCGCGGTGGACAAGGAGACCGGCGAGCGCTTCTACATGAAGATGGCGACAGCGGGTGTCGGGTTCGGCATCGGTGGCCAGTCCTACGACCTGATCTTCCTGTTTCAGGACAAGGGCTCGTTCTACAATTTCGTGGAGAACGGCTGGCAGGCCGATGCCGGTGCGCAGGCGGTTGCCGGGGCTGAGGGTGCCAACGCCCAGACGACCTTCACCAACGGCATCGCGATCTACCAGCTCACCAAGGGCGGCCTGATGGCCAGTGCCGATATCGCCGGGACCAAGTATTGGAAAAACAAGAAGCTGAACAAACCGGTCGATTAAGAACCCAGCCGCGTGGTCCGCGATTCGCGGCGTGCGGCACGAACACAATGAGGAGTTGGATCATGAAATTGGTATTTCGATCGTTGGTAGTTGTCATGACGATGGTGGGCTTTTTGGCTCCGACCGGTACGGCCCTCGCCGAGGACGAATGGAAGGACCTCAAGGACGAGTCCAAAAGGATGAAGATCCAAGAGACGTGTCAGAAGACAATGGACAAGGTGGCGGCGGACAACCCGGCGGCGAAAGAGCTGTATGACAAGGCCTACGGTTGGGCCGCCTTCGACAACACCAAGGTCGCCTTCGGCGTCTCCGGCGGCGGGGGCAACGGCCTTGCCGTCAACAAGAAGACCGGCGAGAAGACCTTCATGAAGATGGGGACCGTCGGCATCGGGCTTGGTCTCGGTGTCCAGAGCTACCAGGTGCTGTTCCTGTTCCAGGACGAGCAGACCTTCACCAACTTCGTCGAGAAGGGCTGGCAGGCCGATGCCTCGGCGCAGGCCGCCGCCGGCAAGCATGCCGTGAGCGGGCAAACCGGCTTTGTCAACGGAATGGCCATCTATCAGATGACCGACAAGGGTTTGATTGCGTCGGCCGACGTCGCCGGCACCAAGTACTGGAAGAACGACAAACTCAACTAGGCATTCTGTTTTGCCTGAGATATTCAATCGCGCCGCCAATGGGCGGCGCGTTTTTCGTGGCCCGCCGGTGGTAGGGTGGTGGCGATGACGAGCGGCGATTCGAACAGGAAGCAGATCCTCTCCTGGGCGGCCTACGACTGGGCCAATTCGGCATTCGCAACCATCATCCTGGCGAGCTTCTACCCGATCTTCTTCCGCGAGTACTGGAGCGCGGGGTCGGCCAGCGCCGACATCACGTTCCGACTCGGCTTCGCCAACTCCATCGCCAGCCTCGCTATCGTTGTCCTGGGTCCGGTCCTCGGCGCCATCGC
>Ga0272441_10011297_pt1 | contig 13287 bp, 17 predicted proteins | sample SSMProp6N_FD_193582 | JGI IMG/M metagenome (GOLD analysis project Ga0272441, IMG submission 193582) | Marine sediment archaeal communities from Little Sippewissett salt marsh, Falmouth, MA, United States - SSM-Prop-6N | ecosystem: Environmental > Aquatic > Marine > Wetlands > Sediment ... | reverse complement strand
ATCTTTTTTTCTTTTTTAGGTTGATTATAATTATTAGTACCAATAAAAATGTAATATTTTTTGTTCATAATCGGATATTATAAATTCCTTATCAATATCCACATTATTGTTTTTTAACCAAATAAAAAGATCTCCACCCAAATGGTTTATAGAATGGGAATTGATTACTCTCAATTTTTTTAACAAGAATTATGTTTTCATGTAAATCAATTAGATTGATTAGTGGCTTTACAGCAGCATCTAACTCCCTTACAATAATTTTACTTTCATTTTTCACATTTTTAAAAATATAATCTACAACCTGTAACAACGGTAATGTACAACTTGATACAATAATTATATTAAATTCTTCAATAGGATAATTCATTCCGTTTCCATGGTCAATTTTTATTTTATCTTGTAAATTTTTTTTATAGACTACAATATTAGCCAGTTTTATGGCTTTTGAATTCCTATCAATCCCTACTATTTTTGCACCAGTTGTTCTCGCTAATGTTAATTCAGTCAATGGGTATGCACCACAACCAATATGCAAAATTTTATCATCATTTGAGATATTTGACGCTTTATATTCATTTTTATATACTGTGCTAACTAATTTATCATATAATTTAGCAATTATTTCAAATTTATAAGCAATATTATCAATAAAAATCCAGAAAAATATTATTTGTTTTTTTAACAAAAAAACCATCAAATTATTTTTAATTTTCATTTTTCTGAATAATGAATTTATACATTTGTTAATTACTTTTCTGTTATTTTTATAATGATTTATATTTATAAGAAATAATTGTTTTTCAGAAAAGCCTTTAATTAGCTTTGAAATAATATCTTTTTGAGAAAAATCAACATGTTAATTGATGAAAAAACCTCAGAGAAATTTGCCAAATATATGAAAAAATATAATGTACTTTATAGGAATCTTGCAAGAATTGCCCAAGAAAATTTGCTTTACTCTCTCAGAAATCCTTTGATAGTAGATATTGGTATTGGTCCGGGTTTATTATCTATAGAAATTAATAAATTAATTCCAAATGCAAATATTATTGGTATTGATCCATCAATTGAAATGCTTAAATTGGCTAAGAGAAAAGTGGTTGGTACCAATTTTAAGAAAATTGAAACAATATTGACAAAAGCTGAATCTATTCCGTTGAAAAATAATCTCGCAGATCTAGTTATCAGTAGATTTAGTTTTATATATTGGGATAATCCTAGCGATGGACTTACTGAGATATATAGGATTTTAAATCCTGGTGGACGGATGATTCTTGAACTTATTAATAGAGATTACCCAAGATGGAAACTCTTTCTAACTGAGATTCATATGTTTATTAATTTAGCAGGTAAAGAAATAATCAAGTACCATATTGATTCATATAAAAAGGCTTATACGATTAATCAAATTGAAAAACTCATATCCAATAGTGGATTTAACATAATTTATAAAGAAGGTATTAAAAGTAAGTGGAAACATCTTATTGTTGCAGAAAAACCATTTTAAGTGTTTTTTATATTAATTAAAAAATTATTTACCACAGTTTTAATCAAAATGTTTTTATAATATATAAATTCATAATATAATTTGACAATAATATACATCGAATGTCTTAAGATGATTCAGATGAAATTATCAAATAAGTTGATAGCAATATGTATAATTCTTATTCTATTAATATCATTGATAACACCTATAATTGCAAATGATTGTTCATATCAAGTTATTAATTCTAATATTACAAGAGAAAAACAACTATTTTTACTTCGTAGTGAACACTACTTATATATCAAAGCATATGAAAATGTTTCTGAATTTCAAATAATTTTTTCTTTTCCCCCAGACTATAATTATCAAGTTCCAATAATGTTAGAAATTTTAAATGACACAACAGCTAATTTAATACATTATAAAATCGAGAATGATACAAATGATCCAAATAAAAACATAAATTTTACAATTAAATTTATGAATAAAGATGAAAAAATTTTAATTCATTTTAATTGTTGGGTTCTTGTTATAAATCATGAATTTGAAGATTTACCAGAATATGTTAGAATTCCAAAAAGAGAAGAACTACCAGAATATACAAAAAAGTGGCTTTCAGAGACAGAGGTTGTACAACTTAATAGAACTTTGATAAAATTTCAAACGATAAAACTACGTGGATTAAATAATAATCTTATCGATTTTGCAGGAAAAGTTGCACAATTTATTAAAGAACATAGATATTTGTTGTTTATATTACAATTAAAACTCGGTCTATTTCTAAATCAAGATTCAATAACAACCCTTATAATTAATGGAGAAAATGTAGGAAGATCGCATTTGGCATGCTCATTTTTTAGATTAAATAATGTTCCTGCACGAGTTATTTTAGTACATAATGATCAGGGTTTTTGGTCTCAAATGCATTATATGGTTGAATATTATGTTTCAAATTATGGATGGGTTTTATTAGATACAACAAAAGGTGAGACGCCCTATGCTTCTAAAAGACAGATTATAAATAGAATCTGTTATCCTGAAGATGAAAATAATACTAAACATGACTACATTATACCATTGATGAAAGGAGAAGAGCGTTGGCTTTGGATAAATAATGAACAAGTGAAACCATATTATGTTGATTGTGATAAAGGAAGTAAATCTCAAATGTTTACAGAACGACAAATTTATGTTAATAATACTGAAGCAGATTATGTATTTCATCTAACTGAGAGTGTTTATAGTTACTATGAACAATTCCTTGGTATTAATCTTTCTGGAGGCAATTTGATAAAATTTAACAATGCTTATAACGCTCAAAAAAATGCAATTTTTAAGTTAAAAGATAATTATGATTTAGTAGAATATACCAAGGAAATATTATATGCTATTGATGAATACCAAAAAATAATGGTATAATAAACTTATCATCAAATAAATTTTGATAAGTTTTTTAGATAAATTTATTATTCTCTGTATTGTTATTATTTACCAAATGAGTAAAAATAAAAGTAAAAATAAAATATCTTTTAGTAAACTATTATCAAAATTTAGATATTTCTTGTTATGGCTCATCCCGTTTCTTGTTTTTTCAATTGGTTTTATACCTCTATTAACATCATTAATGATTGTTTTTAATTTTTTAACTTTTTCAAAAATATTTGATTTCATTATGCTTCCTTTCATTATCTATATAGAATTTGTTATTTTAGTTTTCTCTGAAATATTGATATCAGGTTTAATAATAAAAATATTTAAAATTAAATATAAAGAAGGTACATATGAATATTCATTTGAAAACAAAATGGCTTTTAAATGGATGCTTATCTGTCAACTTTACACCCCTATTCGTAAAATTTTTGAAATTATACCTATGGGTAGGATACAAAAATTTTATCTGAAAATTATTGGAATGAAAATTGGGAGAAATACACTTGTCGGGGGAACAATAAAGGATCCCTGTGTTACAGAAATAGGCGAAAATACTACAATAGGAGAATATGCTGTCGTTTATGCTCATATTCACAATTATGAAAAAGGTACAATAACAATTAAAAAGGTCAAAATAGGAGATAATTGCATTGTTGGTGCTGGTGCAATTGTTATGCCTGGAGTAGAAATGGAAAATAATTCAATCTTAGGTGCAGGTGGATTAGTGCCAAAAAACCAAATATTAAAAAAAGGAAAGATCTACGTCGGAAATCCTTTAACTGAAATAAAAAAACGATAATAGAAAAATTCATTTTCTATTAAATTTACAATTTCTTAAATATTTTCTTAGTGAACCGATAAAAATTTCAAAATTTGAAATGATTGAAGAGTTTTTCTTTACTCCTATATCTTTTCTTTGTACGACTTAGCATCAAGTAGATCTTCCAACTCTTTCATATTTTTAATCATAAGTTCTACAAGCCATCCATCATCGTAAGGACTCTCGTTAATCACCTCAGGAGTGTCTTCAAGTTTCTCATTAATTCTAATAACTTTTCCACTAATAGGCGTATATATCTCTGATACCGACTTCACTGATTCTACAACACAGAGCTCATCTCCTTTTATAAGTTCCTTACCAACCTCTGGTAATTCAGCAAAAACAATATCTGTAAGTTCGGATTGTGCATAATCAGTAATCCCGATGATTGCAGTGTTTTCTTTTATTTTTAGCCATTCATGAGAATCGGTATATTTTAAATCAGATCTAATCTCCTTAGTCATGCTTATCGAAATCCGTTATTTCATTCATTGTTTTAAACGTTTTCTAATTTTGCTTAAACCAGTCCTTTTTAACAAATGGTGGTTTTACAACCTTTGCCTTGACTTGCCTTCCTCTTATAATAACATCTAAGATCCTGTCCTTTTCTCTAAAATCTGGATGAACATAAGCCATTGCAAGACCTTTATTTAGACATGGTGACAAAGTTCCACTGGTAACAATACCAATCTTCTTTCCTTCATTTTGAACTTCACAACCATGTCTTGGTATACCTTTGTCTATGCATTCTAGACTTGTAAGACGATGATAATCTCCCCTTTCTTTTTGTATTAATAAAGAATCTTTCCCAATAAAATCATGATCCCAATCTATCACCCAAGACATTATTGCTTCAAGGGGTGTCCTTCCACCATCAAACTCATTTCCTGCAAGAAGGAAACATTTCTCGATCCTTAATGTATCTCTAGCTCCTAATCCTATTGGCTTTATATTAAATTCCCTCCCAGCTTCTAAAATCTTATAGAACAAATTTTTTGCTTTTTCTAGATTATTAATCTGCAATTCAAATCCTAACTCTCCAGTATAGCCTGTATGGGAAATTATACATTCTACATCTGAAATATTTATAAAACGACAAGCAAAAAATCCAACTTTCTTTAAATCAACATCTATAAGTTTTTGCAATGTATCCCTCGATTTTGGTCCCTGAATTGCAAGAATTATATAATCCCTAGAGACATTTTCAGCTGTTGCACAAATGTTGTGTTCCTCTGATTTTTTATTTAACCACCCAGTAACCTCATCAGACATACCAGCATTTGGCATTATCATATATTTTTCTCCAAGATGCATAAAAATAGTGTCATCAATAATTGTTCCATCTTCTCTTAAAATTGCAGTATATTGACTCATACCATCCTTAATTTTTGAAGCGTCTTCTAATGTTGTAAGAGTTAATAATTTTTCAGCATCTTTACCACTAATCCAAACATTACTCATATGAGATACATCGAATAGACCAACAGTTTTTCTTACTGTAAGATGTTCATCTATTATTGAGGTAAATTGTAAAGGCATTTCAAAACCAGCAAATTCTTTGAATTTCGCTCCTAATTCCTTATGAATATTATTCAATGGTGATTTTAATAACATGCTCATCGAGAAGATGTATATAATAACTGTAATTTAAGATTTCGACAAAGTATTTATCAAATACATCATATACCCGTCATCAATGAAAGAAACAGAAATAAAAAGAGTTTTTAGAGAGAATAACAGATTATTTACTGAGAATCTTAATTCATGTAAGGGATTTAAGGTATATGGTGAAAAACTAATAAAACATAAAGGTAAAGAATTACGGTCCTGGAATCCTTATAGGAGTAAACTTGCAGCCGCAATTCTCAAAGGTCTTATTAAAATAAATTTATCTTATAGTTCACAAATATTGTATTTAGGTGCTGCTACAGGTACCACTGTTAGTCACTTCTCAGATATTGCAAAAGATGGGGTAGTTTATGCTGTTGAAAATTCTCCTATTGCAATAAAAGATTTGCTGCAATTGAGTAAAAAAAGAGAGAATTTAGTACCAATAATGTCGGATGCAAATCATCCAGATAGATATAATAAAATTGTTCCACAAGTAGATTTCCTGTATCAAGATATTTCACAAAGAAATCAAACTGAAATTTTTATAATTAATATTAGAAGATATCTTAAGAAAGATAGACAGGGAATTATTATGGTAAAAGCAAGAAGTATAGATGTGTCAATAAAATCAAAAGAAGTATATGAACGTGTTTTTAGTGAACTTAGGAAGTATAAACTTATGGTTGTTGATTTAATAGATATTTCTAATTATGAAAAAGATCATGCTGCCATCGTCGTATCTGTTTAGTTGTAATTAAAAAACCATTATGATAATGAAATATTTGAGTGTTTAAACCATGAATATAAAACCTGAATCGCAAAAATTCATTTATCTTGCAAAATTCTTTATACCATTTATTATTGGTTTGGGTGTTATTGTTAGTGTTAGTTTTTTGCTGGAAGAAAATCTACAATTAAAATTCTTATCATTAATCTCAGGATATTTTTTCCCACCTTTAGGTAAAGAAACAATTATTCCAGGAGGAATAATAGCAGGAATAAATCCTATGATAATGGCTTTATCAATAGCCTTTGTGGATATTATCGTGGCACTATTTCTTGTTTGGAATTACGATCTTGCAAAGAAAATCCCATTAATTGGAAATTTTATTGTAAAGATTGAAACTATCGGAAGAAAGTCTTCAAGCAAATATAATTGGATTAAACCGTTAAGATTCATAGGAATTATGCTTTTTGTTATGGTTCCATTTCAAGGTTCAGGAGGTCTTGTCGGTTCTATTGTTGGACGCTTAATTGGTATGAAACCATGGAATATTTTCTTTGCAATATCAACAGGTGCGGTAGCAGGTTGTCTAATGATAGCGTATTTTGCTGATGTAATACTATCGATTTTCATCAGAAACTTTTTACTGGGATTTTTAATTATTATGATTATTTTAATCTTATGCATTATGCTTTTAGCATATAAAACAATGAATAAAAAAAATAATAAGAATAAATAAAAATTTAAGAAAATATATTTTATATCTCAATTTGTATTTCCTTTAGCATTCTATTGGCAATAAAAGATGGAGCTTTTATTAGGAGGTCCTTATATGGTGAAGGAGGAATAATTTCAGATCTGCTTAAATTTTCAGCTTTATTAACATGTCGTCTAATTTCATCAATATATAAATTTTTAATTTTTGATGAATTTTTTATGATTATTTTTTGTATGGATTTAACCTTTAAAGAAGTATTATCAACCGTTTTGTTTTCCAATCTAGTAAGAAGAGGAATGATTACACTATCTATCATCTCTCCATTTTCAAGGTCCACGAGATCGTCAGCAAGTTGATAAGCAAGACCTATTTCCCTTCCATAATCCGCTAAAATGTCCAAAATATCTCCGGATGCTTCTGCCTCAATTGCCCCTGCTTTGCATGCTGAGGAAAACAATGAAGCTGTTTTCATGTTGATTATTTTGTAATATTCTTTAAAAATTTTAGATTTTGAGGTTATGCCGTTTGTGCCATTCTTAATGGTTTCTCCATCATAATCCACTTCTTTTATCTCGCCATTCAAAACCTCATCCCAAGTATCAACATATAATTTTGCAATTTTATTTCCGTGTGTAAGAGCAATATTAAAACCTATTGATAGCATTCTGTGTCCTAACAAAAGAGCTTTTGGTATTCCTTCCTTAATATGAAATGCAGGTTTCCCTCTACGATTCATATCTTTATCGATGATATCATCATGGACAAGAGATGCTGTATGTGCCAGTTCAATAGCAACAGTACCCTCAATTGACTTTTGATATTGATAAGGTGTTTCCTTTCCACCTGTACAAACCTTAAAACAAAGCTGTGCAACCAAAGGACGAAGGCGTTTTCCAGCTTTCAATATTGTGGCAATTTTTTTATTTGTAACAATTACAACTATTTTTTTTTCTATATCTTCCTTTGTAATTTCGAAAAAACTATCTAGATTTAGCATTTGTCCCATTGCCATCAGAACATCTCTATTGAACAAGTAATATCTTATCTGCGTTATTAATACTATTGGACATCTTATTTTATAAATATTTCTTTATTTTCTTGCTATTAAATATAAGAAAGATATTATATTAAGTTTTGTTATTTAATAAAACTTACAAAATTTTTAAACACATTAAATTTTTCTTTTATAAGTGATATCCTCTCAGGCATAAATGCCTGAGAGTATGTCACTATTATAATATCTTAAATTAATATGTAAAAATTAATTAGAAATTTAAAATAAAATAAAAATTTTAATTATTCCATTCTCCTGCGATATGTTCTCCACAAAAAGAACAGTTATCATTTTTTATATTGTTTTCAATTATACTGAAAATATATCTTTCAATTAGTAGCTTACCACAATTAGGACAATATGTATTTTCTCCCTCTCTTACATTTCCTTGATAAACATACTTCAACCCTGCTTTTTTACCTATTTCAACAGCTTTTCTTAGCGTTTCCACCTGTGTTGACGGCAAATCGATTAATTTATATGTCGGATGAAATGCTGTAACATGCCAAGGAATGTTCGCGTCGATTTTTCCTATGAATTCTGCAATTTTTTTTAACTCCTCTGGACTATCATTATAACCAGGAATAATAAGTGTTGTTATTTCTATCCATATATCAAGATTGTGGTAGAGATTTATATTGTCTAAAACTGGCTGAAGATTTGCACCGCAAACCTTTTTATAGAAACTCATTCTCATGCTTTTTAAATCGATATTTGCCCCATCTAAATATGGAGAAAATTTTTTTAAAGGATCTTCGGAGATATATCCATTTGTCACAAAAATGTTTTTTAACCCAGCTTCATGGGCAAGTTTTGCAATGTCATATGCATACTCATAAAAAACCGTTGGCTCAGTGTAAGTATATGCAATGGATTTACATCCACTATCGATAGCATTTTTTACAATTCTTTTTGGGGAGATATCTTTTCCATATATTCTACCACCATCAACCTGAGAAATACTCCAATTTTGACAACACGAACAACTAAAATTACATCCTACAGTTGACAATGAGTAAGATGTTGATCCAGGATAGAAATGAAATAATGGTTTTTTTTCGATGGGATCAATATTGTTTGCCACTGCATTTCTGTAAACTAATGAAAATAGTATACCTCCACTATTTTCTCTAACACGGCATATCCCTCTTTTACCTTCAGAGATAACACATTGGTGATTACATAAATTACATTTGACCTTATTTCCCTCTAATTTATCATAATACATTGCTTCTTTCATGTTGCCCTCAATATTTTCTCTTAATCATTTTAAATAATATTACTGATTGTGATTGAATCTGGAATTATAAGTTAGTACAATTCCATTTTCAAACAATTAATCCCTTTTTCTATTTTACCATGCAATCTATGTATATGATAAATAACAATTTTATATCTATTATTAAAACTCAAATATATACTTTTAGATAAGCATTGTAAGGAAAGTAGGTAACAATTGTACAATAAAATTTTATTAATAGAAATCAACAAATATAGGATATGAACAATGGTTCATGAAGTTGCATAAGATTCAACTTTAAGTTCCACTATAAAATGAGTATATATGTCAATAGATAATTAATAGGAGAAAAAAGAAATGAAGTCTATAAAGATAATAATCTCGATTTTGGTTGCTTATTTAATAATAAACATGTCAATATTGTCAGCTACTGAAATAGCTTCAATAGATTTGGATAAAGCATCTGAAGAACCAAATATCATAATTGATGATGATGACAATACGAATAAAGCGTTAAGATTTTCATTGATGTCTGAGAGTGAAATAGATACCATTGGGGAGATAACATTAACCGAGCATGATTTCCAAGAGCTAAAGAATATAATAAATAACTTAAAAGAATATCTAAGTGAAAATATTGAGTTATTCTGGAATGATAATAATTTTGATGATGATGAACAGGAAGAAGTTGCTTTGGAATTATCAGTAGTAATAGATAAAATCAGAGAAATATTTCCTGATATACCTGATATAAATCTAAAGGATTTGTTTAAAAATATATTTCCTTTAAAATTTAGTAGAGTTCCAATAATTAGTATAGGATATGGTAATGTTTTGATACCATTTTATACTTACAAAACATCTTTAGGTAGAATATTTAGACCTATCTTTGTAAAATACTGGTTTGGATTTAGTGCTATGTTAAATTTTAATCTATTTCTACCACGTGGAGTTCATAATAGTAAATTTGGCGCACACAGTTTAATAACTTTAGGTTTCAAAGGTCTTTACATAAATCTTGGTGATGCTGGTTTAGATCATAAAGATGGAATTGTTCTTCTTGTTGGAAGTTCAATGTTTTCACCAAGATTTAGCTCAATTAGATAATAAATCTGTAGTTAATAAAACAAGTTAATTCAACTTTAAGCCTTTCTTAATAAATAATTTTAATAATTTGAAAAAATGTATAAATGAGATGTTTTATAAAAGAATAAATATTATAGGATTTTTAGGTTGGGAAAAATGTTTGAACCGTACTCTAAGGAAGAGGAGGAATACATAAGATATTTGATTAATAAATATTTACCAGGATTGGGGAGTGGGGAGGAAAAAACTGGGGCTTCTATTATGTTTAAAAAAGATAAAAAACCTTAACTTGATTGATTTAAAAGATTATCAATTGTTGCTTTTATTTCTCTAATAGATTTTACACCTGTCATACTTGCAATTTTCTTTCCATATTTAAAAAATCCTAAATGAGGAATTCCAATTATCTTATATTGCTTTGCGATATCATGATCATTCCGGGTATTAAGCTTTCCAAAAGCTACTTTTCCTATATAAATTTTTGATAATCGTCTTAGACGTGGTACCATTTTTACAAGGAGCACATCATGGAGACCAGAAATCTACTATCGACAATGGATATTTTTGTATAAACTCGTTGAATTTTATTTTATTAAGGGTTATGATATGGTCTGGCCATTCTTTTGTTGAAAGTGTCTGTTTATTTAAAAGATTATCTTTTTGTTTACGTTTAAGTAATTTGATAAATATCATTTTATTATCATTTCATCCCTTATAAGGTATTAAACAAAGTAGTTTTAATGTATATTGACTTGTATTGACAAACTGATGCCATTCCAATGATGGAATAAAAAAGATGTCCCCCTCTTTAAAAGATTCTTCACTTGATTTGTTCTTAGCAGTACCATTTCCATCAAGTATAAATACTTCATGTTCCCAATCATGTTGATGCAAAGGTGTATGTCCCCCGGGTTTAATTTCGAAAAGACGCATAGCAAAATTTTCGGCACCATCTTTTTTTGATATAAGCCACCTTAATTTTACATCTTTTACTCCTTGTTCAGTAGGCTCTTCCAATTTCACATCAGTGTAATGTACATGTTTCATTAATTCACCTATTTTAAAAAATTTTTACATAATATACAAATCATTTTTTCAATATTATCATCTAATATTTTATATATTTATCTAATTCCTAACTCCGTCATAATATGTTCTTCTTTTTTGTTTTTTTTAAGCGCCAAATTTCTCTAAACGTTTTACATTTGCTAATGCCAATGGCATTAAGTCCACTGCTGGAAAACGTGGACCTAGTCCTCCAGTAATGCACGAACGTTCTCCAAATCTTTTTACATTATCTGTTCGACAATACTTTGAATGAAGCAATACTGGTACTGGGTGCCAACTATGATATTTCAATAATGATGGTGTAGAATGATCACCAGTTATAATAATACAATCTGGATTCAAATTAATAAGTCGAGGTATCTGTCTATCTACTTCTTCAATAGTTGCAACTTTTCGATTAAAATCACCATCCTCACCAGCACTATCGCTTTCCTTAATATGCATATAGAAGAAATCAAAATCATTCCATTTATCTTCCAATGTTGAAAATTCATTCTCAATTTTCTTCTCTGTTCCTAATATTTGCATTCCAAGTAATTTAGCAATACCACGATACATTGGATATGCTGCAATAGCTGCACTTTTAAGACCAAAAATTTCCTCTATTGATGGTAAATTTGGTTTTTGAGAAAAGCCTCTCATCAATACCATATTTGCTGGATGATGATCTCTCAGAAGTTCATATGCCCGGTCTACAAATAATTTAATAAGATCAGCAGTTTTTTCTGCTCCAGATGACAACGCCCTTGGTTGGTACGGTTCTTTTCCAATTTCCTGAGGATCTGTATCCATAAGATTACCAGAAAGTCCTTCACCTCTTAAAACCAGTAAAAATCTATGTTCCTTAACAGTTTCAATAAAAATATCCACTTCAGGTAAATCAATATCACGTAGCAGTCTACAAAATTCCTTGTTTTTTTCTGAAGAAATACGTCCTGCACGGCGATCTAAAACGCGATTATTCTCGTCAATTATACAAAAATTACCTCTAGCAGCGACATCTTGTTGTCTTAATTCAAAATTTATTCCTAGTGCTGCTAAAACACCTCTTCCTACCTGGTATTTGATCGGATCATAGCCAAATAAAGATAAGTGCCCTGGTCCACTTCCAGGAGTAATACCAGCTCCAACTGATTGTTGTAGACCACAAATGCTACATGAGGCTAGATAATCTAAATTTGGTGTATATGCTACTTCAAGTTCTGTAAGATTGTCTGATTCTCTAGGTAGACCCCCAAGACCATCCATAACTAATAAAACAATCTTTGTATCAGCAGGTTTTTTTAATTTCTTAATAAAATCCAGATCCATCTCAAATTCACTTCTCTCATTAAAATTAATTCAATCATTTATTTTTAACACAACTACAATTTATTTTTCCTAATAAAGATTACGAGTAATTTTTGTAGTTGGGTTTATTTTTATAATTAGAAAGATGATTAAACTACTCTTTTGACCATTCAAAATGTGTGTTTTTAAAAAATTTAAAATCTAGGTTGCTCCAGTCTTCATAATCCCCTTTACCATGATGTCCATCAGAATAATCGATTATTCTATATGTATAACGATAATTCATACAGCTTTTATAATTTTGATATTTCCACCATTGTAATGTAATAGGCCATGTGGCAATTTTATTATCAATTCCACCATGATCATCAACAAAAAGACCAAGGGTGTGTCCCAATTCGTGAACCGATCCCCCTATTATTATTCTTCCCCTAGAATATTGTGGATAACTTTCTTGAATCATTTGTGCAGAAATTTCAAAAGAATCAAGATGATCCCAACCTATAAATGCAAATCCTCTTCCAGGACCATAATCGCAAACCAAGCAGTAACGAAAAATACCCTTTCTAGGGTTATTCAAGTCATTATGTAGGAAATAATTCCAGTATAAATCACGCAAATCTGCAAATGAAAAATTTGTAATTGTTGATATCTCCTCTCCACCTCCAAAAATTCCATTATCTAAATGAAGGTTGATATTATTTTTTTTGAAAACAGAAACCATATCGGATATAAACTTGTTGCAAGGCTTATTTG
>Ga0272441_10011296_pt1 | contig 13287 bp, 11 predicted proteins | sample SSMProp6N_FD_193582 | JGI IMG/M metagenome (GOLD analysis project Ga0272441, IMG submission 193582) | Marine sediment archaeal communities from Little Sippewissett salt marsh, Falmouth, MA, United States - SSM-Prop-6N | ecosystem: Environmental > Aquatic > Marine > Wetlands > Sediment ... | reverse complement strand
CGTGGGCCCCGTGGCGCCGATGGTAGCGGACCATTCACCGGCGCTAATCTCGCCCTGTGCATACACCAGGCATCCGGTGAGGCCAAGCATGGCGAGAGTGGTGCCGGGACGGATGAGTATTCGCATATCCGATGCGCCTCCAGTCAGATGGTTGTGATTGTCAATTCAGCGAGGAGGAGTTGATGTCCTTCCGCGATTGTGCAGAGCTGTGTGGGGTCGCGGCGGTGCGCAGGTGCGGGGGCGCCGCGGCGGGAAATGGATGGATGTCGACGGCACGCCTATCGCGACGAACCCGACGAGGTGACACCTCACCGTGGAACAGGCCCCGAACATCCTCATACTGATTTCAGACCAGCATCATCCGCGTGTGATGGGTTGTGCGGGGGACGATGTGGTGCGCACGCCTCACATGGACCGGCTGGCCCAGGCGGGTGTGCGGTTTGATAGCTGCTACTGCCCCGCGCCGCTGTGCGTCCCGTCGCGGATGAGCTTCATGAGCGGGCTTTACCCGAGCCGTTCGCGGGTGTGGTCCAACTCCTGTATCCTGGGTTCGGGGATCCCGACCTTCGCCCACGGCCTGGGCACGGCCGGTTACGAGACGGTTCTGGCGGGTCGGATGCACTTCGTGGGGCCGGACCAAAGACACGGTTTCGAGCATCGGCTGGTGGGGGCGCTGACGGCGGTCTACCCGGGTGCGCCCCTGAAGGCGCTACCGCGGGAGCTATGGGTGGCCACCGGGCAATCAAGGGCGGCCGTGACCACCGCCGGTCCCGGGAGGACCGGCTATCAGGCCTACGACGAGGCGGTAGCGGAGGCGTGCGAGCATTTTCTGCAGTCGCATAGGGCCCCCGAGCGTCCTTTCTGTCTGGTGGCGGGCTTTGTGCTTCCCCACTGCCCCTTCGTCTGCCGCAAGGAGGACTGGGACTACTACATCAATCGGGTCACATTGCCCCATATCCCTGAGGGACACTTCGATAGGCTGCACCCGGCGGTGCAACTCTGGCGCAGTAACAGGGGCGTGGAGGACCTGTGCGAGGATGAGATTCTGCGAGCCCGGGCCGGATACTACGGCCTTGTCACCCACCTGGACCGTCAGATCGGACGCATCACAGAGGCCCTCAATGCCAGTGGCCTTGCGGACAACACGATAGTCATCTACACCAGCGACCACGGCGAGATGGCCGGGGAACACGGTATGTGGTGGAAGAGCAGCTTCTACGAGGGCTCGGCGGGTATTCCTCTGATTGTGTCGCGCCCGGGGCAAGAGGGCGTCGCGGCCCCGAGCGGGCGTGTGGTCAACCTTGTCGACGTGGGGCCAACGGTGCTGGACATGGCGGGGGCCGATTCGCCGGAGGGCATCGATGGCCGCAGCTTCGCGGCGCTGCTGGATGGCCGGGGCAATGATTGGCTCGACGAGACCTTCAGTGAGCACGGCCCTTCTATGGGAGTGCCGGCCTGCCGGATGATCCGCCGGGGGCCGTGGAAGCTCACGCATTATGAGGGGTACCGGCCTCAGTTGTTCAACCTCGAGGACGATCCCGGGGAGTGGCACGACCTGGGTGAAGACCCGGCACATCAAGAGATCCGGGAGCAATTGCACACCCGAGTGCTGGATGGCTGGTCGGGCCGGAGGGTGACAAAGGCCCTGGAACGCCGCGCCCGGGAGTGGGATCTTCAGGCTTCGTGGTTTGCCCGGGTGCAGCCCGATTGCCGCGAGCAGTGGGCGGCCCCGCCTGGTGCGAACGTGTTTCCTGAGGAATAGGGGTGCGGCTCAATCTTCATCCCACGGCACGCGCACGATGCCGTCACGGGTGGCGCGGATCTTCTGGGCGCGGATTGACGATCCGGGCCCCTCCTCGTAGTACGCGAACAGCACTGCGCCTTCTCTGAGTGCCACCATGCTGGGGTAGGCCCCGATGGTGGCGTCCATGGTCACGTTTGCGCTCCAGGTTCGCCCATCATCCAGGCTGTAGTGCATAGAAGTGTTGGGCAGCCGGTGCCCCAGTAGCAGGATGCCGTCTTCGGTGCGGAACAGGTAGGGGCAGTGTCCCGGGAAGCCCGTCTTCTGGGAGGGGGTCCAGGTTAGGCCCTGGTCCTCGGACCACGAGTACCACATGCTATCGCCCGAGTTGGCGCGCATGAGGCACAGAACGCGCCCATCGGGCATTTGCAGCACCGCCGGCTCGTCGTTGTCGTCGTTGGTCTCGTCCACCCAGTAGGGCTCACTCCAGGTCTTTCCCTTGTCCGTGGATCGGACGACGGCGGACCAGTTGCGGAGCGGGTCGCGGTACTCGCGGTACACCGGCCAGAGAAGCGTTCCGTCGACCAGCTCGATAATGGGCGATGAGCAGGCCCAGTAGGCGCCGGCCAGGTGGGGGATGAGCTCTGGCTGGGTCCACGTGTGGCCGTTGTCGGTGGACCGGCACAGCCACAGCTCTTTGTACTTGAAGGTCTTGTCGCCCTCAGGCTCCTTGAAGCCGCCATAGTAAGTGAACCAGTTGCAGATCAGCGTACCATCGGACAGACAGCAGACGGACGGGTCGCGGTCATCCCAGGGGGTGTCTGCGACGATTTGGGCGGGCGTCCATGTGTGGCCCTCATCGGTGGACCGAACGGCACACACGCGGGCGCCTCGGGGCAGGTCCTGCCGGGGGAAGGACACGTGGTCGTAGCCGGCGTACATGACGCACAGCAGGTCTCCGTTGGCGCAGCGGCAGATATCCGGGAAGGCTTCGTAGCCTCCGGCGCCTGCATCTTCACAGATCACCTTAGCGTCGGGCTTCACGATCTTTCCTCCTATTTCGTGCCATGGTTGGGTGAGGGCGACTGTCTCGCCCTGCAGGCGTATGTCCCGATAGGCCACCACGGCCTGGCTGGCGCCGAAGCCGACCAGTCCTGCCCGGAGAGCCCCATCTGCGGCGGCCAGAACCTCCGTGCCGTCGACTGCCACAGTGATCTCTTGGCCTGCCGCCCGGACATGCACGTTGTGCCACCGGCCTGTGGGCATGCTCACGCCGTAGGCCCGCTTGACCGCGATCCAGTGGTTGTTGTGGTCCTCGCGGACGAGGAACACGCCGCCGGCCCGGGCACTGAACTGGATCAAGTAGTAGGTACGGCTGTCAGTGGCGCGGAAGAGGAACTGTGCGGCCGACACCCCGCGGCTGCGGGGGTCGACCCGGAACTGAAAGCCAATCGAGAAGTCCGAGAGCGCGGGGGATGCCAGGAACGCGTGGGCGGTCTGCTCCCAGGCGTTTTCGGAGTACCAGTTGGCCGTCTGGCGCAGCATCCCGTCTTGAATGCTCCAGTCGCCGCCAGAGGCGTGCCAAGCGGGCATTCCAGCGGCACCAGCGAGAGGCTCTGTTCGCTGGACCCGGGCGAGCGGGCTTGCGCAGGCTGCGAGCAGAGGAAAGAAGACGACAGGATGCATCGGGGCGACCTCCGTTTGTGTTAGGGCCAGCGTGGACAAGGGGGTTCGCTGTGTGGCCCGGGTGGACCTGCATGCTCCGTTGGGGCATGCGCCGGCCGGGCGCCGCGACCCTTGCGCCTGTCGCCTCCAGAGAGTAGATTAGTGGAGAGTTCGAGTGAGCCCGACTATGGGTGCACGCCGCCTCCCCGGGGCTGGAAGCCTGCACGTGGGTAAGCTGGGAAGCCACATGCGCAACGCCAAAACGTATGCCGTCGCGCGGTTCCTTAGGTCTGGCACGGGGGGAAGCCTACTGCTGGCTGCAGTGGTGGGTTTGTTCGCTGGGATGGTTGCCACTGCTTTTAGGTGGATGATCGCCGGGACGCAGCAGGTGGTGCAGGGGGCGCCTTTAGGGCCTGTCGGCGTTCTGGGCGACCCTCGGCTGGTGCTTGGCCCCGCCGTGGGTGGCCTGCTTGTTGGGTTGCTGGTGTACTTCCTGGCGCGTGAGGCGAAGGGAAGTGGGATACCCGAGGTCATCCTCGCCGTCGCTCGGAACAATGGCAATATCCGTGGTCGCGTGTCCATCGTGAAGTTTTTTGCATCAGCGATCTGCATCGGTTCAGGGGGCTCGGCGGGCCGCGAAGGGCCGATCGTGCAGATTGGGTCGTCTCTGGCCTCGGCCATTGCGCAGGCGCTGAGACTGCCCGCGGAGCACGTACGGCTGCTGGCGACCTGCGGCGTCGCGGCTGGTGTCGCAGCGACCTTCAACGCGCCCATTGGCGGCGCTTTGTTCGCTCTGGAAGTGATCCTGCGGGATTTCGGTGTACGTTCCTTCGGCCTGGTCGTGCTGTCGTGTGTAGCGGCGACCGCTTTCTCCCATGCGACGCTGGGGGATGTGCCCGCGTTCCGTGTTCCGGCGCACCAGCCCGTGACCGCGCAGGAGTTGCCGCTTTTCGCAATGCTGGGCGTGCTGGCGGCGGTGGTCAGTATTGTCTTCACGCGGTCGCTTTACTGGGTAAGCGATAGGTTCGACGGGTCGCGTTTGCCTCAGTATGCGCCCCCGGCGGTGGGGGGGCTGTTTGTTGGGCTGTTGGGGGCAATGCTACCGGGCATTCTTGGGGTGGGATACGAGACTATCGAGCCCGCACTGGCGACGCAGCTGGGGATAGGTCTGTGCGCGTCTCTGACGATTCTCAAGCTGGTGGCGACGTCACTGACCATCGGCTCCGGGGGCTCCGGGGGGGTCTTCGCGCCCTGCCTGTTCATCGGGGCGACCTTCGGCTCGATGTTCGGACAAGTGATGCAAAGAGCCATGCCGGGGGTCGTCACGAATCCTGAGACCTACGCGATTGCGGGCATGGGCGCAGTGTTCACCGGGGCGGCACGTGCTCCGGTGAGTTCTGTGCTGATTCTGTTCGAGATGACCGCTGACTACCGCATCATAATCCCTCTGATGGCGGCGATTGTTGTGAGTTCGCTGGTAGCTGAGCGCCTGCTGCGCCACGACATCTACACCATCAAGCTGGCCCGCAGGGGCATCGACATCAAACAGACGCGGCCCAGCGACCCAATGACCGCCATCCGAGTGGATGAGGTCATGACCTCACAGGTTGATACTGTTCCGCACGACATGCCGTTGGAGCAGTTGGCCGATGAGTTCCGGCGGAGCGGGCACCACGGGTTCCCTGTGGTGGATAGCGATGGGTTGCTGGTGGGGATCGTTTCGCTGTCAGACCTTGGCCGGGCCGCGAGCCGGGGGCTCCACGACCGTCTGGTGGGTGACATCGCGACCACGAACGTGATGGTGTGCCAGCCCCAGCAAAGCCTTCGAGAGGCGCTCGCCGACCCGGCGGCGGGGTAAGTGGGCAGACTGCCGGTGGTTGATCCGGAGAATCCGCGCAAGGTGCTTGGTGTCCTGCGTCGCAGCGACATCATCCATGCGTACGCCACCGGGGCGGCGGGGCTGCCGCCCACCGAGCGCCCCAGTCCGCCGGGTGGCGCGCCATGAGTCCTCCCGGGGATGGCGCGGGACGGCGACGGGAGTTTTGCGCGTGATGCCTCCAGAGGGCAAGGAACACGGCGCATCGCTGCCTTTGCTCGAGATGGCGCTGGCCTCGCGCACAGGTCATCTGCTGTCACGGTACGGCCTTCGGCCGGTGAAATCTCTGGGGCAGAATTTCCTGATCGACGGGAACATCGCCGATATGCTCTGTGCGGCGGTCAGTGAGTTGTCGCCCGAGACGGTGATCGAGATCGGCCCCGGCCTGGGGGCCTTAACCGTGTGCCTGGGGCGAGAGGGCGTCAGGGTCTTTGCCATCGAGAAGGACCCGAAGCTCGCCGCGCCGCTGACCGAGTTGCTTGCGTCCTTCGACAACGTCGAAGTGAGCATCCAGGACTTCCTGAATGCCGATCTGAGCCCCTATCTTGGCCCGGAGACGGTGGTCGCCGGGAACTTGCCCTACTACATCACGACGCCGATACTGGAGAAGTTATTCAGCGCCGGTGAGTCGTTTTGTGGGATAGTGGTAACCGTGCAGCGCGAAGTGGCACAGCGCATCCAGGCTCGCGAGGGCACGCGGGAGTACGGGGCGTTGACGCTTTTCTGCCGGTTCTACGCTCAGAGCATCGAGACGGTCTGCCAGTTGAGCCCTTCTGTGTTCTCACCGGTGCCCTCGGTCGCCTCGACGGCGCTGCGCCTGATTCCGAGGGGTGCAAATCCCGAGGGCGTGCACAGTCCGGAGCACTTCTTCGCGGTTGTGAGGGCCGCTTTTGGTTACCGCAGGAAGACCCTGCGGAAGGCCCTTAGCACGGCCACGGGAACATGTCTTGACCGCGAGGGCTCGGCGGCAGTGCTGTCATCAGCCGGGATTGATCCCCAGCGCCGGGGCGACACCTTGAGCTTCGAGGAGTTCGTAGCACTGGGCAACGCGCTGGCCACGCGGGAGGCGCGCTGTTGACACCGCGAGTCATGCTGAAGGCCTACGCGAAGATCAACTGGGGTCTGGAGTTACTCTCCAGACGCCCGGACGGCTATCACGAGATCCGCACGGTGACACATACGGTCTCACTGCACGATGACCTTTGGCTGGAGCCGATGCGCGGTGGGATCGACCTGCGGCCGCGGGGCCGATGGGCAGTTCCGCGTTCGCCGGACAACATCTGCTGGCGCGCCGCCCGCGGCTTCATGGACGTTTTCGGGGAGCCGTCCGGCCTGCGGCTGACCATCCACAAGCGCATTCCGGTGGGTGCCGGGCTTGGCGGGGGTAGCTCGGACGGTGTGGCGACGCTGGTTGGGCTTGCCCGTCTGACAGGCCTGGGGACAGCCGCGGAGTTGCGGGAGTTGGCCATCGGGTTGGGCTCTGATACGGCGCTGTTCCTCGAGGGGGGAGCCGCGCTGTGCTCTGGTAGGGGAGATGTTGTGTCGCCGTTGGGGTGTGCACGCGAATACGACCTGGTGATCGCCAAGCCCCGGGAAGGCGTGCCGACGCCCCTGGCCTACTCGCTGATGGGCGCAGAGGACTTCAGTGATGGCAGCGATATGGATCGGTTGGCGGATGCCCTGCGTCGGTGTGCTGAGTTGGGCGTCATCGCTCAGCTCATGAGAAACGCCTTCACACAGAAAGTATGCTCGATGTTCGAGGGGGCGCAGGAATTGTTGTCTATGTTGCGGTCCGCCGACACCGTTGCCGCGGGGATGAGCGGGTCGGGCTCCGCGATCTTCGCAGTGGCGCCCGATGCCGAGCATGCCCAAACCGTGCGCGATGAGGTGCGGGCTGCCGGGTACTGGTGTACAAGCGTTCACACGGTCGACCGTGGCTATCACGTAGTTGAGGAGCCCTGAGATGAGTGATGATCTGGACTGCATGGTTCTGGCGGCGGGCCATATGCCGAGCGCCCTGGCCGCTCGGACGGGCCTGCAGGCGCGGGGCCTGGTGCCCGTAGGAGGAAGGCCGATCATTGATCGGGTGTTGGATGCGGTGGACGGGGCTGAGACCGTGAGGGATGTGGCGGTGGTGTGTGGCACGGGATCACCCTTGCTGGATCATGTGGGTTCTAGAGCGGTGTCCAGCGCCGGGGAGGGGATCGTGGACAGCATCCGCGCGGGCTTCGCCGCTCTGGGGGGGCCCGCTCGGGCGCTGGTGGTCACCGGGGACTTGCCCTTGCTCACAGCCCAATCCGTGGACCATTTCTGCCGTGAGGCCTTGCAATCCGGGGCCTCCATAGTATATTCTATCATCAACAAGGCAGACTGTGAACGCGTCTTCCCCGGCGGGCGACGTACTTTTGTGCGCCTGTCTGACTGTGTGTTCACGGGCGGCAATGTAGCGGTGTTGAGTCGGCAGTTCGTGGAGACGCAGGCGGAGCGCCTGACGGCGGCCTTTGCCGGTCGGAAGAACCCACTACGCCTGTGCTCGCTGTTGGGCTGGGGTTTCGTGGTTCGTCTGCTTTTAGGGAAGCTGGCACTGGTGGACATCGCTCAGCGTGGGGGGGCGTTGCTGGGGGCTGATGTTCACATTGTTCGGTCGCCGTATGTTGAGGTGGGTTTCGACGTGGACAAGCCGTCCGACCTAGACACGGTCGATGAATGGCTGCGGTCCGGGCCGGGTGGGCCTTCGGGCAGTTGATGTTCGTGTGCCGATGAGAATTTGTCGCATCCGCAACTACGCTGGGGCGTCGCCAAGTGGTAAGGCACCGGCCTTTGGAGCCGGCATTCGCAGGTTCGACCCCTGCCGCCCCAGCCAGCTTGTGCCTGGATAGTGTACAGAGGTGCATCCGGTGCAATACGGGCCGCTGAAGATATTCTGTGGTAACGCGAACCCGGGCCTTGCCGCCCGTATCGCGGACATACTCGAGCACCCCCTTGGCGACATGGAAGTGAAGCGGTTCGCCGATGGTGAGGTGCAGGTGAAGATCAACGAAAGCGTTCGTGGCGCGGACGTATTCCTGGTGCAGCCCACCTGCCCACCGGTGAATGAGCACCTGGTCGAGCTATTGGTCATGCTGGATGCGTTCCGGCGTGGTTCGGCGGGGCGGATTGTGGGCGTCCTGCCGTACTACGGCTACTCTCGGCAGGACCGGAAGGCCAAGGGACGCGAGCCCATATCAGCGAAGCTGATGGCCAACCTGATCACCACCGCCGGGACGGATCGGGTTCTGACCGTTGACCTGCACACGGATCAGTTGCAGGGCTTCTTCGATATCCCGGTGGATCATCTCCCGGCTCGCCGGATTCTGGGAGACTACTTCCAGACGGCGGGCCTTGGTGGCACAGACACAGTCATCGTGTCTCCGGATGTAGGCGGTGTGGAGGACGTGAAGCGTATGGCCGACGAGTTGGGCAGCGCGATCGCGATCATCGCGAAACGTCGGACGGGCCCCAACGAGTCCGAGGTCATTGAGGTGATCGGTGATCTCGACGGCAAACGCGCCATCATGCTGGACGACATGATCGATACGGCTGGAACGGTGGCCAACGGCGCACGGGTTCTGGAGGAGCGTGGTGCAGTGTCGGTGCACGTGGCCGCGACGCACGGGCTGTTCTCGGCCCCGGCGGTGGAGCGGCTGAGCACCAACCTGGTGGAATCTGTGGTGGTGACGGATACCATTCCTCTGCCGGCGGATCGCCGTCTTGAGAAGATGGTGACACTCAGTGTTGCTCCGCTGCTTGCCGAGGCGATCAGTCGGATCCACCAGAGCAAGTCTGTGAGTGCCACGATTGGGGACAACGCGCCCACCCAGAGGCAACTGTTCTGATCTCCGTTGGCCCCTGGGCCCCGCACGGCGATCATTATCAAGGGCCGACCTGAAACAGGCCCGAACCTGCAGTCAGAGGAAGTTATTCTTGCGCTGGGCGACTCAAGCCGGCGCAAGATGTCTTGTGAGGAGGAGCAAGTATGGAGCAAGTAGTGCTACAAGCCGCGCACCGCGACAAGGTTGGGAAGGGCGCCGCCCGGGCGCTTCGCCGCGAGGGCCTCATCCCGGGTGTGGTGTACGGGCTGGGCCAAGAGACGATGACGATATCGGTGTCTCGCGAGAGGCTTGAGGTGTTGATGACAGGGCACGCGGGCAGCAATGTGTTGCTCGACCTGCGCGTCGAGGGCGCCGAGACGAGCGCCGACACGGGCGCACTGCTCAAGGACATGCAGAAGCACCCGGTGACCCGCGCCCCGGAGAGCGTAGACTTCCAGTGGGTATCTCTCAGTGAGAAGGTCGCCGTGGCGGTGCCCATCGTGTTCGAGGGTACGTCTCAGGCCCAGATTGAGGGCGCTGTTATCGACCAGATTCTGTATGAGGTCAACGTGTCGTGCCTGCCCTTGCAGATCCCCGACAGTCTGGTGATCAGCATCGAGGGTATGGTGCTGCACGAGACGCGGACCGCCGAGATGCTGCAGATGCCCGAGGGCATTGATCTGCTGGTGGAGTCGGATGAGGCAGTGGTGACATGTACGCCGCCTGCGAAGATCGTTGAGACGGTGGACGAGGAACTCGAAGACGAACTGGATGAGCTCGCCGAGGGCGAAGAGGGCGAAGAAGGCGAAGAGGGTGCGGAACCGTCCGGCGAGCAGGAAGCAGAGGACGAGGAAGAGTAGACACGCCGTTCCTACTGATGCGACGCCGACGGCTGTGGCGGGTCGGCGTCGCATCAGCCTCTTTAGCCAACTACCTGGATTGGCCAATAGCCCATGCGCGCGATCATCTGTCTCGGCAATCCCGGCCCGGAATATGAACGCACGCGCCACAATGTGGGGTTCCTGGTTGCCGACTACCTGTCAGCGCGCCATGGGATCGCGCTTACGCGTCGTCGCTTGCGCTCCGTTTTCGGACGGGGGAGAATCGACGACACGGACGTCCTCGTGGTGAAACCCCAGACTTTCATGAACGACAGCGGCGACGCCGTGCGCCGCATCGTGCAGTTCTTCAAGATCCAGCAACAGGACCTCATCGTAGCGTATGACGATATCGCGCTGGAGTTGGGAGTCTTGCGGGCGCGCCCCGGCGGCAGCGACGCAGGCCACAAGGGCATCCGGTCAGTCGCTCAGCAGTTGGGTACCACCGACATCCAACGGCTGAGGCTGGGTGTCGGGCAGCCGCCCGCGCAGACGGACGCCCGCGCATGGGTGCTGTCTGATTTCAGGGCGGCTGAACGCGAGACGGTGCAGGAGATGGTATCTGTGGCTGCGGAGGCCCTGGCCTGCTGGGTTGCCGATGGGATGGGCGCCACCATGAACCGCTACAACGGCTGATTGCGGTCCACGGTTTGGAGCGAGCAAGTCCCGTCCCGAACTCAACTGTACCGGACTGAGAGCAATGGCTCGTAAAATCATCAGTGACGACGCTCGGCGACTGGAGCGGCGCAGGCTGCTTGTAGGCCTGGGCATTGGGTGCGGTGTGGTGTGTGTGGGGGTTGCCATCCTGCTGGCGGTGGGATACGCGCGTTTGACCGCGGTTCCGCCGCCGCCGCCGGAGGCCGTGCAGTCGTCCGACCAGCCCAACACGGGCGTCTCTCCTGGCCAGGGAGTAGCCCTGCAGGCTCAGGTGGCGGTTGTCCAGCGGGCGGTGCGTTCGAGGCGGCCGCAACCCGTTGCCATCGACGTGAGCGCAGAGGAGTTGACCCGTCAACTCGGGCGGGACCTCGAGGGCCAGGGCGTGGAGGACCTCAATATCTACCTGGGTGAGGGGACTGTGGTGGCGCAGGGACGGACCTCGATGGGCGACAGGAAGCTGTACGCCACAGTTAGGCTGCGACCCGGGGTGGAGAATGGATGCCTGACGCTGCAGATTGAGGATGGGCAAGTGGGTACCCTACCAATGCCCAAGCAACTGCGGGATCAACTGCAGCATCGAGTGGATGAGTCCATCGCCGCGAACCCGCCACAGCGAACGGGCATCCGGCTGGAGAGCGTGCATGTGTCGGGCGGGCGTCTGAGGCTGCAAGGTACGTCCATGGGACGTCGGTGACGATGACCGGGCCGGGGGGCAGGGAGCCGGCTGCTTCACAGCGGCCTGGGCGGGCCTGTAGGTGGAGCGGTTCGGTGCAGTGAGGCCGACCGTGGGGCGCGGCTCAGCGCAACTGCTCCACGAGCCATTGGATGGACTGCTCGCCGTGGAAAATGTGTCCCCCGGTGTAACGGAAGAGTCGGAGACTGTCGCCCGCGCCCATTGCCTGGTACAGGGCCTGAAGTCTGTCGAACTCACGAAGGCCCTGGTCAACGGGTGCGCAGCCATCCTCATCCCCAAGCTCAATGCCCAGGCTCCCGGGCGCGGTCAAGCCCATGACCTCAGCAGTATCGCCGTACCGGAGCATCCCGGGGACGATTTGGAAGCCGCAAGTGGCGTAGCTCTCCACGCGCTGCACGAAGCTATCCAGTGCCCCCGCGACCACGGTTGCTTTCATCCTTGGTTCGAGAGCCGCAAGAAATGTTGCCAGTCGGCCCCCGTAGGAGAGGCCGGCGCATGCGAGTCGGTGTTCGTCCACCTGGGGCATGGCCAGCAGGATACCGATGGCGGCGCGTAGGTCGTGCAACTGGCCGGTAATGGCTACCTCGCCGATGAGCATCTGCTGGAAGAAGTTGACATTGCACGTGTCACGGGAGCTCTGGGCCTGGTGTTCGCGCTCTGTGAGGCGAGTGCCGAATCCTCGGAGATTCGGCGCGAACACAACGATTCCACGCCGGGCGATTCGGTGGCCGAAATCATACCGCAAGGAGGTGACCTGCTGGGGAAGGCGGTGGTCGTCTCCCCAGTTGAGCACGGGGTATGCTCCGAGGGGGCCGTGGCCGTGGATGGCCAGGACACCGGCGGTGGGGCGGTCCAGTCCATGGGGGATGGCCACGAGGGCGAAGGTCTCGAGGCCCGGCTCGGTGGCGTAGGTCACGCGGTGAAGAGAGTAAGCGCTACGGGTCTCGAGCTGTTCCCAGCGTGTGTCCGGTGAGCACTGGCGCGGCCACTGCCCCAGGAGGTCCAGCAGGCGTGCGCGCCACTGCCTTTGCCACTCGTGAGGACGTTGGAGCCACTCGCCCTGCAGCCGAAACGCGGGCTGCAGTTGGCTTAGGCGGGAGACGAGATGCTCGAAGTGGCACTGTGTCATACGAAGCACCGACCGGATAGCGGATGTTTGTGGGAAGCGCGGGTAAGTTGGGCAAAGACAGCGTCCACGGATTCCGCGGCATTGGCCGGGCGCGAAATCCGTGGACGCTGTCACGGTGAGCAGACGCGGGAGGGAGACCGTGTCTGAGGCCGGTTTGACCCGTCCCGAGCGCTGGTATGCTACGCGCCGGCCTTGATCTCCTGTACTGCCTCGATCACCAGGTCTGCCATCAGGACCACCTGTTCATCGGTAAGCGGGTAGAGGGGCAGGTGAGTGAACCTGTGGTTGAAGAGCTCCTCGGTGTTGGGGCACGAGCGCGCGATGGCCTCGGTGTCGTAGCCCAGTTGCTTGCATAGGCTGAATTTGTACATAGGTGCGAAGTGCGGGATGTTTGTGACGCCCTTGTCCTCGAGCTTGGCCTTGAAAGTCTGCACATCGGCGCCGAGAATCTGTGGATCACACTGCAGTAGGTACAGGTGCCAGGTGGGGCGGATGTCCTCAGTGTCGCCGGGGGGCGTGATGAGGCCCTCGACGTCTGCGAATCGCTCGTTGAGGTACTCGGCGTTCTTGCGTCGGATGGTGATGATCTCGTCCAGCCGCTGTATCTGCTCGAGCAGACACAGAGCCTGTATCTCTGTGGCGCTGTAGTTGCCTGTTGCGAAGGGCGCGTGCTTGCCCGGCAAGGCGACGACGTCGTACAGCCAGTTGGGTATCTGCATGCTGAGGTCCAGGCCGAGGAATCGGGCTTTTTTGAAGTTTTCTCCCCAGTCCTGGTTGGAGGCCAGGATTCCGCCCT
>Ga0272441_10011295_pt1 | contig 13288 bp, 11 predicted proteins | sample SSMProp6N_FD_193582 | JGI IMG/M metagenome (GOLD analysis project Ga0272441, IMG submission 193582) | Marine sediment archaeal communities from Little Sippewissett salt marsh, Falmouth, MA, United States - SSM-Prop-6N | ecosystem: Environmental > Aquatic > Marine > Wetlands > Sediment ... | reverse complement strand
CGACAGGCTTTCGAACGCCGTAGAGCGCCTTGCGCCCGACGGAATCCGGGAGATAAACGGGTACATGATGGCTCTTGGCCACCGAAAGGCGGGGCGTAATGCACTGCCCTACGGGATGCACGACATAGACTACACCCGCCCCTGGCGACGACGCGAATACCGCGATCTTGTTCTGGAGTACGCGGGTGTGGATTGGCAGGATGATACCGCTGTTCGGACGAAGGCACGGGAGCTTGGAATCGAGGAGGCAAATAAGGATCTCCCGGTGGTGGTCTATGATATCTTTGAAGCGGTCGTCGAGCCAGAACTGGCTAAGATGGCCTTCCCCGTGTTCGTGATCGACTACCCGGCCGAGCTGTGCCCGCTGACGCGGCGCAAGGCCGACCAGCCGCACGTCGCCGAGCGGTTCGAACTGTTCATCGCCAACATGGAAATCGCCAACGCCTACACGGAGCTGAACGACCCGGCCGTGCAGGAGGAGAATTTCCGCCGCCAGGTTCGCGGCGAGGCCGAGAACGAAACGATGCGCGTGATGGACGAGGACTTCATCACGGCGCTGCGACACGGCATGCCGCCGGCGGGCGGGTTGGGCATCGGCATCGACCGCGTGATCATGCTGCTGACCAACACGCCCAGCATTCGCGACGTGATCCTGTTCCCGATGCTGCGGTCGACGGCGGCCGCCCCGACGGACTGATCGCACCGAACGTCGTCGGGCCACCGGGGCCCGGTTCCCGGATACGAGTTCCAAATGTACATACTCTTTCTCTGCCTGAGATACCTTCGCAGCCGGATCATCGCGTACTTCGCGGTGCTGGCCGTGGCGCTGTGCGTGGCGATGATGCTCATCGTCGTCAGCGTCATGAACGGCTTTCTCGACAAGATCGAGCAGGCCGCCAAGGGGCTCTTCGGCGACGTGGTGATCGAGTCGGCCTCGGCGGCCGGGTTCGGCCGCTACGACGAGTTCATCGCCGAGCTGGAGCAGAAGGTTCCCGAGGTCGAGGCTGCCAGTCCGTTCATCGTCGCCTACAGCATCCTGCGCGTCCCGGGGACCGATTACATCCGCCCGATGCAGGTGGCCGGGCTGCGCCTGCCCGCCCAGGCCAAGGTCACCAGCTTCGCCGAGGGGCTGGGCTTCCAGCCCGGCAGCGAAACGCCCAGCTTCGACCCGCCGTTCGAAGTCCTGCTGGAGACCCTCAGCGCCGAACTCGCCCGCACGCAGGCGATGCGGAAGGACCTGCTGCAAGGCCGGGCGACCTGGGACCTCCCGCCCGAGCAGGCCCAGCTTGCCGACGTGCTGCAGTACGCCGTCGACGCCCAGACGCTCGGAAAGCTCAAGCTCGAAATCGCCCTGCGCTACCAGGCCGAGCTCGGCCAGGTCGCCCGCGCCCTGTCCGAGGCAGAGCGCGAGCACGGACCGACCTCCCCGCAGGCGCTGAAGCTGGCCGAACGCCTCGACGAGTTCCGTGAGGAATCCGGCGTGATGGAGCCGGACAACCGCGTCATCCTCGGCCTGGGCATTCCCGGGCTGATGCACCGAACCGGCGACGGCCAGACGATCCGCCTCATCGTGCCCGGGCAGAACGTGGTCATCTCGGTGCCGCCGCTGGGGCGCGGAATGACCAGCGACATCACGCCGAACAACGCCCGGCTGACCATCATTGACGACTGCCGCACCGACGTATCCTCCATCGACAGCGAGCAGATCTACCTGCCCTTCGAGACCGCCCAGAAGCTCAACAACATGGACGCCCAGTACGCCGCCGACGGCGAGCTGGTCCGCCCCGCCCGCTGCAGCCAGATTCACGTGAAGGTCCGCCGGGAGTTCTCCCGCGACGAGCAGCTCCATCGCATCGCCGTCCGCATCAACGAGTTGTGGGACGATTTCACCACGCGCTACCCGGACGCCGAGACCACCGAGGTCACCGCCCGCACCTGGCGCGAGCGCCAGGCCCGCATCATCGCCCCCATCCAGCAGCAGCGCACGCTGGTGGTGACCATGTTCGCCATCATCTCGCTCGTCTCGGTCGTGCTGATCTTCGTGATCTTCTACACCATCGTCGTCCAGAAGACGCGGGACATCGGCGTAATCAAGGCCGTGGGCGGCTCGAGCTGGGGCGTCGCCCAGGTATTCCTCGGTTACGGGGCGATGATCGGGCTGGTCGGGGCGATTCTCGGCTGTGTCGGCGGATACTACTTCGTCCGGTACATCAACCCCATCCAGGATGGGCTGGATACCTGGCTGGGCTTCCGCGTCTGGTCGCGAGAGTGGTTCCTCTTCGAGAAGATCCCCAACACCGTCGAACCGCTGGCGGCCGTGCTGATTATGGTCGGCGCCATCGCGGCTGGGCTGGTCGGGGCGATGCTGCCCGCCGTCCGGGCCGCCCGCATGCAGCCGGTGGAGGCGCTTCGCTATGAGTAGCCCGGCAATCGACATTCGCGGCCTGCACAAGTCCTACCGCATGGGCAGGACGCAGTTGCACGTGTTGCGCGGGGTGAGCTTCGCCGTGCCCGAGGGGCAGTTCGCGGCCGTCGTGGGCGCATCCGGCTCGGGCAAGAGCACGCTGCTGCACCTGGCCGGGCTGCTGGACCGCCCGGACAAAGGCGCGCTGCACCTGGGCGGGCAGGACGCCGCCACGTTGTCCGCCGCTCGGCGAAACCGCATGCGCTGCAGGGACATCGGCTTCGTCTTCCAGTTCTACCACCTGCTGCCGGAGCTGAACGTCCTGGAGAACGTCCTGCTGCCGGCCCGCACCGACGCGTCGCTTTTCGCCTGGGCATCCCGCCGCCGCGACGCGCGCGAGCGTTCGCTGGCGCTGCTGGACGAACTGGGCCTGTCCGACCGCCTGCGCCACCGCCCCAAGGAGCTCTCCGGCGGCGAGCGCCAGCGCGTCGCCATCGCCCGGGCGCTGATCAACCACCCGCGGGTCCTGCTGGCCGACGAGCCCACCGGCAATCTCGACAGCAAGACCGGCCTGGCGATCATGAACGTCCTGCGCCGCTTCCACAAGCAGTTCAACCAGACCGTCCTCATGGTCACCCACGACCTGTCGCTGGCCGAACAGGCCGACCGCGTCCTGCACCTCCGCGACGGCCACCTGGGCGGCTGACCGAATTCCCGTTTTCAATTCCTGCCAGAGGCCGGCGGAAGCCATTGGCACCGTTCAATCGGGAATTGAAAACCGGAAATAGCTGCCCTTGCCGGTGTTCCTGGGATCGTCCTGCGGCGTGGCTCGGCGTTCGTCCTTGACGAAAGGCCCCATCTGGCCAATACTCTGCGCATTGCCCTGCGCGCTTCGCGAGGGCCAGAGGAACGTGATGGCTGAGATGACTTTGGCAGAACTGGCTGAGAAGCTCGGCGGCGAGCTCGACGGCGACGGGTCGGCCGTGGTGACCGGCGTGGCCCCGCTGGAATCCGCCCGCGCCGACCATGTGAGCTTCCTGGCCAACTCGAAATACGAACGATTCATGGGCGCTACCGACGCCGCCGCCGTGATCGTCGCCCGCAAGCACAAGCGCGGCGCCGCCACGGCCGGCCTCATCCGCTGCGGCGACCCGTACTTCGCCTTCCGACAGGCCATGGTCCTGTTCTATGGCTTCCGCAAGCCGACCTTCGAGGGCATCGACGAGCGGGCGGCCATCGACCCGGCCGCCGAGTTGGACGCCGACGTCCGCGTCGGCGCGTTCGCGGTGATCTCCGCCGGCTGCCATGTAGGCCGCGGGACGGTGGTCTATCCGGGCGCGTACGTGGGCCCGAACTGTCGCATCGGGGCCGACTGCATCCTGCACCCGAACGTAACGCTTTACGACGGGACGATCCTGCACGACCGCGTGACGATCCATGCAGGCACGTCCATCGGGCACGACGGGTTCGGATACGCCACTCACGCCGGCGACGACGGCGTGGTCCGCCACGAGAAAATCCCCCAGGCCGGATGGGTCGAGTTGGAGCAGGACGTGGAGATCGGCGCCTGCTGCGCGATCGACCGGGCGACGATGGGCCCGACGATCATCGGCGCGGGCACGAAGTTTTCCAACCTCGTGGCGATCGGGCACGGAACGCAGATGGGCAAGCATTGCCTGATGGTCGCCCAGGCCGGTATCGCCGGTTCGGTGATCGTCGGCGATTACTGCGTCTTCGCCGGGCAGTGCGGCGTGGTCGGACACGTCCGCATCGGCGACAATGTGAAGGTGGGCGCCAAGTCCGGGATCATCAACGATGTCGAGGGCAACCAGGAAGTCCTCGGCAGCCCCGCCGTCCCGATCAACGAGGCCAAGCGGGCGTTCATCTCCGCCTCGCGCCTGCCGCAGATGCGCAACGCCGTCCGCCGCCTGACTCACGAACTGCAGGTCCTGCGGAAGAAGCTCGGCATGCCTGCCGAGGAAGGCGACGAGGACGATCTGTGAGAACGCCCCCCGCCGACGGGCGCAGACTATGGAACAGGCACTGGGCATAATCGCCGGCAACGGGCGCCTGCCGCTGCTGGTGGCCGCCGGGGCGCGGAAGGCCGGGCGCCGCGTGGTGGTCGTCGGCCTGCGGGGCTTGGCGTCGCGGCGCTTACCGGCGTCAGCCGACGAGTTCGCCTGGGCCGGACTGACGCGCCTGGGACGATGGATCCGCCTGCTCCGCCGTGCCGGGGCGAGCGAAGCCGTCATGATCGGCGGCGTCCGCAAGCGGGACATGTACCTGCCCCTGCGGCTGCTGCGGTACATCCCGGACCTGCGGACCGCCCTGCTGTGGTACTGCAAGCTCCGCAAGGACAAACGCGACAACGCCGTGCTGCTGGCGACGGCCGAGGAGCTCGCCGGCGAAGGAATTCGACTCGTTTCGAGCGTGGAATACCTCCATGAACATCTTGCCGCCGAAGGCGTGATGACGCGGACGCCCGTGCCCGCCTCCGCGGCCGCCGACGTGGAGTTCGGCTGGCGGATCGCCCGGGCCAGCGCGGACCTGGACATCGGCCAGGCCGTCGCGGTCAAGGAGCGGGACATCATCGCCGTGGAGGCGATGGAAGGCACGGACGAAATGATCCGCCGGGCCGGACAACTCTGTCGCGTCGGTGGGTGGACGCTGGTAAAGGTCGCCCGCCCGAACCAGGACCTGCGGTTCGACGTGCCGACCGTCGGACCCGCCACCATCCGCAACCTCCGCGACAACGGCTGCGCCTGCCTGGTCCTCGAAGCCGAACGGACCATCCTCGCCGACAAGCCCGCCACCCTCGCCCTGGCCGATGAGTTGAAGATCGCCGTCGTCGGCAAACGCCCCGAGTGATCCGGCGCCGCCGGCCGCCCCCCGCTTACTGGTTGTCCGGAATCTCCGGCCGCCACGTCTTGCCCGTGAACATCTCGCCCTCCGCCTCGGCAATCAGGCCAAGGGAAATGTCATGCCGACCTCCCTCGTACGGCGTGTCCAGCCAGGCGTCGAGGATATCGATGGCCTCCAGGTCGCGGGTGATCCGCCCGCCTAGACAGAGGACGTTGGAATTGTTGTGGGCGCGGGTCATGCGGCCCATGTATGTGCTGGTGCACATCGACGCCCGTACGCCGGGAAACTTGTTGGCGATCATGCTCATCCCGATCCCCGTCGAGCAGATCAGGATGCCGCGCTCCGCCGCCCCGGCGGACACGGCTGCAGCGACGGCGGCCGCGTAGTACGGATAGCGGACGATTTCGCCGGAGTCGCTGCCGACATCGTGCACCTCCAGCCCCCGGCCGCGAAGATGCTCCACGAGGCGGCGCTTCAGCTCGAACCCGCCGTGATCATTGCCGATCCAGATGGTCTTGTTCATGCGGTTCTCCAGAAGACAACATGCGAGACAGAGACGCCGCCGTCGGTTTTCATGAAGCGGCGTAGGCCGCGAGTCGCTCGAAGAGCAGCCGGAACGTCCTGTCGCGATCGACGTCGGTCACGCGGAGCATCTCGCCGAGGCCCTGGTCGAAGCGGTAAGATTTGTCCCATTCGAGGGCAGGGACCTTGACCCGCTCCCAGGTCGCCATCGCCGGGTCGATCAGCGCCGAGATGTCGCCCAGGTCAAACAGGCCCTTGTCGTCGGCCTCCCACCACGCCTTGCGGTGGCGGATCTCGTGCAGGTGGCAACCAAGCGGGCCCAGCGGCGCCAGGCGCCGCTGCGAGGTGGCCATGGGCAGCGTCAGGTGCGTGCCCGTGTCGAACAGCACCATCGCCAGCGGCGAGTTCAGCAGCACGCGGAAGGCCCGCACGTCGTTCTCGACATTGAAGTTCTGGCAGCGCGCGGGCCAATGCTGTGTCCGCCCGTGATAGAACACGCGGACGCGCGGGGCGATGGCCGGATCGAGGAGGTACGCGCTGGCGATGTTGGTGGCCGCGCCGAGACCGATCACCCACAGCGGCTCGTCGGCCGGGCCGGCCAGGGCGCGGTCGATGATGAACCGCGCGCCTTCGCTGTCGCTGCCGCGGGCGCTGTAGGCGATCGGGTCGCCCCCTTCCATCACCGCATAGCGGTCCTCCATCCCGGCTTTGGCGAGCACCAGGCGGATGTCCGCGGCCGAGCGCCGCGTCCCGTCGGGCCCGCCGGCGTCGCCGAAGTGCGTCGCGACGAAACCCTCGATGGCAAACCGCTCCGGCGAGAGCAGCGCCAGGGCAATGGCGTAATGATCGTCCACCTCGCAGGCGGCGTCGGTATCGATGATCACCCGCAGCCGCTTTCCCGGCGGCGGAATCTCGGGGACGATACGTTGGAACTCGGCCATGTGAGATCCTCGGGAACTTCGGGCAATGCCCCAACCGCGGCGGGCGGTGCCCGCCCTACTGCATCTCCCCGCTTTTCTTGTACAGGCGCGTTTCCAGCGTGCGGTTGTAGGCGGTGAAGGAGGACTGGGCGTCCGGGTCGCCGTCAATGGCGTGCACGGTCATCCACATCTTGGCGTCGAGGTTGTCGAGGTAGTGGATGAAGAACGCCTCCGGCACGGCCGGCAGCTTGGGCGAACCGTACTCGTACACGCCGTGATGCGAAAGAATGATGTGCTGCAGCACGTCCACGACGTGGGGCGGGAAGGGCTCGCCGGTTTCCTCGGCGACTGCGCGGGCCTTCTCGGCGATCCAGATCGCCGCGATGGTAATGTGCCCCACAAGCTGTCCGCGGTCGGTGTAGCTGATGCTCGCCCCGGCAGACAACTCGGCCATCTTGCCCATGTCGTGCATGAACACGCCGGTTAGCGCCAGGTCGGCATTGAGGCGCGGGTACAGCGGCAGCAGCGCCGCAGCCGCCCGCGCCATATTCAGCGTGTGCTCCAACAGCCCGCCGATGAAGGCATGGTGCATCTGCATCGCCGCGGGACTTCGCTTGAAGCCCGCGACGAAGTCCTTGTCTTCCACGAATTTCTTGATGAGCAGCCGCAGGTGCTGGTCCTTGACGCCGCGGAGGATCTCCACCAACTCGCCCCACATCGCCTCCACGTCGTGCTCGGTGACGGCCAGAAAGTCGGCTAGGTCCACCTTCTCTGGCGGGAAGGGCCGGCAAGCGTCGATGATGAACTGCATCGCCCCGCGGTACTCCTCCGTGCGTCCCTTGACGTGGAGGAACCCGTCAACGGGAATGGCGTTGTAGATGGCTTCGGAGGCCTTCCACATCCGCGAGGGCAACTGGCCGGTGCGATCGGCCAGTGTGCACATGACGAACAGGTCGCCGTTCTTGGTGGTGCGCAAGTCCTTCTCGCGGACGAGAAAGACCTGGTCGAGCGTCTCGCCGGGCATGAGCTCGTTGATGAATCGGCGCTGGGGGTTCATGCCCGAGAGTTTAGCAGCACCGGCCGGCCTTGAAAACAGCCCATTTTGAGGCTACAAGCTATCGTCGCATGGTGTCTGCCGCCCACAACCAGCCGGGAACGGACTTGCCCTGCGAAGCCTTGGCAAAGCAGGAAGTGAGCGGATCCGGCCGGCAATCCATCCGCTCGCCTTCGCTTGCGGCTGGGAGGTCTCCAACAGGAAGAAACATGAAATACTCCAAGCTGCTCGTCCCGACCGTCAAAGAAGTGCCCGCCGAGGCGGAGATCGCCTCGCATCAGCTCATGATCCGCGCGGGGTTCATCCGCAAGCTCGCCAGCGGAACGTACACCTACCTGCCGCTGGGCTGGCGCAGCCTGCGGAAGATCATGAACATCGTCCGCGAGGAGATGGACGCGGCCGGGGCGCAGGAAATCTCCATGCCCATCCTCCAGCCGATGGAACTGTGGCAAAAGACCGGGCGCGACGAGGTGTTCAAGGACATCCTCTGCCACTTCCAGGATAACCACGGGCGGCAGAACGTGCTGGCACCGACGGCCGAGGAGGTCGTCACCGCCCTGGCGGCGGCCGAAATCTCCAGCTACAAGCAGCTCCCGATCAACCTTTACCAGATCCACGATAAGTTCCGCGACGAGTTCCGCCCGCAGTACGGCGTGATCCGCAGCCGCGAGTTCCTCATGAAGGACGCCTACAGCTTCGACGCGACCGTCGAGGGCCTGGATGAGTCCTACAAGGCGATGTACGACGCGTACTGCCGCATCTTCGACCGCTGCGGGCTGAAGTATGTCATCGTGCAGGCCGACTCGGGCGGCATGGGCGGGACCGACACCGAGGAATTCATGGTCCCCGCCGAGGTCGGCGACACGCTGGCGATGACCGAGTCCGGATCGTACGCCGCCAACATCGAAAAGGCCGAGGTGGACCCGCTGCCCCGCGCGGAGTCCGCCGAACCCGTCGAGGCGATGGAAGAGGTCCACACGCCCGGCGTGGGGAGCATCGAGGCCGTCTGCAGTTTCCTGGGCACCGACCCGAGCGACATGATCAAGACGCTCATCTACGCCGCCGGCGACAGCCAGACCGTCGTCGCGCTGGTCCGCGGCGATCACGAGGTGAACGAATCCAAGCTCAAGGGCGTCGCCGGTGGCGACGTGGAGCTCGCCGGCGAGGGCACCATCCAGAACCTGACGGGCGCTGCGGTAGGCTTCGCCGGACCGATGGGCCTGGCCGGCAAGGTCAGCAGGCTCATCATCGACCACGCGGTGGCGGCCATGCCGATTGGCGTGACCGGGGCGAACAAGACCGACTACCACGTCAGGCACGTCGTGCCCGGGCGCGACTTCCCGCTGGAGGGGCAGAACGTGACGATCGCCGATGTCCGCAACGCCGTCGGGGGCGACACCTACAAGGGCGAGAAGCTGGTCTTCTCGCACGGGATCGAGATCGGCCACGTCTTCAAGCTCGGCACGAAGTACGCCGCGAAGCTGGGATGCACCTTCCTCGACGAGCAGCAGCAGACCCGTCCGTGCATCATGGGCTGCTACGGGATCGGGGTTAACCGCATCCTGGCCACGGCCATCGAGACCGGCCACGACGACAACGGCTGCATCCTCCCGGTGAACGTCGCCCCCTTCGAAATCGAGGTGGTGCAGCTCAACCACGACAGCGAGACGGTGACGGCCGAGTCGCAGCGCATCTACGACGAGCTGCTCGCCGCCGGGGCCGACGTGCTGTGGGACGACCGCGAGATGCGCCCCGGACCGAAGTTCAAGGACGCCGACCTGATCGGAATTCCGCTGCGGATCGTCGTCGGCGAGCGCGGGCTCAAGGAAGGCAAAGTCGAGATCAAGCGCCGCACCGACGAAAAGCCCACCCTCGTCGACGCGGCCGACGCGGCCGAAACCGCCCTGGGCATTCTGGACGAGCTGCGCACCGCCCAATGATCTCCGCGCAAGGCAAGTCGTAAGGCAAGTGTGCCCAACCTACTGCCTGATTCGTCACGGTGCCGATTCGGGTGCCACGCCCGCTTGCCGTGCAGTGAGCTTGTCGAACTGCGGGCCCTGCCGGACGAGGCCTAGGGCGAGCAACTTGTTGCTCACGCAATGTCGGGGCAGTACGCCCGACCTGCCAGCGTCGCGACCACCGCACCCGAACCCGTTAAGCAACCGGAACATGAGCAAACGCCGCAACAAGCTGAGCGACTATCTCGCCTACCTGGGCGTTCGCCTGGTGGCGATGTTCGTGCACATGTTCGACTGGCGGGTGGTGTACGCGGCCGCGGGCTGGCTGGGCAATACGTGGTGCCGCCTCGACAGACGCCACCGCGAGCGGGCGGCCGAACACGTGCGCCAGTGCTTCCCGGAGTGGGACGAGCCCCGCGTGCAGCGGACGGTGCAGGGCTCGTTCCGCAACCTGGTGTACCTGGCGATTGAGGTGCTGCTGACGACGCGACTGATCACCCGAGGCCGCTGGCGCCGCCACATCGAGCTGGCGGACATGCGGGAGGTCTTTCGCCTGCTGATGGCGCGCCGCGGCGGGATGCTGCTGATCACCGGACACTTCGGCGGATGGGAAGTCTCCGGGTACACTGTCGCCACGCTGGGCTTCAAGGCCTATGCCCTGGCCCGGCCGCTGGATAACCCCTACCTCAACGAGTACCTGCTGGGCGTCCGCCAGCGCAACGGGCTGACGATACTCGACAAGGGCGGCGCGATGAGCCAAATGAACGACCTGCTCGGGCGGGACCGCGAGATCGTGGGCTTCATCGCCGACCAGGACGCCGGGAAGCGCGGCGTGTTCGTGGACTTCTTCGGCCGCGCAGCCAGCTCCTACCGGGCCCCCGCCCTGACGGCGATGCGCTACAACGTGCCCGTTGTGGTGGGCTACGGGCGGCGGATCGGCGAGGGCTACCGCTTCCGCCTGGGCGTCGAGCGGGTCATTCACCCCCACGAATGGGCGGACCAGGACGACCCGGTCCGCTGGATCACGCAGGAGTACACCGCCGCCCTGGAACGCGTCGTCCGCATGGACCCGCAGCAGGACCTATGGATCTATCGGCGGTGGAAGACGCGCCCCAAGGACGAAACGCCTCCCGCCGAAACCCCCGCTGCCAAGGGTGCCTGCTGATGGCCAAACCCCGCAACAAGATGCTGGACTACCTGGTCTACCTCGGCGTGCGCCTGGCCGCGATGTTCGTGCACATGTTCGACCTGGAGTCCAACTACCGCACCGCGCGCTGGATTGGCGACATGCTGTTCCGCTTCGACCGCCGCCACCGCAGCATCGCCCTGCAGCACCTGCGCAGGAGCTTCCCGGACTGGCCGGAAGGCGAGGTCCGGCGAGTGGCGCGCGAGTCGATGCGCTCGATGGTGTACCTGGCCGTCGAGACGCTATTCACCACCCGCGTCGTAACCGCCGCCCGTTGGAGGCGGCACTGCCGCCTCGCCCCCCAGCGCGAGAACATCCGCCTGATGACCGAACGCAAGACCGGCATGATCTGCGTCACCGGGCACTTCGGCAACTGGGAACGTACCGGGTATACCATGGCCGTGCTGGGCTTCGAGGGCTTCGCCGTCGCCCGCCCGCTGGGCAACTCCTACCTCAACCGCTATGTGATGGACATCCGCGAGCGAAACGGGATGACCATCCTCGACAAGAAAGGCGCCACCGAGCGCATGGACGAGATCCTCACCTCGCGGCGGTACGTGGGCTTCATCGCCGACCAGGACGCCGGGCGCAAGGGGATGTTCGTGGACTTCTTCGGCCGCCCGGCCAGCACCTCCAAGGCCCCGGCGCTGATGGCAATGCGCTACGAAGTGCCGCTGGTGGTAGGCTACGGGCGGCGGACGGACCTGCGGTACGGCTTCGAGGTCGGCATCGAGCGGATCATCCATCCGCATGAGTGGGCGGACAAGGCCGACCCGATCCGCTGGCTGACCCAGGAGCACACCACGGCGCTGGAGAACGTCATCCGCCGCTACCCCGAGCAGTACCTGTGGGTACACCGCCGCTGGAAGCACCGCCCCAGGGGCGAGGCGCCCGCGCCCGGCGGAATCGCGTAGGCCCGCCCCCAAACACACCCGGACCCGAGAACACGACCGCCAGCAGCGGCACGCCTGCGCGGCAGCGGTCTTGGCGAGCGGGGCATTGGCCGGGCGGCATTCAGCTTAAGGCCTTTTCTAAAAGTATGTTACTCTGCGATGCGGGGTGGCGATGCACGCCGACGGGCGACCCGAACGCACCCCTCTTGTGCACGGGCCTGCCCGACCAGCACCATGCCGCCTGCACAGCGGCGCCCTTGGCTCACATCCATCCCAATGTTATCGGACGGTAATGCGGATCGGATTTCACGTCCATTCGCCCGCAAAAGTATGGATGACCTAAGGCATTAAGCCCCTTGACATAATGCCGACGCGCGGTACAATCACGATGCTCCAGTTCACCGGGGAGCGGTGAGCTGCGATCCGTTTACACAGATCGATATCTCCTGACGGCAGGCGAGACACCCGCTCTTCTTGCCCTGCCAAGGCCGCCCGGCCGAGTTCCCATCGTGACTGCCATTGTCATTCGCGTGTCCGTGAATGAGCAAGCGGTCCTGCTCGACGCGCACGTTAAAAAGGGAGATGAAAATGAGAGCGACTAGCATCCTTCTGGCCGTCTGTATGCTGACGGCGATGGCCTCTGCCGATGACCTGCTGCCGCCCGAGTGGCGAGGTCTGCCTAACTCGACGTTCCAGATCTGGGAGTTCGACGACAGTTCCAACCCAGCCGACCCGAATGAGTGCTCCAACCCCTATGGCGATCCACAGGCCGTGATCTACGGCGAGTTCGACTTCCCCTACCGCGACACGTGGTGGATGGACGACGATATTGCGGGCCACCAGGGCGTCTGGAACATCGGCGGGGCCATGGCGCTGGAAATCCCCAACGATCCCGAGTTGCGGCCGATGAAGGAGATCCGCCTGCAGGTCACCTACGACGGCGGGCACTCGAGCGATCCCAACGTGACGTTCGACCCCTGGGTCGAGGTGGTCGCCACCGACGGCGCGGAGGTGGTGGACTTCGTGAGGACGTCCAGCATTGTCCTGGACGACTGGTTCACCCACGCGGTCTACGACCTGGTCCTCGAGCCCAACCCCAGCTTCGAGACGATCTGGCTGATGCCCCACTACTGCCAGCTCTATATCGACGAGATCGTCGTGGACACCATCTGCATCCCCGAGCCGGCTAGCCTCCTGCTGCTGGCGGCCGGCTGGGCGCTGCTGCGCCGCAAACGCACCTGACAGCAAACACCCCAGTTCAACCACGGGCGGGCCGGAAGCGTGCGGCCCGCCCGTTTTGCTGCGCCGCGCGTGACGCAGACCTCCCCGCACTGCCGCCGGGCAAGCTCAAAGCCGGTGCTCATCCTCGTCGCTCCCCCCACACTTGCTGGAGGCCGCGAACTTCTACGCCCGCGCGAACGACACCCTCGGGCGTAGCACTCGGCACAACTGCAGGCGTCCCAGCATGTCGGCGAGTACGCCCGACATG
>Ga0272441_10011294_pt1 | contig 13289 bp, 9 predicted proteins | sample SSMProp6N_FD_193582 | JGI IMG/M metagenome (GOLD analysis project Ga0272441, IMG submission 193582) | Marine sediment archaeal communities from Little Sippewissett salt marsh, Falmouth, MA, United States - SSM-Prop-6N | ecosystem: Environmental > Aquatic > Marine > Wetlands > Sediment ... | reverse complement strand
ATCTGAAGAAAGGTGCCAGTTCGCTTTTCTCTGAAGGCGCCCATGACGTGTGCCTCCGGAAGACGTACCTGACTCCGGACCATTGTATCTATCAGCAATGCGCGCAACAACTGGTTTCTCAAGTGGTAGCAGGCCGGTCCCGTGGCCGCGTTTGCAGCCGTGTGGCATGCAGGGCTACCGTGGGTTGCCGCACGATTTCCCCGCGCCCGCGCTTGCCCGCTGTACCTTGCCCGGCGTATACTGGCCGCAGCCGATCCGCCGGCCGGGCAGGCGCCGCCGGCGGATCGCGCGACGTATCGCGGGAGATGCGAACCCATGTGGACCTACGTTGCCTCGACGCCGCGCGTCCAGGACGTCGACTGGGCCCTGCGGCGAGAGTTCCTCCTGACCAACGGGCTCGGCGGCTACGCGTCCAGCACCCTCCTCGGCTGCAACACCCGGCGCTATCACGGCCTGCTGGTCGCGGCGGCGCACCCGCCCCTGGACCGCTGGCTGCTGCTGTCGCACCTCGACGAGCTTCTCGTCCTGCCCACGGGAAACCACTACCTCAACACCACGGAGTACCGCGACGGGTTTCACCCCGACGGCTTCCGGCGGCTGACGGACTTCTCGCTCGACCCGCTCCCGGCGTGGCGGTGGCGCGTCGGCGGCGTCGAGATCACCAAACGCCTCTGCATGGTCCACGGGACCGACTGCGTGCTCGTTCACTACGCCGCCGCGGGCGACACGCGGGGCGCCCGCCTGGTGCTCTCGCCGTTCGTCGCCATGCGCAGCTTTCACCGGATGGGGCACCGGAACAGTGATCTCGAAGTCGAGCAAAGCGACGGGGCCCTGCGCGCCGGCGTCAGCGTGCCCGGCCGCGGAGAGATGACCCTGTCGATCCGCTTCAGTTGCGGCGAGGTCGAAGCCGAGCCGCTCTGGTACGACAACGTCTACCATCGGCGCGAGACGGAGCGCGGCCTCGAAGACCTGGAGGACCTGCTGCGCGCCGGCGTCGCCACCGTCGACCTCGAGCGGCACAGCGGAGTGACCCTGTCGGCGGCACTGGAGCCGGCCGCCGAGGCGCCGCCCTTCGATGAGGCCCTGGAGGCCGAATGCCGGCGCCGCCGGGACCTGCTCGCCACCGGACGGCCTTACGACCAGAGGGAACAGGCGCTCGTCGTCGCGGCCGACCAGTTCGTCGTCCAGAGGCCCCATGGCAACGAGCGCCTCGTGACCATCCTGGCCGGCTACCCGTGGTTCGCCGACTGGGGCCGCGACACGATGGTCGCGCTGCCCGGTCTGTGCCTTGCCACGGGGCGCATCGAGCTGGCTCGCGACGTGCTCCGTCTCTGGGGGGGACTGGCCAATCAGGGCATGCTGCCCAATCGCTTCGAGGACGACAACCGGCGCCTGTCGTACAACGCGGTCGACTCCGCCCTGTGGTTCATCCAGGCGTGCCACGCCACCGACCGGGCCGCGCCCGACGACGCCTTCCTGGCCGATCATCTGTGGCCGACCGTGCGGCAAATCCTCGACGCCTATCACGACGGCACGCGCTTCAGCATCCGGGCCGACGGCGACGGCCTGCTCCTGGCCGGCGAGCCCGACACGCAACTGACCTGGATGGACGCCAAGCGCGGTGGCGCCGTCTTCACCCCGCGACACGGAAAGGCCGTCGAGGTGAACGCCCTGTGGGTCTCGGCCCTGTGCCTGGCCGCCGAGTGGGCCGACCGCCTGGGGGTCGATCCGCCCCGGGCCGCCGGCCGACGCGACCAGGCCCGCGAGGCGTTCGAGCCCACCTTCTGGAACTCAGAGGCCGCGTGCCTTTATGATTGCGTGACCGACGGCCGGCCCGACGCCGCCATCCGCCCGAACCAGCTCTTCGCGGTGTCGCTGCCCCACGCGCCGGTCACGGGAGAGCGGGGCAGGGCCGTCGTCGCCGTCTGCCGGCGAAAGCTCCTGACGCCCGTCGGCCTGCGAACCGTCGCGCCGGACGATCCGTCCTATCGCGGCACGTGCGCCGGCGGATGGATGGACCGCGACGCGGCCTACCACCAGGGCACCGTCTGGCCGTGGCTCCTGGGCGCCTACGTCGACGCCCTGATGGCCACCGCCGAGATTCCCTCGGCTGTCCGCGACGAGGCCCGCGACGTCGTCAACGCCGCCCTGGCCTCGCTCGACGACGGGGCGCTCGGCACCGTCGGCGAAATCTTCGACGGCGACGCGCCGCACACGTCGCGAGGCTGCATCGCCCAGGCCTGGAGCGTCGCGGAAATCCTCCGCGTCAAGGACGCCTATGAACTCTGAGTTCTCTCTGACGAGCCGCCCGCGCCGTTGTAGGGGCACGATACATCGTGCCCGCGCCGTTCGCCGTTGTAGGGGCACGGCCTGCCGTGCCCGAGGCGTTGCCGTTTGCCGTTGCCGTTGTAGGGGCGGGCCTTGTGTCCGCCCGGCCGTTCTCGGGCGTCTGGCCGCCGCGCTGCTCGTACTGGTCCTGTCGGCGGGGGCCGCGGCCCAGGTGGCGACCGCCCCAGGTGATGACGCACGCTGGAGCGCCGGCGCGTCGTTCGCCGCGTCGGAGTTCGCCGCTGCGGGCGCCGCCGTGCCGGTCCATCTCGACGTCGTCAACGCGTCGGCCCGCAGCATGTCTGAGCTGCGAATCGCCACAAACCAGCTCTTCACGTACCGCCTCGACGTAGCCCTGCCACCGGGGCGGGTCGGGACGGTCGCCTTCGCTCCGTGGTACTTCGACGGCCCACTATCGTTCGGCGGCGCTGCCGACACGCTGTCGCCCCGGCTGTTGCCCGAGGGGACGGCGCTGCTCTTGTTTGACCCGGACGACGTCCGCCCGGAGCGGCTGACCGATCACCTGATGCAGTGGACGCTGCACTACTTTCCGCCGGTGCCGGGCAGGCAGGCCCAGGGGCTGCCCCGACCGGAGCCGGTCGCGCTGGAAAGTCTGACGGCGCCGCTCGTGAAGGGCTCGGTGGCCTTGGGGCTGGCCGTTTCGGCCGAGCGTGCCGACCTGGCGGCCCTTCGCCGGCTCGCGGCCGACGCGGGCAAGGATCTCTGGACCATCGACACCGCGGGAACCCTGGCCTTGTTGGAGGCCGTGCCCGCGCCGCTGCGCCGGCTGGCGGCCCGCAACCACGTCCGGGCCGACCTCTTTGACCTGAGCGCCGCCGGCGGCGAATCCCACGTTGCCGACAAGCTCTTCTCCATCCGCAGCGCCGACTGGTCCGCGGATCGTCGCCTGACGTACGTTGTCCCCGTCGTGGTCGTGACGGCGCTGCTGGTGTGCCTGGCGATGCTGGGATGGCGCCTGAGGCGCGCCGTGAAACTGATCGCCGCCCTGGCCGTCCTGGTCGCCGGCGCGGCGTGGATCGTGTTGGCCGTGCGGGCGTCGGAGTTCACGTTTGCCGACGCGGTGACGATCACCACGTGCGACAGCCCGAGCGGCCGCGCGATGTCGGAGCACCTCGTGTCGGTCTCCGGCCTTCGGCGCGAGCCGGTCGCGCTGCGATTCCAGACGGCGCGCCTCGGCCCGCCGCGCCCCCTTATGGCCGCCGACGTGGACCGCACGGTCTATGACGGAATCGTGCTCCACCGCGACTTCGAGGGCCGCTGGGCGGTCGAGGGGCTCGACGTGCGGCCGGGCCTGCTGCTGGCGTTCGGGGTCAACCAGTGGGAGCTGGCATCGTTTCCCGCGGGCGACGTCACACTTGGCGTGCAATCCGGCCGGCGCGAAGTGCGTTTAACAGCGTGGCGATCCCTGGAGGACGCCTGGCTCTACGACGGCAACCAGGCGCACCCGATGGGAGCCGCCGCTGAGGACGGGGCCTACCGGGCGAGCGACGTGCCCGTCAGCATCGACGGGGCCGCTTACTCGTGCGCCGCCCCCGCCGACGCGTTCCGCAGGCGGGTCATGCGGTGGGTCGGCCGGAACGTCGCCAGGCCGGGCACCCCCGTGTTCTTCGGGTGGGAGGCCGCTGCGACGCCCGTGGCGGCCGACGGGGCACGCATGGTCGATCACGGGAGGCTCATTATCTGGCTTGTGCAGCAGCCGGAGGCCGGGGCTCTTTGACCCGGCGGGGAAACTGGCCTATAATGCCTGTAGTGGCAACGGGCCGGCGCGCCCGTGACCGATATGCGAGTGGCTGTTAGGGAAGGACTTAGAAGCTGAGCTACAACGAACCCAACCGCGACAAGATGACCGTGGCCCGTGAACGGGCCGTTCTGGTCAAGGTGTTCCCCGCCGGGGCCGGCGGCAGGGCCGCGCGCGGCGAGGATGCCCTGGCCGAACTGACGCGCCTGACCGAGGCGGCCGGCGGAGGCGTGGTCGGCACCGTCGTTCAGCATCGCGACGCCATCGACGCCTCGCTGTACGTCGGGCGCGGCAAGGCCGACGAGATTCACCGGCTGGCCACCGCGCGGCGGGCGCAGACGGTCGTCTTCGACAACGACCTGAGCCCCGCCCAGGTGCGCAACCTCGAGAAGATCATCGGCGTCAAGGTCCTGGACCGCAGCGAGCTGATCCTCGACATCTTCGCCACGCGGGCGCGGACGGCCGAGGCGCGGCTCCAGGTGGAACTGGCCCAGCTCGAGTACACGTACCCGCGGCTGCGGCGCATGTGGACGCACCTGTCGCGACAGGCCGTCGGCGGCATCGGCCTCCGAGGACCGGGTGAAACCCAGCTTGAGACGGACCGGCGGCTGGTCCGCAAGCGCATCGTGGACCTGAAGCGGCGCATCCGCGGGATCGAGCGCCGCCACGAGCGCGTCGTCCGGAGCCGCAAGAATGAGTTCGCCGTCAGCCTGGTCGGCTACACCAACGCGGGGAAGACCTCGCTGCTGAACGCCCTGACCGGTGCCGACGCGTACGTTGAGGACAAGCTGTTCGCGACGCTCGACACGCGGACGCGGGCCTGGCGGCTGCCGTTCAACATGCGCGTCCTGCTGAGCGACACCGTGGGCTTCGTCCGCGACCTGCCGCACCACCTGGTGACGTCGTTCCGCGCGACGCTCGAGGAGGCCCTCGACGCCGACCTGCTGCTGCACGTGGTCGATGTCTCGGCCGACGACGTCGAGGGGCAGATCGACGCCGTCAACGGCGTCCTCGACGAGATCGGCATCGGCGACAAACCGGTGCTGATCGTCTTCAACAAGACCGACCTGCTCGCGCCCGACGCGGACCTCAATGTCCTGCGGTACCGCCACCCGGACGGCCTCTTTGCCAGTGCCGTCACCGGCGACGGCCTCGGGGCCGTCGAGGACCGCGTTCTCGCTCTGCTGGGCGGCCCGATCCGCCGGCTGACGATCCGCGGCCCCGCGGGCGACGGGGCTTGGCAGGCTGCCGTGGCCCGCCATGCGGCCGACGTGCGGCGCGAATTCGCCGACGGACAGACGAGCATTCACACAAGCCTGCCACAGCATCTGGCCGATTACCTGCTGCGGGAGTATCCGCAGCTTGAGGTGACGCTGCATCCGCTGAACGACCGTTCCCAGGCCGAAAGCCGGGGCCAAAGGAGGCCCGCATCATGACGCGCCTGTTTCTTGCACTCATGCTGAGCCTTGCCGCGGCGACGCTCGGCGCCCCGGCGGCCCTGGCCGACGACGAGTCGGCGGCGCAGGACCAGCCCGCCGGGCAGCCGGCCGAGGCCACCGTCCTCGAGGCGCCCGAGGCGCCCGCGCCGGACGACGACGCCCTGCCCGAGTTCGACCAGGACGAGATCATGGGCAAGCAGCGCGCGCGGCTCGAAACGATCAAGCAGGAACTCCGGCTCGTCATGGTCACATCGGAGTCGGAGCACTTCATGCTCTTCTCGGACCTGAGCACGCCGGTCCGCAACGCCATCCTCATCTGGCTCGAGGACCTGCGCAGCAAGGTCATCACGCAACTGGACGTCAGCGACAAGGAGCGGTTGTGGGACGGCAAGTGCCTGGTCGTTGTCTTCGCCAAGCAGGAGTTCCTGGCGGCCTTCGCCGGCAAGTTCGACAACCATCACGTCCGTCGTCCGCGCGGCTACTTCGTGCTCGAGGCTCGCCGACCCAGGGAGCCGCGCCTGGTGCACATCGCCGCCTACCAGCCCCTGAAAGGCGGCAACCAGACCCTCCGGGAAGTTCTCGTCCACGAGACGACGCATGCCATCGTCGAGTTGTACCGGAAGTCGGCGCCGCTGCCCCTGTGGGTCCACGAGGGGCTGGCCGAGTACATGACGCTGCTCGTGGACCCGGCCCTGCGGGCGACGAAGCAGAAGGCGGCCTTCGAGGTGGCCACGGCCAATCCGTACGCGTCGATCCGCGACCTCTTCACGCGGAACTTTCCGGCGAGCGACCTGGCGGCCTATTCCGTCAGCATGTCCCTGGTCGAGTGCATGCACTCGGTCGACGCCGGCGGCGTCATGCGGTTCGTCGAGCTGATGAAAGAGGGCAAGCCACCCAAGGAGGCGCTCGGCCTGGCCTACCCCGGGATGACGTACGACGACCTCGAGCGCAGGTGGCGCACGTTCGTCCTGCGGCGCTACCGCCCGGCGGTCGAGGACGAGACCCTACCCTAGCTCGGACCGAGCCTGTCGATGAGCACGTCCGAAGGATATCGCCTGTTCTTCCACAGCGAGTTCATGTCGTTGCCGCTGCTGGTGCTGTCGCTGGCCGTCGGCATCGGGCTCGTGGCGCTCATGTATCGCCTGGTCTACCGGATGGTGCCTCGGGCGGTCCTGGCGGCGCTGGTCGGCCTTCGGAGCCTTGCCATCCTGGTTCTGCTGCTCCTGGTGTTCAAGCCGGTGCTGAGCTACACGCACCAGGTGTTCCGGCGGGCGGGGCTCGGCATCCTGGTGGACACGTCGCGGAGCATGAGCGTGCGCGACTATCCCAACAGCCCGAGCCGCCTGGAGCGCGTCGTGGCGGAACTCGGGCCGCGCCTGCCGGAACTCGCCGAGACGTTCGACGTGCACGTGTACACGTTCGCGTCGGTCGCCCGGAAGGCCGAGGGCGGCCTGCCGACCGAGGCCGACGGCGAGGCCACGAACCTGGCGCGCGCGGTCGCGGCCGTCCTCGACGAGGTGCCCCGCGACGGCCTGGCCGGGCTCGTGATTCTCACCGACGGGATCGACAACGCCGGGGGCGACCCCGTGCGGAAGATCTCCGATCAGCGCCCGCCGCCAATCTACCCCGTGGGCGTCGGCAGCGACCTGTCGGCCGAAAGCGGGTTCCAGGACATCAGCATCTCGGGGCTCGACGTGCCGCAGGAAGCCACCGTGAACACGCGGACGGAGATCGCGGTCCGCGTGGACGCCACGGGGTTCGCCGACCGCAGCGTCGACGTTCAGCTCCACGACGGCGAGTCGGTCGTCGCGGCGGCGCGGCTCGTCGTCGACGGCCACCCGGGACCGCAGGAAGTCCGCCTTCAACTCACGCCGGCCGAAAAGGGGGCGCACCGCTACGAGGTGGTCATCCCGCGCGACCCCAAAGAGCGCATCGAGGAGAACAACCGCCACGAGTTCCACCTGTGGGTCACCGAGCCGCGCATCAAGGTCCTCTACATCGAAACGCTGCGCCCGGAGTACGGCCCGTTGAAGCAGGTGCTCGAAACGGACCCGAACATCGACGTGCTGGCGCTGGTGCAGATCCGCAAGGGGGTGTTCCTGAAGAGCGGCAACCTGCGCGGCGCGGACCTGAGCGCGTTCCCGCGGACTCGGGAAGAGATGCGGCTGTTCGACGTCTTCGTGATCGGCAACCTCGACAGTTCGTTCCTGACGCGGCCGCAGATGGAAGCCCTGCGCGACCTCGTCCGCGACGAGGGCAAGGCCCTGCTGATGATCGGCGGGACGAGCACGCTCGGCGCGGGCGGCTACGGCGGCACGCCGCTGGAGGACGTGCTGCCCGTGCGCCTCGGGCCGCGCTCGGCCGGGCAGATCACCGACCCGTTCACCCTGGAGCTGACGCCCGAGGGCCGCGAACACGAGATCTTCAAGGGCACGGGCGAGTTCTTCATCTACGGCGGCCGCGCCGCCGAGAAAGAGCTCCCGGTCCTGAAGGGCTGCAACCGCCTGGCGTCCGTGAAGCCCGGCGCGGCGGTCCTGGCCGTCCACCCCAAGGAAACCCTGGGCGGGCGCCCGGCGCCGGTGCTGGCCGTCCAGCAGTTCGACGGCGAGGGCCGAAGCGCCGTCTTTGCCGGCGACACGACCAACCAGTGGTACCTCTACTTCAAGGTCATCGGCCGCGAGTCGCCGTACGTCAAGTTCTGGGGGCAGATGATCCGCTACCTGGCGGGCAAGGACGTCGAGAAACGCCAGACCGAGCCGGGCCTCGCGTTCGCGCTGCGGAAACCGGCCTACCTGCCGGGCGAGCCGGTGGTGCTCCAGGCCGCGGTGACCGAGGCCGAAGGCCGCGCAACCAACTTCGCCACCGTCCACGCGCGCCTCACCGGCCCGGACGGCAAGGCACGGACCGAGTCGCTGCCGAACGTCCCGGGATCGACGGGGCTGTACCGGACGACGCTCGCGCCCGACGACGCCGGCACGTATGCGGTGACGGTCGTGGCGGAGAAGGACGGCCGGCGGCTCGGCGAGGCCGGGGCCGAGTTTACCGTCTCGAAGCCCAACCAGGAGTTCGAGCAGTTGAGCCTCAACGCGCCGCTCCTGAAGCGCCTGGCGGCCGACACGCGCGGCGCCTGCTACCGCCTGACGACGCTCAGCGACCTGTGGGAGGCGCTGCGGCGCGACCAGACGGCCGACAGCGAGCACACCGAGTGGCCGCTCATCAGCCGGCGCGTCGCCGGTGTTCCCGGCACGTGGTTGGACGTGACGATGACGCACGTGCTCTTCGTGGCGTTCCTGGCGCTGGTGACCGCGGAGTGGCTCGTCCGCCGCCGCTACCTGCTCCAGTGACAGGCCATCGGCCAGGCGCCGGTGCGTGTTCCGGCGTGGGTGCAATGCTCACGCTCGCGTGAGCATGCGGACGGTTGGACAGCAAGCATGGCCACGCAAGCGTGGCCATGGCACCCCCCGGCGGTCCGGTGCGCCGACCGGGCGGACGGATCACTGGATGAGCTTCGACTCCACGACGTTCATGTCGAAGAGTCTCAGGAACTGGGAGATGTGCTCGATGCGGTGGAGCTGCTTGCAGTCGGCCATGCGGAGCAACACCTGCGTTCCCTCGACGGCCCAGCCGATTTTCGGCCCCACGTGGGCCTGGTAGGCTTCGGCGCTGTCGGTGAGGAAGAACCCCTTGCACGACTCGCTGCACTCGTCGCAGAGCATCTTCCCGAGCTTCACGAACAGGGACTCGTAGCCGGTGAAGCGCTTCTCGATCGCCGGGGCGTAGTTGATCCGGAAGGTGGTTTCCATAGGGTCGCTCCCGTGCCCGACGTTCTCCTCGGGCCTGGCGGCACCGCCCTGCGCGACGGCATGCGGCGCCTCCGCCGAAACGGCATGTCGGCATGCCCACTGCTTTATACCGCAAAGGCCGCGCGGCGACCACGCAAAAAAAGCCCGCACAAGGGCCCGGCCCGGCCTGCCGTAGGCGGTCGGGGCCGAAAGGTGTATTGACAACTGCGGCTGATGCTGTCACAATAACCGTTCTCGCCATCTCTCGCGCCAAGGAGCAGGCAGATCATGGAGCACGTGAAAGACGAGCATGCCAAGGGAACGTGGGTGACGTTCAGGCCGGAGATCAAGGTGCTGGACTGCACCATCCGGGACGGCGGCCTGATCAACAACCACCAGTTCGAGGACGGGTTCGTCAAGGCGGTCTACGACGCGTGCGTCGCGGCGGGCATCGACTACATGGAGATCGGGTACAAGAACTCCAAGCGGCTGTTCGCGCCGGACCAGTTCGGCAACTGGAAGCACTGTTCGGAGGACGACGTCCGCCGCATCGTCGGCGACAACCCGACGAACCTGAAGCTCTCGGCCATGGCCGACGCCGAGAAGAGCGATTACCACACGGACATCCTCCCCAAGAGCGAGAGCGTGCTCGACGTCATCCGCGTGGCCACCTACATCCACCAGATGCCGACGGCCCTGGACATGGTCAAGGACGCTCACGACAAGGGCTATGAAGTGACGCTGAACCTGATGGCCGTGACCACGGTCCAGGACAGCGCCCTCTACGAGGCCCTGGAGCAGGTGGCCGCCAGTCCAGCCAGTGCGCTCTTCGTGGTGGACAGTTTCGGCACGCTCTACTCCGAGACGGTCCGCGACCTGACCCTGGGCTACCTCAAGGCGATGGAGGGCACGGGCAAGGACGTCGGCATGCACATGCACAACAACCAGCAGCTCGCCTACGCCAACACGATCGAGGGGCTGATCCTCGGGGCCAACCGGCTGGATGCCACGATCAACGGCATGGGACGCGGCGCCGGCAACTGCCCGCTTGAACTCCTGATCGGTTTCCTGAAGAACCCCAAGTTCCACCTCCGCCCGGTCGTCGAGTGCATCCAGGAGCACGTCCTGCCGCTCCTGGATGGCAACAAGATGGAGTGGGGCTACATGATCCCCTACATGATCACCGGCATGCTCAACCAGCATCCGCGCGCGGCCATGAAGCTCCGGGGCGGCGACCACCCGGACGCGTTCGTCCAATTCTACGACGAGATGTTCGAAGAGGAATAGCCGTTCCATCCCTTCGCAGTGGGTGTTGAAACCCGTGATACTGGTGCGCGCAAACCGCGCGAAAGGAGCCCGACGTGAAACGAGCGGTGATGGTCGTGGTGACTTTGGCGCTGTTTGCGGCCGCGGTCGCGGCGGCGGCCGTGGCGGAGCCCGAGCGAACGCCGGACAGGAAGACCGAGAAGACCGGGAAGACCGAGTATGCCCCCTGGAAGAACGGCCCGTCGGCCACGCCGGACTTCTTCCCCATTGCGGTCTGGCTCCAGGACCCCGCCAAGGCCCCGCAGTACAAGGCGCTGGGCTTCAACGCCTACGTCGGCCTGTGGAAAGGGCCCACGGAGGAGCAGTTGGCCGAACTCAAGAAACACGGCATGAGCATCTTCTGCGATCAGAACGAGGTGGGCCTGAAGCACAAGGACGATCCGACCATCATCGGCTGGATGCACGGCGACGAGCCCGACAACGCCCAGTCGCTCGGCGCGGGCAAGGGCTACGGCCCGCCGGTGGCCACCTCGAAGATCATCGCCGACTACAAGAAGATCAAGGCCGCCGACCCCACGCGCCCCGTCATGCTCAACCTCGGGCAGGGCGTCGCGTGGGACGGCTGGCACGGGCGCGGCGTGCGGACCAACCACCCCGAGGACTACGCCGAGTACGTCAAGGGCTCCGACATCGTCTCCTACGACATCTACCCGGCCAAGAGCGACAAGCCGCACCTCAAGGGCAACCTGTGGTTCGTCCCGCTCGGCGTCGACCGGCTGCAGAAGTGGGCCGGCGGCAGGAAGATCGTCTGGAACATCTTCGAATGCACCCCCAACGCCGACAAAAAGCCCTCGCCCCGCGACGTCAAGGCCGAGGTCTGGATGAGCCTCGTCCACGGCTCCACCGGCATCTGCTACTTCGTCCACCAGTTCAAGCCGACCTTCATCGAGGCGGGCCTCCTGGCCTACCCGGACATGGCCAAGGCCGTCGGCGAGACAAATAAGCAGATCCACGAGTTGGCTCCGGTGCTCAACTCGCCGACCATCGCCGCCGGGGCGACGGTCGAAAGCAGCAACAAGGACGTGCCCGTTGACCTCATGGTCAAACGCCACCAGGGCGCCACCTACGTCTTCGCCGTCGCCATGCGCGACGGCAAGGCCCGCGCCGACTTCGCGGTCCGCGGACTGCCCGGGAAGGCCGTGGCCCATGTCCTCGGCGAGGACCGGACCATTGAGGTTGCCGGGGGGCGATTCGCCGACGACTTCAACCCCTACGACGTGCACCTCTACAAGATCATCCCCGCGGCGGAGTAGCGCCGCGGACGTTTTCTGATCGCAACAAGGCGAGGCGGGCCATCGCGACCCGCCTCGCTTCTTCTTGCGCGCCGTCGGATGCGAGCGCAGGAAAAACGGCGGTCAGGCGCGGCACTTGCCGCCGCCCGCCGCCGGTAAATGTCCTGGTGGCTGCGACTGGACTCGAACCAGTGACCCGCGGCTTATGAATCCGCTGCTCTAGCCAGCTGAGCTACGCAGCCACGACTCACCATGATATCGCGCCGGGCCGGTTTGTCAAGCGCGCCGGTGAGCGCGGCGCGGCTTGGGGGTGCGCCGTCGGTGTAGGGGCGGGCCTTGTGTCCGCCCGCACTTTTCACAACAAAGAAAACGGCCGGGCACCCACAAGGGATGCCCCTACGACGGCAACGGCGCACACATGGCCACCCGGCCGGCAGGCATACCTACGAAGATGATGTGTACCTTCGCGGCTGGGGGACCGCCTCACGTGCGCCGCAGCGCTTTGTCGAGCTGCTTCTGGAGTTCCTTGACGCGGTCCTCGAGGTCCTCGGCGCGGTCCTTGGCCTGGTCGCGCTCGTCCTCGGCCTTCTTGCGCTTGGCCTTCTCGCGAGAGGCCTCTTCCCCGAGGTCGGCCGCCTGACGCTCCAGCCGCGTGATCTCCAACTTGAGTTGCCGCACCTCGTCGCTGTCGGTCGACTTGACGCGCGTGTCGGGTTTTGATCCGCCGCCGTCGATGTCGCCGGCATCGAACTTCACGAGCGGCTCCTTGATGCTGACGCACCCCGGCGCAAGCAGCGCCGCCAGCAGCACCACGGCAGCCAACTTCCATGGGTCGGTCATCACAGGTCTCCCTTCCAGGGCTCGGTGCCTGCCATGATACGGACCCGGCGACCGGAGGGCAACCGCCAAGCGGACTTGACTTTCGTCGCCCGAGCCACTAGAACCGCGCCATGGCACGCGACGCCCTCAGGTTTCTCGTCATCACCGGTCAGACCGGCTCGGGCAAGGAGCGTGTCGCCCTGGCCGTGGCCGAGCGCCTCGGCGGCGAGATCATCAGCCTCGATTCGATGAAAGTCTATCGCGGCATGGACGTCGGCACGGCCAAGGCTTCGGACGCCGATCGCCGCCGGGCGCCCCACCACCTGCTCGACGTCGCCGACCCCCGCGAGAGCTTTTCGGCCGCGCGGTGGGTCGAGCTGGCCGACGCCGCCCTGGCCGAGATTGCCGGGCGGGACCGCGTGCCCATTGTCTCCGGCGGGACGCTGCTCTACCTCAAGGCCCTGCTGTACGGCCTCTTTGACGGCCCGGCGGCCGACCCGGGGGTCCGCGCGCGGCTGCGGGCCGAGGCCGTCTCCGCCGGCAGCGCGGCGCTCCACGAACGCCTCGCCCGGGTGGACCTGGCCGCCGCTCAGCGCATCCATCC
>Ga0272441_10011293_pt1 | contig 13289 bp, 8 predicted proteins | sample SSMProp6N_FD_193582 | JGI IMG/M metagenome (GOLD analysis project Ga0272441, IMG submission 193582) | Marine sediment archaeal communities from Little Sippewissett salt marsh, Falmouth, MA, United States - SSM-Prop-6N | ecosystem: Environmental > Aquatic > Marine > Wetlands > Sediment ... | reverse complement strand
ATAACGGCCGATGGTTTTCAAATTCTAATGTACAAATTGAATGAGTGATGCCTTCAATGGAATCTTCAAGTCCATGAGCCCAGTCATACATGGGATAAATGCACCACATATTTTTGGTTCTGTGATGAGAGGTATGCAATATCCTATACATGATTGGATCACGCATATTAAGGTTCGGATGGGTCATATCGATTTTTGCACGGAGTACTTTTTCTCCATCGGTAAACTTACCATCTTTCATTCTTGTTAACAACTCAAGATTCTCCTTGATTGATCTCTCACGATACGGGCTGTTTTTTCCTGGTTGTGTTAGCGTCCCGCGGTAATTACTTATTTCATCTGCTTGCAGATCATCAACATACGCCAATCCTTTTTTTACTAGCTGAATTGCATAATCATACATCTGATCAAAATAATTAGATGCAAAAAAAAGCCGATTGTCCCAGTCAAATCCTAGCCATTTTATATCCTCCTTAATTGACTGGACATATTCTTCTTCTTCCTTAATGGGATTTGTATCATCAAATCGCAAGTTACATGATCCTTGGTACTCATTAGCTATGCCAAAATTCAGGCATATCGATTTAGCATGCCCAATATGAAGATATCCATTTGGCTCGGGCGGAAATCGAGTTTGTACTCTTCCATTATACTTATCTTTTTTTAAATCTTCATCTATGATTTCTCTGATAAAGTCTTTAGCTTGTATATCCAGTGTTGTCATGGAATCTCACCAAAATCTCTCTATCAAATTGAGATTTGAAGACAGCCCCGACCAGATTCGAACTGGTGTCAAGAGATCCAGAGTCTCTTATGTTAACCACTACACCACGGGGCTATCCCGTCTCCAAATATGTTTTCAATATTTAAGTTATTATCACCATATAATTATATTGAAATAGTGATTTTCCGTCACTATACCCTATGCATCCCTATAGTATCAATGAACGTATTTTTGAAAAATAGATATAAAACTAAACAAAAAACTAATATGGCATTATTATATTCTGACCATAATGAAAACGAAATTTGTCATTCTACTTGCTCTGATAGTGATGATAGTACCCTTTTGTAATGCTCAACTTGACGTTCCCAATTGGAGAATTGGTGATTATTGGGAATATTCTGGATCCTTCAATAGCGAAATGGAAAATATCAGCATCCAGGCGCAGCTAACAGATTTGAGATTGGAAGTTTCAAGCACAGAAATCAGTCAGGTTAATGGAGAAATACTGGGTACTTTTAGAGTCCCAATGGATGGTGTAATTATTGGAACTATTACTGGTGAAATGTTAAATCCGCTTACCAATAACACTCTTGCAGTAGATGTTGGTTTTACTTTTTCATTGACAGGGATTTTATTTTTTACTACCCTTAATCTTTCTTTGGTCAAGTATGACATCACTGTAAATCTTGATATTGATATCCCCCCGGCTCTGTTGGAATTTTTAGAAAACAATCTTCTAGAACCTTTGGATTTATTTATTCCTGAACAGCTTATCGAAAGAGCTTCTTTTAGTCCTCCTCTTAGTTTCATGGATTTTCCTGTTGACATCAATGAAAATTGGGCTTTCTCTTCCAATATTACCACATCGTCTGAAATTGTTGGAGAGGATCGAAGAGAAGAAATTCCGCCACAGACTTCTGACATATATTTTGAAGCAGAAAATGTTAAAACATCCGGTGATGCATATTATATGACATTATCCTATATTCCTTTCCTTAGTGATATTGCGGATTTGATGGAGATAGAACTAGGAAATGAATGGGAATGGTCAGTTAGTAAAGGAATGATTCAGAAGATACAGGGTCTTCAAGACAGCACGGAGGTATTGGGTATTATCCTTACTGAAAACTATCTTTATGATTCCGCTAGAGAAAAAAATAATCCACCAGTGGCAAATTTTACCTATTCACCACAAGATCCTAAACAAATTAATCCTCTCAATTTTGTGGATCAATCCACTGATCCTGATGGTACAAATGATATAATGGCATGGTATTGGGATTTTGGGGATGGAAAAAATGCAACTGGAACTCAAACTTCCCATCAATATGAGTCTTCGGGTATCTATGATGTGAAATTATTTGTCATTGATAAATATGGTGGCGTGGATACCATCCAAAAAACAGTTACTGTCTCTGGGGATGGAAATGGCGGAATACCAGGTTTTGGCATAGTCCTAGTTTTTCTGGCTGTTGCTTTGTTAATAATTCGTAAATCCACAAGAAAATCTCTCTAAAAAAATATTATTTCGCTCTCAAAATAATTTCTTAAAATACACAGCATAGGGATATAAGATTTATCAAAGTTTATGTCTCTTATAGGTTAACTAAATATTGGTATACCCTTGTTTTTTTATTTTTGCTGATATAGGATTCTTCTCACCTGTTACGGGGTTGTGTTCATTATAAAATCCGGTTTTTTTTATAATTATACTTTTGCAATATCAATTACTTGGTCATCTTTATCAAGATTCATTATTCGGACTCCCATTGTATTTCGACCCTGTACACGTATTTCAGAAACCGGAATCCGAATGATTTTCCCATTACGGCTTGACAAAATAATATCTTCATCTTCTTTTACATTTTTTAAGGAAATAACCTGTCCATTCCTTCGATTGACTTTTATGGTTATTATCCCCTTTCCTCCCCGCTTTGTTTTTCTGTAATCGTTTAGGGCTGTACGTTTTCCAAACCCATTCTCTGTGACTGTTAGAATTTTTGCATCTTCTTGGGCGGTAATCATTGAGATTACTTCATCATTTTTTGCTAGATTTATTCCTTTTACTCCAATTGCTTTTCGTCCAATTGGTCGGATATCTTCTTCGTTAAATCGTATTGCTTTTCCTTTTTTGGTGGCAAGTATAATATCCATTGTTCCATCTGATATTCTAGTTCCGATTACTTCGTCATCTGATCTTAATTGTATGGCAAAAATTCCTGTAACACGTGGATGGGAATACTTGGAAAGATCAGTTTTTTTTATCAGTCCCTTTTTTGTGGAAAACATTAAGAATTTATTGTCTTCAAAGTCATCCACGGGTATAACATTATTTATATATTCCTCAGTGTCAAGTTGGGGGAGCAGATTTACTATAGCTCGTCCTTTCCCCTGTCTTCCTGCTTCAGGAATTCTATATGTCTTCAACCAATAAACTCTCCCTTTATTGGAGAAAAAAAGTAAATAATTATGTGTTGAAGAAATAAAAACATTTATCGGGTAATCTTCTTCTTTTGTTTTAATACCTATCATCCCTTTTCCCCCCCGTTTTTGTGTCCGATAGGTATCAAGGGGTAATCTTTTAATATAGCCCTCTTTGGTTATTGTTATCACTGCATCTTCTTCAGGAATAAGATCTTCATCCAGTATCTCTTCTGCTACTTCTACTATTTCGGTTCGTCTTTCGTCGTTATATTTGTCTTTAATCTCTAAAAGCTCATTTTTTATAATTTTTTTAACTTCCTCTGGATTAGAAAGTATACCTTTTAAGTGCTGTATTTTTTCTTTTATCTCTTTTTGTTCCTTAATCATTGATTGAGATTCCAAGTTGGTTAATTGTTGCAATCTCATGGAGAGTATTTCTTTGACTTGTAGGTCACTAAATTGAAATTTATTTATTAGATCTCTTTTTGCTTCTGATATCTCCGATGCTGCTTGAATTATCTTTATAACCATTGTGATATTTTGTACCGCTGTAATTAGTCCAGATAAAATATGCTCTCTCTCTACGCTTTTGTCTAAGTCAAATTGTGTCCGTTTAGTTATAATATCTATACGGTGATTAACGAAGTGTTTGATAAGATCCCTTAGGCTAAGCAAACGGGGTTCTCCATCTATCAATGCCACATTGGAGATACCAAAAGTTGATTCTAATGCAGTATGTTTATACAAATGGTTGAGAATAATTTCAGGAACTACTCCCGTTTTTAGTTTGATTACAATTCTCATTCCTTCACGATCGGATTGATCTATTAAATCAGATATTCCTTCAATTATCCCTTTTTTTACCAGGTCCGCGATGTTTTTTATCACAGATGACTTATTGACTTGGTAGGGAAGCTCAGTTACAATGATATTGTTATCTTCAATATGGGCAGAAGCCCTGACTTTCACTAGGCCTTTACCTGTAGAATATCCCCCCAGTATCCCTTGTCTTCCCTGGATTTTTCCTCCTGTGGGAAAATCAGGGCCAGGCATCAGTTCCATGAGGGAATAAATATCAATTTCTGGGTCATCAATATATGCGATTATGGCATCAATTACTTCACCAAGATTGTGGGGAGGCATATTTGTGGCCATGCCCACAGCTATTCCGGATGAGCCATTAACTAATAAATTCGGTAATTTAGAGGGTAATACGATGGGTTCCTGCAAGGATCCATCAAAATTGTCTCTCCATTCAATTGTTCCCTTGTTGATATCTTGGAGTATTTCATTACTTACCCTTCCCAGGCGTGCCTCTGTATATCGCATTGCTGCAGCTTCATCTCCGTCTATACTTCCAAAATTACCTTGTCCGTTAATAAGAGGATACCGAAGAGAAAAATCTTGTGCCATTCTTACCATGGCATCATAGACTGCTGCATCACCATGAGGATGATATTTACCGAGTACTTCACCAACAACACGAGCTGATTTTTTATGTTGTTTATTATAGCTTAACCCCATTTCGTTCATTGCAAAAAGTATACGTCTATGTACAGGTTTAAGGCCGTCACGAACATCGGGTAATGCCCGTCCCATTATCACACTCATTGAATAATCGATAAAGGAAGTCTTCATCTCATCAACTATTGGTCGGGCAACAATATTTTCGCTATGGTTGTTATTTTGATTCATTATACTTCCTTGTTTTCTTTTTTTTAAACCTAACTTTTATATTATTTTTTTTTTTATTCGTATCTGGGTGATTTATATTTTTTTTGATAATCTTCTTTTGGGTTATGCTTATATTACTCCTTTTTATTTTAGGGGAACATATTTTTTCTTATATTTTCATTTTTTAAATATCCAGATTCATTACCTCCTTGGCGTGTTTTTCAATGAATTCCCGTCGTGCTTCCACATCTTCACCCATAAGGATACTGAATAATAGGTTTGCTGCAACAGCATCTTCTACAGTAACTCTCTTTAATATCCTATTGGCTGGATCCATGGTTGTTTCCCATAGCTGCGGGGGATTCATTTCACCTAGACCCTTATATTGTTGAATGGATGCCTTTCCAATATCCTGTATTATCTTATTTTTTTCTTTTTCTGAATATGCATACCATATCTGTTTTCCTTTAGCTACCTTATATAGGGGTGGCTGGGCGATATAAACAAATCCCTCCTCAATTAATTCTCTCATATATCGGAAAAAAAATGTTAAGAGAAGCGTTCTGATATGGGCCCCATCAACATCTGCATCGGTCATAATTATAACTTTGTAATACCGTGCCTTTTCAATGTTAAATTCGTCACCAATACCAGTACCCATTGCAGAAATAATTGCTAATATCTCCTTATTTTCCAATATTTTATCCAAACGTGATTTTTCTACATTTAATATTTTTCCCCGCAAGGGAAGAATAGCATGAAATTCTCTATCTCTGCCCTGTTTTGCAGAGCCACCTGCAGAATCTCCCTCCACTAAGTAAAGTTCACATTTAGTCGCGTCTTTAGAAGAGCAATCAGCAAGTTTACCAGGTAGGGCACTTGATTCAATCAGTCCTTTTCTTCTGGTAAGTTCACGTGCCCTCCGAGCTGCTTCCCGTGCTCTAGATGCTCGTAATGCTTTGTCAATTATAACTCCAGAGATATTTGGATTTTCCTCCAAAAAAATGGACAACTTATCATAAATCAAGCTTTCCACGATTCCCTTCAATTCACTATTACCCAATCGAGTTTTTGTTTGTCCTTCAAATTGGGGCTCAGGGATTTTACAGGACAAAATTGCAGTTAAACCTTCCCGTATATCCTCCCCACTTAAAACTTCATCTTTTTTAAAGACGTTTCTTTTCCCGTAATCATTTATAACGCGTGTAATCCCTGCCTTAAATCCAGAAAGATGTGTACCCCCCTCATGGGTATTTATATTATTGGCAAAGGTAAAAATATTTTCTGTGTACCCATCAGTATATTGCATTGAAATTTCAATATCAACCCCATTCTTTTCTCCATGAATATAGATGGGTTCTTTAAATAAGCAATTTTTATTTTTATTGATATATTTCACGTATTGAATTATACCCCCTTCATAACAAAATTGTTCTTGTCTTCCATCATTTTTATTCTCTATTTTAATTGTTAAACCTTTGTTGAGAAAAGCTAGCTCCTGCAATCGTTTTCTCAGGGTTTCATAATCAAAGATAATCTCTTCAAAAATTTCGTTATCTGGATAAAATGTAACCTTTGTCCCTGTTCCATCAGCTGCCCCTATCTCTTTTAATGTGTCAACCGGTGTTCCTCCTTCAAATTTTTGATAATATTTTTTTCCGTTTCGTTTAATTTCCACTTCCAACCACTTTGATAATGCATTTACAACAGAGACACCTACTCCATGCAGTCCTCCTGATACTTTATATGCTGTCTTATCAAATTTTCCCCCAGCATGTAGCATGGTCATGGCTATTTCTACACCCGGTTTACCATATTTCTTATGGATTTCAACAGGAATGCCTCTGCCATTATCAGTTACAGATATACTCATATCTTGGTTGAGAACTACTTCTATGAGAGTACAATATCCTGACAATGCTTCATCAATAGAATTATCAACAACCTCATACACTAGGTGGTGCAGGCCCTTTTTATCTGTTGAGCCTATATACATGGCCGGTCTTTTCTTTACTGCCTGGAGACCTTCGAGAACTTTTATATCGTCTACCCCATACTCATTTGTAGGCATATGCATCCCTCTAAAAGTGGATTTATAGCCACTTTAATATATTCTTTTTTCTACATATTGGGAAATGATTATTAGTATAAGAAAATATCCTTTTATCCTGGTTCTTATAACCCTAAAAATGGATGATAAATGATTACATCTTTCCATAGATCACTTTTATCAAAGGTCACCATCATAAATTTAAGGATTTTTTGATTCTATTAATTATTATGACAAATAGTACATAGTTTTTCACTACTCATCGTGTTTTTTTGGTAGTAATAACCTAATCTCAAGCTATAATTAATGGGAATAGCTCGACCCTTCAATGACTATTTTTGTCATATTTAAATTATATACAAAAAAAATTGGGTTTTTGATTAATTAACTTTTTGTACAAAAAATAATAAAACAATATTGGTATTACACCAACCAATGAAAGCCTTAGCAGAAAACGAAGTAAAAAATCTCCTAAAAAAATATGATATCCCCACAACTAATTATATTGTTATACAGGACATGGGGGATCTTGAAACCATCCATCTTTCTTTTCCTGTCGCATTAAAGGTTTGCTCGCCTGATATATTACATAAAACTGAACTGGGGGGCGTACAATTAGATATACCAGATAAACAAGCACTATTGACAGCATTTAAAAAATTTAAAAAAAAGTTCCCTAAACAAAAGTTTCTCCTTGAAGAAATGGAAAAAAAAGGTATTGAAATAATTGCTGGAGTCATTAAAGACTCCACATTTGGTTTATCCATTATGGTAGGAATAGGAGGGATCTTTACTGAGTTATATCACGATGTTTCCTTTCGGGTGATTCCTATCACTCCAAAAGATGCAGAGGATATGCTTGAAGAGTTAAAAGGAAAACAAATATTTGAAGGTTTTAGAAACATGAAAGCTGATAAAAAAGCATTAATTAACCTTCTTATGAAATTATCCCATCTGGCACAAAATGAATCTATCAGTCAGATGGATTTAAATCCTATATTTGTATACAAAAAAGGGCTAACAGTAGTAGATGCAAAACTCATAAGAAAATAGTGATTAAGATGGATGTTTTAGAAAAAAAAAGTCCTGCTTTACTGTTGGGAAACCAAGCAATAACACGTGGTGCATTAGAAGCAGGGATTGATGTAGTTACTACCTATCCGGGAACCCCTTCATCAGAGATCGCAGACAGTTTCTCAGCTGTTGCTAAATACCTAAAGGCCCAAAAAAAAGATCCAGGTTTTTACTTCCAATACTCGGTTAATGAAAAGGTGGCAGTAGAATTTGCCGCTGCCGCTGCAATATGTGGATTAAGGTCACTTACATGTATGAAACACGTTGGCCTAAATGTGGCCAGCGATGCCTTTTTAACCTACATGTACGTCGGCTGCCAAGCAGGTCATATCATTGTCACCGCAGACGATCCTTCTTGTCATTCAAGCCAAAATGAACAAGACAATCGGATTTATTCCAAACTTGCTCATGCACCCATGCTTGAGCCATCCGATCCTCAGGAAGCAAAGGATATGACTCTAGAAGGATTCACTTTATCAGAAAAACTGAAGATTCCTCTCTTACTCCGCACAACGACACGGGTTTCCCATGTTCGCGGACCGGTTACATGTACTCCTCTTAAAAAGAAACAAACCAAAAAAGGCATATTTAGGAAAAACCCTCTATTTGTTACTGTTCCTGCGGTAGCACGGCAACTCCACTCCTCGTTACTGGAAAAAATGGATGAAGCTGCAGCTATTTCTGAAAAAACACCTTTTAATTATATAATCAATCATGGAGGAACAAAAGGAATTATAACCTCAGGTCCTTCATATGGCTATGTAAGAGATGTCATCAATGAATTGCATCTTGAATGCAAAATTTTGAAATTGGGTATGACCAATCCCTTACCCAAGAATTTATGTAAAGAGTTTATAAAATCGTGTGAAGAAGTTATAATAATTGAGGAACTAGAACCCTTCATAGAGGAACAAATACGAGCCATTGCCTTTGGTGAAGATGTAAAAATATATGGAAAAGGAGACGCCCTTTTTTCCCGTCTTTATGAATATACCCCTAATATTGTTGCTCGCTCTCTTAGCGAAATTTTTAACCTGAAAAATAAACCATCCTTCGGTTATCCTAAGATTAAGCTTCCAGAGCGCCCTCCAGTGCTTTGTCCCGGCTGTCCTCATCGTGCCACGTATTATGCGGTAAAACAAGTTGCCCCGAAAGATACCATTTTTCCCACAGATATCGGCTGTTATACCCTTGGCAATGCTCCTCCATTAAAAATGGCAGATTATCTTCTTTGTATGGGATCAAATGTAGGCACAGCTTGTGGTTTTTCTTATGCCACTGAACAAAAAGTCATCAGTTTTATGGGTGATTCAACTTTTTTTCATTCTTCTCTGCCTGGGATTGTAAATGCTGTTCATCACAACAATGATTGTGTCATTACTGTCCTGGATAATCGCACCACTGCGATGACTGGTCATCAACCCCATCCCGGTATCAGCAAAAGTGGCATGGGTGAAGGGATACATATGCTCAAAATTGAGGATGTAGCTAGGGGGCTAGGTGTCCAGCATATTGAAGTTGTCAACCCTACAAATATAGAAGAAACCAAAAAAGCTTTTACTAGAGCATTACACTATAAGGGTCCATCTGTTGTTGTTTCCCGGGCACCTTGCATCCTTCTCTCTATAAGTGTCAAACGAAAGCATGGAAAAAAAATTATCCCTTATACAATCAATCAAAATAAATGTACACAGTGTAAGATATGCATAAACAAATTTGGTTGTCCTGCTTTCTATCTAGAAGGTGGCCAGGTTAAAATAGATCAAACTCTCTGTACTTCTTGTGGTGTTTGCCAGCAAGTCTGTCCATCTGATGCAATTGAAAAAAGGGGGGAAGCATGAATAAGACAAGTATTATTTTTGCGGGTGTTGGTGGACAGGGTATCTTAACAGCGGCCAATATCCTAGGAAAAGCTGCACTTGAAGCAAAGAAAAAGGCTTTGATTTCTGAGGTCCATGGTATGGCACAGAGAGGGGGGGCTGTAGAGTGTATAATTAATATTGGCGACGTACATAGTGCACTTATCTGTAATGATTCTGCTGATGTTCTTGTGTCTCTTGAACCGGTAGAAGCCCTTCGGCAACTTCCAAAAATAAAAAAAGATAGACTTGTAATCACTGATATTAATCCAGTTATTCCCCCAAGTGTATCCTTGGGGATTGATACTTATCCTGACTTGGATACTATTTTTAAGGAAATCCAAAAAAAATGTCGTTTGGTAAAAATTGATGCCCTTGGATTAGCGGTCCAATCAGGAGCTAGAATAGCAAAAAATATGGTTTTGCTTGGTGCTTTGGCAGAAACAGATGTGTTACCTTTTACACCTGCCCTATTGCTAGAAACCATTCAAAAAAATATTCCTTCTCGTTATATGGCCATTAGTGAAAAAGCCTTCGACTCAGGTCGCTTATCTATGAAGAATAACACTTCTGTTGATTAATCCCCTTATTTCCCCGTCAGGATATTTTCAGCTAGCAATAACACTCTCTATTAAGGAGTATCATGCCGTTGTCTAAGTTATATAGATACCCTATATAATTTCTAATATATCCTTCCAACCAAATGGGTTTGTGTCGCCTCTTTAACTTCGATATTTACCCATTCTCCTATTCTTCCACCCTTGAATAAAACTGGTTTATAATTAATTGTTCTTCCCATCATATAATCTTGTCTTTTTTCCATTGTTAAAACGCGGTATCTGTTTCCAATTTTTTCGGTATTTTTTTTTCTTGATATCTCATTGGCCAGGGATGCAATTTTTTGTGATCTTTTTTTTGCCACATCAGTAGATATTCTCCCAGCCATTTTTTTTGCTATAGTTCCGGGTCGAGCAGAAAATCGGGTAATATTTACAATGTCTGGTTGAATTCTGCTTAAAAGCTGACAACTTTGTATAAATTGCTTTTCAGTTTCCCCTGGGAAAGCCACTATAATATCTGTTGCTATTGTCATATCGGGGAATAGTTGACGAAATGATGCAATGATATCCTCACACATTTGGATAGTATATCTGCGACCCATATTTTTTAAGATGGCATTAGATCCAGACTGTGCAGGAAGGTGTAAAAATTTAAAAGCCTTGTTGCTGGAGTACACACTGAGCAACTCGGTTAGAATTTTCCATGTTGATAAAGGATTCATCATACCTATTCTTAACATGAAATCTCCTTTGATATTGGAAATTTTCTTGATTAATAATGGAAGTGAAGATTTGTTGTCCTGTCCATATGATGCAGTATCTTGGGCAGTGAGCCTAATCTCCTTGCATCCTTGTTTTACCATTTTACTCACGTCATCTGTTATCTCATTGAGCGGGTAGGATCTAAGTACCCCTCTTGCATTTTTGGTGATGCAATAGGTACAAGAAAACAGGCATCCCTCGGAAATAGGAATTATCCCAATAGCTTGGTGATACCGGGGTATAGATGTTTTTGGCCGATATGTAAAAATTGTTTTATTTCCCTCAATTACATCATTGATATGATGAAAATAGCAAGGAGGAAGAATCTGGGCAAACGGGGCAGTTTTTTTAATTAAATCTTTTTGCACGGATGCCATGCACCCTGAGACAATAAGTTGTTTATTCTCTTTTTTTAAAATACGGAGGCGATGAAGCATACGTTGCTCTGTTGTATCAATGACAGTACAGGTCATTAATATTAGTGAATCTGCTTCTTTTATGTCTTTTACGATTTCATGTCCCTTTTCCGCAAGTATACCTCTCATGGAAAGTGCATCACCTTGGTTGGTGGCACATCCGTATGTTTCTAGATATACCTTCATTATTGTATCCACATATTGTTTTGATAATTAAATTTTTATAGGCAAAACTGTACTGTTTTATAGCGTTTTTTTTATAAAAAATGTTTTTTTTTGCTTTTTGTAGGTTTACATATGAGTTTTTATTTTACTTATTTTTTAAAGAATAGTTTTTTTATTATAACATTTATTCACTCGTCAATGGATACTATCCCATTGCTCTATCTCAAGGCTGGTAGACTTTCTGCAGTTTCAGAGGGAAAATGGGTTCGGGCCAAAGAATCCATCATCCAGGTATTTCGTGATTTGACACAAGAATATGGACAGATTTATATTATGGATATTGATGGTTATCAGAAAAACCGAGCTCATTTGGATATTTATCGGTCCCATTCTCGAAAAGTTTCTTTTTGGGTTGATTCTGCTCCTCGTACTCCAGGAGATGTTATGGATCTCTTTATTTCAGGTGTGCATCGTGTAACTCTAGTATGGAAAATTATGGATGATAATGATCTTAAAGAGATACGGGAGATGTGTACTGAAGAAATATATTTGGCAACAAAAGATGAATTCAGTAAAACATTGGAAAAAGTTAAAAACTTAGGTTTTGATGGCGTAGTGGTGAAGGATAGACCTCATTTGTTGCAAACAAGAGATAAACCGGTCTGGTTTTTCAATCCTGAAAACAATGGTAAAGTGATGGTGAAAAAACATACTTTGTAAAATAAAAATATATTTAATTTTTTTTTTAATGGTATATTCTCAGGGAGAGGCAAAAAAGATAGTGCACAGCGTTATATATATTGATACTGTGCATAGTAGGTCAGAGTAAGGGAAAATAGTTGTCTGTTTCCCATTTGGTTACCTGTTGTCTATATTCCTCCCATTCCATTTTTTTTATATAAAGGAAATGATGAAAAATATGATCACCCAATGTATCCCGAATTAGTTTACTTTCTTCCATCAAAGCAAGGGCATGATGTAAATTATCTGGCAAATTCGCTATCCCTAGTTTTTGTCTTTTATGTACGTCCAGTGAATACAGATCTTCTTCAATTTTTTCAGGCGGCTGCAGTCTTTCTTTTATTCCCTGAAGGCCAGCAGCCAGAATAACTGCAAATTGAAGATAGGGATTTCCTGAAGAATCTGGTGAACGAAGTTCACATCTTGTCCCCTTTTTCCTTTCAGCTGGAATTCTCACCAAAGCACTCCGATTTCTTTCAGCCCATGAAATATAGGTAGGTGCTTCGTATCCTGGCACCAAACGTTTATAAGAATTTACCGTTGGATTTAGGATTGCCGTCATTTCTTTAATGTGTTTTATGATTCCTGCTATAAAATTTTTTCCTAGTTTGCTTATACCATCCTCCCTATCGGGGTCATAAAAAATATTATCCCCTTTTTTATTCGCTAATGATAAATGGATATGCATGCCATTTCCTGCGATTCCATACAGGGGTTTTGGCATAAATGAAGCATATAAATTATGATGCGATGCTACTACTTTGACCACATACTTAAAGGTGAGTACCCAATCTGCCATGGTAAGAGCATCAGAATGATGGATATCGATTTCATGTT
>Ga0272441_10011292_pt1 | contig 13291 bp, 15 predicted proteins | sample SSMProp6N_FD_193582 | JGI IMG/M metagenome (GOLD analysis project Ga0272441, IMG submission 193582) | Marine sediment archaeal communities from Little Sippewissett salt marsh, Falmouth, MA, United States - SSM-Prop-6N | ecosystem: Environmental > Aquatic > Marine > Wetlands > Sediment ... | reverse complement strand
CGCAACTTCATATCCTTTTTCAGCAAGTTTTCTGGCAACATGACCTCCAATAGGCCCTCCACCGATTATTGAAACATCATATTCTAACATAAATTGGAAACGGGTATGTTTCCAAAGATTTATAACAGAATCGCAGATACTGCTGGTGTGAAGCGGGAATGTTTTCAGGTGCACTTAGTATAATTAATTTCTTTTCCAAAGGAAAAAGCAATAGTGAAGAGCTAGAAGAAAAAGAAGCTTATGTTGATTCTCTTCTTTGTCGTTTTGTTTTGGATGGTCTCGGTAAAAAAATCGGTGAGAGTGTTGCTGTAGATGAAGACATATTAATTATAAAATCAGGAAAAAAATATCTTGGAGTTCCTCTAAAACATATTGAAGAAGATGACAAAGTATTGCTTGTGAAAGGTTTGATTGACAAAGAAAATGCAGAGAACATGGGTGAAAAGTGGCGACATGAATCTTTTAAAGAAATAGACCATAATGTTGATGATGAGTAATATGGATTTTGAATACAAAATGGTGATTGTTACTCGTTCTGATTTGAAGTTATCACCAGGTAAACTTGCTGCTCAAGTTGCTCATGCTGCTGTAGCCTGTGCAATGGAAACAAAAAATAAGAATTCAAAATGGTATCATAAATGGCAAACTGAAGGGGCAAAAAAAGCAGTTGTTAAAGTTGATAGTGAAAAGGATTTTTATCTTCTTAAAGAAAAAGCAGAAAAATTAAAAATTATTGCTCATATTATTTCTGATGCAGGACTGACTGAAATTCCTTCAGGTACAAAAACAGTTTTAGGGATTGGCCCTGCACCAAATAATGTAATAGATCAAGTTACTGGAAAATTACCTGTTTTATAAAAAAGAGAGAAGAAGGTTTTTTTTATTTTCTTCTTCTTAGAATTATTACTGCTATTGCTAAAGCGGCAATTACAGCTAATAGTTCAAATCCAGGTGTTCCCCCGCCATCTTCACCATCATCACCGTCATCACCGTCACTTTCTTCTCCATCACTAGGTTCTTCTGTTTCCCCAGGTTCATCTGGCTCTTCAGGTTCATCTGATTCATACCAAGGAGCGAGAGTCCCAGGTGCATAATCAGCATAATATTCTATTTCTGTAATATTTTCACCCAAGGTAGTATAATCCACAAGATGTTCAAACGCAAAACCCATGCATGAAATAAATTCACTACCTTCTGATATTTCAATAGTACCCGTAATAGTACTGCCTGAAGCTGTGACTGTCCCAATTTGCATTCCCCCTGAACCTATTCCTATAGCAGCACCTATTCCTGCAGCATATGAAAAAGTTTGTACTCCCTCTGTTGAATTATATAGTATTGTATAAACATATTTATTTGAATTTTGAATTGTACCATCTACGTCCATAGTAACTGTCAAAGTTGTACCACTGACTGAATATGTAACTTCAGTTATGTCGATATTTGGTTTATCTTCAGAAGTTGCAGTCCAATACTCTGTATCAACTACCCACGTATGATGGTAAACATCCCCTGTTGGATCGGTTATTGTCTCTGCAGAAACAGGAATCGCGGTAAGCATCAATAATAAACTAGCTCCAAAAACTAACAAAATTGTTTTTCTCTTATTCATCAATATTGCCTCCAATTTGTTATTTTTATCGGTTTTTTATATATGTCGAAAAAATCAATATAATCTATATAGATGTGAAAGTTTTATAGTAGATTTTACTTTAAGCAATAGTAAAAATGAAAAAAGAAGTTAGATTACTTGGGATTGATGATTCTCCTTTCACTTTTAATGACAAGTATTGCAATATAATTGGAGTGGTCATGAGAGGAGGGCAATACTTAGAATGTGTTTTAAGAAATCAAGTAAAAATTGACGGGGACGATGCAACGTTTGAATGTAATGAAATGATTAAAAATGCCCGTCATAAAAAACAATTAAGAGCAATTCTTTTAGATGGTGTTGCTCTTGGGGGGTTTAATATTGTTGATATTGAAAAACTATACAATAATACAAACATTCCAATTATCACAATTACAAGAGACAAACCTGATTTTGATAAAATAAAAAAAGCATTAAAGAAAAATTTTAAAGATTGGGAAAATAGATGGGATCTATTATCAAAAGGAAAATTACACGAAGTAAAAACAAAACACAATCCGATTTTTGTTAAATGTATGGGATTGTCGATAGATGAAGCAAAAGAAATTATAAAGCTTTCCACAATAAGGGGTGTTATCCCCGAGCCAATACGAGTGGCTCATTTAATAGCATCTGGTGTAAAAAGAGGTGAATCATATGGGAAAGCCTAAAGCAAAAGTTGATGAAACGAAATGTCTAGCATGCTGCGGTTGTATATCTGTTTGTCCGCAAGACGCAATATATTGGATTGCAAGTAAAGCTGTCGTTGATTCGGATAAGTGTATTAGCTGTGCTATTTGTATTAGAACTTGTCCTATTGGTGCGATAAGTGGGGAGGGTTTCTAATGAAATATGATTGTGTAATTGTAGGAAGTGGGCCTGCTGGTACAGTAACAGCTCGTTTTGCTGCTGAAGCAGGCGCAAAGGTCTTAATTATTGAGCGGAGGGCAGAAGTCGGAGTTCCAGTGCTTTGTGGTGAAGGAATTAGTAGAAAGATAGACAACTGGGGAATGATAGAAGGAACTAGATGGATTGCTGGAAAAATGGAAGGAGCCAGAATTTATTCTCCCGACAAAACATGTGTAACTGTATCTGCCAAGTTTGGAGGAGATGAAACAGGGTATGTTGTTTATCGCGATATTTTTGATCAAGAACTTGCACGTCACGCTGTAAAAGCCGGTGCAAAAATAATGATGAATACAAAAGCCTTAGGTTTGATAAAAGAAAATGGCAAAATCAAAGGTGTAAAAGCAAAACACTTAGATGAAGAAATTGAAATTAAAGCAGACATTGTTGTTGGGGCCGATGGGGTAGACTCAAAAGTCGGTAATTGGGCTAGTATTGAAACAACTCTGAAGCCTAATGATTTGGAAACATGCTGTCAGTATACCTTTACAAATGTTAAAAATCTTGATTATTTTTGTGAATTTTATCTTGGAAAAGAGATTGCTCCAGGTGGATATATTTGGATTTTTCCAAAGGGAAAAAACATTGCCAATGTAGGAATTGGAATTTTGGCAAGTCTTAGTGAAGCAGGTATGGCAAAAAAACTACTTGACAAATTTATAGAAAAAGAAGAACGTCTAAAGGATGCTCAACCAATTAGATTTTTAGCAGGTGCAGTTCCTGTTGCATTACCTGTAGAGACGGTGAGAGACAACCTTATTCTTGTGGGAGATGCAGCAAGACATGTTGATCCTATTACTGGTGGCGGTCTTACACACTGTTTAGAGGTTGGAAAAATTGCTGGAGAAGTGATTGGAAAGGCCGTGAAAGAAAAGAATTTCAGTGCAGAATTTTTATCTGAATATGAAACACGTTGGAAAGAGGCTATTGGAAAGAAAATGAAAAGAAACTATATGGTTAAAGAAATTCTGCTAGATATGGATGATAAAACTTTTAACATGCTTGCCGACTCTTTAAAAGACTATGATTTTGATGAAATTAGTACAATAGGTATTGTTAAAGCACTTGTAAAAAAACATCCGATGTTACTTATGAAGTTACGTCCTCTAATTAAAGTTGCAAAAGAAAGTTAGGAGATACAAAATGAGTATGAAATGGGGATTAATTTATAACTTTCATACTAAAAAAGCTGCTTCTTTAGCTAGTGATGTTTATGATTTTTTAAGCAAACAAGGGGAGGTATTTACTGAAAAAAGTTTTGCTAAAACTCATGATGTAAAAGGATATTCGCATGAAGAGATAAACAAAAAATCAGATGTGGTTGTTACAGTAGGTGGTGATGGTACAATACTTCGTGCATTAGAAAAAATTGATAAACCGATTTTTGCAATAAACTCTGGGGGAATGGGATTCCTTTCTGAAGTCGAATCTAAATACTATGACCATGGATTACAGAGAGTGATTAAGGGAGATTTTAATGTTGAAGAGCGAGCTAAATTAAAGGCAGTTGTTGATGGAAAACGTCTTCCTGATGCTGCAAATGAAATTACTATTCAAACCGCCCGTATTGCTAAAATGATATATTTACAAGTCCTTATAGATGGTGAACTAATAGATACTTTTGGTGGAGATGGTGTAATTGTTGCAACTCCAACAGGAAGTACTAGCTATGCTCTAAGTGCTGGAGGGCCTATATTAGATCCAGCAGTAGATGGAATGGTGATAGCGCCGCTTGCCCCTTTCAAACTTGCTGCCCGTCCTTGGGTTGTTCCATTATGTAAAGAAGTTGGAATTAAACTTCTCGCAAAGAGCAAAGAAACCAAGATAGTAATTGATGGCGAATCTCCCCAGCTTATAACGCCGGATAGTAATATTGAAATTACAGGATCTGAGAAAAAAGCTCGTTTTGTTAGATTTGGTGAATCTTTCTATCAAATGGTAAGACTGAAATTGGTGCGATAAAAACATGGGTTTTTTTAATAAAAAAAAAGTAATTGATGAAAAGATTAATTGGAAGATTAAACGCAAATGTTTAGAATTAATTCTTGAAGCATCTAAATCAAGCTATCCAAATGAGTTTGGCGGTCTTCTAAGAGTCGATGAAAAAGACAAACATACTATTGTGGAAATTGTTCTTCTACCTGGTACAATATCTGGTAACTCACATGCAATTTTTAAAATGCATATGCTTCCAATTGATTTTAGCATAGTTGGAACTGTGCACAGTCACCCCTCTCCGGTTCCAAGACCTTCTGGTGCTGATTTAGAGCTATTTGGAAAGCATGGAAAGGTCCATATTATTGCTGCCAGCCCTTATTCATCATCTAGTTGGAAGGCATATGATGGCAGTGGAAAAGAAATTAATATAGAAGTATTATAAAAATAGGAAAAATATTTTAATATCATGATTATATATAGCATGTCAATATGTTACATAGTATTAAAATATTATTCACAATAACCTCACTGATATTTGTTAGTTTAAATTCTGTAAATGCTATTGAAATTCATGCGTCAAATACAACCAACGACATTGCCGATTGGACTTTTATGGCATATTTTAATGGTGAAAATAAGCAAACACAAAATGTAATTAATAATCAGAAAATAAAGTGGTTAGAATCAGTAGGGTCAAATGAAGATTTAAAGATTGTTTATCAATATGATGCATTAAATTCATTTGATGGGATAAAACGAAGTATAATTACAGAGGATTACAAGTCTATTTTGATAGATAGTCTAGATGAAAGGAGTATGGGAGATCCAAATACTTTATCTGATTTTGTTATTTGGGCTCATGAAAATTATCCTGCGGAAAATTATTACTTAGTAATATTTAGTCATGGAAATGGTTGGCGTGAAGGGTTTCTCAGAGATGAAACAAATAATGATGATTATCTTTCGATGGATGAATTTAAAAATGCGATGATCGAAGTTAAAAATAGTATTGGTAAAAATATTGATATTGTAGTATTCGACGCATGTTTAATGGGCATGGCAGAAGTATTTTATCAATTAAGAAGTTCTGTTGATGTTGTTGTAGGTTCTGAGGATTTAGTTTATGGAAATGGTTTTCCTTATCATATGGTGTTATATGAAATGAAAAAAGATACAAATTGCAATGCAAATGAAGCGGCCATTTTTTCTATAGATAGCTATTCATCATATTACTCGCATTTTTCCATGGCCTTAGGATCATTTGATCTTGCATGTCTAAAAGATACTATCGAAAAAAATCTTGATAATTTTGCAATAAAATTAAACAATGCCTTTTCAGAGCATGAAAGCCAAATATTGGAGGCGATTGATAATACTCAATCGTTTGATGTAATAAATAATGGAGAAAAATTTGTAACGCATTACAAGGATTTATATGATTTTGCTTATGAAATAAGTGTTAGAATAGATGATTATGAAATTAAAGAAAGTGCTAATGCTTTAATGGCAAGCATTCAAAGTTGCACTATAAAAGAAATACATTATAATAAAAATAATGCAAATGGTATTAGTATATATCTCCCTACATCAAAAAAAGACTATGATTCTTCATATGAGAAGTTAGATATGTGTAAAAATACAAATTGGGATGTTTTTATTAACAAATGCCTGAACAAAAACAGATTATCTTATTATACATTAGAAAGATTGATTGAAAGAATATTTCACTTTTTTGAAAGATAATATTTTATATTAAAGAAATACTACAGTTTTTTGGAGAAGGATGGAAGGCTCACCAATCGATATTGTAATATTTGCACCTTTAGCTCCACTGCTTGGAGTTTTATTATTCTGGTTTATACAACTATTGTTTATTGAAAGTCAAAAGTATTTCCTAAATAAAATTCGTTCTAAGCACCCCGCATTTTGTAGATTTACAAATTTTCTTGGAATTTTATTTCAGACCATTTGTCATGCTATGGGATACACCGTTACAAAAAGTGGAATTTCGGAATTTTATATTAGTGTGAGCTACGGACGTGTTGCGCCTAAAAAAGAAAAAAAAGGTGTATTTGAATGGATTTCAAACGTCTTTTTATTTGTTGGTCCTTTTTTTATTCCAGCATTCCTAACAGTTTTAATTTTATACTTTTTTATTCCAAATGGTTTCGAAATTACAGTTCCGCCCCAAATAATTGATTTTAAATACACATTTGGTGGGCAATTAACGACTTTTGGCACAAGTCTTTATAATTTTTCAAATGAGTTTTTTTATTTTTTAACAAATCTCGATCTTTTGCACCCGGCTGAACTTGGTTTTTTATTACTGCTAATATTTTTAGGATTAGGAATTAGACCGAGTCACATCGGTGAAAAGAAACCACACAAGGTTGATATGATATACGAACTAAGAAATATTTGGAATTTAATTTATCACAAACCCCTATACATGCTAGTTTTAGGAGCTATTGCCTATATTATATTTTATGTGTCTCTATATCTTAATACTAGCATATATGTAGGAATATTTGCAGTTCTTGGATGGATATCAATAATTTCTATCGTATCCCTAATTATATCTCATATAATAATAATCTTTATCAAGATAACAGATGAGATACCAAGATTTTGGAAATATATTCCATTTACTGTTATTCCTTTGTCATATTCGCTTATGAGAATTTTATTTTTCTATTTCCCAACAGAATTTGTGTATAGTACGTCGCTTTTTGTTATGGTAGCTTCAACAGCAATTGTTACAATTTTTCTATATAGATCCAAAAGCGATAAATTTAAAACCATAAGAGAGATGAAGCTCTTGAAGAAAAAGACACAAGGGGATGCCGATGAACAGTGAAGATCTTCTAAAGAATGAGAAAATGGAGAAAATGCTTTCTCCACATCCATTATCATTTATGAATTATCAATCACTTTGTATATTTCTTATAGTTTGGGGGATTGTTGTCGGATGGTTAATTAATTTCTCGGAATATCAAAATAATTTTTTGGATTTTTGGATATTAATTTCATTTTGGGGAATTGGTCTTTTAGTTGTTGGTGTAATAGCTTCTTTAATAACGGTCAGATGGAGTATTTTCTTTTTTTATTTGGCAGTATTTGTAAGCGGTTTGGCGATAATATTATGGTTGGGCATACAAAACGATGCAGGTGCTTTTATACCAATTTATACTGTTTTAATCTCAATATTGGGTTTTCTTCTTGTTGAATTGTATCGTCGCTCGCATAAATACATAATATCAAATCAAAGAATAATTTTTAAGGGAGGAATTGTAACAAAACAAGAGAGAACTCTTAGATATGATAAGGTTTCGGATATTAGTGCTAAACAAGGAGTTTTTGGCCAAATTTTTGGTTTTGGGACTATAATACCAATTAGCCAAGCGGGATTTGGTCTTGGAGCAGATAAGTCTTTTGCAGCAGGTGGAGTGCAAGTAGGTGAAAAAAAAGCAAAAATTATGGGAATATTTGGTGGTGGAAAAGAGGTACAAACCCCAATGGCAAGAACCTACTTTGAGCTTCATGGAGTGTATCCTTATAAAGAAGTAAAAAAACTTATAGAAGAAATGGTACAAACTAATGTTATAACACCATATCAACAGGAGCAAGTTGACTTTCAAAAACAACAGGTGGACTTACAAAAAGAGATGAGGGACTTACTCAAATCTCAATCAGAAGAGGAAGAGCCAATAAAAGAAGAGCAACAACCGCCTAAAAAAGATGGAAAACAGCCACCTGATAATGATGACATCTCGGAAGAAATGAAGAAATTTTTACAAATGAAGGATGATTCTAAAGAAGAGTGATTTTTGCAACTTATCGATATATTTATAAAATAAGTAATATTCAGCGATTTTATGGTACCAAAAAGAGTGTTTTTCACTAAGGGAGTAGGAAAGCATAAACACGAATTACAATCTTTTGAATTAGCATTAAGAGATGCAGGTATTGAAAAATGCAATCTTGTAGCTGTTTCCAGTATTGTTCCTCCTAACTGTAAGATTATTTCTCGTGATAAAGGAATTCAGGAATTAAACCCTGGAAACATCACATTTACGGTCATGTCTAGGAACAGTACAAACGAGCCAAATAGATTAATTGGTGCCGCAATTGGTGTAGCAATACCCAAAGAAAGAGAGACCTATGGTTATATTTCTGAGCATCATAGCAGAGGGGAAACCGCGCAGAAGGTTGGCGATTATGCTGAAGATTTAGCAGCAAGCATGCTTGCATCAACTTTAGGTTTAGAGTTCGATCCCGATAAAGCATGGGATGAGAGAAAACAAGAATATAAGATGAGTGGTCGTTTTGTAAGAACCCAGAGCGTTGTTAAAACAGCACAAGGGGATAAAAATGGATTGTGGACTACAGTTTTAGCTGCTGCAGTATTTTTAGAAGAATAATTACATTTATTTATAGTATTTATACTAAAAAGCTTTTTATATAGGACTTCATGTTACCCCCATCCAAATTTAAAGGAGATAGACCAATGATTGAAGAGTTTAATAAATGGTTTGAAGAATTAAAAATAGAAGACGTTCCATCTGTTGGTGGAAAGAATGCATCATTAGGGGAAATGATTAGAAGCCTTGGTGAAAAAGGCGTAAACGTCCCTGGCGGTTTCGCAGTCACCGCTTATGCTTATAAATATACAATAGAAAAAGCAGGCGTTGATAAGAAAATCAAGGAAATTTTATCTGATCTTGATACACATAATGTTCACAATCTAGCAGAACGTGGTGAGAAGATTAGGAATTTAATCAAAAACACTCCACTTCCAAAAGAACTAGAAGAAGATATTCGTAAACATTATCAAGAAATGGAAAAACGCTACGGTGAAAATGTTGATGTAGCAGTTCGTAGCAGTGCAACTGCCGAAGATTTACCAGATGCAAGTTTCGCTGGACAACAGGAAACTTTCTTAAATGTTAGAGGTGAAGAACAACTCTTGCAGAAGGTTAGAGATTGTTTTGCTTCATTATTCACAAACAGAGCAATATCATACCGTGTTGACAAGGGATTTGATCACTTTAGTGTCTATCTCTCTGTTGGTGTTCAAAAAATGGTACGTTCTGACTTGTCAAGCTCTGGTGTTATGTTCTCAATTGATACAGAAAGCGGTTTTCAAGATGCAGTGTACATTACCGGTGCATATGGTCTTGGAGAAAACGTTGTACAGGGGGCTGTAAATCCTGATCAGTTTTATGTTTTCAAACCAACTTTAAAGAAGGGTTTTAAACCAATTCTTGAGAAAAAGCTTGGTTCAAAAGAAAAACGTATGATTTATGCAGAAGGTGGAACCACACAACAGCAAGTCAGTGAAGAAGATAAAAATAAATTTGTAATAGATGAAGATGAGATAATAACATTAGCAAAATGGGCAGTAATTATTGAAGAACACTACAAGAAACCAATGGATATCGAATGGGCAAAAGATGGTCAAACCGGAGATCTTTTCATTGTTCAAGCAAGACCTGAGACAGTCCACTCACAGAAAGATGCTGCAATAATGCAAACTTACGTTTTAGAAGAAAAAGGAAACGTGCTTGCTCAAGGTGAAGCAGTAGGAAGTAGAATCGGTCAAGGAGAAGTAAACGTCATTCACGATGCAAAAGATATTGGGCAGTTTAAAAAAGGCCAGGTCCTAGTAACTGATATGACTGACCCTGATTGGGAGCCAATTATGAAGATTGCTGGAGCAATCGTAACCAACCGTGGTGGAAGAACTTGTCATGCTGCAATTATCTCCCGTGAGCTTGGTATTCCTTGTGTTATTGGTACTGGAGATGGGACTGAAAAAATTAAAAACGGCTCAAAAGTAACAGTAGATTGTTCTGAAGGCTCCGGTATAATATATGATGGCGAGTTAAAGTTCAGAGTAGATGAACTAAAATTAGATAGCCTACCAGAAACAAAAACCAAGATTATGATGAATGCAGGCGTTCCAGAGAAAGCATTCCAACAAGGCCAAATACCAAACGATGGTGTTGGACTTGCCAGAGAAGAATTCATTATCAACTCATACATTGGAATTCATCCATTAGCATTGCTTGAATACGATCAACTTAAAGCGAAAGCTAGAGGCGATCCTAAAATAGCAGAAGTTATTCAAAAAATAGATAAAAAAACAGTTGGATACGATGATAAAGTAGAGTTTTTTGTTGATACTCTTGCCAGAGGCATTTCAAAGATTGCTGCGGGTTTCTATCCAAACGATGTAATCGTAAGAATGAGTGACTTTAAGACTAACGAATATGCAAACTTAATCGGTGGATATATGTACGAGCCTACAGAACACAATCCAATGATTGGTTGGAGAGGCGCTTCTAGATATTATGATCAAAAATTCAAGCCTGCCTTTAGTTTAGAATGTAGAGCAATCAAAAAAGCTAGAGATGAAATGGGTTTGACTAACATTAAGCCAATGATACCTTTCTGCAGAACTCCTGAAGAAGGTAGAAAGGTAATACAAATCATGAATGAAAATGGTTTGAAACAGGGAGAAAATGGTTTAGAAGTATATGTGATGTGTGAAGTGCCATCAAATGTTATAATTGCAGATCAATTCGCAGACATATTTGATGGTTTTAGCATCGGATCAAACGATCTAACACAATTATCACTTGGCCTAGATCGTGACTCCGACCTGGTTGCACATATTTTCGATGAGAGAAACGATGCAGTTAAGAGACTAGTAGCTTCTGTTATTGATTGCGCACATAAACACCAACCAAGAAGAAAAGTTGGTATTTGCGGACAAGCACCATCTGATTTTCCAGAATTTGCAGAGTTCTTAGTCGAATGTGGAATTGACAGCATTTCATTAAATCCAGATACTGTTGTAAAGACACGCCTCAAAATAGCAGATACTGAGAAAAGATTAGGAAAATAAGAAGTATTAAATTATACTTCTTTTTTTATTTTACATTCAATGGAAATAATTCCAGTTTTAACTTTAGAAGAAAGAATCGGTACAAATGAACAGTCAAAGTTAGAAGAAAGTCTATCAAATTTTAGTAATGATAAAACAATCTATATTTTAGATCTTCATGGAATAAACAAAGATAAACCAAATCTATGTGTTTATCAAAAATTATCTAGAGATTTTGATTTGTGGATTGATAGCGGTCCAAGAAATTTAGGAGATGTTGTTGATATCTTTTTAGCAGGGGCAAGTGCAGTAACTCTTCGGGAGAGTGCATGGCCAAATATTAATATTCCCGGCATTAGAGAAGTATCTGAAAATAAAATTTATCTTGACATTAATTCAAAAAATATTGACTCTTTGAATTTTTATGATGTTGATGGTTTGGTGAATTTTAAAACTAGACATGAAATTGAGGGTGATTTTAAGCTAAGTTATTCGCTAAAAAATATTAGCTTAAAAACAAATGTTTATTCTTATGAAACAAATATTAAAAATATATCATATTGGAAAAGCCAAGGCATCAACAATTTGCTAATAGATATTGATAAAATAGGGGAATTCAAAAAATATGAATTCTGAGGAAGAAATAATTATTGCATTTGTTTTTAAAAGAGTTGGTAAGCCTGAGCTAGAATTTACAAACTTTTATCTAACTTTGTCTATGGATCTAAATTGGTTTACACCTGAAGATGCAAAAATTTTTATTGAGAATGCTATAAAAGAAAATTTAGTAATAAAAGAGAAGGGTGGTGTTAAACCAACTTTCGATATTGAAGAAATTCAGATTCCGCTTGGCTTTTATCCTTCTAAAGATCTTTTTAAGAAAGTAAAGGCAGAAGAAGTTGAAAAAATAGATGTTCTAAAAATCATAATAAAAAAAATTGTCAAAGAATCAAACATTGATGAAAAAACAGTTATAAAACAAATTAAAGAAATTGAGAAAGAAAAAAATTTAACTTCCGAAGTTGCAGCATTATTAGTTGGCAAAGAATATGATGTTGATCTCGAAGATTTTTTAAAAGATGTTGAAAAAGAGTTGTTTAAATAAGTTTTAATTAAATACTAAAAAAGTAAAGCATTATAGGAAAAAGTAGAATGCCCATACAATGGCTTCTACGAACGCCCCATTCCACTGGCAATAACCCTATAAATGTTGCAATAATTAAAATCATAATTCCTATTAATCCAGTAAACAAAAAAACAAGTATTGTTACTAAAGCAATAGTAAGTTTTACTATCAAAGAGTAGGGTACATTTGCAAATCTATTTGCAAATATTTTACCGATTTTTAATGTTAAAAAATAAGACAAAGTACCTCCTAACAACATAGCTATTAGTAAATATGAAAGATTTGCAGGCATAAGAATAGTTATCCATTCGTTTACAGATATGAGTTCAATCGCGGCTAATGTTGAACCACTTCTGGATCTTAATATAATAAATAAAACAACTACGACAAAAAAGGCGCATGCTGTATTAACAGCTGACAGAGTTACTATTGTTTGTCTCTTATCTGATTCTCCTCTTGCATTCATAGCAATTATTGTTCCAGTCGCAGAAGTAATCCCAGGGATAATTGAAACAAGAATGCAGCCAAAACTACCTGTAACAACTGATAGAATTGATGCTTTTTTATCTTTATTGTTAAGTTTCGGTTCCTTAATAGTTTGTTTTGGAATTTTAGGTTTTGTTAGAAGAGAGGTTAATAATGTTGGAGTGCCAAATAAACCTGCTAAAGCAGGAAATAAAACTGGAGAAGAAAGTCCTATAGGCGAATCAACAGACATTTCTAAGATTATTATTCCAAACACCCCAGACAATATAAAAACAAAAAATGCAAACACCATTCCAATAACAGAAGGCAGGATGCC
>Ga0272441_10011291_pt1 | contig 13292 bp, 9 predicted proteins | sample SSMProp6N_FD_193582 | JGI IMG/M metagenome (GOLD analysis project Ga0272441, IMG submission 193582) | Marine sediment archaeal communities from Little Sippewissett salt marsh, Falmouth, MA, United States - SSM-Prop-6N | ecosystem: Environmental > Aquatic > Marine > Wetlands > Sediment ... | reverse complement strand
GCTTGCCGACGAACCCCTCCGGGGGGACCAACCTCGGTTTGGGGGACGATATTTGGGTGCGGGTCGGATTTAGCAACCAGGCGCGCGTCCGGATATTCGGCCAGAGCTACGCGAGCGTCTTTGTCGGTAGCAATGGCTACATCACCTTTACCCAGGGCGACACGGATTTCTCGGAATCGATTGCCGAGCATTTCGAGACGTTGCGCCTCTCCGGCTTATATACCGACCTGACCGCGGCCCATACCGGCAGCGTCACCGGAAAGCAATTGTTCAACCGCGTGGCGTTCACCTGGCAGGGCGTCCCGGAATATAACAGCAGCGCTCCGAATACGTTCCAGATCGAGTTGTTTTATGACGGGCGCATCCGGCTGTCCTGGCTCGAGATCGGCTCGCGAAGCAATATCGTCGGCCTCTCCGACGGTCAGGGTGTGCCGCCGGACTTCGAGGAGACGGACTTCTCCGTTCAATATGCACAACCGTAAAAAGAGCCAGTCCCCCGTCAGCAAGGGGTAGACTCCGAAGGATGAGCATGGGCCGGGGTTTGAACTTTATCCCGGGCGGAAAATCGGCTTGCCCGCCCGGATAAAGAAAACCCGGCCCCCATATTTTCACCAACCCACAAAGGGATCAGGATAAGTAAACATTATCATCATACCACGAACGCAGTTCTGAGCAATGTCGAAAGAGATCCGCGAAAATCTGTTTAACGAAATATGAGATATGAGATACGAGATACGAATTCTGAGATGTTCCCCGATTGATTGTATCTTGTTGTTCTATTCTAGAGAATTGCTAAGCTGTTTATAGACTTTGAGTCTTTTTTCGAATTCCTGTGTAAGCTTTTCGCGGCCGGCGCCGCGAGCGAGCTGGAGCGCCTTTTCTTCATGCGAGGCCGCTTCACGGAACCGGCGAGTCTCAGCGTAGTGCGTTGCCAACAGGTGGTTCAACCCAGGTGAGGTATCGACCTGCGGTTCAAGAGATACGGCTTTATTGTAATGCGCGACGGCTCGGCCCGGCTGCTGCTGTTGAGCCAGCGCTATGGCAAGTTTATAGTGGGCCTGGGCATCGTCCGGCTCCAGCGCAACAGCCTGCGACAAATGCCTGATGGCTTCATCGAGTTTCTTTAGGCGAAGCATCAACTGACCCATATTGTAGTGGGCGTCAACATAGTTCGGGTCAAGCTTCAGCGCCTGCGTTAAATGAATCCCCGCCTGATCGAGCGTTCCTTTGGCCAACAGCAGCGATCCCATATAGCCGTGCGCCTGGGTATAGTCCGGTCTGAGTTTGAGAACCACCGAGAATTGCCGGATGGCGTCATTGAATTTCTTCTGACGAGTCATCGTCTGTCCCAGCGTGTAGTGCGCTTCGTAGTCGGTTGGATCGAGGCGTATCGCCTCCAACAGATGACCGTTTGCCTCGTCTAATTTGTCCTGACGAGCCAGCGCGATGCCGAGGACGGCGTGTGCTTTTGCGCTTTTGGGATTAAGCTCCAGCGATTTTCTGCATTGCCGTTCGGCGCCGATGAAATCATCGCCTTTGATAAACTCACTGGCGGCTCTCAGATAAGAGAAATCATCGAGAAATTGTTCGCGGATGCTCTTAATCGCAGTTGGCCCGGCGTTCATAAACTCGGGTATGTTTGCGGCCCGGTCGGAAGACGTAAAGTGATCCAACACAACGGCGGGGCTGCTTCGCCCCTGTGCGTCGATATGGGTGAGGAAAAGCTGCGTGTAGGGCGTATTCGCCTTGGAAGAAAATACAAGCCACCTGCCGTTTGGCGAGAAGCTGTGCCAGGAATTCATACGAGGGGTATTGGCGCGCAGTCTTCGGGCCGTTCCCCCTTCGGCCGGGATGATGTAGAGTTTGCTGTCCGGCTGGAGCAGCATATAGCTTTTGGCTTTGCAAAAGATGATCCATTTGCCGTCGGGCGAGTATTTGGCAAAAAAATTACTCATACCGTTGTTGGATGCCCCTTCGATTGGCTCGGGCTCGCCGCCCTTGCCGCCATTGAATGGGATCCTGTACAAGTCGAACAGAAACAGCTTGCCATCCTCGAGGAATTCCTCGCATTCTTCCGGCGTCAGAAGCACCTTGCGCGGGCCACTGACGTTCTTGAGCTTGTAGGCTTTGGTCCGGGCAAAAACGATGTATTGGCCGTCGGGACTCCAGCTCGGATTGCTCTGAACAAACTGTGGATCATCCGCACCCGGCAATGCCGCGAAGGTGCCCGTGCGTCTGTCGTGAACGCACAGAATACCCTTGACCGGGAAAAAGAGCTGAGAGAAAGCCAGGTCCGGCTTGGGAACGAAAACGGAGGCATCTTTGACGGTGCTGAGCACATACCGGCCGTCCGGAGATATTTGAGAGAGCAAGCCGAACGTTTGTTGCCCATCCTCTTTTTTGTAATCGTTCCACGTGATGATGTCCTTCGGCGCAAGAGTCATTTGCTCGGCGACCGGCGTAAGAACATAGGAGGCTTTGCTGTTGGCATAATCCACATCCATTGCCAGGGTTTGGCCGTCTTTGGGAAACGAATGACAATTTCCGCAGACCGGCAGATTCTCCAGGATAATCGGAGGCTGCCGGGGCGACGAAATGCTCCCGAAACGCCATCGGATATGCGAGGGATCTTTGACCGCATCAATAAACGGCAGGTTCACCTCCCGGTAGAACAACGGCGCGCCGACCGGATCTTTGGACGTTTGGATGGTGATTTGCCCGGCTGAGAGAATCCTTGTTGTGATTCGGCGGCGGAGACCGAGGATCGTCATCCGGGCTTCTCGTTCCATCGACCGCTTCTTAATCGTTTCCCACTGTTGGTTCTGCGGCGTCCAATGGGATTCCTGACAGACGACACTCAGGCAATCCTCATCGTCCGGGAACGTGATGCTGACCAGCCACATGTTTGATTTGGAATGACTATCTTCCCAGTGAAACGTGGGCGGCACCATGTCCGGCGGGAAAAGCGTCTCATCAAGCGGGTAGCGAATCGTCAGGTTGTTATATTCGGCATCCTCTTGATACCGTACCAACAGGTCATTCGGTTCGGGCTCGGGCGCAAAGCAAAAGAGTAATATGCCTGCCGCAACAATCGCAGCGAGCATTCCTATTCCTATCATAAGATATGTGCCTGACCTGCGCATATATGACGTCTGCCTTCACATCTCAGCCGGCGCTCCGATGGGGCCTTGAGCCGGTTTGTAGAGGTTGTTCACATATTGCATTTTAAGTATCGTACAGGCAATAATCAAACTTTATCATAATGACAGATTCTCATCGTTCCAGCACGATCTGTCTTTTGTCCGGACATGGACGACAATTCAGGGGACATCACAATTGTAATTCAGGGGAAACCATACATATTTTTTCTTGCGTCCGCGTCGGTGAAGTATTGCGAAGGCGTCATGGCACGTTTGACAAGAGTTGTGGTTCCGGGTATGCCGCATCACGTGATCCAGCGTGGGAATCGCCGGCTGGCGACGAAAGTTTATTATCAAAAGAACCCATTATATAGTTCATAAGGGCGGATCCGAACTTTCCGTGAATGATTTTTTCCGGCTCTCATGCGTATATAGAGCAAACGGCCTCAATTTTGACGATTGACGTGTATAGCGCTTGACAATCCGGTCCGGCCACTTTATTGTCCAAGCGAGCAGGAGGGTTGTTGTTGATAAAAAAGAAAGGGTGCGGATTATGAGTCTATTTCTTATTTACGGACTGATGGCGGTGATTCCGGGGCTGATTTTACTGGTCATCGGGATCTTCGGCGCCGATGCGGATGTCGATGCAGACATTGATATCGACGCGGACCTGGATCTTAATGTCGATGCCGGCGACCTCGGCGGGCCCGGCGCGCTCAGCGTCAAACTGATATTGTTTTTCCTGGTCGGTTTCGGCGCCAGTGGCTATTTATCCGTCTATTTCAAATGGCCTGTACACCACGTTCTGTGCGGTCTGATCGGCGGCGGTGCGGCCTGGTTTCTCGGCTATCAGCTTCTCAAACTGCTCTACGAACAACAATCGTCGAGCCAGGTTCGATTGACGTCTTTCATCGGGAAACAAGGCCGGGTCGTCACTCCCATCCCGAAAGACGGGGGCACGGGAGAAATTGAAGCCACCAACGAAGAAGCCGGGCAGAGTAAGTACTTCATTGCCAGAGCCGCCGATCCCAAGAAAGAATTCGAAAAAGGCGCGTTCGTCACGATAAAATCGGTGACCGGAAAGACCGCAATCGTGGAGTAGGAATTTGTCATACCTTAATTTGTAGGTTGTATGTTTGTAATTGGGTGGCAGCCTCATCCCTTAGGGATGGGGATGGTCAACATGTCAGAAGCCATCCCCAAGCTATGCTTGAGGCTGCCACCCCCGAGGAATCTATAAAAATGGATCTATCGCAAAGCGATATCAAATTCAAAAAGAAAGGAGAATTATCATGGAAAGCTTAGGTTTAATTATTGTCATTGCTATTTTAGTCATTGCCGTCCTCTCGATCGTGCTGATTATTGCCAATAACTGGCTCAAGGCGGAACCCAACGAGGCGCTGATCTTTACGGGAAGAAAGACCAGAGTGCAAACGACGGACGGGCGGGCTATCGTTCGAGGATGGAGGGCCGTGGTCGGCGGAGCGAAACTGCGAATCCCGGTCTTAGAGCGGGTCAACCGAATTTCCCTTAAGACCATGAACCTCGCGGATGTGAGAGTGGAAAAAGCGTATTCCAAAGAAGGTGTTCCCGTGACGATTGATGCCGTGGCGAACGTGAAGATCTCCGGTGACGAGGGCATGCTGGATCGGGCCGTCGAAAGATTTCTCGGCACCGACGCCGGGCAGATTCAGCAGATCATTAAGGAGACACTGGAGGGCCAGTTGCGTGACATCATCGGTGTCCTGACCGTTGAAGAGCTTTACCAGAAGAGAGACATGTTTGTGAACAAGGTCCTCGACCAAGCCGGCGAAGAATTGGCCAAGATCGGTGTCATCATCGACATCATCAACATCCAGGACATTCGCGATGAGAGAGGATATCTCGAAGCGCTGGGTATCAAGCGAACCGCCGAAGTCAAAAGAGACGCCGCCATTGGACAGGCGGAAGCGGACCGAGACGCCATGCAGAAATCCGAAACCGCCCGACGACAGGGTGAGGTCGTCCGGGCTGAGCAGGAAAAACAAATTGCTGAGGCGGAGAAAGACAGAGACGTAGCCAAGCAGCAGTATCGTGGTGAAACCCTTGCGGCCAATAAGAAAGCCGAGCAACAAGGCCCTCTGGCGGAGGCGAGAGCCCGGCAGGAAGTGGTGGTCCAGGAACAGAAAGTCCTGGAAGAGCAGCAAAAAGCAAGGGCGAAAGTTGAAACCGCCAAAGCACAAGCCGAAGAGCAGAAGTTCCGGGCGGAGGTCGTCGTTCCCGCCGACGCTCAGAAGCAAGCGGCTATCCTCAAAGCAAACGGTGAAGCGGCGGCTATTTTGAAAGTCGCCGAGGCACGGGCCAAAGGGACACAAATGCAGCTTGAGGCCGAAGCCAAAGGCCTCAGAGAGAAAGCGGAAGCATGGAATGCTTACGGAAAAGCGGCGCAGCTTAATCTGACCCTCGAAGCGGTCAAGGCGGTCGCCGAGCAAGGGGCGAAATCCATTGGCCAGGTCAAGTTCGACAAGGTTATCGCGCTCGACAGCGGAGGCGGTGACGGCGACAATGCCGTCAATCGGCTGATGACCGCCGCACCGGGCGCCCTTGTCAAGTTTCTGGAACAGATGAAGGCGGCCACCGGCATTGACATTGAAAAAAGACTTCAGGACATTGCAGACATGCCGGATGACAAAAGTCCCGCGGCTGCTTCTGAACCGGTTGCCCCTCCCGCTGCCCCGGAACCGGAGGATGCGTCTGAAGAAGAAAAATGAGACGACGCAAAGAAGATCAGGAAAACTGAAGAAAATTAGAGAAAATTAGGGACCGCCATTTGTGGCTGTCCCTATTATTGTATTATTGTAGATGTCCCCGGATATGCCCGGATATGCGACGGAAAGAACCTTACAATGTTGGGGCGTTCCTCGGCTGGTGTTATTCCTTTGCTCCGTGCTTCCGCAGCAGTTCGACGATTTGGGTGTGGCCAGCTTTTTCTGCCAGAGATAGAGGAGTGCAGCCCCATTTGTCCTTCACATTCACGTCAGAGCCATGATCGAGCAGCAACTGCATGACATCCAGATGACCTGCCCGGGCTGCCACGTGTAAGGGCACCTGGCCTTTTTTGTCCTTCGAATTAATCTCTATACCCTCATAGATGAGAGACTTCGCCATATCCTTATGGCCTGCCAAGATCGCTATGTATAGTGCCGTTCTGCCATCTCTGGGGGGTTTAAGTATTGCTTGCCATGCATTATGGTCCAACGCGTCAGCGACGGAACCGGGCAGATCAAGAAAGATCGCCCATTCGCCGCCAGGAATGATATTGTTGTTGGACACTGTGGGATAAATGTCTTCCTGACCGCCGAGGTCAACGAAAAAGCTTAATGATGTGCCCCCGCTATAGCGGTTGCTGATCCAACTGTCGATCGCAGGATTTTTGTCCAAATATTTATCTTTACCGCTACGATCTAAGAAGATTGTCCAACCATTCATGCACGATGAGCAACAGCCTTTACCTTCATATTGGTCGTCACCCTTCTCATCAATGAACAGCGCCACAGCTTCGTCCCACGAATACCCTTGAGCCACGGAGGACTGACGTATTTGATAACGGTCGTCCCCACCGGCATCGACGAGCACCCCTGCGGCCTGATGGCAACCGAAACCTTGGGCATAGCGCGAGCCGATGTAGTTGTCATTGTCGCTGCCATCGTTATACAGAATGCCAAATGCGTAAAAGTACCCGCCTCCCTGACTGAAGTTCCCGGCTTCAAAGCGGTCCTTTCCACCTTGGTCGTACAGCACACCAATGCCACCGGTTGCCGCGTTTCGGCGATAGCCAATCCCCATGCCCTGTCCCCAGCCCTCGAATATGCCTGGCTCACCATAGCTTGTCGGGTCCCGACCTTTGCAATAATAGCTGTCTCGACCATTGCCACAGTCGCACAGAAGTCCAAAGCCACCCACCATACCCACGGCCTGAGACGTGTTGTGTGACTCGTAACGGTCATTGCCACTGCTATCAATGAGCACACCCGCACCCCAATGGCTTACCCCTTGATGAAACTCAAGCCCCCGATACACGTCATCGCCCTCTTGATCAAAAAGCATCCCTACACCGCAAAATGAAGTACCTTGTGTGAACCGTGTACCCACATAGCTGTCGTTGCCGCTGAGATCTACGAGCAGACCAACACCAAAGTCACCACAGCCTTGTGCGAAAGATCGATGCGTCTCATAGGCGTCATCGCCCGCGTAGTCAACGATTATAGACGTCGGAATGGACCCCCAGATTGATGTTGCGATGTTGTTTGCATACACATCGTCTCCGCCCAAATCGTAAATCACTGCGCAGTCCGGCTGCTCGTATCGTGTCGCCCCGCGACCTGCAATAAAGATCTTTCCTTCTGGAGTGTTGCATTCAGCAATTATCTCGGCACCCAAATTTTTGCCAGACCTCTCCACCGCTTTCAAAAGAGAGGCTGTAAACTCTGGAGAGACCAAACGTGCCGCAATCTGCGCTTGATCGAAAAGAGCTTCGACATCGACCTTAGAAGTGAGGCCGAGAAGCTTTTCTGAGGCCGCATGAAGTGTCTGCCAATTCTCACGGTATATCCGGTCATCGATGTGCCAATCCAACCTTTTCTCGCGATGGTCGATGATGTACTGTATATTCTCTTCCGTGAGGGTAGCGAAGGCTCTCTTATTCAGTTCGCCCGCCTTGTTCAGCATTGTCTTGATATAGTTGAGGTGGCTCTTTAGGTCGCCGGTAGGCAGGGGTGGTAATTCAGATCGAATCGAAGGTCCGATCCGACGAGATTTATCAAAAGCGGTCAACACGGCTTCTATATGGTCGATGATGAGAATGCTGTCGGCTACACTCAAGGATGATTGCTCTGCAATCGGATCAATGATCTCATGCGTGATCTTTTCTAGCTTAAACGGATCGCGATGCACATAGCTCACAATCGACAATCGATGTGGGTTCAGCAAGTCAGGTTCCTCCTCACACCGGGCGATTCGCTTCAGAAGATCGTCACAGTCAGCCTGTAATCCGAATTCTTTAATCAATTCCCAGCAAAGCGCCTCATAATCAGGATGCCAATCCCTCAAATCCGGACGGATCTCATTATTTGTCGGAATACTTGGCAGCTTGCCTCTCCCCTTCGCATGTGACGTCAGATTGGCATACTCGGGCTTATTTGTTTCGCTTGATTTATCAGGCTTCCCTTCTCCACTTGCTATATTGAAAGTGGAAGAGACGAAAATCAATAACAGTAGACCGATATACCAGAGAAGAGATATTTGAAATCTGCCTCTCATGTCAAATTTTGCCTTATCGTAAATCATTGTTCCCCAGCAAGACGATGGTAAAGCAATATTTGCAATCATAATTATACCAGCTGATCTAAATCCCTGCAATCGTAAAAAGATATGGTTGGCCAACCTGGGCTCCGGATACGGCTCTTCATCACTCAGACAGATACGATATATTCTTGGTGCTTGTTAGAGAGAGTACAGGTGAGTATCGTACAATTAGCACAGTTTGACAGGAGTGCTTCGGGACGGAGTTGTCCTTGACAAAATTCGATTGCTAAGAAGAAACGCGCGACGCCTTTTCTAACGGACGAACTTTTGGATTGCGGCTGAGTGTAGCGAAGTCGCGCTGGCTTCATCCGTGGTTCCCATGAAAGTGCTCAGAAACGTTCATAAAGTGCTCATAAATGTACATAATTCTACATAAAATCACAAAAACCGTGTCATAAATTCATATATAGTATCTCGTATATCGCCGGTCCGATTTGAAAAAACAGGAGACCTGGCAATGGTTACCTGTTGAGAAATAAGGGCCAGGTTTATCTTGTTGCGGTTATAAGAAAATGGTGCGAACCATCGCACCCTACGTGCTGCGTCTTTTGTACTCTATGTAGCTTGAAAACCGAGTCGAATTCTTTACTTTTTTATGAAATTTCATTTGACAAAGGCTTAATAGATACGTATTATATTTAACTAATATAATTAGAATTTACTATTTACGATTGACTATTGAATATTGATTAAGGACTAAGGCAGAATTTAGACGACAGACTCAAGACCCCAGACGGAAGACTCAAGAAAAAGTCCAGTTCATCCCATTATCCTTTCAGATCAATTGAAAAAACAAAGCCAATCTCTGCGGTCACTGCGAGCCCTCCATTAGGAGTCCTAAGGACGGCAGTAAATAAAATCAGTGCGAAAAACGTTTAAGAAGTGTTCAAAAATGCACAAAAATTTACATAAATTCACAAAAACCTTCATAAACCGTGTCAATTATTCGGATCTCGCATGTCCCATTCGACTACGCTCAGGGCAGGCTAAAAACACATCGCCGGGGAATTTCAATGTTCTTTGAAAAAACAAAGCCAATTTGCTTTGCCGAGGGCGCAGAAGCCGCTTTCCTCCTTATTGAGCTACGCTGTCGTTAGCGCGGGCAGGATGCCCGCGACACGTAAGGGCGGGACGCCCTTCGCCACGGTGTAAGTTTAGAGTCTTTCGTGCTTTACGGTGGCTCGGTAGAGGCCGTTGATGCGGCTGCCTTCCACGGTCGAGGGAGAGTACTTCTCGTTTCGCGGCTGGAGGCGGATTTTGTCGCCTTTCTCGAAGAAGACCCGCTTGAAGGTCGTCTCGTGCGGCTCGGCGAAACGAACGAAACAGTCGTCCCCGTTATGGACCTCGGCGGCCGGGGAGAAGATCACGATGTCGCCCTCGCGGAATCGCGGCTCCATCGAATCGCCCACCACCCGGACGGCGAAGGCGTTCGGATCGTGCAAATCCGGACAGCGAATGTAGTCGTCGGCGATGCCCACGGGATAGTCCAGGTCGTTGAAGTCGGTCGGGTAGCCGGCCGAGACTTTGTTGATCACCGGCACCAGCCGGCCTGCGGCCAAAGGCTTCTGTTGGGGATCGACCTTCAATTTGTTTGCGGCCAGCACCCGCTTTAGCCGGTTCAAGGCGACCTTCCGGCCGATCAGGTTCTTGGCGATCTGCCGCCATTTCTGGTTCTCCAGCTCGGCTTTTTCGTAGCCGTGCCGGATGTCGGACGGCATCCGCTCCATGTGGGCGATGTGCAGCAACAGGCCCTTCTCGAATTTCAGCACTCTTTCGAGCTTGTTCAGCATCTCATCGCTGGGAGGATTTTTGACCTTGCCGGTTTCGATGGTGGACAAGTACGGCTTGGAAAATCCGATCTTATTGCTGACCTCGTCCAGAGTTAGATTCAATTGCTCGCGTTTTTCTCGAATGATTTGGCCCAGAGACATGTCTAATCCTTTAAATGATTCCTATTCGCTATTTAACTTCTATTAATTCATAATCGCTATGTCCAAGACCGATGTGTTCGGCATGTTCGATTTGGCAGAGCGGATCGATGCTTTTATTGCCTATTAAAGCTCCAAATTTTTTTCCGGCCTTACTTTCCACCAGGTCCAGTGCGGCCTTATCGACGGCGACCGGGTCGATCGAGGCGGCAATGCCGATATCACCCACTATTGTGCGCATATTGGGTGTACCAAAACAATCACAATCTTTGGTAACTGACAATAAAAAATTAAAAAAAATCGCCCGTTTTTCTTTGTCTTTCAGCGTGCCCAGAGCGTGTTCGGCCATACTTTTCTGCAGAACGTCGGTCTCCTGGCCCCAATTGCACCGAACGGCCCCGAACCGGCACATCGCCATGCACTCGGCACACCCGATGCACTTATCCTGGTCGATGTGGGCCTGGATCTCGTTTAAAGTAATGGCGTCGGCCGGGCAGTGGTCGACACAGACGCCGCAAAGCGTGCAATCATCGCCGATAAAGAACGTCAACGCTGCATGTTGCGTCATTTTGCCTCGTTTGCTCGCGCAGCCCATGCCTAACGTCTTGATCGTTGCTCCGAGGCCCGCCGCGACGTGGCCCGTCACATGGGCGACCGAGAGCATCGACTGGCTTTTGATGATCTCCGTTGCGATAAAGACCTCCCGGCTTATCTGGCCGTTGATCTTGACCATCGTTTCGGTCGTTCCGAACAGGCCGTCGGGCACGATGAACGGCACGCCCAGCCCATCCAGGCTAAATCCATGCTCGGCGGCTAATACGGCATGGTCGATCGCGTTATGCCGACGCCCGACGTACAGCGTGGTCGTATCGGTGATGAACGGCTTGGCCTTTAATTCGACTAATTGATCCACCAAACCCCTGATGTAGGAAGACTTTACGTATGTTTTATTATCGCCTTCGCCGACGTGGACCTTAACGGCCGTAACGTCATTTTTTCTAAAGCAATCTGCAAATCCTCCGGCCCTGAACACGTTGCGGGCCTTTTGAGAAATCGTTTTTTCCCCGTCTTGAATGGAGGCTTTGATGAAATATACCTTAGAACGCATACAATGTATCCTTTGCGGTCAAACGAACAAACCTACCCAACAACGCCCCTATTATATTGCCTAAGGACCAAACTGCAAGCCCGGCTTAGAAAAGTAAGTGTTCGATCAGGATTTTTATACCGAGACCGATGAGAATCAAGCCCCCGAGAATTTCGATTTTGTTCTCGAAAAAATGCCCGAATCGCTTGCCGATCCAAACACCGAGATAAGAGAGGACAAAGGTAATTAGTCCCATAACTGTGACCGCCAAAACGATGGAATGCGTAATAAGCGATAAAGTCAAGCCGACGGCCAGGGCGTCAATACTCGTGGCCACGGATAAAAAAAGCAGTACGACGATGCTGGCCGGATCGTAATTGTTCTCGACGGATTTGATCTTGAAGGACTCATAGATCATTTTGCCGCCGACCGCTCCTAATATTACGAAGGCCACCCAATGGTCGTAATCAATGATATAGTCTTTCGCGCTGAGCCCCGCCAGGGAGCCTATCAGGGGCATCAATGCCTGAAAACCGCCGAAAAAGGCGGCCATCCGAAGAGCGTGTTTGATGTGCAACTGTCTGTAAACGCTTCCGCTCACTATGGAAACGGCAAAGGCATCCATGGCTAAACCAATGGCGATGACGATGACTGTAATGAGTTCCATGAGATAGATTTCTTGATGTTTAGCTACTCGGCTGTCATGATGTCGTCGGTGGTCACGTTTTCTATGATCTTCCGGCCCGGTTTAACGACCAGAAATTCACTATCGTCCCATTGGCCGTCAACGAGCTTTTGCATGAGCGCCGGGCTGCCTTTCAGCTCGTCGTAGTTCCAGCCTAAAAAGTCGGCGCAGCGTTTTGCATACTCCCTGTATTCGTCCGAGTCGGCCAGATCCCAGTCGATATATGCGGCCCAGTTGTACTGTCGTATCCAGTCTTGCTCGACTTCCATCAGATATTGAGCGTTGTCGTCGCCGTATTTTTCCTGATACTCCTTGAGCGTTGTTTCGTAGCGTTCCTTTCCGGGCTGCTTGCCGGACTCGATCCAGCCGGGGCTGTACCAATAGACGCCGCGATGGGAATCGAAATAGTCCTGGTATCTATCCTTGGAGCCGAGCAAAAGAGTGATGCAATCGTGGCCTCGCGGCACAACGATGGGAATTTTCGCCGACAGGCCCACAATGCCATTGCTGCAAAGGCCATAACCGAGCAATGAGGCGTCATAGGCTCGCCCCTGAATGTCATGGATAGTCTCGAGCGCTTTTTGGACTTCCGTACGAAGCTTGTCCGGCTCATCATGCAGCCCCTGCGGCATCAACACGATATCGATGACGTTTTTCGACCGGGCGGCACAATAATATGCCTCTCGCTGCATCACCTTACACGTTATAAACTGTAATCTCATATATCTGTCAAACCGAATAAATGGTCAGGGTTTGCACCATTTGCAGGGTCGTTTCCCGGCCTTCACGGCTTGCTCCCTGGTTTTGTAGGTTACGAGGTTTTCCGGTGAGATGTTCTTTGCCCAACGACAATCTGGTTTATGAAAAATATCGCTGCTGCTCGATGCAACATATCCATACTCGATCGAGGGTAATCTCGAATCTATTTCATTTGGATTCCCCAAGCTCGTCGAGCCGGTTTCACTCATCCCGGTGTTTGAGAAAGATTGGCCCAAGGGATTGGCGATCCGATAGGCTCGAATAAAGGCTTTGATTTGTCCCAGTACAACCTCGGTCATTCTTGCAGGCATATCCTCGACTGAGACCGCCTCGAAAATCGGATTGATCGT
>Ga0272441_10011290_pt1 | contig 13293 bp, 8 predicted proteins | sample SSMProp6N_FD_193582 | JGI IMG/M metagenome (GOLD analysis project Ga0272441, IMG submission 193582) | Marine sediment archaeal communities from Little Sippewissett salt marsh, Falmouth, MA, United States - SSM-Prop-6N | ecosystem: Environmental > Aquatic > Marine > Wetlands > Sediment ... | reverse complement strand
AACGTATATATTGGTACTGCTGGGAGCGGGGGGGATATATGGGCTGACGTGTGCGCCGGGGGTGTTGTGGCAGGATAGTGGGATGATTCAATATCGGGTGTGGCATAACGATATTGAAGGTAGTCTGGGTTTAGCACTGGCGCATCCGCTGTACTATCTGATGGCTTTGGGGGCAAAGCAGGTGCCTGTGGGTGAATTCGGGCACCGGATAAATTTGATGACGGCTCTTATAAGCGCGGTGGCGATAGCCAATATATTTCTGCTGGTAAGTATGTGGACCAGGCAGAAGTTGGCGGGGCTGGTGGCGGCATTGAGTTTAATGTTGTCGCACTCGTTCTGGCGGCATGGGGCGATTTGTGAGACGGATAACCTATTTATAGCGCTGCTGCTGGGGGAGCTGATTATGCTGCTGCAGTACTGCAGAACGGAGAAGAAAGGGTATCTATATGGGTTAGGATTTTTGAATGGTTTGGCCTTGGCGCAGCATATGATGGCGTTGTTTGGTTTTGTCTGTTACGGCATATTTTTGGTAGTAATTTTGGTGCAAAAGAAGATTCGCATCAGGCATATGGCGGTGATAGGGTTATTTTGGATAGTGGGGGCGCTGCCTTATGAATATCTGGTCGTTAAAACTTTGGTACAAACCGGTGATTGGGCCGGGACGATTTCGTCAGCGCTGTTTGGGGCTAGTTATCAGCAGCAGGTACTCAATACCGTAATTACGGGAAGAATTATCAAGGAGAACTTTTTATATCTGGCGCTGAATTTTCCCACGCCCAATATTTTATTGGCCGGTTTAGGGATCTGGGTTTTGTTGAAGAAAACTCCTGAGCGGAAGTATGCGGTAGTGTTCGGGGCGCTGATGCTGATATTCCTGGGTTTCGCATCTCGCTACACGGTAGTGGATCGATATTCATTTTTTATACCATTTTATACTTTTGCGGCAGTACTGATAGGGCTGGGGGCAGGGGTATTAGCGAAAAGCAAAGGGAGGTTGATCTGGGCGGTACTTATGTTAGTTTGTACTGTGCTGCCGATAGGGGCGTATGCGGTGGGGCCGGTTTGGGCCAAAAAGATGGATATTACCCTGGGGACCAAAAGAGTGATTCCCTATAGGGATGATTATAAATGGTTTCTGCAGCCGTGGCGGTGCGGGGAGAAAGGGCCGGGAAAGTTTGCGCGGGAATCTCTGGAAGGGGTACCAGAAGGCGCGGTGATTTATGCAGATAATACCACGGTTTATCCGCTCTTATATATGCAGGAAATAAAGGGTATAGGCAGGCAGATTAAGGTGGTATCGGCAATTGCCGGCAGTGAAGGGGCGCCAGAACTTAATGAAGAAAATATGATGCGACTGGCACAGGAGAAAAAGCTTTATGTAGTAACGCCGCAGAAAATATATTGTCCGGATTATCTGCTGGAGAATTGCGTATTTAAGCCCGCCGGTAAGTTATATAAAGTTGTTCCCCATCAAGAGTGAGATTGCTAATCCAGGGAGCCTCAAAAGAGAGGTTGATTTATGGAAAGGAAGTTGATACAATTGATATCCGTGCTATGAGCCGGCACGCTCTGTTTTTTTGGATATCCCGGGAGTGATGGATGATGAAAGGCTGGAGGAGAACGAAGGTTGCGGGCGGTTTTACGCTTTTGGGGATAGTGCTTATATTTTCAGTAGTTTTTCTAATGGCCGGGAGTTGTGCGGGGATCATTTTGCATGACCCAGATAGCGAACTGACGGATCGGCCGGCAGATGGGGTGATAGGCAGGTGGAGCGGTACAGCATCGTGTGTGGCGATTGACAGGCAATATATTGTCACTACCAAACATCAGACAGGTACGCTCAGTACTTTAGTTGTTATTGAAGGCAGAACTTACAGCATAAGCCAATTATGGAATCATCCAACTGATGACATACGTTTGGCAAAGCTGCGGCATGCCAATTTGAGTGATTATGTCGGCTTGAACAGCAGTGTGAGCGAAGAAAACCAACCGATTGTTATAGGTGGCTATGGTGACGGCTGGAACTCTATTCTAGAGACGGGAGGCCAAGTTTATGGTTACCAATGGGATGGCAGCGCCAATGTCAACCTGCGCTGGTGCAGTAATAAGATAGAAGACTGGACTCTTTCAGATTCTGATCTTATCGGGGCTGATTTCGATGGTCCGGGCGAGGGAGGCGCGACAACATATGAAGGTATGTTTGCAGATCATGATTCCGGGGGCGGCTGGTTTATTAAATCGGGGGGGAACTGGTATTTGGCGGGATTGAATTATGGCACGGAGCATGACCAGGAAAGTTGGTATCGCGAAGATTACGATCCCGACTTATATCACCCTGATGCGTTTTACGCTGTGAAAGTCAGGAACTTTGTTAGCTGGATTAATGGTAATATTGCCACGCAGCCGGATTGTGCATTTATAGCCAGTGATCTGAATGATGACTGCGAGGTCAATCTGCAGGATTTTGCCGAGTTTAATAAGTGGTGGCTGCATTGTGACTGTGCAATGAGTAACAATTTTTGTGAGGGGGCCGATTTTGAGCCGACCGATGGCTGTGTGTATTTGAATGATTTGGCAGCTTTTCTAAGCCAATGGCTGGCTTATTAATTGACAGCGTGATTTAATTGCGGTTGGATCTTTCCGACTTGATACTTGTGCAAAGCAAGGTGCGGGTTTTCAGAGATTGTATATGGGTAGGCATTATTTTACCGTTAATTTTGTACAAAACATTCAATTAGTATAGGAAAACGATGAAAGTTACAGTAGTAGGTGTTGGTTATGTGGGGCTGGTGGCGGCGGGGTGTCTGGCGGAAGGTGGTAATACGGTCGTTTGTGTTGATAAGGACCGGGAGAAGATCGAGGGGCTGAAGAAGGGGAAGATTCCGATATACGAACCGGGTCTGGCGGAACTGATAGAGCATAACGGTCAGGCGGGCCGCTTGATTTTCAGTACCGATTTACAAAGGGGTGTGGAGCACGGCAAAGTAATCATCCTGGCGGTGGGTACGCCTTCTGCCCAGGACGGCTCGGCGGATATATCAGCGGTGCTGGAGGCGGCGGGGGATATAGCGGAGATGATGCGGGAGTACCGGATTATTGTAACCAAGAGCACCGTACCGGTGGGAACACATGGAAAAGTGCGGGAATTGATGGCAGGCAAGACGAAGGTGCCGTTCGACTACGTGAGTAATCCGGAGTTTCTCAAGGAAGGCTCGAGTGTAGAGGATTTCATGAAACCGGACCGGGTGATCATCGGGACGACGAAGCCGGAAGTACAGGAGATAATGCAGCAGCTCTATCGGCCTTTCATGCGTAAGAGCAGCCGAATTATTTTTATGGATCCGGCCTCGGCGGAGATGACCAAGTATGCGGCCAATGTGATGCTGGCGACACGGATAACATTTATGAATGAGTTGTCCGGGTTGTGTGAGAAGTATGGGGCGGACGTGGAAAAGGTACGAGTGGGGATAGGCAGCGATACGCGGATCGGCAATGCCTTTATATTTCCGGGAGTGGGGTTCGGAGGGAGCTGTTTTCCGAAGGATGTTCGGGCGCTTATTCATATGGGTAAGCAGCAGGATTGTCCGATGACTATAGCCCAGGCAGTACAGCAGGCGAATCTGACGCAACAAGCGCGGTTTGTGAAACGCATCAAAGATTATTATGGTGAGAAGGCGAGCAAAACAAAACTGGCGGTATGGGGTTTGTCGTTCAAGGCCAAGACGGATGATATTCGGGAATCGCCGGCGCTTTATTGCGTCGAAAATTTGTTAGAGGCGGGCATGAAGATCAGGGCGTATGATCCCGAAGCGATGGAGGCGGTAAAAAACAAACTGGGCAAGAAAATTGAATTAATGGCAAACGGGTATGAAGCATTGGAGGGTTGTGACGGGCTGGTGATTTTGACGGATTGGCAGGAATTCCGTACGCCTGATTTCGAAATAATAGTTAAGACATTAAATAAACCGGTTATTTTTGACGGCAGAAATTTATACGAACCGGTGTACGTTAAAAAGCAGGGGATTGAGTATCATAGTATCGGCAGGGCTTGAAACAATGACTTATGATGAAATTTAAGAATAGAACGCTGGTTACATGGATACGACGGATTTGCACGGATACCCACTAGAAAATCCGAAGCACGAAATCCGCAATTCGCAACAAATTCAAATTCTCAAAATCACAATTTTCAAAACAAGATAAGTTATACCTACACGTAGCTTATGCATGCCACTTCCTGAGAAAATGACGATAATATGGAAGAACGGGTTAATAAAAGCATAGCGGAGGAAACGGCGGTCGTGATCCTGGCGGCGGGTAAGGGGACGCGTATGGGGCGGGAGGATCAGGCCAAGGTGTGTTTTGCGATCGACGGGGTGCCGGCCATCCAAAGGATTATCGAGGTCTTTCAAAGAAACCGGTTTGAAAAGTTATTGGTGGTGGTGGGTCAGTTGTCCGAGCAGGTTATGCAGGCGGTGGTGGAGGTACATGGGCAGGCGATATATGTTTTCCAGTCGCCGCAACTGGGGACGGGACACGCGGCCCGGGTGGCAGCGGGCGCGCTGCAAAGTATGGGACATACGGGGCCTGTGCTTTTGACCATGGGTGATAAATATATCGAGTCGGAAGCGGTGGAGATGCTGGTGGAAGGTTTTATCAAACAGCAGGCGGATCTCGCTCTATTAACGATTCCCAGGAGTAAATGGAGTTTGGCCTCGAGCGGCCGGGTGTTTATGGATAAGACAGGCCAGGTGATGGGGATTGTTGAGCGGATCGATATGGGCAGGCAGGGATTGGCTGATGAATTGCGCTTGCTATTGGAGGCGGGGAAAAAAGTATCAGGTGAATTAATCCAGAAAACGATTGCAAAATGGATAGCCGATCCGGCCAAGGCGGCCCATGCTGTGCCGGAATTATTACAATTGGTGCGCAAGAAAGATAAGGTAAGCCGCGAGCAACTTGAGAAAGTATTGAATCTAGAGAAATATCGTCTGCGGTTGGGGGGGCAGTATTATCAGGCCCGGCAGATCGAACGGCAGTGCAATCAATTCAATCCGAGTTTGTATTTATTCCGGGCGGAGGCGTTTTACCGGGGGGTGGCGATGATCGATAATAACAACGCCCAGAACGAATATTACCTGACCGATGTGGTGAAGCACCTGGGAGGTATTACCAATGAGCAGGGGGAAAGTAAGCTGCGTATTCGGGCGATACCGGCGTCACGGGCAGAAGTCATTCAGGGATTTAATTCTCCGGATGAACTGCTTGCTATCCAGGATTATGTGCGGCGGAATAAAAAAGCGGGTGAAGGTAAGACGGAAGCAGGATTGAAGGTTAAATGTCAATTAAGGAAGAATCAGTATTGCAGCGTCAAGGCCTGGATGGAGAAGATCGAAGAAGGGGGCAATAAGTTACGCAAATGGCTCAGAGAGATATATGGCGCGCACGAGGAACTGCATGAGCAGAAGCAAAAGGAACTGCTGAAAGTGCTGAAATGTTATGGAAAGCATTTCGGCTTTGAGGAAAAGGTGGTGATTGTGCGGGCACCGGGGCGGATTAACCTGATGGGCAGGCATGTGGATCATCGGGGCGGATGCAATAATTTTCTGGCGCTGCACCGGGAGACCATAGCTGTGGCGGGGCTGCGTGAGGATGATACGGTCAAAGCGGTAAATACCGAGCCGAGAAAATTCAAGCCTCAGCAATTTAGTATATCGGAGCTGATGGGCCGTTTTGCGTGGAGCGACTGGTGGAACTTTGTTAATAGTGATTGGGTGCATACCCTGTTGCATGCCAGTGCGGGCGAGTGGGGTAATTATATCAAAGCGGCTATGCTGCGGGTGCAGCACAAATATCAGGATCTGAAGATCCGGGGGATGAATGTGGCGGTATCGGGTAATGTACCGATGGCGGCGGGCTTGAGCAGCAGTTCGACTCTGGTGGTAGCAACGCTGAGGGCGACGATAGGTATTAACAGTCTGGAACTGACGAGTAATCAGTTTATAGATTTGTGCGGCGAGGGGGAGTGGTTTGTCGGTTCGCGGGGCGGGGCGGGTGACCACGCCGCGATAACACTAGGGCAGCGGGGTAAGATAGCTCAGGTTGGTTATCTGCCGTTCCGGGTGGAAAAGATCATTGAGGCGCCGCAGGATTATCAGGTAATTATAGCCGACAGCCATATCAAGGCTGCCAAGAGTGCGGCGGCCAAACACCAGTTTAACAGTAAGATCGCCGGATATAACCTGGGATTGGCGCTGTTAAAGCAGCGGTGTCCGGAGATAAACAGTCAGTTGGAACACCTGCGGGATTTGAACCCGTTGCGGCTGGGCTGTGATACAAGCGATATTTACCGGATGCTGCTAAAGGTACCGGAAAAAATGACACGCAAGGATTTTAAGCATACCCTTTCCGGTGAATATAAGGAAATGATCGAAGTTAACTTTGCTTCGCATAGAGATCCGGGGACCTATCCGGTGCGAGGGGTGCTGCTGTTTGGGGCGGCGGAATGTATGCGGAGCAGCCTGGGTATAGATTATCTGGAACGGGGTGATATAGATAGATTCGGGCAGTTGATGAAAATCAGTCATGATGGTGACCGGATTTCGAGACCGGGAGCAGATGGAAAATATGAACCCTGGCAAACAGATGTCAGTGAGGTGGCGCTGAGCCTGCTGATAAACGATCTTAACAGTGAAGATCCGGAGCGAGTCCTTAGAGGGCAGTTGTATATGCAGCCGGGCGGTTATGCGTGCAGCACGGAAGAAATAGACCGGATGGTGGATATTGCATGTGGTGTGAAGGGAGTGGCCGGGGCGCAGATTGCCGGGGCCGGACTGGGTGGATGTATAATGATACTGGCCCGAAAAGATGCCACAGAGGCAGTGCGACGGGCATTAATAAAAGATTATTACCGACCCCGAAATTTAACGCCCACCATCATTAACTGCGTGACTGTGGAAGGGGCGTGTCTGGCTGATTTTTAGACATGTAAACCGGTTCATAAAAGCGAGACCATAAAAGACAAGCCTTATGAGTAAACAAATATTGGTAACAGGGGCGGCGGGATTTATCGGTTCGCATTTGTGTGAAAGACTGCTGGCTGAAGGTAAGCAGGTAATCGGGCTGGATAATTTTGATCTGTTTTATAGTCCTGATATAAAAAGGGCGAACCTGGTGGAGGTTATGAAGAGCGGGGCGTTTACTCTGGTAGAAGGAGATATCCGGGATAGTAAATGCGTAGAAGAAATACTATCAGGGACAGGGGTGGATATGATGGTACATTTGGCGGCCAAGGCGGGGGTGCGTCCTTCTCTGGAAGATCCGCTGGCGTACCAGGATGTAAACGTGCGCGGGACACTGGTGCTGCTGGAGGCGGCGCGAAAGTTTGGCGTAAAAAAGTTTATCTTCGGCTCCAGCTCCAGTGTTTATGGAAATAATAAAAAGGTGCCGTTCGCCGAGACGGATAATGTTGATTATCCGATATCACCCTACGCGGCGACGAAAAAGGCGGGCGAGTTGATTTGTTATACTTATCATCAACTGTACGAGATGGATATTACCTGTCTTCGTTTTTTTACGGTGTATGGACCGAGGCAGCGGCCGGACCTGGCGATTCATAAGTTTGCCCGGTTGATCGAGGCGGGTAAGCCGATACCTGTATTCGGCGACGGTTCGATGCGGCGTGATTTTACCTATATCGACGATATTATCCACGGGATAAAGGGGGCAATGGAGCAATGCAAAGGATATGAGATATATAATCTGGGCGAGTCGCGTCCGATACGGCTGGACGAGTTGATCGATAAGCTAGAAGAAGCGTTAGGAAAGAAGGCGATCATTGAGCGTCAGCCACTTCAACCGGGCGATGTGGTACAAACATATGCGGACGTGAGCAAGGCGGAAAAAAAGCTAGGCTATCGACCTCAGACAGCGATTGAAGATGGGTTAAAACAGTTTGTAAAGTGGTTGCAGGGGTAGATAATAAAATTAATGACAATTTGAGATAAGAGAATAAATTGTTAAAAGATCTGTTCTTAAGGGACGATTATTAAGATTGGAAGAAGTACCGTTGCAATGTATAGCGAAAGGATAAATTGATGGCGAGAAAGAGCAAAACATCGGAAATGAAAGTGCCGGTGGTTGGTATTGTGGGGCTGGGGTATGTGGGGCTGCCTCTGGCTCGGGAGTTTTGTAAGGGGGGGGCACAGGTATTGGGATTTGATATCAATACCCAGGCTGTGCAGAAAATTAATAAAGGGGTCAGTCCGCTTAAACATATTCCCAACAGCGAAATAAAGCAGATGGTGAAATCGGATCGCTTCAAGGCAACCAATTCGATGAAGATGATGGCCGAACCGGATGCACTTTTAATATGTGTGCCGACGCCGCTGACGGAAAACCGGGAGCCGGATTTGAGATTTGTGGAGGAGACCTGCCGGACAATCGCACGCTATATGCGCAAGGGACAGTTGATAGTGCTGGAAAGTACTACCTATCCGGGGACTACGCAAGAAGTGATGAAGCCTATATTAGAAAGTTCGGGCCTGAAGGCGGGTAAGGATTTTTATATGGCCTATTCGCCCGAACGGGAAGATCCGGGCAATGCGCATTTTCAGACCGGTACGATACCGAAGGTGGTGGGAGGAATAAATCAGGAATCGCTGGATAAGGCGCTGGAGATATATCGCTGGGGTATCGGCACTTTGGTCCCCGTGGATTCGTGTGAGGTGGCCGAGGCATGTAAGATTCTGGAGAATATGTACCGGGGGGTGAATATCGCGATGGTAAATGAATTAAAGATGCTGTTTGACCGGATGGGCCTGGATGTGTGGCAGGTTATCGAGGCGGCCAGCACCAAACCGTTTGGTTATCATCCGTTTTATCCGGGGCCGGGATTAGGGGGGCATTGTATTCCCATCGATCCTTTTTATCTGACCTGGAAGGCCCGGCAGTTTGGAATGCCGACCCGTTTTATTGAGCTGGCCGGGGAGATCAATACCAGTATGCCGCACTATGTGGTCCATCGGACTATGGAGGCCCTGAACGAGTGTAAAAAAAGTATGAAAGGCTCGAAGATATTAGTGTTGGGGCTGGCTTATAAAAAGGATATCGATGATATTCGGGAATCACCGTCGGTGGAACTGATTGAACTGTTGCGAGAGAAAGGGGCCAAGGTGGATTATAACGATCCTTATATCCCGCGCACGCATAAACAGCGGGAACACGATCTGCAGATGAAGAGCAAACCACTAACTGCGAAAATGCTGCAGGGATATGATGCGGTACTGATTGCCACCAATCACAGTGACTATGATTACGATATGATTGTAAAAAATTCCAAAATGGTGGTTGATACGCGTAACGCGACGGCTAAGGTAAAAGGAGGACGGGGAAAAATAGTCAAGGCGTGATAAAAACCAGATAGGAGAAAAAGGCTACCTTTCAGCAGGTAATACTTAAGTGCTTATTTGAATACAACTTAGCAAAAAACAAGTTTCATTGCTGGTGAATACGTTACAGAACGAGGGATTATATCACTTGTTTTGAAGGTTATCATAAATTATAATATTGAAAGGTATTTATGTGCGTATCATGTTGCTCTAAAGCATGAATAAACTGCTGTAGAGGAAATTAGTCATGAACAAGAGAAAAGAAAATACCACCTTGAAACAAAACAAGGTTACTATTGTTTTTGTTTTGGCATTATCTATCTGCCTTAGCGAAAAGATATTATTTGCCGGTGCAGTTTTGGGGAACACGTCAACCAGAGGTTTTGCCAGTTTTCAAGGAAGAGCTGGCCGTGGTTCTTCGAGCGAGGTGGCCTCTTTTAGTAAATACTCAAGCGGCACCGATAAGTTAGGTCTCGGAGCTCAATCTAATCCAAGTATGTTAAGTTATGATGCTAAAGTTAATATGAAATCACCCTTCAGTGGCTTTAGATCCAGGCCCCAACAATCCCCCAGGGGGGGGCAGATGGGCAATTATGCCAAAAGGGCATCCCGAAGCACATCAAACAATATAGCTCCGGTATCAAAATCATTTACCAAACTGACACCATCGAAATCTTTTAAGCCGATACGTTCCACATCGAATATATTTACGTTAAATCCGGACGAATTGGGCAAGCCGCTTTCTTTGATACCGATGGCGCAGCAATCGAGGGGTTTAGCTAAACCCAGTGTTCTAAGTGAAGGTGGCCCGTTACAAACGCAAATGGACTTTCAAAAGCAGGCAATTTCTGCTTATAAAGCCTTTACTTCGAACAACAACTCATTTGATCAAGACTCAAGTAACAACCTAATGACGTTCGGATTTGGTAATTACGATACTATGTCCCAGTCTAAATTGGGTTTTGAGAAGGTCAAGCAAGATGCTTTGAGAAGGTCTCGAGGCCGTTTTGGGTTGCAAAATTCAATGATACCTACGCGGTGACTGTCCGCGTTATACTTAAACAGGTTTGTATTGTGGCAATTAGAATTCTCACCGAGCTATGCCAAGCCTGTAACATATTATAGCTGTTCGGTTATGACTATTTTTAGCGGTTTTAGTGAGAATCGAGCTGTCCTATATTTCACCTTCCAGCAATTCTGCAATATGGAAATCTTTTATTGCTTGTAGCGATTAGTATGCTATATCTTGTTTACGGTTCGAATATTCTGGCCTGATTGTCAGTTAGGGCTTAGGAACCTTATAAATAATTTATAAAAACTTTTGGGTTTTACCCGAGATCGGCAAAAAAATACACGACTGCAAGAGATCCCTTTAACGCTGATATGCGTAATGTAAAACTGAGAAAGTTAAGATAAGGGATAACAGCATTAATGGCTTTGTTAAGAGATATTTTGACGACTACCAGCGGCAGAATCATCAGTCTGCTTCTAGGCATAGGCATCGCCAGTGCCAGTGCCTGGTTGTTGGGGCCTGACGGCAGAGGTGAACTAGCAATTTACCTGGTTTTTGGAACCCTGTTGGTAATTTTAACAAGTAGCGGCGTGGAAATGGGGGTCGGTTATTATGCAGGGAGCTCGAAATATGAATTAGCTAGGGTGTTACCTGTACTTTTATTTTCGGCCACCGTCTCTTTGGTAATTTCGGCTCTGCTGGCAGGGTCTCTCTGGATTTATCAGCCGGAATTTATCCACAAGATAAATGGCCTCGGCATATTATTCGTGGTCTTTTTTGTGCCGATGATGCTTTTGTCGCAGAGTATGCAATGGCTGCATTCTTCTCTGGGGGATTTAAAGTCTTATGCTATCGGTCAGATTGTGAACGCTGCGGTATGTCTGCTGGGGATATTAATTCTTTGCTGGAATACCCGGCAAGCCGAATATGGGATGATTGCATATGTTATGGGGAGCATTTTTGCAGTCTCTTATATGTTATGGATTCTAACCAGGAAACATAGCGTATTTCCCTTTGCCTTTTCGTGGCGATGTCTAAAGGATATATACTCTTATGGTTTTCGTTATTTTTTTGCACGCATGGCTCAGTTTCTAAACGTTCAGGTAGCTACTTTCGTTATAACTTTCATTGGTACTAAAGAACAGATAGGAATATTTTCAGCTTCGATAGGCTTGATATCCAGACTGACAATTCTTTCAGAGATATTGAATGCGGTACTTTTAAGCCGGGTGCTTAAACAGCAGTTGACTTCGGTGGCATTGGTTGCCAAAGCTGTTCGTATGACTTTTTGGCTGACTTTCTTTGCCGGTGGAATCATAGCGATATTTTGCAAGCCTATGGTGGCTTTGGTATTATCTCCAGACTTTTTGCCGGCAGTACCTGTAATCTGGATTTTGCTGCCCGGGGTTATTATAAGATGTTGTGCAAAAACACTGGAGGTATATTTTAACGGTATTGGCAGACCCGGCGTTAATTCCGTCGGCATTGTATGTGCTGTTATTACAAATATTATTCTAATGTATCATTTAATATTACCTTATGGTGTCAGAGGGGCTGCTATAGCAGCAGCCTGTGGCTATGTTGTGGATGGGATAATATTAATATTGTATTATAAATTTGCTCTTAAAAATTCACTGTTATTATTGGTTCCTATGTTCTCCGATATTACAAATATATATTTAATCATAATAAGAAAAAGAAGAGATATTCAGCTTAAAAAAGCAGAATGTGAGACGTTAGAATGATTGCAATACATAATGGTGGAGGCTGGGCTGCCAGTTGGATTGAATACTGCCGCGATAATGACATTCCGCATAAGGTGGTGTGCTGTTATGATTCGAATATTCTCGAACAGATCCGGGACTGCTCAGGGCTTATGTGGCACTTCTCTCACTCCCGGCCACAGGATCTCCTCTTGGCCCGAAATGTACTAAATGCGGCTGAGCTAATGGGATTGAAAGTGTTTCCGAATTTTTATACGAACTGGCATTTCGATGATAAGCTGTCGCAGAAATATCTTTTTGAGGCACTGGAATTGCCGGCTGCTCCGTCCTGGGCTTTTTTTGAACGTGACAAGGCATTGGAATTTGCTAAAAACTGTGAACTGCCTATCGTTGCCAAGCTGCGCCGGGGCGCGGGTTCCTATAATGTCAGGCTGATGAAGAAACGGGGACAATTGAAAAAATATATAAATCGCATGTTTGGTAAGGGGTATGCGTCGGCCCCGGCTGTTTTGGCGGATGCCAAAACCAAGTTTAAGGTGGCGCTGAATAAAGGCGGGGTAAAAGGAGTCTTGAATCGTCTGAAAAAGGCACCCAATTTCTATCGTGTTTTCTCCAGGGGCAGAAAATATCTTGGTAACGAAAAAGGATATGCGTATTTTCAGAAATTTATCCCGGGAAATACATGTGACTATAGGATAAAGGTAGTTGGGGATGTGGCTTGGGGGTTTAGGCGAATGGTCAGAAAAAATGATTTTAGAGCTTCTGGAGGAGGAATGCTTGATTTTGATTATCATAAAATACCAGAAGAATTAATACGCATGGCATTTAATTGTGCAAGTAAATTAAAAATGCAGAGTGTAGCATTTGATTTTGTTTTAAATCAAGGTATTAATCCTGTGATTGTTGAAATTAGTTATGGGTTTGGTATTGATATCGGTGAGTCAGAAGGTTATTGGGACAGAAACATTGAATATTACGAAAAAGGATTTGATCCGACACATATTGTTATAGATTATTTCTTAAAACAAATTTAAAATCGTTCTTGAAAATGTCAACATTATTTATCCAGTAAACCGTATAAGTAAGTATATATTATGTTTATATATTTTCCATATGCCCTGGCATTAGGTATTTTGCTGGGATCGGTTGTCTTTATCGGCTGTCTATT
>Ga0272441_10011288_pt1 | contig 13294 bp, 8 predicted proteins | sample SSMProp6N_FD_193582 | JGI IMG/M metagenome (GOLD analysis project Ga0272441, IMG submission 193582) | Marine sediment archaeal communities from Little Sippewissett salt marsh, Falmouth, MA, United States - SSM-Prop-6N | ecosystem: Environmental > Aquatic > Marine > Wetlands > Sediment ... | reverse complement strand
GGCGGAACTACAGGCAGAAGCAGCGAGGATGACTACTTTTCCCCTGAGTTGATATTCCTTCCGGTCTTCCTTGTTGATATAGGAAACCCCAGTCGCTTTTCCCTCCGGGTTTGTGGTCACTTCACGGACCATTGAATTTACATACAGGTCTACCTGACCCCTGCTTTTCTGGGCCGGAAAAATCAGGCAGGTACCCGCCGAGAAATCAGCGTAGACCTGACAAGCCCTCGAGCACTGCCCGCAATAAAAACAAACCCCTCGCTCATTGTTGATTTTTTTGGTCAGCATGGAGAGACGGGAAGGAAAGACTGGTACCCCGGCTTTTCGGGCTCCTTTAATATAGTACAGCTCGTGAAGTCGCGGCTTGGGGGGAGGCAGGAAAAATCCGTCGGGGTCATTGGGCAGGTTTTCCTTGCTTCCGAAGACCCCCAGAAGCTTGTCCACCCTGTCGTAATACGGTTTAATATCCTCGTATCCGATCGGCCAGTTTTCACCCAGGCCATCGACATCTTTATGTTTGAAATCCTTAGGTCCGAAACGGAGTGAAATTCGTCCCCAATGGTTGGTCCTGCCTCCAAGCATCTGGGAGCGGAACCAGTCAAAACGGGTACCATCTTTCTGGGTATAAGGCTGTCCTTTGATTTCCCAGCCGCCGTAAGCGGCGTCAAAATCCCCGAAGGGTCGGACGGTGGCAGCTCCACGGCGCGGAGATTCATAAGGCCATTTCAGTTGGGTTTGATGTTCGGGAAGGGCGGGGTCAAAAAAAGGGCCTGCTTCTACAACGGCCACTTTCAAGCCGGCATCTGCCAGGACTTTTGTCGCCATGCCCCCTCCTGCACCCGATCCCACGATAATCGCATCGTATACGGTGGGTTGTTCTTTAATCTGCATGAATAAAAATGTATATCCCCTTAAAGATACAAGGTCAGGGGACAATAGTCGGACCGAACCAGATCAATTTTATTCACAACTTAAGATTGAAAAATACTCCAACCCGCATGCCGGCGTCAGGGAAAAATAAAAGAAGGAGCAGATTGCAACTGCGAAAGGGCCTCATCCACAGTGTTCACGGGAAGGCGACAGGTGTGATCCCGGCATACAAAAATCCGGGTGGTTTCAGGGTCAAACCGACTTTCAAAAAGGGGTAAATCTGTCGGGGTTTCCGAAGCCACCAGCAGCACATCGGGGTGAAAGGGTCGTGCCATTTGCCCCCGCATTTCAAGGGCCTGGGGTCCGGCAACAGCCACCTCAAAAAAGGGATGCTGCTGCTGAAGGAGAAGCTGCCCCCATCCTGCGTAATTTTCGGGCATCTGAAAAAACCGGTCTCTAAGGGCGCCCATCATATCCCTGCTTTTTTCAAGGTATTCGGGTCGATAGTAAAAGTGACCCAATTCAAACAAAAGTCCGGCCACCACAGTGTTGGGTGAAGGCATAACCCCGTCGTCCGTTTTGATGATCTTGGCGACCAATCCGGGGTTCTCCCGATACCGGTAAAGGGAGGAATTACCTTCAGAATACCGCGTCTGGATTTCATCCAAAAGGCTTTGCGCATCAGTGAGATAGAGAGGGTCGGAAGTTACCTGATACAATCTGAAAGCGGCCCTGGCCAGGTAGGCGTAGTCTTCCAGGAACCCCTGTGAACGGGTATCCCCGGGTTTGAAACTATGCCTGAGATTTTCCCCGTCATAGCTGTGTTTTTTCAAAAAAGCGTATAATCCCCGAGCCTCATCCAGATAGCTCCCGTCTCCAAAAGCATCAAAGGCATCCGTCAATCCGATAACCAGCAGGGCATTCCAGGAAGTGATAATCTTATCGTCGATACCCGGAAAAACACGGCCGGAGCGCTTTTGCAAGAGTTGGTTTTGCCAGGTCCTTTTCAAGCGCTCTAACCGGGCGGGTTCGACCTTATGCGATTTCGCAAAATCTGTATCTGATGTCCTTCTGTAGGGCACAAAAAATTCGGATTCCCATACCATCTCGGGAACAATTCCGTAATACGCGCTGAAAAGTTCGTAATCACTACCCACTAGCTTCTGCAGCTCTTCGGATGTCCAGCGATAAAACTTTCCTTCTTCCCCTTCGCTGTCCGCGTCCAGGGCAGCGTAGAAACCACCATCCGGCGCCTTCATGTCCCGGATTAAAAACGTTAGGATACGCTCGGCAATTTCTTTGTATTCCTGATCGGAAAACAATTGATATCCCTTGCTGTAAATACTCAGGAGCTGTGCATTGTCATAAAGCATCTTTTCAAAATGGGGTATATGCCACCGGGAATCGGTACTGTATCGAAAAAAACCCCCACCTATCTGATCAAATATACCGCCGTGAGCCATGCGGTCGAGCGTGGTTTTCACGTGATCCCGGGATTTCTGATCCCCTGAGAGGTATGAGTAGGTCATCAAAAACGAGAGGTCACAGGGAAGCATAAACTTCTGAACTCCTGCATTTCCACCCCACTGAACGTCCCATCTGGATTGCCAGAGGCCCACAGCCTCTTCGACTGCCCTGGGTTTCTGATCGGATTCCGCCACGGTTTCGGGAATCAAATTTACTTCCTGTATGCCCTGTGCGACCCGATCGGCATAGTCCGAGAGTCCCTGAGGATCGCTTTCGTATCGCTGCTGTACTTCATTGAGAACCCGAAGCCAGCGCTCCCTTGTGTGATAAGTACCCCCGTATATGGGCTTCCCGTTGGGCAGGACAATGACATTCAGGGGCCACCCGCCTGATCCGGTCATCAGTTGAACCGCTGTCATATAGACCTGATCCACATCCGGACGTTCTTCCCGATCCACCTTAACGCTGATATAATTCTCGTTCATATACGCCGCTACAGAGTCGTTCTCAAAGGTCTCCTCCTCCATAACATGACACCAGTGACACGAGGAATATCCAATACTGATGAGCACCAGCTTGTCCTGGACTTCGGCCTTTTCGAAAATTGATTCATCCCAGGCCTTCCAGTGTACCGGATTGGATGCGTGTTGCTGTAAATACGGACTCGTTTCACCCCCAAGGGTATTACCTTCTGCCCTGTCCTTTTGAGGTTCCCCACAGGAAGAAATCATCAGGAGTGACAAAAGACTATACGCCAGGGGAATAAAGGAGTATTTTTTCATGAGGTCCGATTACAATTGTGCCAAAAATACAAATCCCACCCGATTAACCGCTGTCCGGCGGGAGTGTGTAAGGGGAAAGAAACCGTTTTTGGTCTTTCCCAGGGCAGGTGCCCTTGCCACAAGGCTATTTTGAATGTTTTAAAAACCAGGTGTACAGGTCTTCTTCCAAATAGGCCTTTTCCCAGGAATTATGCCCTACGCCAGTGTAAGGGGTAAGTTCCACGTTGTAACCCATCTGCTGGAGTTTTCGAACCATTTCTTCAGACTCAGAAAACGGAATGACCGGATCCTCAGTTCCGTGAAAGACCCGAATGGGCATAGCTTTGTCAATCCAATGGGCATAGGGCAAAGGTGTCATACCGCAAACCACGGCCATAGCGGCGAAGGTTTCGGGATACTGCGTGGCGATTTCCCAACAGGCATTGCCCCCCCGACTCAAACCTGTCAGATAGAGTCGATCCGGATCTACCCGGTTTTCTTCTACAACACTTTCCAGTAGTTTCATCACCGCCCGAACATTCCACCATTTTTGTTTGTGAGGATTCTGGGGTGCCAGGATTAAAAACGGAAAATCTTTCCCCTCGGCCAAAAGCTTTGGCGGACCATTCTTCTGCAGCAAATTCAACGCACCCCCTGATTCCCCTCCTCCGTGCAGGAATAACAAGAGCGGAAATTTGGCCCCGGACGACTGCTCGTAATCCGGGGGAAAGTAGAGATAGTACTCCAGGGTTTCCGAAACCACGACTTCCCGCCGCCCGGATTCCAGTCTGGACTGGGCAGAACAGGAAGAAATACAAATGGTCAGAAGTAATAGGTATACCAGTGGTTTATAGAATGTCATTATTTACTGATTTGACGGGGAATTGATCCGCAAGCAGGTTCAAAGATATTCATTCAGCCCGAATGTCCTTTAAACAAACTGTATGGGTCGGAGCGACGATTCAGCCTCAGGGAGCGATGCGCTATCTCCGGGCAGGTCGTTCACATTTCATTAACACCAGAACCGAATCTAAAAATGTAATTTCGCTCCATGCAGAAAGGTGCAAAGCGATTCTTTACCGCTCTATTCTTGCTGACCCTCTTTTTGGGGTCCAAAGGCCTTGAATTCCACGTGCTCTCCCATGGGCAGGATAACGATCAGGTTACCTGTGAATGGTGCGATTATGCCCTGGTATTGCAAACCACTCCCGTTGAGCCTGCTACGGTATGGCACCTGGATGTTATCCCAACTGCACGGGCTCATAATCAAATACTTACCCGCTATCTTTCCGATCCACAGGACCGACTGGCCTGGGAGCCTTTATTTGGTCGGCCCCCTCCCACTATCTGATTTCACCAGACGTGTCCATATTAAGGCCCCAACCTTATTGGAGCCTATTATCCCGATAGTTTCCTTTTTATGAGAACTCTTTTAGCAATAGCGCTGGGTTTATTTGTTTACCATGCCGCAATCGGACAGCAGTGCCAGGAGGCCCTTTATGGTCAGGTACTTGATTTCCATGACCAGACACCCCTTGTTGGAGCTACAGTGTACATTTTGGAAATTGACAGGGCGGTTCTGACCGATTTCGAGGGTCGCTACCGGATTGAAGGAGTTTGCCATGGAAGTTACGAAGTGGAAGTGTCGCACAGGCTTTGTCGGACTTTAATTTTTAAGGTTGAAATTTTGGGCAATACCCAGCGTGATTTCCAAATGGAACACCACCTGGAGGAATTGGAAGAAGTTCAGGTAGTGGGTGACCTGCTCCCCGATATTTCCAATACTGCCCAGGAACAAAGGCTCTCCACCCAAACTTTGGAGAATTACAGCAGTGGTACCCTGGGAGACGCTCTCCGTGAAATTAGTGGGGTTTCCACACTTAAAACAGGAAGCAATATTGTTAAACCTGCGATCAACGGACTTACGGGAAGCAGGGTTCTTATCCTCAATGACGGGGTGCGTATGCAGGATATGGAATGGGGAGATGAACACGCTCCAAATATCGATATTAATTCAGCCGATCAGGTTTCAGTCATCAAAGGTGCCGCTGCCCTGAAGTATGCGGGAGACGCCATTGGCGGTCTTGTGGTTATTGAACGAGAGCGGGTGGCTATTGCAGATTCCCTCTACGGTAAAACACTGATGACCCTGATGTCCAACGGATGGGGTGGTAATGTCAGTACTGAACTCACACGTACTTTTGAGAGCGGTTGGTATTTAAACGGGCAGGCCTCCTTTAAACGTTTGGGGGACCGGGAAGCCCCGGATTATGTACTATCAAATACAGGGATGCAGGATCTCGGCCTCTCCTTTCATGCAGGCAAACGCCTGATTAACCAGGGATGGGATTTTGACTACTCGTACTACCAGGCGGACATAGCTATATTGCGCGCCTCCCATATCGGAAACGTAGACGACCTGATCGAAAGCATCAATTCCGGGACACCCTCAGTGATTGAACCCTTTACATATGAACTGGGCGTACCGCGGCAGGAAGTGGCCCACCACCTTGGAAAATTCAATTACTATCTGAGGATACCCGGTTTGGGGAAATGGACCGCCCAGTACGATTTTCAAAATAACCGCCGTTTCGAATACGATGTCCGGGTGGGTGCCGACCGGGATAAACCGGCGATAGACCTGGAGCTAACCACCCACACCCTGATGACTGACTTTACATGGGATGCCTCCTCAAACCTGGAGGTGCAGGCGGGTATCCTGGGAAGATACCAGAATAACTTTGCCAATCCGGATACCGGGGTCCGAAGGTTGATCCCGGACTACGATAAATACGAATTCGGCACCTTTCTGATCGGGGAATACCGCCTCAATGAAAACTGGCTATTTGATGCGGGTATCCGATATGATTTCAGTCGTATTGATGCCCTGAAGTTCTACCGGACCTCCCGGTGGGAAGAGCGCGGTTACGATGAGGACTTCCCCGAATTCATTATAGAGGATCTCGGAACGCAATTGCTGACCAATCCCGTTTTTGATTTCCATAACTTTTCCGGTTCCGCAGGTGTGCGGTTCAGCCTGGATGCCGACTCGGAAATTCGGGCCAATTACGCTCTGGGGCAGCGCCCACCCAACCCTTCGGAATTATTCAGCGATGGGCTGCACCATTCCGCAGCGCGTATTGAATTGGGGGATTTGCGAATCGATTCGGAAACCTCCCACCGGATTTCAATCGCCTATAACCGCAGTGGTGAGCGTTGGGGACTTACCCTTGAGCCTTATCTGAATTTTATACAGGATTTTATTCTCCTGGAACCCACCGGGGCTGAGTTTACTATCAGGGGCGCCTTTCCGGTTTGGAGCTATCGACAAACGGATGCCCGTTTGGCCGGCGTGGATCTCTCCGGATACTACCAATGGGGTCCGCAATGGCAATCCCGACATCATTTTTCACTAACCAAGGGAAATGATTTGGATCAGGACGAGCCCCTGATCAATATGCCCGCGCCCATTACCCGTAATTCCATTGCGTTTCGCAAGGCCGAATGGAACGGGTTTGAAGCTAGTCTGGAAAGTACCTATGTTTTTCGGCAGAATGAGGCACCCCCTAATATTTTTGTCTTTTCTCCGGCCGAGCAGGAACTCGTAGAACTTGAAATCAATACCCCGCCACCGGCATACCATTTACTGACATTGCGGGCAGGCATGGACTTTTCCCTCTCTGAAAAACTGGTTTTAAACACCGGTATTGCAGTAGAAAATCTGGCGAATACCAACTACAGGGAATACCTGAACCGCAACCGATACTTTGCGGATGACATGGGACGCAACATCATTTTACAATTAAAACTTTATTACTAATCCACATTGAAAATCTATTGCTATGAAAACAATTCAATTCCTATCCCTCTTTGCATTTGCAGGCCTGGTCCTGACTTCCTGTTCTGATGATGATCCGGAGCCGGTGAATGAAGAAGAAGTCATCACCACCATGACGATTACCCTGGTCCCCCAGGGCGGAGGCACAGCAGTTCAACTCCAATCCAGGGATCTAGACGGAGACGGACCCGAACCCCCTGTAATTACCGTTTCCGGGAACTTTAATGCCCGTACGGTCTATGATGGACGTATTGTATTGCTCAATGAAACTGAAACTCCTCCGGATAACATCACCCTGGAAGTAGAAGAGGAAGCCGACGAACACCAGTTTTTCTATTCGATAGGAGCGAGCCTTTCAGCTACGACGGAATATTCAAATTTTGACGGAAACGGAGACCCTCTGGGAACCCAATTCACTTTTTCTGCCGGTGATGAAAGTACCGGGAACCTCACTTTTACCCTTCGTCACGATCTTAAAAAGCCCAATGATGGCAGCCTGGCCGATGCCGGGGGTGAAACTGACATTGCCCAGACCTTTCCGGTAGGCATAGAGTAGCACTAAACATTGAGGAATACTTGGGAGCGTAGGCTCAGGTCCTCTTTTTATAAATTAAGCCCGCCAGTATTGGCGGGCTTTCTGTTTATCTCAAATACAATGGCGTGTGCCATTACTCAAAAGAAGCCCGGGTATTCCTCATTAAAACGAGATATCCCACTGAATGCGGAAACGCGTCGTGTTTTCAAGTTGTTGAATGTCCGTCTGGAAGTCAAATACGGTGATTTCCGCAGTGAGTTTATTGCGGTGCCCCCCTTTAAAAAACCAGTTAAGGGCAAGGGCAAACTCTTCCTCAAAAAAGTCACGCCGATCCGTGTTCGGGGTGTAACGGGCGTAACGGGCCGCCAACTCCAAAGGTTCCGGGATGGCCTTCCACAGATGGGAAAAGAAGTACCCGGCCTGATAATAACTTCCTGTAAGCCGGGTCGTGCCCCCGTTGATCTTATCTTGTATTTCTTTGGTATGGAATTCATTCTGCCATGAGAAACCACGATACATAAATGCGGTTTCCAACAATCCCTGGTTTACCCTGTATTGACCGGGCAGGCCATCTTCAAGGCCAAATAACTGTCCTCCACCCGCCTGGGAGAAACGGGTATACGGACTGCGGTTGGTTACTCCTCCAAGGGCAATCAACCCCGTGGGCTTTTCATGAAAACTGAGGTCCGATCCTGTCATCGGCAGTTCCCTCCCCAGGAAATTCCATTGCAACCGCCCCACGTACATAAAGTGACCGTCGTCGTTTTCCACCTCCCCCCGACCTGTTCCTGTAAGGATGGAAGCATGATAGGTGAAATCCGCCAGGCGACCCTCAAAAAGGCGTCCGTAAAAGGAGAGGCCGAGTTGCCGATCTACAGTAAACGGTCGGGTAATAATAGAGCGATCGACCAATTGCTGTTTGCCGGAAGAAATAACACGCTCCCGGTTGTAATAGGTCTTCCACTGCCCTACCTTGATATTAAAGGCCGGGAATTTCTCAAACATCACCCTGAAATCCAGGAGGTTGCCCTGAGACAATTCATATTCCCAGTAATACTTAAGATAAGGCTGAAAGGCGTGCCCCCCTGCCTTTAAGCGCGCCCGGTTGATTTTGAAAACCGGTTCATTGCTCTCCAGGTCGTCCAGCGTCAGCGGGTTTTGATCCCCCGGAGTCGCAAAACGAAATTGAAAACGGGATTCAAGGTGCAATTGAAAACGGTCATCTGCAGTTGTAAACTGAAATCCCTTATCCGTGTATTCTACTTCAATTTTAGATTTTGAAATGGAATCGTTTTGCGCTTGAGCCCCAATCCCCATTAAGGTCGACAGGAGTATCCAAATAGTACGTATGGTAATGTATGCAGGACGGTGGGTCATTGGTCTTGGGTGGCTCCAAAACTCAAAGTAGCGAAAAAAATCTTCTTGTCAGAATTTCAGTTCCTCATGCTTATCCCACAGCCCCCAAAAAGCCCCTACATCTCCCTCGGCCCCCACCTTCCAGGATTCGTCGAAAGATGAAAAGTAAAAAATTTCAATGTCATCCTCGGTTGCCCATTTCTGGGTATTGATAAAGTATTTCAAAAAATTCTCAAAAGAGGGGTGCGCACCATTGGTACTGCTCCCCTCACTGGGCCAGCCTGTTTCGGATACAATTACCTTTTTTCCGTTCCCCGCCCGTAAAGCCCTCTGAAACATATCTTTCATATAGAGAATCGAATAATCCAAATGACACCCCTCCCAGAAAGGATAGCAGTTGGCCAGGATCACATCACAGGCCTCTGTGATCCTGGGGTGGTCGACGAATTCATAATAGGCATCCACATATCCTACCGGCAGGTCCGGTACTGCGGACTTTACCTCATGTATAAATCCAAGGAGTTCCTCTTCCGTCAGGTCACCCCTCAGTAAAACTTCGTTCCCTACGGCTGCAATATCAATGAGGCCCTCTTTGGCCAACAGGATCAGGTTGTCCACTTCCTCCCTGTTGATCTCCGGGTCATCACCCAACCATGCGCCTACCATGGTTTTGATCCCGAATTCTTTGGCAATTCCCGGGATTATTTCATTTCCTTCGGTACAGGAAAAAGACCTGATCCATTGGGTGTAGGGCTTTATAATCTCCATACGCCTTCTAATCTGGGATTCGGAAATACGTTCCCCGGGTTTTTGACCCTCTTCATAAGGGCTGAAACACAATCCGTGCATCCCCATAGCCAGCACTTCCCGGGCCTTTTCTTTCAACGCTTTCCCGCTTAACCCCGATAACTCGGTAGCAGCCAGTGCCAGGCGCTTATCTTCTCTGTATGACATGACCTATTCGTATTTTAAGTGTTCGTTCTGATCCCAAATGCCCCATCCGGCCCCCACGTCACCTTCGTGATGGAGCTTCCACGATTCATCAAAAGACGTGAAATAAAACAGGGGTAATTCATTTTCCTGTTGCCATTTGCTGACATTGATAAAATATTTCATGGCATTCACAGAGGAAGGCTCCGCAGCTTCCCTCTTACTGCCTTTGTTGGGCCACCCGGTTTCAGTGATGATCACTTGTTTGCCCTTAGAAACTTCCTGGGTAAGCTGGTACATACGCTTTAAGTAACCCGCCGCCTTGTGGATGTCTGAGCCTTCCCAGAACGGATAGCAGTTTGTCAGGATTACATCGCAGGCTGCCAGGAGTTTGGGACGTTGGATTAACTGGTAATAGGCATCCACATATCCCACGGGTATTCCCGGCAAAGCCGCTTTTACCCTTTGCATATACTCGAGTATTTCCGCTTCAGACAACTCACTGCGGAGCAGGACCTCATTCCCAACCGCGGCAATGTCTATCATCCCGGCTTTCCCCAGGGCAATCAGGCCCTGGATTTCCTTCTCATTACGCGCTTTGTCTTTGCCGATCCAGGCGCCAACCATCGTCTTTAGTCCTTTTTCCCGCGCCACCTGAGGAATAAATTGGTTTCCGTCCGTACAGGAGAAAGAACGCACCCATTGGGTATAGGGCTCGATAACCTCCATTCGTTTTCGAATCTGGGACTCTGTGAGGATATCACCAATGTCCTGCCCCTCGGTATAAGGACTAAAACACAAGCCGTGAATCCCTTGCTGCAAAGAGGCTGAAAAAAGCTTTTGTATCTCAGCCTCACTTTTGGTATCGAAAGGTACATCTGAAGCCAGGTCGAGGTCCAAATCCCCCCCCATCAAAGACATGAGTTGTCCGGATGGATAGTAAGAGGATGTCGAAGTCGCCGGCTTTTCTTTTCGTCTGTCGAGTTCGGCCCTTATTTCATTGGCGCGCTCTTCGGTCACATCGTAATCCCACATGACGTACATGGCAATAAGGGTCCCGAGTATGGGAACTCCTGAGTAGAATGCCCTTAAACCCGTAATGGCACCCTCTGTTTGCTGGGCGGCATCAGCATCAAAACCGACTAACGACAAAATTGCCCCGCTTAACAAGCCTGCAATAGCAAATCCGAACTTGACCATCCACCAGTAAATAGCCCCGAATACCCCTTCCCTGCGCTTTCCACTGCTGAGTTCGTCCAGGTCAATGACGTCAGCAGTCATCGACATCATCAGGACAAATAAACTTCCAATACCGAAGGAGAAAAAGGGCAGGGCGAAAATGAACATAAACGGTTTCCCCGGGATAAATAAAAACCAAAGCATGATATAACCGATTACCGAAATTCCCTGGGATGTCACAAATGCCCTCTTTTTTCCCATTTTCTTGGACATTTTTGTCACAATGGGAATGACTAAAAAGGTAGTAATCAATGCGCCCAAACTCCCGAAAAGCGTTGGCCAAATTCCTGCAGCTCCTGCATCTCCGTTAAAGAGGTAATAAACCACAATAAAAAAGGAGAAAGCGGCAATGGTATTAAAGGCGTTGAAGATAAAAAAGGTGGCAATACACAACTTCCGGAAAGGCGGGGATTTAAACGCCTCTTTAAACCCTTGAAGTATTTCTTTCAGGCTTCCGCCTATATTACTGACCGTAAGTGGGGAGTAATCTTCATTGACGGTGGATTTGCTTTTGAGGAATATAGCCGGAACCATAGCGAATACCATACAGATAACCCCCACCCAAACGGCGAGGGTACGCGTAGCGACATCGGCAGATTCAAACCAGCCCTGATCGTACATGATCACCCAAAACCAGGGGGCGATTACCCAGGCCCACTGACCAATCCATTGTGCCACGGCCATAATACTGGTCCTTTCATGGAAATCATTACTCATCTCATAGCCCATGGCGACATAGGGAACGCTAAAAATGGTAAGCCCCAGGTAAAAGACAAACGACCAAAGCAGAAAATATGTAAAGTTGTAGTCTACCCCGTTCTCTCTGTACAATTGCCACATAACCACAAATGAAATCCCCATGATTAAAGCGCCGAGCATGACATACTGCCTTCGCCTGCCCCAACGGGATTTTGTGTTATCCGATATAAACCCCATGATAGGATCAGTTATGGAATCAAAAACCCTGGGCAGAAAAAACAGAACCCCCCACATCCATCCGGGGAAACCGAGATCCTGCACGAGTACCACCATAAAAATCCCCAGGGCTGCCGGAAACATCTGATTTGCGAGCATTCCTATCCCAAAAGCGACTTTATCGCCAAAGGGTACTTTACCTGCCGTCGTTGTCGTTGAGTTACTCATGGTTTGTTTAGATTGATGGGTTAGTTGATGGAATTATTACCGTTTGAATGGCTTGCGGGCTGATCGCTATTTCTGCAGAACGCGAACTGAGGGTTACTCGAAAATTCTTTGATGAAGCTTCCTGATTGAGGACTACCAGGACCACGGATCCATCGGGATTCTCAACCGCCGTAACCATAAGGGAATCGTCCGTGTTTTCGAATCCAATCCGTACGGCACCCGGGCGTATATACCTGCTAAAATGGGCCATTGTATGATAAAGGGGTGTAAAATAAACCTCGTCCTGGTCCGGATCTACAATAACAGGTGCCACACACCAGTTTTTAAACCAGTTTGGTCCTCCCTGCCGATCCAGAACCATATTCCAATCGATCCAGCCATCCACCCAATTGTTCATACAACCGATAATATCCCGGGCGTATCTGTAAACGGGAACATACTTTGGATGCAGGTGTTTATCGCTTTCCGGTGCCCAGTCCCAACCCCAGTCAGTCGCTTCTTTAGACCAATACCAGTCGTCTTCCTGCCACCTGGGAACCTCGGCATCCACACAGGCCTCAGATTGAATAAGGTGTTTGCCCGGGGCTTTATCACGGGCAAATTGCAGGTTCTCCGGAAACCAGTCATACGTGCTGCCATACCAGTGTACGGCCGTACCATCAAAGTATTCTGCCGCTTCCGGGTCGGTAAACATGGCATTCACCCAGTCTTTAAGTTCCTCCCCCCTGTTCTGGTCATACCCAAGGATTTTTGCAGAGTGGCCATCTGCTCTGAGTTTTGGCCCGAGATGATTCTTGACAAAGGCCGTCATTTCCTCAGGTGTAAAATGCATACTTTCCCAGTTGTTGTCATTGCCAAGAGGTTCATTTTCGACCGTAAAACCCCAAATTGGAATACCCTCCCGGGCATAGGCCTCCATATATTTCGAGAAAAACAACGCCCAGGTATCGTAGTACTCGGGAAGCAACTTTCCCCCGCGCCAATCGTCATTGTCCTTCATCCAGGGGGGAGCGGTCCAGGGGGAAGCCAGAATTTTAAACCCGTCTTCAGAAATCTCCATAGCCTCCTGAATCATGGGAATCAGGTCATCCCGGTCTTCATCAATTGAGAAGTGCTCGAGTTCCATATCCCCTGCTACCGGGGCATATGAATAAT
>Ga0272441_10011286_pt1 | contig 13295 bp, 9 predicted proteins | sample SSMProp6N_FD_193582 | JGI IMG/M metagenome (GOLD analysis project Ga0272441, IMG submission 193582) | Marine sediment archaeal communities from Little Sippewissett salt marsh, Falmouth, MA, United States - SSM-Prop-6N | ecosystem: Environmental > Aquatic > Marine > Wetlands > Sediment ... | reverse complement strand
CCAAGGACAACGCGCGGACGATAGTGCTGAACGGACTCCAGCCCGTGGACTCCGTTGCCGACGAGATCCTCGAGCACCTGCGGAGGTAGGGCATTGCCTGTGGCTGTGTCGCTTCGGTATCATGGTTCCCACGGATTGGCGAACGTCAAGGGGGAGTGGTATGGACTTCATCTGCAGTAGGTCGGACTGGGTCACGGGTGTGAGGCTGGCACGGCACGCGCTTGGCTCTCGAAGCAGCATGCCGATTCTCGGAGGGCTCAAGCTGACGGTGCGGGAGACCGGCTTGGAGCTGTGTGCTACGGATCTTGAGCGCGCCGTGCGCTGCGAGATCCCCATCGAGAATTCTGGGGGCGAGGGCGCCGCCGTCCTGAACGGGACCGTCGTCTCCCAGATCGCGGATCACCTTCCCAAGGATGACAAGGTGAGCGTGCAGACCGATCCTGGCAGCGAGACCGTGATCAAGCTGCGGTGTGGGGAGGCTACCTTCGATCTCCCCACGCTTCCTGTGGAGGACTACCCGGAGATCGCGGAGCTCCCACAGGCGAAAATCGCTTCCCTCTCAGTCGCCGACCTTCATCTCGCCTTGGATCAGACGGCGTTCGCCGCGCTCAAGGCCGGCGAGACAACGCGCCTCAGCTTGACCGGCGTGGACATCGTCCTCGAAGGCGGGAATGCGAGGCTTGTCGCAACCAACGGCTATCGGCTGGCGATGAAGACCTTCCCGGCGGCAGAGATTCAGGAAGAGGCGGAGTTCCTCATCGAGGCCGGCGTTCTCGCCGACCTTGATCGCGTGCTGCGCGAGGCTTCCCAGGCGAGCGACGATACGGCCACGTTGTTCAAGGGCGAGGGTCGGCTGTTCTTCCAGGTGGCTCGTGTGACGTTCGTCGCCAAGACTCTCGGGGAGGAGTTCCCCGACTTCGAGCGGGTCGTCCCGAAGGACAACCCGATCACCCTGTTGTTCAAGCGCAGCGATCTGTTGGAGACGCTCCAGCGCATTGAGATCACCGCCGCCGAGGAGTCCGGCGCCGTGACGCTCCGCGCGACGACGGAGGAGAGCGCGGTGCGACTCACATCATCCTCGAAGAACAAGGGGGAGGCCGAGGAGCGCGTGCGGCTGATGCAGGTGCCCGAACAGGACATCGAGGTTTCCTTCAAGGCGGAGTACCTGATCGACGCGCTCAAGCGGATGAGCTCCGCCGAGATCGGCCTGTGGCTTGCGTCGGGCGAGAAAGCAGGGCTGATCGAGCCCAGCGGCGACGCGATCTCCGCGTCTGACGAAGGCTACCTCTACGTCTGCATGCCCGTTCGCCTCTCGACCTAGCACCGGCGGCGGACCTGACAAGCCCCGACGTCTGTAGCGGCGGAGCCCCCGTAGCTTCGCGGAGGTCTGTCCCACGAGCAAGTCGCGGAGCTCTACTCCGCGAGCAAGTCGCGGAGCTCTACTCCGCGAGCAAGTCGCGGAGTCGCACGCGAACCGCTTGCAGCACCTCGTCCACAGCATCTGGATCAGAGCCGCCGCCCTGAGCGAACTGCGGGCTGCCACCGCCTCCCCCGCCAAGGCGTCGAGACGCCTCCCGAACAAGCTCGCCGGCGTGGACAGCGCTCAGCCCTGGACTGCACTTGCACACAACCGCCGGGCGTCCAGTTTCGGAGGACGCGACAAACACCACGGCCGGGGATAGCTCTTCAATCAGGCCATCCGCCAGAGCCTTCAACGCCTCCGGCGCCAAGCCGTCGGCCCGAGCCACCAGGCCACGCACGTCCCCGAAGCGCTCAGCCGACTGTGACAGTTCCTTCGCGCGCGTCTGCGCCACCAGCTGGCTCGCGGCGCGCGCCTCCTTCCGCAGCCGCTGGAGCTCCTCATCGAGACGCTCCAGACCGGTCACCGGCTCGTCCCCAAGCCGCTCCCGAAGGCTCTCCAACTGGGACTCCTCGCTGCGCATCCGCTGGAGAACGGCGTCACCCGTGACAGCGCGGATGCGCCGCGTTCCCGCAGCGATTCCCTCCTCGGCCACGATGCGTACGAGCCCGATCTCCCCGCTTCTCCGCACGTGGGTCCCCCCGCACAGCTCCTTGCTGAAGGCATTCACCGACACCACACGCACCGTCTCCTTGCCGCGGTACTCGTCCGCGAAGTGTGCTGCCGCGCCACTTGCCACGGCCTCCTCCGTGGCCATCTCAACGGTCGTCACCGCCTCATCGGCTAGGGTGATCTCATTGACAAGATCCTCTACGGCGACGATGTCCTCGGCGCGCAGCGGCTCGAAGTGGGTGAAGTCGAAGCGCAGCTCCTCCGGCGTCACTTGAGAGCCTGCTTGGGTTGCGTGCTCGCCGAGGACGCGCTGGAGCGCCGTGTGCAGCAAGTGCGTCGCGGTGTGATTCCGTTCGATGCGCCGACGCCGTCCACGATCGACATGAAGAGAGCATCGGTCGCCGATCTGAAACCCGCCGGAGGTGACGTGCAGCGAGTGAACGAACACGCCCTTCTCCGTCCGCTCCACATCGACCACGTCGGCTGTGCCGGGCTGCGAGACGTTCTTGACCGACCCCGTGTCGGTCACTTGCCCACCGGACGTCGCGTAGAACGGCGACGCGTCGAACACCACACGGAGCGTGCCAGGATCACCCGCGAGGACATGCTGAACCCGCGCTTCCGACTCCAAGACCTCGTAGCCGACGAACCGCGTCGCGGCTCCGTCAACGATCGGCGCTTCACGCCTCGGCGCAGCCGGCAACCCGCCGGTTGCCCTCGATCGCTCGCGCTGCGCGCCCATCTCGCCGTCGAAGCCCGCCCGATCGACAGACATGCCTCGCTCCCCAGCGATCTCCGCAGTGAGCTCCGCCGGGAAACCGAAGGTGTCATACAGCTCGAACACCACAGCTCCCGGAACGACCGATTGCCCGTCGCCCTGGATGTCGTCGAGCACCTGCTTCAGGCGTGCCTCGCCCTCCCGCAGCGTCCGGCGGAAGTTCGCCTCTTCCTGCGCGATCACGCGTTGCGCCAGCGAGCGTACCGCCGCGATCTCGGGATAGCTTGCCCCCAAGGTCGCGACCACGGGCCCCACCACCTTGGGCAGCGCCTCGGGTGCAAGACCGAGCTGCTGACCGGCGCGCACCGCGCGCCGCAGGATCCTACGCAACACGTACCCTTGTCGTTCGTTTCCCGGGAGCACGCCATCCGCGAGCAGCGCCACCACGCCCCGGATGTGATCGGCTACGATGTCGCGCTGTCGGCGCATCTCCCCAGGGATCCGTCCGCCCGCGAGCCGCTCGATCTCATCGACAATGGGCGTGAACAGATCACACGCGTAGTCCGACGTAACGCCCTGCAGAACAGCTGCCGTACGTTCGAGTCCCATCCCCGTGTCGATGCTGCGGCGCTCCAGGTGGTGGAGGCTGCCGTCGGGTTGCGCGTTGAACTCCATAAACACAAGGTTCCAGATCTCGGAGAATCGGTCACAGTCACAGGCCACGCCGCGGCAATCGGGACCACAGGCCGCCGCCGCTCCCATGTCGTAGAACAGCTCCGAATCGGGTCCGCACGGCCCGCTGTCCCCGACAGGTCCCCACCAGTTGTGTCTCTTCCCAAGGCGACGGATGCGTTCACGGGGGACTCCGATCCCGTCGTTCCACAGCGCATACGCTTCGTCATCGTCTTCGTACACGGAGACCCAGATGCGGTCTTCGGGAAGCGCAAGTTCATCGATGACGAACTCCCAGGCGTGACGGATCGCACCTTCCTTGAAGTACTCACCGAAGGAGAAGTTCCCGAGCATCTCGAAGAACGTATGGTGGTACGCTGTCCGCCCCACGCTCTCGATGTCCGTCGTGCGGAAACACTTCTGCGCCGAGACCGCCGTGGGAAACAGCGGTGCTGCTCGCCCCGCAAAGATGCTCTTGAATTGCACCATCCCCGCGGATGTGAACAACAGCGTCGGGTCATCAGGCACGAGCGACGAAGAAGGGACACGGCGATGTCCCCGGTCGATGAAGTACTGCAGATAGCGGTGCCGCAGATCGTCCGCCCTCATGGAATGTCCTTTCCCTTGGCAAGAGGATTCTAGAGCTGCGCTTCGCCGATCGCAACCGCCAGAGACTGCCCGATCCGTTGCCGACGCACTTGGGTGAGCATCGCGGAAGATCCCTTCCTAAGGGATGTTCCGCGTTTGATCGGCAATCGCTGCGGCCGTATACTGCGGAGGGTGAAGGGGGATCATGAGCATCGTTGAGCACATCCACGCGCGTGAAATCATCGACTCACGAGGGAATCCCAGCCTGGAGGTTGAGGCGTACCTCGAGGATGGAAGCTTCGGACGGGCAGCGGTGCCATCCGGAGCATCGAAGGGCACCCTTGAAGCCCTCGAGCTTCGAGACGGAGATCCTGCCCGTTTCCACGGGAAAGGCGTCATCCAGGCAGTGCGCAACGTCGTGCAGGAGATCGCACCGGCACTCATCGGCGAGGATGCCGTGGATCAGCCCGCGATCGACCGCCTGTTGATCGAAACGGATGGCACGGAGAACAAGTCCAGGCTTGGCGCCAACGCAATCCTCGGCGCGTCGCTTGCCGTCGCTCACGCGGCAGCAGAATCTTTGGGGATCCCGCTGTTCCGCTACATCGCCGGAGCCCGAGAGCCATTCCTGCCGCGTCCGATGATGAACGTCCTCAACGGCGGCGCGCACGCGGACAACAGTCTCGACATCCAGGAGTTCATGATCCTTCCTGTCCGCGCCGCCTCGTTTGCTGATGCGGTCCGCGCCTGCTCCGAGGTGTTCCACACGCTGAAGAAGATCCTCATCGACCGCGGGCTGTCCACGGGGGTGGGGGACGAAGGTGGATTCGCTCCGAATCTGCCGGGAAACCGCACCGCGCTCGATCTTCTTGTGGAGGCGATCCAGAGCTCTGGGTACGAGCCGGGGGTCGACATCGCCATCGCACTGGACGCAGCGGCGACCTCTTTCTACAGGGATGGGAGCTACGATTTGACGCTCCAGGGAAGCACGGACCGCCTGAGTCCGGCAGAGCTCGCCGACCTGTACGCGGAGTGGGTCACGGCCTATCCCATCGTCTCGATCGAGGACGGCATGGCCGAGGACGACGAAGAGGGATGGACACTGCTCACGCGCCAACTGGGTGATCACACCCAGATCGTGGGCGACGATGTCTTCGTCACCAATCCGAAGCGGCTCCTATGGGGCATCGAGCGCAAGCTAGCCAATGCGATTCTCATTAAGCTGAATCAGATTGGCACGGTATCCGAGACACTGGAGACCATGGACATCGCTCGCCACGCGGGCTTCACATGCGTCGTGTCCCACCGCTCCGGCGAGACCGAGGACACCACCATCGCCGATCTCGCTGTGGGCACTGCGTGCGGGCAGATCAAGAGCGGATCCATCTCGCGCAGCGAACGTGTCGCGAAGTACAACCGGCTTCTGCGGATCGAGGACGTCTTCGAACTGCGACTCGCGGAGTGGCCGAAGCGCTTCACGCCGTAGCCATTCCGCCCGGGGGATCAACGATGGGGGGCAGACGCCACGATCGGTCCCGCCGCAGCGACGCGCAGGATTCTCGAGCGTTGCGGCGAAAGGCAAGCCTTGTTCTTGTGCTTCTCGTCGCAACAGGCGTCGTCGTGTCGATGCTTGTGGTGCGAGCTGCTCGGATCGCCCACCTGCACCGACAGATCGACGACCTCGAGCGGCGGCGCGATGTGGCGAGATCCGAGCAGCAGAGACTGGAACTGCTGCTTGCCGCGGCTCGCGACCCGGCGGTGATTGAAGACGTAGCACGACGCTGGCTCGGGCTCGTCTTCCCGGGCGAGGAGAAGGCCGTATTCATCGAGGAGGAGTAACGGATGGGAAGCGAGTTTGTGCATCTGCACACCCACTCCGAATACAGCATCCTTGACTCCACGTGCAAGATTCAGGCTCTCGTGCGCTACGCCAAGGAAGGGGGTATGCCCGCCCTCGCACTGACCGACCACGGCAGCCTCGGCGGCGCCGTGCGTTTCTACCGCGAATCGCACCGCCAAGGCGTGCAACCGATTCTCGGCTGTGAGGTGTACCTCGCGCCGGGAAGCCGACACGAGCGCCGCGTCACTGCGGGGCAGCGATTCCATCACCTTGTCTTGCTGGCGATGAACGACACCGGCTACCGGAACCTCCTGACGATCGTCACGCGTGCTCACGTGGAGGGGTTCTACTACCGCCCGCGCGCGGACAAGGAGCTGCTCGCTGCCCACCATGATGGGCTGATCGCCCTGTCCGCATGCCAGAGCGGAGAGATCCCGCGGCTCCTCCTTGCCGGCAAGGCCGACGCAGCTCGCCGCGTAGCCGCCGAGTACGCCGCCCTGTTCGACGACCGCTTCTACATCGAGGTCCAGGATCACGGTACGGATCGTGATCGTCAGCTCCGTCGGGAGCTTCCACAACTTGCTGCGGATCTGCATCTCCCTCTGGTGGCAACCAACGACGTGCACTACCTCAATGCCGATGATGCACAGGCTCATGAGGTCCTGCTCAACATTCGCGCCAACAAGAAGCTCGTCGACGCCGACCGAATGCACTTCGACGGAGCTGGATATCACTTTTGCAGCGCGGAAGAGATGATCGAGCGGTTCTCCGACATCCCTGGTGCCATCGAGAACACGCTGAAGATCGCCGCTCGCTGCCGACTGGAAATGGAGTTTGGCGACCCTCTTCTGCCCCCGTTCGATCTGCCCCCGGATGTTGGCACCGCCGATGAGTACCTGCGGCAACTGGCGTTCGACGGAGCGAGTAGGCGCTTCGGGGACGTTTCGGAGGCGGTGGCGCAGCGCCTGGAATACGAGCTCGGCGTGATCTGCCAGATGAACTACTCGACGTACTTCCTCATCGTCTGGGACTTCGTGCGCTTCGCGCAGGATCAGAGGATCCCCGTCGGTCCGGGACGCGGCTCGGCCGCGGGAAGCATGGTTGCGTACTGCCTCGGGATCACCTCCGTCGATCCGCTGCGCTACAACATCACATTTGAGCGCTTCCTCAATCCGGATCGCATCAGCATGCCCGATATCGACATCGACTTCTGCATCCGAGGCCGCGATCAGGTGATGGGATACGTGCGCTCGAAGTATGGGGGGTCGGGCTGGGAGACCCACACCGCGCAGATCGCGACGTATGACCGCCTCGCCGCGCGAAGCGTCGTACGAGACGTCGGTCGCGTATTGGGAACCCCCTACGCAACGACCGATCGGCTGGCGAAACTCATTCCGTCTGGCGTCAACCTGCGCGTCGCTGTGGAACGGGTTCCCGAGCTCGCCGAGCTCCACCGACACGATGATGAGGTTCGACGGATCGTGGACACAGGCCTGCGTCTCGAGGGGTTGGTGCGAAACTGCTCGACCCACGCTGCCGGGGTGGTCATCTCGCCCGAGGCGATGGTCCGCCACGCTCCCCTCATGCGCCTCACCGACGGGGAGCTTGTCACCCAATTCGACATGGTCGATCTCGCAGCCGTTGGGCTTCTCAAGTTTGACTTCCTCGGCCTGAGGAACCTGACCGTGATCGACGAGACCTGTCGCGCCATCGGCAAGAACGGCGATGATATCCCATCCATGGCGGACATCGCCCTGGACGATCCGAAGACCTACGAGCTGATCCGCGCCGGTCGCACCGCGGGGGTCTTCCAACTTGAAGGGGCGGGGATGACGTCCCTGATCCGTCGCGTCAAACCGAATCGCTTCGAGGATCTCATCGCGCTGCTCGCCCTCTACCGGCCCGGTCCGCTGGACAGCGGGATGACGGAGGAGTACGTCAGGCGCCGTACCGGAGAGGCGGAGGTCCGGTATCCCCATGACAGCTTGAGATCGATCCTCGAGGAGACCTACGGTCTCCCCATCTACCAGGACCAGCAGATGCTCGTCGCGCAGCGCCTCGGAGGCTTCACACTCGCCGAGGCGGACACGCTACGCAAGGCGATGGGGAAGAAGGACAAGGCGATCATGGGCAGCCTGCGCGAGCGGTTCCTCAAGGGCTGCGCCGAAACTGGCCTGTCGGCATCGGCCGCCGCGCAGCTGTTCGAAGACATGGAGAAGTTCTCCCGCTACGGATTCACCAAGTCCCACACCACCGCGTACGCATTCGTCTCCTACTGGACCGCCTATCTCAAGGCGAACCACCCCACGCGGTTCATGGCCAGTCTGCTGTCGAGCATCCAGGGAGACACGGACAAGACCGCGGAGTACATCCGTGAGAGCGCGTCGATGGGAATCGACGTGCTCCCTCCCGATGTGAACGAGAGCGAGCACGATTTCGCCGCGGTGGCGGACGATACGATCCGCTTCGGTCTGGGCGCGGTGAAGCACGTGAGCAGCCAATCGGCCCGTGCGATCCTCGATGCTCGCGGCGAACGACCGTATGTCTCGCTGTTCGATCTCTGCCGCCGTGCCGCAGGCGACGGGCTCGATCGCGAGAGCCTCGAGGCACTCATCAGGGCCGGGGCGTTCGACAACCTTGGGCTCCCCCGTCGTGGCCTGCTCTTGAGCCTCTCCGACGCGATGGAGATCATGCAGCGCACGCGGCAGCAGCAGCTCAGCGGTCAGTGCTCCTTCTTCGACGATGCCACTGTCCAGGTGCCCGATCCCACGGTCCTCAACGAGGAGTTCCCTGCGGATGAGCTGCTGTCCTTCGAGAAGGAGCTCCTCGGACTGTACGTCACGGCGCATCCACTGGACGCCTTCCGAGAACAGCTCGACGGCAACTGCACGCCCCTCTCCAAGCTTGCCGGACGGCCAACGCGATCCCAGGTCATCATCGGAGGTCTGGTGAAGGCGGTTCGCCGGGTCATGACGAAGAAGGGCGAACCGATGGCGTTTGTGACGATCGAAGATGGGAAGACGGAGATCGAGGCGACCGTCTTCGCCGAGGTCCTCAGGAACAGCGGGGATCTGATCGTCGACGACACATGTGTCGCCATGGTGGTCTCCGTGGAGAGGAGGAACGGCGCCCCGAACTACCTCGTCCAACGCGTCCTGCCCCTAGGCGACGTCGGTGTATGCGAACAGCAGGCGCTGCGACTCGTCCTCCACAGAGACGACGTCCAGTCGGAGCCGCTGCGTCGGCTGCGAGCGGTCATCTGCGATCATCCCGGGCCAACCCCGCTCACGCTCTCCGTGCAGGACAACGGGCACACCATCGATGTCGACGTGGGGAAGATGTTCTACGTCTCGGGAACGCAGCAGTTCCTGGCGTCCATACGCGACCTTCTCGGCGACGACCGCGTGCAGATCCAGAGCGGGCCGGCGTGATGCGTCCGCTCCGCGGCGGGCTGCGCTGGCTGTACCCGGGGATGCGTGTCAAGCGCTGGGCCGGACTGACGATCCTGTCGACCGCCGTCGCCCTGTATGCGCTGTTCGACCTGATGGGGCGCGCCACCGACTGCGGGCTGCGCGGCGTGCTCGGCATCGAAGGCCCGATCCGGTACCTCGCTCTTGCCGCGCTGTTCGTTCTTGCCGTCGTCGGCCAGTCGCTCGGTCTCGTCCACCTCGTGCGCTCCGTCGCGCGCGGGGTCGCCCCCGGACGAACCCAGAAGGCGACGGAGCTGATCTACCACACACGGGTGTTGGAGCGCGCGCCGCGCGTGGTCGCCCTCGGAGGGGGGACCGGGCTCTCCACGCTCCTTCGTGGCATCAAGGAGCTTACGGGCAACATCGTCGCCGTGGTGACGGTCACCGACGACGGCGGAAGCTCCGGACGCCTGCGCCGGGAACTCGGGATGCTCCCGCCCGGGGACGTGCGCAATTGCCTCATCGCCCTGGCTGCGGACGAGCCGCGCATCGAGCGGTTGTTCCAGCATCGACTCCGCGGCCCGGAAGCACTCGCCGGCCACTCGTTGGGCAATCTGCTGCTCGCCGGATTCTCGCAAGCCGTCGGCGGCTTCGATCGAGCGATCGAGGAGCTGAGCCACGTCCTCAACGTCCGTGGCCTCGTCGTCCCCGCGACGCTCGCCAAAATCGACCTGGTAGCGCGCATGGAGGACGGCGACGAGATACGGGGGGAGACGCACATCGCCGCCGACCCGCGGAGGATCGCCGACGTCACGCTCAGCGAGCCCGACGTGCAGCCCCACGGGCGCGTTCTCGACGCCCTCGCCGCCGCCGATGTCATCCTCCTCGGCCCCGGGAGCCTGTACACAAGCCTGATCCCCAATCTGCTGGTGTCCGGGATCGCTGCAGCCATCGAAAGCTCATCCGCTGAGAAGCTGCTCATCGCCAACATCATGACCCAGCCTGGGGAGACGGATGGCTACACCGTGAGCGACCATCTGTGCGTGCTTCAGAAGTACGTCAACCTCCACCGCTTCGATGCGGTCATCGTCAACAGCGAACGGCCGCCGGCCGCGCTCCTTGCCGCCTATCGCGAGGAGGCGGCAACACCCGTACGCGACGACCTTGACGACTCGCAGCCGTACGGGCTTAGGGTGGTTCGGGGTGAGCTCCTCGGCGTCCAACCCATCGAGGGCAAGCCGACCGCCAAACACGACCCACGCCGCCTCGCCCGCGCCATTGCCCGCTCGACGCGGGCCTTCGCCCGCTGACGCACGGCCTCATCCCTTGATCACGATCGCCGGCCGTAGCCGTGCTACCCGCCGGTTGATCCCCGCTCGTTCTGCGGCGGAAACGACCCGTTCCACGTCCTTGTACGCACCCGGTGCCTCCTCAGCGATACCGCGCAGACTGTGCGCCCGCAGTTCGATCCCCTGCGCTTTCATGGACGATGCGACGTCTTCCCCCCAGAACCGCTTCGCTGCCTTCTTCCGCGATAGCGATCGGCCGGCTCCGTGCACCCCGCTAGCAAACGCCTTGGCCATCCCCAGCGGGGTGCCGCGAAGGACGTACGAAGCGGTCCCCATCGTCCCTCCCACGAGGATCGGATGCCCCACCGCACGATACGGTTCAGGAACCTCGTCGCGCCCCGGGCCAAACGCGCGGGTCGCCCCCTTGCGATGGACGAGCAGCTCGCGCCGCTCCCCGTCGACCTCGTGCCATTCGCGCTTCGCGTTGTTGTGCCCGATGTCGTACACCGTCCGCACCGCCGCGCGCGGAACCCCGAATCGCGCCGCAAGCGCTTCGCGGACGAGGTGGGCAAGCACCTGGCGATTGGCGAACGCGCAGTTGCCTCCGCAGGCTACGGCCTCCAAGTAGCGTCTGCCCTCGTCGCTATCGACTGGGGCACACGCCAGCTCCTTCTCCTCCGGGGACATGCCATATCGTCGGCCCGCGGACTCCATCACCTTGAGATAGTCCTGTCCGATCTGATGGCCCAACGCTCGGGATCCACTGTGGATCGACACCACGACCGATCCACGTTCCAGCCCGTAGATCCTCGCCGCCTGCGCATCGAAGACCTCCTCCACGACCTGCACCTCGAGGTAGTGGTTCCCCGAGCCCAGCGTCCCCACCTGGCGGAACTGGCGCTGCTTGGCACGTTCGCTGACGGCCGACGGATCCGCTCCAGCGAGGCATCCACCGTCCTCGATGTACGCGAGATCCTCCGCCAGGCCGTAGCCGCGAGCCACCGCGTAGCGCGCACCGCCACGGAGCAGGTCATCGATCTCGCGAACCGAGAGGCGCACCGCGCCCTCGGACCCAAGCCCTGCCGGAACCCGCTCGAACAGGAGATCCGCCAACGCCTCTCGGGAACCGAGCGCTTCAACCCCCAGCGGCGTTGCCAACATGCGGACGCCGCAGTTGATGTCGAACCCCACGCCACCCACGACGACGACACCATCTCGCAGATCGAACGCTCCCACGCCGCCGATCGGGAAGCCATACCCCGGATGAACATCGGGAAGCGCCAGCGCATCGCCGACGATTCCCGGCAGGGAGGCAACGTTGCGCAGCTGGACGAGCGCGCTCCAGCCACCGCTCTCCGCTTCGCGACACAGATCTTCCGCCATCGCCTCGTCGCAGTACACCCGCGCTGCTCCGCGCATGGCGCCGCTGGGAGGCAGCCGCCACTCGACGTCACTGACACGCTGCAGCCGCATTACATCGCTCATCGCGTCTCCCGAGCTGCTTCAGACGTCCACCACGAAACGCGCCACCCACCCGCAACCCTCGTGCTCCACCCGCAGGCCGGCGTGGCTGATCCCTTTGACTTCGGCCCCCACCGCGTGCCGCCGCCGATCGAGCGGCTCGCCCCACGCCGTTCCGTGGAGCGACAGTCCATCGGCGCCGCGGGGCTCCAGCGTCACAACGAAACGGCAGAAGAACAGGCGGCGCAGATCCTTCTGCGCGAGCAGTTCGGCAAGCCAGTCGACGAGCAGCGTCTCCACGGAACCCGCATTCAGCACGATCTCCACGGGACGAAGCGGCGACAGCTGCTCGGCCGGAACCATGATCGAGAACAGCCCACGGGCCGCGTCGCACAGCATCTCCTCGAGCGAGGCAGCACGGACGCCGATGGCCACGTCCGCCGTGTGCTCGAGATACTCATACGGCACCGTCGCCCTCCTGGACCGTCCTCGCGCTCGTCGACAGCGACACCGTGAACAGCGGATCGTACTCCGCACCGGCACGGGTGAGGCGGCTTTCCATCAACACCAGCCTGTCCGCCAGGATGTCCCACCCCTGCGCGCGGAGTCGGCCGAGCCCGTCCCGCAGCATGCCATCGGCTCTCCCTTTGAGCCGCGCAATCGTGATGTGGAAGACGTCATCGATCCGCTTGCCGGGGAACCCGAGCTCCTCCAGCCCTTCGCGGAGGAGCCGCAGCAGTGCACGGAACGCGTCCGGTGCGTCGCCCCCGGCCCACACGACACGCGGCCGATCCTCCGCGGGGAACGCCGACAGCCGATCCACACGGAGCCTGTGTCGGGGGACCGCCGCCGCCACGTCCGTGGCCAGCGCGTAGAGGGGCGTGCACAGCGCCGGTTCGATCTCCCCGAGGAAGCTCACGGTCACATGGTAGTTCTCGGGCCGCACCCACGATGCTGGTGTCGCCGTCCGTCCTCGAAGGTGCACGGCGAGTCGCTGCACGCGTCCGACCGTTGCCCCGTCCAGGGGGAGGCAGAAGAAGGTTCGCATGGTCGATCGCCCCCGTCCCGCCCTCCGTCATCGGAGAAGACGTTGACATGGTGTGCCCGTGCGCGGCTCCTTCGAAGCAGCAGACCAGGCGCTTCTCGGACAGCCAGCTCGGGCCAAAGGGTTCCCCAACACCCGCAGAGGTCGGCTTACCGCTGCTCCCTTCCGGGTCTGACGGGGTTCACCAACGTGCGCCGCAGGGAGTTCGGCCGTCAACACCGCACACCCGAGGACGGACCC
>Ga0272441_10011285_pt1 | contig 13296 bp, 13 predicted proteins | sample SSMProp6N_FD_193582 | JGI IMG/M metagenome (GOLD analysis project Ga0272441, IMG submission 193582) | Marine sediment archaeal communities from Little Sippewissett salt marsh, Falmouth, MA, United States - SSM-Prop-6N | ecosystem: Environmental > Aquatic > Marine > Wetlands > Sediment ... | reverse complement strand
CGAAAGACATCCCCACCGTACGGTCGTATTTCCTTCAGCCGGAAGTGAAACGGCAACGAGAGAAGGTGGGCTTGGCAGACCCCACGGATGTGGAACTGGAGTATATCTCACAGGCACGCAGCGATCATTGCAATCACAACACCTTTGGTGGAAGATTTGCCTACAGAGATCTGGGAAAAGGGACCCACGAAACCATCGAAAGCCTATTCAAGACCTATATAGAAAATCCCACGCTGGCCCTGAAGGAGGAGAAATCCTGGGTTGTTTCCGTTTTGTGGGACAACGCAGGGGTCGGGCGTTTCGACGAGGACCATTGCTATGTGATTACCGGAGAGACGCACAACTCACCGTCAAACATGGAAGCCTACGGTGGTGCCATTACCGGTATTGTCGGCATTTACCGCGATCCGATGGGGACCGGACTGGGTTCCAAGCTGATCATGGGAAGTTACGGATACTGTGTCGGACCCAGGGCGTATGCGGGGGACCTCACACCAAAGCTGCATCCTCGGAGACTTTTAGACGGCGTTATCGAGGGCGTGCGAGACGGGGGCAACAAAAGCGGTATTCCCACCCCATTCGGTCAGGTGCTGTTTCACGAAGGATATCTGGGCAAATGCTTGGTGTTCGTAACGGCCTTGGGGATCATGCCTTCGACCATTCAGGGGAAACCGTCCGATCAGAAATCCATTCTACCCGGTGACCTCGCCATGATGTGTGGGGGGCGTGTGGGAAAAGACGGTATACACGGGGTGACCGCCTCGTCAGCCACGTTTTCCAAAAACACGCCGGCCGGTCATGTGCAGATCGGTGATCCCTATACCCAGAAAAAAATGCATGATTTTCTATTGGAAGCGAGGGACGAGGGGCTGATTCGTTTCATTACGGACAACGGTGGCGGCGGGCTCTCCTCGTCCATTGGTGAAAGCGCCCGTTTTTCCAATGGTTGTGAGATTCAGCTGGAGAAAGTGCCGTTGAAGTATGACGGTCTCGACCAATGGGAGATTTGGATTTCAGAGTCCCAGGAGCGGATGACCGTTGCCATTGATCCGGATCACCTTGAGCGTTTCATGGTCCTGTCAAGACTGCATGAAGTGGAAAGCACGGTGATCGGCACGTATACCAACACGGGAAAACTGCACATTACCTACAACGGTGTCACCTGCGCCTACATCGATCTGGATCTGCTCACCTCCGCTTTTCCCAGGTGGGAATTCGAGGCGGACTGGCAGCCGCCGGAACTGCGCGGCATGTCGGAACCGGTTCTGGGCAGGCCAGAAAACTGGGACAGCTTGATGCTGGACATGCTTGGTCGGCCGAATCTGAGTTCAAAGGAGTGGATCTGTCGTCAGTACGATCATGAAGTGCAGGGAACATCGGTCATAAAGCCGTTGGTCGGTGCGATGCGGGATGTACCCAGTGATGCGGCCGTCATCCGTCCGGTGTTGCGATCCACGCGCGGATTGGTTTTCTCCCAAGCCTTGATCCCCATGTTTTCGGCCATCGATGCCTATCACATGACCACCTGCACCATCGATGAGGCCGTTCGACGCGCCATTGCCGTTGGCGGTGATCCGGAGCATCTCGGGGGCGTGGACAATTTTTGCTGGCCCAACATTCAGTTCGACCCAGTCAAGAATCCCGATGGCAAACACAAAGCCGCCCAGCTGGTCCGATCGTGCAAGGCGCTGAAAGAAATGTGCCTGTCCTATGGCATCCCGCTTCTCTCCGGAAAGGATTCCATGTATGTGGACGGGCATTTGCCAGGACGGTATGGTGAAACCCACAAGGTTTCGGCTCTTGAGACATTGCAGTTTTCCATCACCGGTGTCATTGAGGATGTGACCCGGTGTGTGACAATGGATGTAAAGTCGCCGGGCGACAAGGTCTGGGTTGTAGGTCTCACAAAGAACGAGTTGGGTGCATCGGAATTCTATGAGCATCTGGGGCATGTGGGATGCAACGTACCCGTTGTCGAACCAGGTTCTTTTTCCACTTGCTATCGACGAATGGCCAGGGCCATCGGCAAAGGCCTTTTGGCTTCCTGCCATGGGGTATACCGTGGCGGGCTCGCCATCCACCTGGGCTTGATCGCCATGGCCGGAGAACTCGGCTTGACTGCCGATCTATCCAAGGTGCCTTCGCAGGACATCGTACGAGAAGATGCCCTGCTTTTTTCTGAAAGTGCAGGGCGGTTTGTCGTTACCGTGGCGCCGGAGAATCAGGATGCGTTTGGAGCCTTGTTTGCCGGACTTCCGGTCGGTTGTGTGGGAGAGGTGACACAAGCACCGGAATTGAAAATCGACGCTTTGGATGGAAAACAGCTTTGCCAACTCACTGTTGAACAGATGAAGTCAGCCTGGAAGGGGCCCTTCGGGGACTTGATATGAGCAAAAAACCGAATGTATTGGTGTTGACCGGCTTTGGCCTCAATTGCGATCATGAGACCGCCTACGCCTTCGAACTGGCCGGAGCAACGGCTGAACGGGCGCACATTAACGCATTGATTGCAAAAGATGTCTCCCTTGACGATTTTCAGATCCTAGCTTTCGGGGGAGGGTTCAGCTGGGGAGACGACCACGGGGCCGGCGTCATTCAGGCGCTGCGCCTGAAAACGAACCTTGGCGAACAGCTGTTGGAATTCGTCGCAGCGCAAAAGCTTGTCATCGGCATCTGCAACGGCTTTCAAACCCTTGTCAACCTCGGGCTTCTTCCCGGCATCGATGGTGATTTTACCCAACGATCCGTTGCTTTGCTCGACAACGACTGCGGCAATTTTCGGGATCAATGGGTTCGTACGCGGATCAATCCGGATTCGCCATGCGTTTTTACCAAAAAAATGCAAACGATCGAGCTGCCGGTTCGCCACGGAGAGGGTAAGTTTTATTCACAGCCCGAGACCCTGCGCACTTTGGTCGATAACAACCAGATCGTTCTCCAATACGCTCTTCCCGAAGGACAGTTGGCCAAGGGCGCGTTTCCACACAATCCCAACGGCTCTTTGGCGGACATCGCCGGTATCTGCGACCCCTCGGGAAGAATTTTCGGCTTGATGCCTCACCCGGAGGCGTACAATCACATGACCAATCATCCGGATTGGACACGCCGGTTTCAGCAACGGAAAAGAGACGGAATTCCGGTTGAGGAGATGACAGGGGAGGGCATCCGGATTTTCGAAAACGCAGTGGCCTATTTCCAAGCCTAACCTGTCGCTGTACATTGGATCCCTTTCATTTTCTTGTATTCGCCGTTTTCAGCGATCAAGGCTTCGAAGCGTTCCCTCTTCCACGATCTTTTCGTTGAGGGGGTAGACGGTTCATCACCGTTATTTGAACACCAAGGACAATGTTAGCATGCCCTTCAATGAAATAGATCTTTCGCAGGTACGGACATACAAGGCGGGCCAGCGGGCATCGAAGGTTACGACAGCTCTTGAGGGCCGATATCTGAAAAAAGGGATGACCCTATCCGATTGGCTAGCGGCGCTGCCATCGGTCTTGAAAGCGGACGAGTTCAAATGCATCGCCCACGCCGTGGTCAACGCCAAACGATTGGGAAAACCCGTTATCGCCATGATCGGCGGCCATGTGATCAAAACGGGATGCGCACCTTTGCTGGCAGGGTTGGTGGCGGACGGTTTCATCACCCATTTGGCGTCCAATGGGGCCGCTGCCATTCACGATACCGAACTGGCCAGGTTTGGCCACACCTCTGAAGATGTTACCGCCCAGCTGGAGGATGGCTCCTTCGGTATGGCCGAGGATACGGCCAGCTTGGTCAACGATGCAGCCAAACGGGCCGCCTCCGGAAAAGAGGGATTCGGAGAGGCCGTCGGTGCACTGTTACACGAAGAAAAGTCACCTTATCTTCATCGCGCCCTCATTGCCGATGCCTACCGGTTGCACATCCCTTATACCCTGCACGTTGCATTGGGAACGGACATTGTTCATCAGCATCCAACGGCCAGTGGAGGTGCTATTGGAAAAGCGTCCTTACGGGATTTTCGTATTTTTGCCCACGCGGTTTCCAGGCTCGATCGCGGCGGTGTCGTGATGAACTTCGGCAGCGCGGTCATCATGCCGGAAGTCTTTCTAAAATCGCTTTCCGTCTCCCGGAACCTGGGAAATCCGGTTACGGATTTTACCACGGCCAATTTTGATATGATTCAGCACTATCGACCCAAGGTGAATGTGGTGCAGCGTCCGGTAGTAAGCGGAGGCAAAGGCTATTCCATCACCGGACACCACGAGATCATGATCCCCTTGCTGGCTGCCGCGATTGTCGAATACGCCGATGATGAATCGTGCGATACAGATTAACTGCTGCATATTCATTGCGGTTATGATATTTTATCGACGTAATTGAACTGAAATGAACGGAGAGCTATGCTGAATCGAATGATCGAAGACCATCTTAAATGTATACAACATCTACAGAAGAGTTCTTCCTTGTTGGAAACGTCGGGGAAACTCTTGTTGTCGTGCCTGCTCGATGGGGGAAAGCTGATGGTCTGTGGCAATGGCGGCAGCGCCTCCGATGCCCAGCATTTTAGCGCCGAAATTGTCGGCCGATTTGAAAAGGAGCGCAACGCGTATCCCGCTGTCTCTTTGACAACGGACACCTCTGTTTTAACAGCTTTGGGAAATGATTACGGGTACGATGAGGTGTTTGCCCGTCAGGTTCAAGGGCTTGGACGAGCTAAAGACGTATTGATCGGTATTTCCACATCAGGATATTCCCAGAACGTCATTCGGGCCGTTGAACAGGCAAAAATAATGCAAATCAAAAGTGTGGGCTTGTTGGGCAGAGACGGTGGTTCGCTGAAAAAGCTGGTGGATGTGCCTGTCGTCGTGGAAAACGCGTCCACGGCCAGAATTCAGGAAGCCCATATCTTTGTTCTGCATTACTGGGCCCTGCTTATCGAGAGCGGTTTGCCCCAAACACCGCCAAAAAAGGCTTGAGCCTCATGGTGTCTGCGGAGGGACTGTCCGACAATCTAAAACGTACACGCGTATTGGTGGTCGGGGATTTAATGCTGGACCGCTATTATTGGGGAGAGGTGCGCCGGATATCGCCGGAAGCACCGGTTCCGATCGTAAAGGTAGCGGAAAAATCGTATCGTCTGGGCGGTGCTGGAAATGTGGTCGCCAATTTGTCCGGATTGGGCTGCCGATCTGCCCTTGTTGGCCTAATCGGTAAGGATACGGCAGCAGATAAAATCAAGGCGCTGGTTGGGTCTCTTCATGTTGATGATCACACGATCATTGACGACGGACGACCGACCACGACCAAAACACGGATCATGGCCGGTAAACAGCAGATGGTTCGTCTGGATGAAGAAGATGGTGAAAAACTGGGATTGCGGATATCAGGCCGCGTCTTGACGGTTGTGAAACGCCTTGTTGACGATGCCCAGGCGGTTATCTTGTCGGATTACGGCAAAGGGATGTTTGGATCGGCCGATTTACTTCAGGCGATTGTTCAGCAATGCCGCCAAAGGACAATTCCTGTGTTCATCGATCCCAAGGGACACGATTGGCAACGGTATATGGGTGCCACCTGCATTACACCCAACACGGCAGAGTTGGAACGGGTTTTGGGACATCCCATTGAAGAGGATCCGAACCTCCCCTGCACCCTTCATCGTTTCTGCCGAGAACTTTCCTTGGAAAAACTGCTGGTTACACAGGGCCCTAATGGCATGACCCTTTTTCAGAACGAAACAGCACCCCTTGCCTTTGCCGCCAAGGCCAGAGAGGTGTTTGACGTCTCAGGCGCTGGAGACACGGTGATCGCAACGTTGGCGGCCTGTGTCGGTTCGGGTACGTCCTATGCCGATGGAGCGACGATTGCCAACATTGCCGCGGGGATCGTGGTGGGCAAGCTGGGGACGCAGCCGATAAACTGGTCGGAATTGGAATGGGCCCTGGAAGAAGAGCAACGGCGCAGGCCACATTCAACCTTCTGGAAAGTGGCCCATGCTGCGGAAGTGGAGGCTCGGGTTGCCAGATGGCGGCAGGGTCAACAAAAAATCGTTTTCACCAATGGCTGCTTCGATTTGCTGCACCCGGGTCACGTAAGCCTGCTCCACCAAGCTCGATCCTTAGGCGACCGTCTGATCGTCGGGTTGAATACGGACGATTCCATAAAACGTCTCAAGGGGTCAAAGCGGCCCATTCTTCCGGGAAAGGATCGCGCTGCCATTTTAAGTGCCCTTGAAGATGTGGACATGGTTGTTTTTTTTGACGAGGACACACCATTGAACCTGATTCGCCAGGTAAAGCCTGATATTTTGGTAAAAGGGTCAGACTACCGCATTGAAGAGGTCGTGGGAAAAGAAATTGTGGAAGCTTACGGCGGTCAGGTTCGGTTGGTGGAGATCGTAAAAGGTCACAGCACAACCGCCATTGCCCAAAGATTGTCTGCAAACGGATAAACGGCTATTTACCAATTTACAAAGGAGTCCTTTATGGCTGTTAACAAAGAATTGCTCGATATTCTTGCCTGTCCTCAGTGCAAAGGAGAAATCCACCTCAACGATGAAGAGGACGGATTGATCTGCGAGGCCTGCAAGTTGGTGTATGAGATTCGGGATGATATTCCCATCATGCTGATCGAAGAGGCCAAACCTTTATCATAAAACGTCCCATTTCAACTCATATCGGCGTCGGGCTCACATTTCAATCCTCGACAGCCGACAAGGTTGCCTCCGGTTGAAATGATCGCCCACCTTGATCTAAGCCGAACTGGAAGGTTTCATGGATGCATGGCTTTTCTATTGGGTTAAAAATTAATGAGCAAGCCTCAAGCGCCCAAACCCGCCAAACTTGTGGTGGGATTTTTTTTAAAAGAGAAGGCTCTTTCCGAGACGATCGTTCGGGAAATGAAGACACTGTGGGGCCCTATCGATATGGTGAGCTGCTGGTTGAATTTCAACTTCACCGCCTACTACGAAAAAGAGATGGGCGGACCGTTGTTCCGCAGGATGGTGGTGTTCAAGAACCTCGTCGAGCAGACGCGATTGCCGATGATCAAACGCGCTACGAACGATCTCGAGAAACAATATGAGAAAAGCGGCTGCCGCAGGGTCAATGTTGATCCGGGATACCTGCTTGCAGAACGCCTCGTGCTTGCCACTGGAAAAAACTTTACCCACCGAATCTACATCGGTGATAGAATCTATGCGGATTTGACGTTGATGTTTCAAAAGGGAGCGTTTCGCGAGCTGCCGTGGACCTATCCCGACTACGCCGACAAGCGCATGATCGAGTTTTTAACCCTTGCCCGGAACAAATACATGCGTGATTTAAAAAGGATTGATCATTGTAATGAAATTGCAGACCCGGTCTCGGAAGAAGCTGAAAAAAGCCCGAGTTCAAGGCTTGCGAGTCCCGAAGAATGAGGCGAAGGGGTGCGCTGCAGTGACGAGGGATGAAGCGTGACGCGCATATCGGTTTTTTTACAACGCCGTACATTAATTGCGAGAGAAAACATGATCAAGAGCATGACCGCTTATGCAAGGGGAGAAATTCAGTCTGCGCCCTATACGATGCGTATCGAAGCGCGGGCCTACAACAGTCGTCATTTGGATATCGCCTTGCGACTCACCCATGGTTTTGAACCGCTGGAGGAGCGGATTAAGGGACTCATCTCTCAAACCATTGCACGCGGTCGTTTAGATATCCGGGTCCAGATCCGTGACGATTCCGACACGGGGATCCAATTTACGGTGAACCTGCCGCGCGCGCATGCCTATCACCAGGCCTTGCATACGTTGAAAAAAGAGCTGGGAGTGGGCGATCCGGTCAACTTGGAAACAGTCATCGCCGCTGGACATATCATTCAGGCGGAGGAGATGGAAAAGGATGTAGATGCCGCATGGAATCACCTTTTACCCTGCCTTGAGGGGGTGCTTTCGGATCTTGATGAAATGCGGCGTGTGGAGGGAGAACAACTTGCGCGAGACTTTCAGGGTCGGCTGGACACCATAGAGCGCATGGTAGAACAGATTGAGGAGCAGGCGTCAGCGCTGCCGAAACAATATCAAAAGCGCCTGGTCGATCGGGTCGAGCAGTTGACCCACGGCCTCGTTGAAATCGATCCGGTCAGAATCGCTCAAGAGGCTGCCTTGCTGGCGGATCGAAGTGACATCTCTGAAGAGATCGTCAGGGCCAAAAGCCATATCAAACAGTTCAGATCCTTGATGAAAGATGGAAAATCTGCCGGAAGACCGCTCAATTTTCTATTGCAGGAGTTTAACCGGGAATTTAACACCATGGGATCGAAATCGGGAAAGGCCACCATGTCCCATACAATTGTTACCGTCAAGTCTGAACTGGAAAAGATTCGTGAACAGATACAGAATGTTGAGTGACAACGATGGAAAAAAAACTGTTAAATATCGGTTTCGGAAACATGCTTGTGGCGGATCGCATTGTTGCGATCGTTTCTCCCAATTCCTCGCCCATGAAACGATTGAAAGACGACGCTAGAAGCGAAAGGCACCTTCTGGATGCGACACAGGGGCGACGCACCCGTTCGTTTATTATCCTTGACAGCAATCATGTTGTGCTGTCCGCCATCCAATTTGAGACCTTGAGCCAACGATTCGAGGATTTGAAGGCAAAAAAGCCAAAGTAAATGACTGACGCGACGACAAAAAATCACAGAGATGACCTTGGTCGCGGCCGTCTTTTTATTGTGTCCGCCCCCTCCGGTGCAGGGAAAACAACGTTATGCGATGCGGCTCGAGAACAGTTGCCCGATCTGGTTTATTCCATAAGTTCGACCACCCGGTTACCCCGAAAGGGGGAAAAAGACGGGGTCGAATATTTTTTCGTGACCGAAGAGAGGTTTAAAAAAGGGATCGAAAACGATCAGTGGCTGGAATGGGCAAAGGTCCACGACAATTACTACGGCACCTCTGCCCAGTTTATCCGGCAGCATCTCGAGGCAGGGAAAAACGTATTGCTGGATATCGACGTACAAGGGGCCATGCAGATAGTGCAGCGCTATCCCGAGGCCGTCACGATTTTTATCATGGCACCCTCTTTGGCCGTTCTTCGCCAGCGGCTGATGCGAAGGGGATTGGACAGCTATGGGGTCATCGAAAAGAGGATGCAAAACGCTCAAAAGGAAATTGACAGTAGACATCTGTATCGTCATACGGTGGTCAACGATGACCTCGAGACATCCATTTGTGAGTTTATACGCATTTTAAACGGTGACGATGAATAAATCGACGGAGGGGCCCAGAAAAAGGCGGCCACCGACTGGTAACCGGGAGGTGCTTTACGGATATCATCCGGTAACGGAGGCGCTGAGGGCGGGGAAGCGAACCATCTATACCTTGATGGTGGACCGACGCGAAAAATCTACCCGACAGGAGAGGCTCGTTGCCCTGGCGCAACAGCGAAAGATTCAGCCGCAGAGATCGAATTCCGAACAGATCCGATCCGTCGCCGGCAACGGCCAGCACCAAGGTGTGGCCGCCATCGTTTCGCCCTTGCCCACCGAGTCTCTGGCTTCTCTGTTATCCCGTTCCCAAAAAAAAGGACGAAGCTGCCTGCTGGTGTTGCTTGATGGAATTGTCGATCCCAATAACCTGGGGGCTGTCGTACGCACGGCTCATTGTGTCGGCGCAGACGGCCTTGTGATCCCAAAGGATCGTGCGGTTGGTGCGATTCCCGCCGTATCCAAGGCGTCGGCCGGCGCTCTTGAGCATTCTCGGTTGTGCCGGGTGACGAACTTGTCCGCAACGCTGCAGTCGTTGAAGAAAAAAGGGGTCTGGGTGGGCGGCCTGGCCATGGAAGGAGAGCAGACCCTCTTCCAGGCAGATTTAACAGGTTCGCTAGCCCTCGTGATCGGCGGAGAGGAAAAAGGGCTGCGTCCTTTAGTGAAACAGCAGTGTGATTTTCTGGTCAGGATCCCTTTGTTCGGCCGTGTGGATTCATTGAATGCCTCGGCCGCCGCCTCAGTGGCCCTCTATGAAACGTTGAGGCAGCGCCTGAAACAGGAAGAAAGATGAAGAGCAAAGGAAAAGAGCGTATCTGACCGTAATCTTATACGTCGGTTGAAGGAGGAACTCCCATGACGAATCCTGAAAAGATCACAAAGAAGCAGGACGGTAGCTTGGCTGTGCCGGATTGCCCCATCATTCCCTTTATTGAAGGGGATGGTATTGGCCCCGACATCTGGTGGGCGACCCGTTTGGTACTCGAGGCCGCGGTTGAGAAAACCTTCGCAGGTAAACGCAAAATATCTTGGCTGGAATTGCCGGTAGGAGAAAAGGGATACGAAAAAACAGGCGATTACCTGCCGCCAGAAGCCCTCGACACCATTGAGCAAAATGTGGTTGCCATCAAGGGGCCATTGACGACACCGGTCGGAAAGGGGATTCGCAGCTTGAACGTAGCCATTCGCCAGAAGCTGGATCTCTATGCCTGCGTTCGGCCGGTTCGCTATATTGAAACGGTGCCCAGTCCGATGAAATCACCTGAGTTGATCGATATGGTGGTGTTTCGGGAAAATACGGAAGATTTGTATGCGGGCATCGAATGGTCATCGGGGTCGGATGAGGCCAAGACGGTCACCGAATTTTTAAAGAAGGTGATGGGCGTTGAATTGCCCATCGATTCAGGCATCGGCATCAAACCGATCAGCCCTGGAAACACCCAGCGGCTGGTCGCCTCCGCCATTTCCTATGCGCTGGAAAATGACTACCCTAGCGTTACGCTCATGCACAAAGGCAACATAATGAAATTTACCGAAGGCGCTTTTGCCCAATGGGGGTATCAGGTCGCTAAAGAACGCTTCGCTGATCAGACCCTTAGCGAAGCGGAGCTCTGGGACCAGTATGATGGCAACGTTCCAGAGGGGAAGGTGGTCATCAAAGACCGAATAGCGGATATGCTTTTTCAGCAGGTGCTGCTTCGACCGGATGAATATGGTGTAATTGCCACACCAAACCTCAATGGCGACTATATTTCCGATGCTCTGGCCGCACAAGTCGGCGGGCTGGGGATGGCCCCCGGTGCAAACATCGGCGATACCTGCGCTGTTTTCGAAGCCACCCACGGCACTGCTCCCAAATATACCGGGTTGGACAAGGTGAATCCCGGTTCACTGATTTTGTCCGGGGCCATGATGCTGGACTACATGGGGTGGAAAGAGGCCGGATCGGTTGTGAGAAATGCCATTCAGGAAGCCATTAAAGCCAAACGGGTGACCTATGATCTGGCCCGGCAAATCGAAGGGGCCGAAGAAGTCAAGTGCTCCGAATTCGCCGAGGCGATTGTGGCCAAAATGGCCTAATGTAGGGTTGCTGCAACTGACAGTGTGAAAAGCGACGGGGAACGCCAAGCGCTGCAGTTGTGATTCGGCAGTCGAAGGTTGACCGTTGACGAAAAATGGGAACACCGTCAAGTGGTATCATTCAGAAAATGGCTGTGCAGCATAGAAAACGTGTTGCTACCGGCAAAATGTGTCGGCTGTCGTCAATTGTTCGTCTATGACGGGGCGTCACCGGGAACAAAGAAAGAGAAAGGGCTTTCTGGTTCACTCGATTTTGCTGCTGCTATGGCGCGCTATTTCTGCCCTGATTGCCGGACGCATTGGACAGAAGTGGTTTCTCCTTTGTGCGCCCGTTGCGGATTGGTTTTCAATAGCCGTCAAGGGGAAGATCATCTGTGCGGACGATGCGCGGATCGGCCGGGAGCCTTCACCAGAGCCCGTTGCGTTGGAATCTACGATCAATCGTTACGAATCGCCATTCATGCGCTTAAATTCAAAGAACAGTCAGCCATTGCAAAACAGTTGGGGGACCTCCTGTTGAATGCGTTCCATCGATATTGGTCTGCAGGCGACATCGATATGATCGCACCGGTTCCCCTTCACCGACGTCGGTTCAAAGCGCGTGGGTTTAATCAGGCCTACCTGCTGATCCAAAGATGGCCGCTGGCAGGCAAAACGACCCTTGTGAGAGATCTGCTTGTACGCAATCGGAATACGGCCTCCCAATCCGGATTGAACAGAAAACAACGCAAAACAAATATCAAACATGCATTTGGGGTCAAACGGCCGGGGCAGAGCAAAGGAAAACTAATCCTTTTGATCGATGATGTTCTGACAACGGGGGAAACGGCAGATGCCTGCGCCCGGGTACTCCTGCAGGACGGGGCCTGCCAGGTCGACGTTTTGACCCTGGCTCGCACTATGTAGAAAAGAGAAAACAACAATCGGGAACGATAGCAGTTCGGATTTCGATGCCGATCTGTGATTGGAGTTGGATAGCGATATTGTTTCAGGTTACCCATCAAAAGGTTCGTTATTTTCAGTTTGCAGCGTTTGCCCGTCACCCAGGGGTAACCCATGCCGTGGGGTGCCGTCTTGATGGGCTGAGCCAATATCCTTTCGACAGCATGAATGTAAGCCAGGGGGTAGGGGACGACTCAAGTGCGGTAGCGGTCAATCGGCTTCGATGGCTCAGGGCTACGGGGGGCGGCGTGCATGTCTATATCCGCCAGCGCCACGGGACGGCCATTCAGGTTCTAAAAAAAAACGGCCGTCATGCCCTGGAGACCATCCATACAGTGAACTCGCCGGCAGATGCGTTAATCTCCAATATTCCGGGGGTGCGGTTGTTGATCCAGACAGCCGACTGTCAGGCCGTTTTGCTCTTCGATCCTGAAACGCGTGTCGTGGCAAATGTTCACTGCGGTTGGCGTGGAAGTGCGGCGAATATCATCGGTCGGGTTGTAGAGCGAATGAAAAACGAATTCGGTTGTCATCCCGCTGGAATGCTGGCCGCCATTGCCCCTTCCTTGGGACCTTGTTGCGCCGAATTCATTCACTACAGGAATGAACTGCCCGAACAATTCTGGTCCTATCGTGTTGGTGAAAACCATTTTGATTTTTGGGAAATCAGTAGAAATCAATTGGTTTGCGCTGGTTTGCAAACAGATAGGGTTCATGTGGCCTCTATTTGTTCGCGATGTAACCCGCACCTCTTTTTTTCCTATCGGGCCGAACCTAGGACCGGGCGGTTTTCCTCTTTTATCGCCCTTACACAGATGGATGAAAAATGAATTCACAAAAAGCCACCATCAATTACAACGATGAGGTTGCACCCGGATACTATCGAATGGGGTTGATGTGCCCTACCGGTTTTCAATCTGCAAAACCCGGGCAGTTCGTCATGGTGCGCATCGGAAACGGGAGGACGCCCCTTTTGCGGCGTCCTTTTTCACTGCTTGGGGTGATGCGGGAAGGGGAACGGGTTGCTGGGATTGAGATTCT
>Ga0272441_10011284_pt1 | contig 13297 bp, 6 predicted proteins | sample SSMProp6N_FD_193582 | JGI IMG/M metagenome (GOLD analysis project Ga0272441, IMG submission 193582) | Marine sediment archaeal communities from Little Sippewissett salt marsh, Falmouth, MA, United States - SSM-Prop-6N | ecosystem: Environmental > Aquatic > Marine > Wetlands > Sediment ... | reverse complement strand
CCTCAACCCTAACATTCCCCTTTTTTTGCTAATAGACATTAACCAACTGAAACAGAACTAACTCAAAAACAGCGATTAACCAGAGAGTCAAGTTGGAAACAGCACATTTTGTGAGAAATCAAAAAAAGAATTTCAATGGCACAGTTAATAGTTATCGAACAAATTGTGTAGTTATCTGTGATTCATTGATTACCTGTGGATTACCCAACATAACTCAAACCCAGAAAGGCTTAATTTAGGCATTATTAATCAAGATAGCAAAGAAACTGTGCCGGGGTAGCCTAGCCTGGCTATGGCGCCAGACTCATGATCTGGAGAGCAATCTCCTAACTTTAGGTGCCCAGAAGTCGCGGGCTCGAATCCCGTCCCCGGCACCACCCCATTCTATTTATACATACATTTGTGCAACCTATTAGGAGCCTAATAGAGGTATATTTGTAAGTATAAACTTACTTTTTTACATTTAAGCAGATACATAATTTAGGCGCCCGCCCAATTCTGAAAAATTATCTCAAGCATATTGGGTTTTTGATGTAGTCCTGATTTCTAAGTTTCTTTACTAATATTGACTTTTTACAATCTAGAGGGTCATCACTTTGGAGTATGCTGATTTCTCCATCGAAGAGGGCTAGAATTGCTTCAGATTGTTCAGTTGGGTGCATCTTAGGATACATCACTGCAAGCATAGTGAAGCCTTTTGCTCCATAATTAGTTATCAAATCAGAAATCCACTTCCTTGTGGTTTTGGATCCATAATCTTCGAGAACCTCGGAGAGTATTTCAATGCAAATCCTCTTTGGCTGACCAACGTTTCTGTCTACGCTTCGATAGGCTTTGGTCAATGCAATACCGAGGTTGTTTAGGTCTGTTTTGCCCTGAAGCTTAAACACATTCGGTAAATCAGGAACGTCAACTTTGGGTTTAGGATTACACAAGAACAAAAAGAAGTTCTGATTCTCCAACATATCTTTTAGATTATTAGCTTCGGGTGTAACATAAAAACTAATTCCGTCTTCGACTCCAGCCTTCAAGAAATTATTGATAATAAGTTCTCTCTCATCACAAGGAGCCCCAGTTAAAGCAACAGCATACTCCTCTGGAATACCACCCAACAAAAGAGAATCTAATTCTTCTGTTCCTGTGGTTACTCTGTCCTCTAGAAGCACTTCTTCAACTTTGATCTCAATTGTCTTCAATTGAAGAGACTTGTTTTTTCCCAACTCGTCTAAATATTGAACTCTAGGATTAAGTCTGTAATTTCCTTTCTTTGATGGCTGAAGAGTCAACTTCACCTCAACTAGCTTCAAAGGAGCAAGATGTTTACCCTTCATGTTAAGCGTTGTTTCTTCTATTCGATAGATTTCAGGCTTCTTCACTACCACAAAACCTAAAGGAACAAAATCATCAACACGCAACAATAAAGCAGGCTCTCTACCAGCATTAACAAACTCAACCGATAGACAGAACGATTCCCCAATCTTAACCTCTTTCGTATGAGTAACTAGGTTGGCTTGGACATTTGCATGCTTAAAGCTTTCTAAACCTACTGAGACCTCTTTGGTTGGTGTTGGTGCTAAAAAAGACATTGTACTTGAAGCTACAGTTGGTGCTTGCATCACTTGACTAAGAGAAACTGCTAATGCTTTTTCCTCTCTAACATTCGATAAAATTCCTTGAACTTGAGATTGCTTCTCAGGCTGTTTCGCCTTCAGAAAAGAACCCGCAGCAATCTGAAGTAGTTTTTCAGCCATCTGATAATGTTTGGCTCTTTTTTCTTGATCTGCTTCAATCTCTGCTTGATTCATCGATAAAAATGCATCAAAAAGACGTTGAGTAGCCTTGGCATATTCTGAAGCCTGTTTAAATCCTGCTTGCAAGTAACTATTAGCCGCACTTTTGAGTAGACTTTTGGCTTTCGTGTGTTCAGTTAAATCTGCTTTACTCTGATATTCTATTCCAGCAGCCAAACCCCTACAAAAACTACTGTTACCTAAGGCCCAAAGACTCGCCTTTTTAGTAAAACAGTATTCCTTGGCCTTCTCAAAAAGTTCTGCTGCCTCAATATACGATTCAGAGGAAGTTGTTTCTTCTGCATTTGCCATCTTCTCCCAAGCCCGACACAGAATCGCTAGGTATTCCACTTCTTTTCGTTCAGTCTCAACATCCATCTCCTCAACTATTACAGAGATAATTTGTACTGCTTTACTATAACTTATTGAACTGTCCAGATGGTTTCCTTCTCTGCCAAAAAGTTTAGCTTCCTCCATAATGATTCTTGCTTGGCAATATTTTCTTCTAAGATCTGAAGCTTTCAGTATTCCATTAACCAGTTCCCTTTCTTCTGACGATGGGTTTTCAGCAATCTTGTTTTTGATTTTACTTTTTGTTTCTTTAAAATATTTGCTCGCATCTTGAAAGTTGTTTATGGCTTCTTGTGGTTTCTCTGTTCTGCTCATTTCTTCTGCTTGTTCAATTTTAGACCAAGCAAGATAGTTAGAGGATAGATATTTCCAATTATCTAATTTTTCATGAAGTTTAGCCGCATTCTCATAGTGAATTCTTGCCTGGTAATAGTTTTCTCTGGAGTGACTGTATTTTGCTTGTTCTATTTCACTCCAAGCCAGCATATATCGAGACTGGTTATCATAAAAATCTTTGAATTTGGGAAGTTTTTCAAATGCTCTCACGTATGCTTTTGATGCAAGCTGATAATATTTGCTAGCTTCTGTTTGTTCAAATAATTGGTCATGGATCTTCGCTATCTGCCAATAGGACTCAGCTAAATATGTTGGGAGCTTTGCTTTTTTGTATATTATACCTGACTCATAGTAGGCATCTAATGCTCTTTCTAGAATGTTTTTCTTATTAGTCAAAAGATATAACTGTTTTAGAATTGCTCCGAAGTCGTAATAGTTATGTCCATACTCAACTTTTGTTATTTTTTCTGCGGAGTCTTTCAAATCCTTTTCAATTAGGATCAAACATAACTCCATCGACTGAACAGCATCTTCAAGTATAGTAATTTTTTCTTCTTTTCTACTTTTTATTATTGCTAGGGCAATTTGAATCTCAGCCTTTTTGTGTAGATCAAGAACTCTCCAATAATAATAATCTGGCATAATGTTTTTTTTCGCTTCAATACATTTTTCAATATAATCCAGAGATTTCAAAAGTAACTCTTGCTTTTTTTTCTTATGAGTTGAAGTTTCAGAAAGTCTTAAAAAACCAATACTTAAACAATAATACGCCATCATTGATAAAGCAATTTTCTGTTCTGGGTCATATTTCAGAATCTCGTTTGCAGTTTTAATTATTTGCTCAAGTAACTTCTTTTTAACTACCAAATTTGTTTCAAAATTAGCTAGTTTTTCCAAAATATTAGAAGCAAATCTTCTATTACTTACTATTGTTGTATAACAATTCGATAAATTTGAGGCTAGGTTTGCTTCTTCAGCTAGTTCTAGAGCACCTTCAAGCATGTTTCTTTTCTTTTCTGGATCTTCCTCGTTGTGTGATTGAATCTCAAGAAGGAGAGCTTTCCAGCCAGGTCCTACAGATAACATGTAGTTGTCTTTTGCTCTTTTTCCATTCTTTATGAATTTTTCACCATACTTTATAGAAATTTCTAAGTTGGAGTTAATGTAACTGAGACTAGCAGCATTATTAGACCATCCTATTAACCAAGCATCCTTTGTCTTTTCGGAAAGCGTAATTGCCTTCTTTGAATAATCTCTACTTTTAGCATCAAATTTTTCTTTTTTTTCCTCAATCAAATTGTATAGGCGTGCAAATCCGTAATACCAACTTGTCCAACAGTATGCTCTACCCAATTCGTAAATATTGTTTTCTTTAGATAGTAGTTTGATTGCGTTTTCGCCTAATCTAATACATTCTTCAGCGATTTTTCTCCATTCTAGATTATCATTTATCAAATGAAATCTATCTACTGCAGATAATTCAAGTAGATCATTATAGATTTTCCCAACAAGTTGGGAATCAGCTAAGCTATCATAGATCTTAAGATAATTAGTTTCAGTTTTCCACCACTTATCCAACAGAATTTTCTTTTTGAAGATATTGCTTTCAAACCATGATCTTAAAAAAATAATCCAACCTTTATTATGGTTCAGTTTTGCTTTTGCATGCTTTCCTTCAATCTTTTCAACTAATCCAACAACAGTTTCATGTGCTTTGATAGCCAGATTCATTCTTTTCCTATTTTGCTCAGGGTGTTGAGCCTGCAGAGCCGCTCTAAAATAACAATAACCGAGCCTTTCTTGAAGTTCAGTTGCTTTGAGAACGTTTTTAGTTTCTGATGTCTGATCAAATGCATTTTGATAGAATTCCGTAGCTTGGAGCCAATCATAATTTTTCTCGAAATCCCTTGCTTTATTTAAAAGAATCTCCAATTTTTCTTTTTGCAAGACTATCCACGAACAATTATTGTTAATGTAGTATTGAAATAATTTTTCACACTTAGTACCTCAGAAAGTATTAAAACCATTTCGATAGAATAGTTATTTCCTATATGGGGAATTTGGGTTGTTGGATTCTAGGGCCTTAACAAAAATACAATCAATAATTCTGATTTCTATAATTGTTGTTGCTGCAGTAGGTGGAGTAACTGCTTATCTTTTGTTGAATGGAAAAAGTTCTGAAACTATTAAGATAGGTTTCTTAGGTGATTTGGATGGTGTATTGGGTAGACCTAATTGGCAAGGTGCAAAACTGGCTGTCGAAGAAATTAATGCAGAAGGTGGTATATTGGGAAGGCAAGTAGAATTGATAGGTGAGGACCATGATGGAGGAGTAGATCCAGTTATTCTAACTAATGCCTTAACCCGATTAATAACCGTTCATAAGGTAGATTTTATTGTGGGAGGTGGTGGTGGTGGTCAGGCAGAATTTTTAGTTCAAGATATCATTGCTCAACACAAAATTATCTGCATTTCAGGACAAACAACCCCTGATGACATAACCCAAAGGGTTCAGGATGACTATGACACATTTCGATACTATTTCAGCATGCAATTCAATGATACTAGTGGGAAGTTGGGGATGACAGACAGCATGATATACGTCAGAGAACTGACTGGATTCAATAAAGTTGGTTATTTGGCTGAAGATTTAGATTGGAATAAGGCCATGAGGGAACTTTTTGATGTTTTTCTACCAGAAAATGGTTTTGAGCTTGTATACAAAGGAACTTTTCCATTAGGAACAATGGATTTTTCCAGTTATTTTGCCGCTGCAGAAGCAGCAGGAGTAGAAGTCTTGCTGCCACTGATTGCATTAGATGGTGGGATACCTTTCTGTAAAGAGTATTATGATCGACAATCACCAATGCTTGTTTTTGGGGGAGTGAATTCGTTGGCTTCTAATCCTAATGGTTGGGAGTGGACGGAAGGAAAGTGTAATCATATGGATTTTGGTACTGTTCCAACTACTGCAGGTTATCCATTTACCTCAAAAACTTTGCAGACTCGGGATGCATACATGACTAGGTGGGGTGAAACAATTACTTGGGGTGCGGCTGATTCTTATGATGGAATTAAATTTATTTTGGCTGATGCCATTGAACGAGCTGGGACCATTGAAACTGATGCTGTTATTGAAGCCTTAGAGGAGACCAGTGTTGAAACCTCTAATGCCCGAAATTTTGTTTTCACTGAAAATCATGCTTTGATGATGGGAAAGGACGCCAACGATCCAAACGAAGATTACCCCATTGTTATGGGTTTTCAGTGGCAAGATGGAGTACAAGTGCCAGTTGATCCCAGAAAGATAATGGAAGAAGCAGGAGCATCTTTGACTTTTCCTGATTGGCCTGGACCATGGAACCACATTAGCTGACAAGAATTATGGCATATACTCTAATGGGGGAACTGGGGGGTGCCAGATTTTGAGAACCTAAGAATTTGGTTTTCTCCCAAGCTAGTAATTGCTATGACCCTTTTTATTGACGCAATAGGATTCGGCATAGTTTTCCCACTTTTAACTTTCTACGCCACATCATTCAATGTAGGAACCACTGCCCTCAGCCTAATGGTAGCATCATTCTTCCTCATGAACTTCATTTTTTCACCAATATTAGGCAGAATATCAGATAATGTCGGAAGAAGACCTGTCCTAATAGCCTCCATCCTTACCTCGTTAGCAAGCTATCTACTCTTTGCATTCGCTGACTCCTTTTTTTTGCTTCTACTTTCAAGGATTGTTGCAGGTTTAGCTACCGAAGTTGCAGTATCCCAAGCATACATCGCTGACATAACGCCCAAAAAACAAAGAGCAACAGGAATAGGAATGCTTGGAGCAGCAAAAGGAACAGGATTCATAATAGGACCCGGAATAGCAGGTCTCCTAAGCGTCTATGGTTACTGGGCACCGGGACTTGCAGCCGCATTCTTGACATTTATTAACCTTCTTTTTGCATTGTTTTTCCTTCCCGAAACAATTTACAAAGCAAGTTCTGATGTTCAATCTTCACAGACTTCGATTCGTGGGTTTTTCCTTAAGATAAAAACAGTATTCAGTAATCCTTTGACGGGAGGAGTGTTGATAATATCTTTTTTTGTGTTTTTTGCTTTCTCTGCATTACCTGTGATTGGTCCTCTTCTTGGTGAAGCGATTTTCGGGTTTGGATCTGTAGAAAACTCGTACGTCTTTATGTATATTGGTGTTATCGGAATTATTATGCAATTGGTGCTTATTGGAAAACTTTCTGATAGGTTCGGTGAAGAAAAATTACTAACTTTTAGTCCTTTGTTGATTATGGCTGCTATGTTTTTTCAACCTTTGACTACAAATCTTCTTTTTTATATGATTGCTTTGGGATGTATGTCTGCTGGTTTTGGGATAGTTCGCACAGTTATACCTAGTTATCTTTCGAATAGATGCTCTGCAACTGAGCAAGGAAGTATTTTAGGAGTGGCAAATTCTGTTTCTAGTATAGCTTATATTCCGGGTCCGATAATTGGAGGTTTTCTTTTTGAGTTTGCTGGGATGTCTATTCCCTTTTTTGTGAGTGCAGCTATTTTGTTAATTGCGTTTGTTATCGGATATTGCATCTTCTTTGTTAACAAACCAAAAGTCAAAGATTGCTACTGATTTTTCATTTCTATTAGGCATATTGGGTTTTTGATGTAGTCCTGATTTCTGAGCTTCTTTACATGTATTGATTTTTTGCAGTCTAGTGGGTCGTCATTTTGGGTTAGGCTTATTTCTCCATCAAAGAGGTTTAGAACGGTTGTTGCTTGGTCTGGAGGATGTTCCTTCGGGTCCATAACAGCTAGTATCGTAAAACCTTTTGCTCCCAAATCTGTGATTAAGCTTGAAATCCATTCTCTTGTTGTATTTGTTCCATGCTTTACCAGAACCTCAGATAGAATCTCTACACAAATTCGTTTCTTGGCTACAGATTGGTCTATGCTTCTATATGCTTTAATCAAAGCAATACCAAGATTTGTGAGGTCTGTCTTTCCGTGAAGCTTAAACATATTCGATAAATCAGGGACCTCAACCTTCGGCTTAGGATTACATAAGAACAGATAGAAACTCGGATTCTCCAACAATTCTTCTAATGCAGTAGCTTCTTTTGATATATAGAAAGTGATTTCTTCTTTAGCTCCTGCTTTCAAGAAATTCTTTACTAGAAATTCTCGTTCGTCACAGGGAGGACCAGATAAAACAACAGCATACTCCTTTGGAATCCCACCCAGCAATAGTGAATCGAGTTCTGCTGTTCCTGTGGTTACTCTGTTCTCTAGAAGTACTTCTTCAACTTTAATTTCTAAGGCTTTTAATTGTAGAGATTTGTTTTTTCCCGCCTCATCTAAATATTGAACTCTGGGATTAAGTCTGTAATCTCCTTTCTTTGAAGGCTGGAGAGTCAACTTGACCTCAACTAGCTTAAGCGGAGCAAGCTGTTTACCCTTCATATTAAGAGAAGTTTCTTCTATTCTGTAGATTTCAGGCTTCTTAACCACCACAAAATCTGAAGGAACAAAATCATCAACTCTCATTAACAATGCTGGTTCTCTGCCAGCATTAACAAACTCAACTGAAATGCAGAAGCATTCTCCAATCTTAACTTGCTTAACAGTAGTAACTAGGTTAGCTTGGACATTAGCATGCTCAAAGTTTTCCAAACCAACAGAGGTTTCACTGGTTGAAGTAGGAGCAGAAAAGGATGAAGTTGATGAAGCAATAGAGGGTGCCTGTAATACTTTATTAAAGGAAATGGCTAATTGTTTTTCTTCTCTCACACTTTCCAAAATTTGTTTTACCTGAGAGGTTTTTTCTGCTTGTTTAGCTTTCATAAAAGAATCGGCAGCTAATTGAAGTAAGTTTTCAACTAACTGGTATTGTTTAACTCGTTTTTCAGTATCTGATTCACTTTCAGCCTGATTCATAAAAAGATAAGCATCAAAAAGACGTTGAGTGGCTTTGGCATATTCTGAGGCTGTCTTAAATCCTGCCTTTGCATAGTGTGTAGAAGCATTCTTCATGTAACTCTTAGCTTTAGCATGTTCCTTTAATTCTAAATCTGTTTGGTATCTAGCTCCCGCAGCTAGACCCTTACAAAAATTACTATTGCCCAACGCCCAAAAGGTTGCTTTGCTAGTATAACAATATTCCTTTGCTTGTTGAAAAAGTTCTGCAGCTTCCAAGTAAGCTTCTGATGATGAAGTCTCTTCTGCAGTAGCCATCTTTTCCCAAGCTTGACACAGAATCGCTAGGTATTCTAATTCTTTTCGTTCTGTCTCAACATCTATCTTGGTAGTTATTGCTCCGATATTTTGGGCGGCTTCTCGATATTTTTTTGAACTCTGCAATAATTTTCCTTTCATATCCAACAGTTTTGCATCTTCTATGAGAATTCGGGCTTGACAATATTCACACCTAATATCGGAAGACTGCAATAGTTTCTGCGTCATTTCCTTTTCGTTTACTGACAAATTATCTGCAAGTTTTTGTCTAATCGACTCTTTTGCAAAGCTAAATTGTTGTAGAGCTTTTTCGAATATCTGCTTTGCTTGATGAGCGTTCTCTTTTCGACTTAGACTTTCAGCTTCTTCCAAACTAGCCCAAGCAACAAAATTTGGGGCTAAATAATTCCATGAACCAGTTAATTCATAAAGTGCTGCAGCTTTTTCATAGCATTCTTTAGACGTGCCATATTCCTCGATTGAGTGAGAATATCGAGCCAATTCGATTTGACTCCAAGCCTGCATATAGAAAGAATGGGCTATGTAGAAATCTTTCAAGTGAGGAACTGTTTCAGCAGTATTCAAATAAGCTTCTGCTGCTAATTCATAGTCTTTCTGCGCCTCTACCAGTTTTCCAAATTGTTCGTGAATCTTAGCTTTCTGCCAGTTCGACTCTGCTACACCAGTGAAGTACTTCAATTTTGAAAATATTGTGATAGCATCATTATAGACTTCTAAAGCTCGCAAAAGAAGTTCCGATTCTTCGGTTAGCAAATACAGTTGATAATATATTTCTCCAAAAAAATAGAAAGCCTGAGCATAATAAGTATATATGGGGTGGATATTAGTCTTCAAAGAAGACATTTTCGATATCTTTCTATAAACCTCTATTGAATTTTCTGCATCTCGTAGCAGCTGTATTTTACTCAGTTTATTTGAGGCAATTTTTGAAAGTTGATATTTGGCTGATGTAAGGTGTCTTTGTGTTGCAGCCCTAAAAAACAGAATGGAAGGATTGAATTGTTCAAATTTCAGTGCCCTTTCAGTATTTCTTAAAAGCTCTTCTAGAATCTGTCTTTTTTCTTTCACATTAGTAGCAAATTCAGAAAAAGACACCAAAACTCGACTGTATGCATTTAGGGCCGGATGAACAGGTGAGATATAACATTTCCATCCTTCTACCAAAGCAATACTTTTTCTTCCATATTCAAAAGCTTCTTTTAATAATAAACGCTTATTTTCAACATCCAGTTCTACTAATGCAGCGCCTTCAAGAGCTACTGTCATAGAAAAATATGGATTCCAAATTGTCATGTTGATTATTTTGAAGTTATTGACACAGTCCTTTGCAGTTTGCAAATTTCGTTTGTGAATATCTCGAACTACATCGGGATCATCTATTTTTTTGGAGTTAATATAATTCCAATTTACCATCTGAAACCGTGCTAAACCAGAAAGATAGTTATCATTCGTAATTTTTCCTTGCTTTAGCGCAAGATTAAGAAAATTAATTTGTGCTTCATAATCGTTTTGCATATTTGCTGCATGACTGGCTGTATGAAAAGACCAGCCAACAAGATTTGCATCTCCAACTTTCTTAGAAATTTCTATTGCCTTATTTGAGTACATTAAACCTTTTTTGATTTCTTTTCCAGTGGTAATGACTCCCATCAAGTTATCTTTTAAATAAAACAAGCTCGTCCAGCAATATGCACGAACAAGCTCATATTCATCATTCAAAGTAGATAATATGTTGATGGCTTTCTCTCCAAGAGAAATCAATTTATTACGTTTTTCCTCTAATTCTTCTGAATCTTTTCCAATCCAATAATAACAATCATAACTATTTTGTAACATCTCATTGCAACTTTTTGCAAAATAAATTTTATTTTCAATCTTCTCATAAGCTTCTAAAACCTTTGATTTTAAGGTCCACCATTTTTCCATAAGAATGGTTTTCTTTGAGGGATTTAATTCAATCCAAGATTTTGCATAACTAATCTTTGCTCGTATATTATTAGCACAAATAATCCTGTCATTTTTTTTGGTTTTCTCGAAAAACACAACTGCTTTTTCATAACTTTGGATAGCAAGAGTCATTATTTCAGTAAACTGATCATTTGATTGAGCTTGAAAAGCAGCTTTAAAAAGGCAAAAGCCCTTTCCTTCATAAATTTCCGCACTGCTTTCATAGGAAATATTTTTTATTGTTCCAGAAGCCTCTTCATAAACCTCTGCAGCTTGGAGCCACTCATACTTTTTTTCATGTTCCTTTGCTTTTTCTAAAAGAGACTCCAAGCTGTTACCCTGCAAAACTATCAACAAACCATTATTAGCATTATAGCATTCAAATAATCTTTTACACAATCTAACATACAGTAAGTATTAAAACAATCTTCAATACCCTATTAAGTTAATCTATGGAGATGCTGAGTTGATAGATTCCACTGCTTTAACAAAAATCCAATCAATAATTCTGATTGCATTAATTGTTATTGCTGCAGTAGGTGGAGGAATAGCTTATATCGTGTTAATTCCAGAAAAGCAAGCTTCTACAACCATCAAAATTGGTATCTTTACTGATTTAGACGGTCTTGTAGGAAAACCTGCTTGGCAAGCTGCGAAATTGGCTGTTGAAGAAATCAACGCAGAAGGAGGAATACTGGGAAGACAAGTTGAATTGATTGGTGAGGATAATGATTTGGGTGCAGATGCAGCTATTTATACCAATGCCTTAACCAAATTAATAACTAGTCATAAAGTAGATTTTATTGTGGGAAATGCTGCTGGTCCATTAGGATTGTTAGCACAAGATATTGTTGCCCAACACAGGTCGGTTGTTTTCCTTGCTGCTGGAACACCTTATGACGAGGTAAACCAGCGGGTTTTAGATGATTATAATAACTATAAGCATTATTTCAGTATGGGATTCAATAGCACTAGTGTGAAGCTAGGAGTAACTGACAGTATGATACACATCAGAGAATTAACTGGCTTCAATAAGATTGGTTATTTAGCCGAAGATTTAGGTTGGAATAAAGGAACCATAGATGGATTAGATGTTTTTCTGCCAGAAAATGATTTTGAATTAGTATACAAAGGAAAGTTTCCTCCCGGAACAGTTGATTTTTCAAGTTACTTTGCTGCTGCTGAAACTGCAGGAGTGGAAGTGCTGGTTCCGATGATAGCTCTTGATAGTGGAATACCCTTTGTAAAGGAGTATTATGATCGACAAGCTCCAATGGTTGTTTTTGGGGGTGTTGATTTGCTAGCTTCAGATCCTAATGGGTGGGAGTGGACAGATGGAAAATGCAATCACATGTCTTTTTCTGAATACCCAACTACTACTGGTTATCCATTCACTAGCAAAACTTTGCAGACCAAAGATTCTTACATGAATAGATGGAATGAACCTATTACAATTACTGCAGCTATTTTTTATGATGCTATAAAGTTTATTTTAAAAGATGCTATTGAACGAACAGGAACTACTGATACTGATGCAGTTATTGAGGCTTTAGAAGAAACGAGCGTAGAAACCTCCAATGCTCGGGATTTTGGGTTTACTGAATCACATGCTTTGATGATGGGTAAGGATGCTAACGATCCAGATGCAGATTATTCTATTGTTTTGGGTTTTCAGTGGCAAGATGGAGTACAAGTGCCAGTTGATCCCAGAAAGATAATGGAGGAAGCAGGAGCATCTTTGACTTTTCCTGATTGGTCTGGACCATGGGATGACTTGGACTAAATCAGATTTGCGCACGCATTACCCGTATCCTGTTACCCCACTTGCAACATTCCCAGAGATCGCCAGCATAACGCATGAAAACTCCTTTACCACCTCTGGGACAGAATGGGTTTAACCTCGTCAGCTTTCCGTTAGCAACTTTGTATTTTTGATACGCATTCATCAATTCTTCACCATCCTGAATGTTTGTTGCATTTTTTCAGAAAACTCACAGTAGCAATTGACCGTTAACCTAAAAGGGTGAAGACTCTAAACTCTCCCTTCCCGAACTTCATAAAAACGTTCTTGCAGCATTTATGGTGTATTGTGTAACTGTTTCTATCTGCACCATCTTTTCAGATAAGGAAACTTCTTTTCGAGTTGGGCTTTAGCCTGCTTGATAGTCATGTTTGGGACTTTTTCTGCCCACACTTTTGCAGAGATCTCCAGCATAATCTCCAATGTTGCGTCAGGCTGAGTAAATTTGCCGTCCTGATAGCAGCGTACACAGTAATGTTTGCTTCTTGTGCCGTCAGCTTCGGTACCACAACTTTCAGGGTTATCCAAAGGCATACAACAACTTTGACAAACTGGGCCTTCATCTTTCATAACAATCACACTCAACAATGGGTCACGGTACTACTTAAAAACAATCATTCCTGTGACAACCCTAAATTAGATGAAGTTCATAATCATCAACTGACTGTTTACCTAAAAGCTAATTTAACGTATCACTTGGTGAGGATTCAAAGCTTCCCTTTTTTGGTTAAAATTTAAACCCATTAACTAATTGGAGAGTTGAGAAAAACTATTTCTTTTAGCGATTACTAGAATATTACTTGGGTGTGTTTGTATTGAA
>Ga0272441_10011282_pt1 | contig 13298 bp, 9 predicted proteins | sample SSMProp6N_FD_193582 | JGI IMG/M metagenome (GOLD analysis project Ga0272441, IMG submission 193582) | Marine sediment archaeal communities from Little Sippewissett salt marsh, Falmouth, MA, United States - SSM-Prop-6N | ecosystem: Environmental > Aquatic > Marine > Wetlands > Sediment ... | reverse complement strand
CGCCTGTCTGAGGCCGAAGTGTGTGCCATCGCGGGCGAGCGGCTCGAGCAGGCGGGCGGCGTGGGCTTCATGCTCGGCGGCACATCGTCGGGCACCTACACCGAACGCGGCGCCCGCAACTTCATCGCCATGGTGCGTGTGGCCGAGGCCTACGCCCAGAGAAGCTAGGCCGTCGCCCAGTTCTCGATGGCGAGGCTGGGGACGCGGCGGAACTCGCGTTCGTTGTTGGTCACGAGGGTGGCGCCGAGCGAGAGCGCGTGGCCAGCAATGAGCATGTCGAGCGGCCCGATGGGCTCACCGCGACGCTCGAGGTCGGCGCGGATGATGCCGTAGGCTGTTGCCGCAGTGTCGTCATAGGGCAGTGTGCCCAGTGAGGCGAGGAACTTCTCCAGGGCGTTGCGAGCTTGTTCGGGACGCGAGCTTTTGGCGATCCCATACTCCATCTCGCTCACTGTGATGGACGACACCCATACATCGCCAGGATCGCACTGCTCCAATCTCTGGAGGACTTGGGGCGGGTCGCGCTTAATGAGGTAGATGCAGGTGTCGGTGTCGAGCAACCAGCGCGTCACAGCGGCTCCCTCCGTTCGTGCTCGCCCTGGTTACGTCCTTCCGCCATGAAGTCGTCGGGGAACTCGTCGAGGCTTTCGCGGAGCAGAGCCCACGGGTCGTCCTTGGGATAAAGGATGACCGCGCTGCCGACCCGCTTGACGTAGACTTCGGTGCCCTCGAAACGACACTCCTTGGGCAAGCGGACGGCTTGGCTTCCGCCGTTGGCGAAGAGCTTGGCAGTTTGCATGGTCGTGCCTCCTGGCAAAAGTATCTACTTAAGTATATACATCCCCGCCCAAGCTGTCAAGGGGCGCGCCGATGCCCACGGGTTTGACGCCTTGGGCCGCAGGCGCTATGGTGTGCGCCGGACAGACCAAACACGATGGACGACCTATCGAGGAGAACCTGCGATGCGGAATTGGCTGAGTCGCTTGGGCTGGACGGTGGCTGTGTTGGGAATGGTGCTGGCTCAAGGCCAGGCGCTCGCAATCGAGGCGACGCCGAAGGGCGACACGCTGGCGCTCTCGGGCGACGGCGTGACGATGAGCGTCCAGGCGGCCAAGGGCTTGGTGGCTGTCAAGGTTGGCGACCAGACGGCATCGGGCAAGGGCTCGCTGCTGTGTGTGTCGCAGGGCAAGGACGGCAAGACGGCTGTGGCTGACCTGGCGAAGGCCAAGCCGCCCGTGACCATCGGCGCAGACAACGTGGTGGCGGCGCGAGTGCCGTTCCACGCAAGCCTGCCGCTCGGCGGCGTGGCGCTGTGGGACGCGGGCGGAGCGGCCTCCACGCTCCCCATCCCCGTCGGCGCGCTGGGCTTCCCCGCCAAGGCGATCCTCGCGGGCTACGACATGGCGGACCAGGAGTTCATCGGCCCCATCATCGGCTCGTTCGCGCGGCAGGTGAGGGGCGGGCAGTGCAAGTTCGTGGCTCTCGCGCAGGCGACTGACCGCCCTGTGTTGCTGTGCACCTCGCGCACCCCCGCAGCAAACGACGTGAGCAAGCTGGCGTGGGATGCCAAGGCGGGCGTGCTGAGCGGCACGTCGAATGTGCCCAAGGCCACACGCTACGAGTTGCGGCTGTGGTGTCCGCCCGAGCCCGTGCGGTGGGTGGCCACCGCCGTCACCATGTCGGCCGCCGATGCGAAGGCGGGCGTGACGACCGATATCATGCAAACCTATCACTGGCTCCGCGTCTTCATCACCAGCCCCACGGCGCGGGCGGTGAGCTGGAAGCTGACGTTCGCGCGCCAGAAGCCTCGTGTGGTGGCGGCGGGCGCGGTGGGCCTGTCGGCCTCGGCCTCGTCCACGCGCAGCATCGACGTCATCACCTATGGCGTGGACGGTGCGGCGGTGGTGCGACGCAACGATGGCGTCGAGATGATTTGCGACGGTCGGTGCACCGACACCTCCGCAGAGCCCAACACCGAATACACCTACACCCTGTTCCCCCTGAGCTGGGTCGGCCGCAAGCCGGCGGCCGCCACGGCCAAGGCCAAAACCCCGGCCCCGCCGCCCATGGCGCCGCTGCCCACCGTCTATCTGTCCGACCTGCGGCCGGTGAAGGCCACCAGCGGCTGGAACGGCGAGCCGCGCCGCGACCTGTCGATCGACGACAACCCCATCCGCATCGGCGGCGAGCTGTTCAAGCGCGGCATCGGCACCCACGCCGTGTCCGAGATCATCTACAAGGTGCGCACCAACTGCAAGCGGTTCGTGGCCTCGGTGGGCGTCGACGACGAGAAGGACTCGGGCAGCGTCACCTTCGAGGTCTATGCCGACGACAAGCAAATCTACAAAAGCGGCACCGTGGCGCATAACGACACGTGGAAGATCGTGGACGTGGCGTTGCCCAAGGGCACCAAGCGCCTGCGCCTGGTGGTGGGCGACGCGGGCGACGGCATCGCCTGCGACCACGCCGACTGGGCCAACGCCGGCTTCATCACCGAAGGCGAGGCCGAGCCCGAGGTCGAGCCGCTCGAGCCTGGCTTCACCCGCATCTTCAACGGCAAGGACCTCACGGGCTGGGACGGCGACCCGCGCTTCTGGTCGGTCCGCAAAGGCGCCATTCGCGGCGAGACCACGCCCGAGAAGAAGGCGCCGCACAATACGTTCATCGTCTGGCGCGGCGGCAAGCTCCGCGACTTCGTGCTCAAGCTCAAGTTCCGCATCCGCGGGCCGAACAACTCCGGCGTCCAGTATCGCAGCGAGGAGTTCGCCAAGTGGCGCATCCGAGGCTACCAGGCCGAGGTCGCCGCCGGCGCCGGCCAGGTGGGCCTGCTCTACCACGAGGCAGGCCGCGGCCGCCTCGCAGCCGTGGGCGACTTCGTCGTCATCGACGGGAAGGGCGAGAAGCAGGTGGTCGGCCACGTGGCCGACCGAGCCGCGCTCATCAAGGCCGGCTACTACCGTGACAAGGACTGGAACGAATACACCATCACCGCGCGCGGCAACCACCTGATCCACCAGCTTAACGGTCACACCACGATGGAGCTGATCGACCGCGACGCCAAGATCGCCGCCGAGGGGCTGCTCGCCCTCCAGATCCACGCCGGGCCGCCGATGCTCGTGGAGTTCACCGACATCCGCATCAAGCACCTCGAGCCCATCTACGGCAAGGCCATCCACCTGTTCAACGGCAAGGACCTCGCTGGCTGGGTGCATTCCAGCCCCGCACTCAGGAACACCTGGGGCGTCAAGGACGGCGTGATCACCAACACCGGCCGGCCCGCCGGCTACATCCGCACCACCACCGACTACACCAACTACATCATCCGCGTCCAACTCCGCCACATCACCCGCGGCAACAGCGGCGTGCTGCTGCGCAAGGTGGGCAAGGACAAGGTGTGGCCTCGCTCCATCGAGTGCCAAGGCCAGATCGGCAGCCTCGGCGATATCTGGAACATCGACAAGTTCCCGATGAAAGCCGACCCCACGCGCACCCGCGGCCGCCACACCCGCAAAGCCCATCCCAGCAACGAAAACCCGCTGGGCCAGTGGAACCAGTACGAGATCACGCTCGACGGCGGCCGCCTCGAAATCAAGGTCAACGACCTCATTCAGAACATCGCGACGGACTGCTGGGAGACGCCCGGCAAAATCTGTCTCCAAAGCGAAGGTGCGCAGATGGAATACCGCAATGTCGTGATCATCCCCATCGAGCGCCCGAAGAAGAAGTAGTAACGGGCACCTGACCCGGGCGCTCGGACGATCGAACAAGGAGTTGAGGATGAACTATCGAACTCTTGCGACGGCCCTCGCGCTCGCGGTGGCCCTTGCGGCGCCCAGCGCACGTCCCGCCCAGGCCGCCCCGCTACGTGCGGGGCTCGCGGTGATCGACATCACACCGCCCATCGGCTACCGCATGAGCGGCTACTTCAGCGAGCGGCGCGCCACGGGGGTGAAGGACCCGCTTCGCGCCAAAGTGCTGGTGCTGCACCAGGGCGAGGTGCGCGCGGCATTGGTGTTCTGCGACCTCATCGGCATCTCGCGCCAGTTGTCGGACCGCGTGCGGCGCGACGTGCGCGACGCCACCGGCATCCCCTTCGGCAACATCCTCATCGCCGCCACACACACCCACACCGGCCCGCTCTACGCCGGCGCGCTCCGCGACCACTTCCGCCGCCTGGCCATCGACAAGCACGGCAAGGACCCCTGCGAGCCCATCGACTACCTGGCCACCACCGCCGACAAAATCGTCCAGGCCGTTCGCTACGCCAACGCCACCATCACCCCCGTGCGCCTCGACGCCGGCAACGCCACCCAACACGGCCTGTCGTTCAACCGCCGCTTCCACATGAAGGGCGGCCCGCCCGTGCGGTTCAACCCCGGCGTGCTCAACCCCAACATCGTGCGGCCCGCCGGCCCCATCGACCCGCAGGTGGGCATCGTGCTCGTGCGCGACGCCGCCAGCGGAAAGCCACGCGCCGCACTCGTCAACTTCGCGCTCCACCTCGACACCACCGGCGGCACCGAGTTCTCCGCCGACTATCCCCGCTTCCTCGAGCAATGGCTCCACGCCAAGCTCGGCGACGACCTCGTGGTGCTCTTCGGCACCGGCGCCTGCGGCGACATCAACCACGTCAACGTCAAGCAACGCGCACGCCTGAAGCCCGACCACATCGGCCGCACCCTCGCCGCCACCGTGAACGCCGCGCTGCCCACGCTCACGCCCACCACACAGCCCGCGCTCGCCGTGCGCCGCAAGGTGGTGCTCGCACCCATCCAACGCTACTCGCTCGAACAAGTGGCCAAGGCACGCGACGACATGGCACACGTGGCCTCGCGCAAAGTGCCCTTCCTCAAGCGCGTCGAAGCCACCAAAATCGTGGCGCTCCAGAGCCGTGGCGGCACCGCCCTCCCGCTCGAAGTGCAGGTGTTCCGGCTCGGCACCGACCTCGCCATCGTGGGGCTGCCTGGCGAGGTGTTCGTGGACCTTGGGCTGGCGATCAAGAAGGCGTCGCCCTTCGCCACCACGCTGGTGGTCGAGTTGTGCCACGACGCCCAAGGCTACATTCCCACCAAAAAGGCATTCGCCGAAGGGAGCTACGAAACCGTCAACTCACGCGTCCAACCCGGCGGCGGCGAGATGATGGTCGAGGCGGCAAACACGCTCTTGAAAGAACTGGGGCCGCACCCAGAGTGACGGGAACCGCACACAGAAGGAGTGGACAGATGGCAGACTGGCAGATCGGGATCTACACGCGCCCCTGGGCAAAGCACGACTATCGCACGGCCTTCGACGCCGTGGCCGAGGCGGGCTTCGCCTACGTGGGGCTAATGACCACCAACAGCGAGAATAAGCTGGTGCTGTGCGCCAAGACCACGCTCGACGAGGCCAACGAGATCGGCGAGGAGGCCCGCAAGCGCGGCCTCGGCATCCCGTCGGTCTACTGCGGTGGCATCCCCGTCGCCGAATCCGTGGGCGCGGGCGCCGTGGCGCTGCGCCACATCATCGACTGCGGCGAGGCCGCCGGCATCACGTCGCTGCTCATGGGCGGCATCGGCGACAACGCGCTCTACGAAGCATATTACAAGGCCATCGGCGAATGCTGCGACTACGCGGCCGAACGCAACATCGTGATCACGCTCAAGCCCCACGGCGGCCTCAACGCCACCGGCCCGCAACTCCGCGAGACCATCGAGATGGTCGGCCACCCCAACTTCCGCGTGATGTACGACCCCGGCAACATCTTCTACTACTCCGACGGCGCACTCGACCCCATCGACGACGCCCCGTCCGTCGACGGCCTAGTCTACGGCATGTGCGTCAAGGACTTCGAGCCGCCCAAGAGCGTGGCTCTGACGCCCGGCACAGGCAAGGTCGACTTCCCCAAGGTGATGGACGTGCTCAAGGCGGGCGGGTTCGCCGGCGGCCCGATGGTGATCGAGTGCGTGGCCGAGGGCGACGACGCCTTCGTGCTGGCCGAGGCCAAGAAGGCCCGCGAATTCGTCGAGCAGCTTATCGCCTGACCCACCGCGACGCGTAATCCCCTTCTCGTCCCCGTGCTCCTGCGCGGGGACGGGATCTTGGACGCTCCTGCGTCCTCTGACCTGCCCTGAACAGGGTTGACGACGCGGGAGCGTCGGAGAATGCGTCCCCGCGCAGGAGCACGGGGACGAGTGGAGGGTGGATTGCGGGGAGGGAACACACGCAGCCGAAAGGAATTGCCATGCGCAGGATGAGTGTCCTTGTGCTGGTGGTGGCCGCCACCGCCACGTCGCTGTTCGCCGCCGACATGCGACGGCCCAAGAAGCTCATCGCCACGGGCTGGGACAAAGCCGATAGCGAGCGCCTGCTCAAGAACCTCGCACAGATGGAGACCCGCCCCTTCGACGGCGTGGTGATCGCGGTCAAAGGCCATATCGACGCCAAACGCCGATGCAGCCTCCGCTCCGCGTTCCACAACCGCCCGTGGCAGCGCGAGTGGTTCCAGCCCTGCGTCGACAATCTCAAGGCCTGCAAGTTCAAACGATTCACCGATAACTTCGTCACCATCGGCGCCAACCCTGGGAACGTCGATTGGTTCGACGACGCCGGCTGGGCCAACATCGTCGAACACTGGCGCATCGGCGCCTGGGTGGCCAGGCAATCGGGCTTCAAGGGCATCCTGTTCGACCCCGAGCCCTACACCAAACCCCACCTCCAATTCGGCTACACCGCCCAGACCGACCGCGACAAACACACCTTCAATGAATACTACGCCAAGGCCCGCGAGCGCGGCCGCCAGGTGATGAAGGCCATCGTGGCCGAATACCCCGACATCACCATCTACTCCTATTTCATGCACATCGTGTGCTCTACGGCCACCGGCCACGCCGACCCCCGCACGGTGCTCGCCACCCACAGCTACGGCCTGCTGCCCGCCTTCTTCGATGGCTGGCTCGACGTCGCCCCGCCCACCCTCAAGATGATCGACGGTTGCGAGATGGCCTATCGATTCAACACCGTGTCGCAATACACCGAGGCCGCACTCCGCATCAAAGGCGATTGCCAGGAACTCGTGGCGCCCGAGAACCGCGCCAAGTATCGCGCCCAGGTGCAGGTGAGCTTCGGCATCTACCTCGACGCCTACTGGAACCCCAAGGACTCGAAGTGGGGTCGCTGGTATATCCCCGGCAAGCAGGAGCCGCGCGTCGATCAGCTCCGCGCCAACATCAACACCGCACTCCGCGTGGCCGACGAATATGTGTGGGTCTACGGCGAGAAGTTCCGATGGTGGCCCACACCCAACAAACGCGTCTGGGAGAAGTCCTGGGCCGAAGCCCTGCCCGGCATCAAGCGCATCCTCGGCTTCGCACGCGACCCCATCGGCTACGCCCGAGCCAGGGTCGCCGAACTCCAGAAGGCGGGCACGCTGGTGAATCTGGCGCGCAACGCCGACTTTGGCTCCGACACCGCACCCACCAACGACGGCCCCGCCGAGGATTGGAAAAAAGGTGGCGCGCCCGCTGGATGGCACACCTGGCAGATCGAGAACTCGAAGGGCACCTTCACCTGGGATCGCACCACGGGCGCCGTCGCCAAGGGCGCGGCCCGCGCGGCCAACGTGGTGAACGGCTGCTTCATCCAGAGCCACAAGGTGCAGCCGGGCGAACTCTACGCCGTCGCGGCCCGCTGCCGTGTGCAGGGCAAGGGCGACTGCCGTATCCGCGTCCGCTGGCAAACCCCTGAAGGGCAGTGGACCGCCGTGCAGTTGGACAAGATCATCATCCCCGAAGGCTCGCGCGACGCATGGCAGAAGCTCTTCGGCGTAGTGGAAGTGCCCGAGGGCGTCGGCCGCCTCGTCATCCTCCTCGGCATCCACGGCCAGGCCGCCCCCACCGACGTCGCCTGGTACGACGACGTGCGCCTCCACAAGCTCACTTCGCCGGCCAAGTGAAGCGAAGAGATGGGGGGAGCCTTTCTTGACGCGGAAGGTTTCCCCCACACCCCCTTCCAAAAACCTTGATATTGGCATCGGGATGCGTGGCTGCCGACGATGGCGCCGCTGCGCGATAGGGAAGTAGCGCGCGCGTTGGCAAGCACGCATCCCGATGCCCAATATAGAAGTTCTTGGGAAAGAGAGGGTCTGGGGGAGAAAACACTTCTTTCAAGAAGGGTTGTCTCCCCCAGCATTCTTCTCCAAAGGCCTCACACCACCGCGGCGCCCTGCTTGGCGAGGGTGGCGCGGAGGGTGGCGGGGTCGATGTCGGCCACGCCCTTGCCCGAGTCGAGCGCCAGGTGGGCGGCGACGCCGGCGGCCTGGCCCATCTGATTGCAGTTCACCATCACGCGCACGGCGCCGAAGGCCCCCTCGTCGGCGTCGATGCTGCGGCCGGCCACGAGCACGTTGGTGGCGCCTTTCGGCACCAGCGACGAGTAGGGCATCTGGTAGAAGGGCGTTTTCTCCAGGTGCACGAACTTCACGCCCGCGCCCCGCGCACTGTGGATGTCCACGGGATACGTGCCGTTGCCGATCGCGTCGGCGAACCGCTTGCCGTTGAGCACCTCGCTGGTGGTGAGGGTGTGACGGCAGCGGGCGTGGCGTGTCTCACGGATGCCGATCTTAGCGGGGAGCCAGGCCAGCGGCATGCCCTTGCCGCCCATGAAATGCTCGCGGAGGATGTCGCAGATCGCGCGCACCTGGCGGCGGCCCTCCAGCTCGGCCTTCGTCAACTCATCGGCATCGGCGCAGTCGGCGCCGAACACGCGAGTGCCTGCGAGCATGATGTGGTCGCGTGCGCCCGGCACGTTGGCGGCCCAGGCGAAACCCTTCTTCAGCGCGTTGGGGTATTTCTTCTTGTTGAAGATGGCCTCGCGGAGATTGAAGTCGGGGTGCTTGCGTCGGATGGAGCCGAGCCCACGCAAAATGGCGCACGTGGTGGGCGGCTGGAGGTTCTTGCGCTGGTAGACGCCCAGGCCCATGCGTGTCACCACATCGGCATCGCCGGTCGCGTCGACGAACTGTTTGGCGCGGATGGCGCGGCGGCCCGTCTTGTCCTCGACGATCGCCGCCGTCATCGTGCCGCCCTCGGACACGGGTGCGACGAACATCGTGTGGAGGAACGGACGGATGTTTGCCTCGAGCACAAGCTGGTCAAGCTCGGTCTTCAGCTCCTCGGTGTTGAGCACAAACACCTCGCGCTTGCCGCGCCGATAGGTGAGCGCGTCACGACGCTTCAGCCGGTCGATCGTTTCGGTGGTGAGGCCCGCGATGATTTGCTGGGAGTTGCCCATGTCGTAGGTCGAGTGCCAGATGCTCACGAGGCTGGCGGTGGCCACGCCGCCGAAGAAGCCGTTCAGCTCCACGAGCGCCACCTTGGCGCCCAAGCGTGCGGCGGCCACAGCGGCGAACACGCCCGTGCAGCTTCCGCCGAGCACACACACATCCACGTCGGCCGCCACAGGCGTCTGCCGCGCCTTCTCTCGGATCGTGTCCATCGCAGCGCATCCTCCAGCTCTGGGGTGTGCGACACGCGGCGATTGTACCCCGTCGGCCTGCCACGCGCCAGAGCGCCTGGCGGACACGTCGCCCTTGCATCTCCGGGCATGGTGAGTACGCTTGCCCGTAACCAATCGCCACACCCTCGCCAGGAGACCCACCGTGACCACACATCCACCGGCCGAGCGACCCGACCCCGACGACGTGCTGGCCTGCGACGTGTTGGTGATCGGCGCCGGCGTGAGCGGCTACTGCGCCGCCATCCAGGCCGGCCGCGAAGGCGCCGACGTGATTCTCGTGGAAAAGGATGCGGTGCTGGGCGGAAACTCGGGGCCGAACGTGGGCGTCCACATCTCGGGCGCCGACCGCTACCACCACTTCTCGTCCGAGACGGGCGTCATCGGCGAGTTGAGCGAGCACAAGGCCTGGTGCGTGGCCCAAACCCAACTCTCGCCCCGCGCGATGAACTACAATATCTCGCGCCGCTGGGAAGCCGTCGTGCAAACCGCCCTCGAGGCGGCCGGCGTGCGCGTGCTCAAACGCCACTACGCCAGGGCGCCCATCGTGGAAGGCAACCGCATCGTGGCCGTTGTCGTGGAGGACATCGCGGCCTTCCGCACCCGCCGCATCGACGTGCGCCACTGCGTGGTCGAGGCATCGGGCGATGGCGAGGTGGCCGCACGCGCCGGCGCCAGCTTCCGCACAGGGGCAGAGGCCCGCTCGGAACTCGGCGAACGCTCCGCGCCCGACGAGGCCAACGCCCTCGTCCAAGGCACCAGCCTCGTGGCCATCGCACACAACACCGGCCACCCCGTGCCCTTCGTGCCGCCACCCGACCTCCCGCCCTTCGAGCCGCGCCTGTGGAACCACCACAAGCCCACGAACTGGCACAAAGGCTGGTTCCGCCCCGAACGCGACTTGGTGTTCCTCTACGTCACCGAGACCGGCGGCCACCTCGACACTGTCCGCGACGACGGCCAAATCTACGAGTTGCTGCTCAAGCAACTCTGGGCCGAGTGGGACGACATCAAGAACGGCGCCACCGCCGACGAGGCACGCGATTGGGACCTCGTGTGGGTGAGCCCCAAGGCCGGCAAGCGCGAGAGCCGCCGCTTCCTCGGCGACTACGTGCTGACGCAGACCGATATCGAGGCGGGACGCGACTTCCCCGACGCCGTGACCTATGGCGGCTTCGACATCGACATGCACGAGCCCCACGGCGCCAACGCCGACATCGTGAGCTACGCGATTCCGCCCCTCTACTCGATCCCGCTCCGCAGCCTCTACTCGCGCGATATCGCCAATCTGCTGCTCGCCGGCCGCCTCGTCAGCGTGTCCCATATCGCCCACGCCTCGGTGCGCGTGATGCGCACGGGCGGCGCCATCGGCCAGTCCGTAGGCATGGCCGCCGCACTGTGCACCCACAAGGCCTGCACGCCCCGCCAACTCGCCGAACGCCATATCGACGAACTGCGCCAACGCCTCCTGCAAGCCGACGCCACCATCCTGCATCTCGCCCACGCCGACCCCACCGACCTCGCTCCCACCGCCCGAGTCCACGCCACCAGCGAAGAGACCTTCAACCACCAGGCCCTCGGCACCTGGCTTCCGCTCGACGGCCATCGCGGCCTCATCGCCTACGACTGGCCGGCCGAGCTGCGCACGATCGAGCTTTACCTCAAGAACACCTCGCCCGAACCCCAGACCATCGAACTCGCCATCGCACAAACGCGATACGAGCGCCCGTGGCAGCACCACACCGAGTTCCACAAATGGCGCTGGCGCGACCCCCGCGTCGAACGGTTCGAGGAGATCGCCCGCCCGCGTGCGACCGTGCCCGCCAACTTCGAAGGCTGGTTGCCCGTCCCGCTGCCCGCGCCCCTCGCCCTGCGCCCCAAACAGCCCACGCGCGAGGACGACCGCCTGCTGCTCGCACTCGCGCCCAGCCCCGACTTGAACTGGGGCGTGGCCGCCCGGCCCTGCGAAATCGCCGTCAGCGTCGAACGCGCCCCCGACGACGCCGAATGGCACGCCCGCACCCGACCCGACGACACGCCTTGCGACGCTGACTACCCCGACCCCGCCGCGCCGCCCCGTCCGCCCATCATCGGCGAGCGGCACATGGTGCGCCTCGACCCCGCCCCGCCCGTCGGCGAAGCGGCGAACGCGGTGAACGGCTATGCCCGCCGGTTCGGCACCGCCCCCACCAACATGTGGGTATCGCAACGCGGCGAGCCCCTGCCCCAGGCCCTCACCCTCGAGTTCCCCGCGCCCGTGGCCTTCGACACCGTGCACCTGACCTTCGACACCCTCTACGACGACTACGAGGACATGCCCCACAACCACGGCCCCCGTGCCGCCGGCATGTGCGTGAAGGACTATCGCCTGGAGGTGGAGCAGGGGGGCGTCTGGCGGTCGGTGGTCGAGGTATCGGGCAACATCCACCGCGTGCGTGTCCACCGCATCGAGCGCATCGCGGCCAAGTCGCTCCGCCTCGTCGTCCTCGCCGTCCACGAGTTCGCCCGCTACGGCGCCCGCCTCTACCAGATTCGGGTTCATTAGGCTATGGACGACGACACGGCCAGGAGGAGGGGTGCCGCGGCCCTGTCATTGTAGGCGGGATGTCTCCATCCCGCGAGACGGCATGTGGCGGGCGTGGCCCGCGTTCCTCACTTTCTTCAGATTGCAGTGGACGTGTGCCGCTGGCGGCCGATGCGCGGAGGGAAAGCGATCTTCTCGCGGGATGTGGACATCCCGCCCACAAGCCTCGATCTGACCCACGCCAAGGCCGGCGCGACCCTGGGGATCTCCTGCTCGAACGCCTGGAGGCGGCGGCTCAGAAGAAGTCCTTGACGACCTCGGCGAGGAGATTGACGTCGTGGGATTCGAGGATGGTGGCGATGCGGGCCTTGGGCACCTTGAGGTTGCGGAGGGCGGTCTCGGCTTTGGCCCACAGGCGGGTGCGCTTTTTCTCGTCGTCCTCGATGGCCAGCTCGGAGACGAGTTCGGAGAGCTTCTGGAGCATGAGGTCAGGCTTGTGGTCGTAGTAGCGCTTGATGATGCCGCGCTGGTGGGGCGTGTAGTGGGGCATGGCGAGCCGACGTGTCCGTGGTGCGTGATGGGCGATGCGTGAGCCCGTCGTCACGCCGGCAACGGGCTGCTGCCGCCTGCTCGCCACTCGCGGGGGCGTCAGGGCAGGAATTTCTTGATGTGGCGGAGCTTGGCGGGGAGGTATTCCTCGATGACGAAGTTGAGCGAGTGGGCGGCGAATGCCTGTTGCTCGACACGCACTTTCATCTTGAGCATCTGGTGGATGGCCTTTTGCCATTCCTTGTGGTGCTTGAAGAAGGGGTCGTTTTTGAGCGCGTCCTTGGCCCGCTTGATGTCGATGTCCTTGAGCGGCTGGGTGGGCAGCTTGTAGTCGACGACGTCCTGCGGGGTGACGCCGAGGAAGCGACAGCGGGGCACGCAGAAGAATTCGTTGAGGTGTGCGGCGTTGCCACTGCCGACTTTGAGGGTGCGGTAGATGTTGGCGTAGCCGTAGGGGTCGCCGTCGGTGAAGGCGTAGACGGGCATGCGGTGGGCGTCGGAGAGGCGGCGGATGAAGCGGCGGCAGGCGCGCGTGGGCACGCCGCCCATGGCGATGAGCACGCAGTTGGCGGTGTCCCAGAAGGCGTGCTTGACCAGGCGCTGGAACATGGCGGTGGTTTCGACCACGAGCACGAACTTGGCCGAGGTCTCGAAGCGGAGCTGCTCGACCTGGGGCGGGACGCTGTAGGCGCCGGTGCCGAAGCGGGTGCAGTCGATCTCCACGTCGTCGCCGGTC
>Ga0272441_10011281_pt1 | contig 13299 bp, 11 predicted proteins | sample SSMProp6N_FD_193582 | JGI IMG/M metagenome (GOLD analysis project Ga0272441, IMG submission 193582) | Marine sediment archaeal communities from Little Sippewissett salt marsh, Falmouth, MA, United States - SSM-Prop-6N | ecosystem: Environmental > Aquatic > Marine > Wetlands > Sediment ... | reverse complement strand
AAAGCCCAGGGACGCTGTCGCGGACGTAAGGGTGCCAGAAATAGGAGGAACCTTGAAGAGATTCAGGCCCTCGGATATACATCGGATGGCATTGGAGGTTCCTATCGATGATTACTACATGGGTGGAATCATCAACAAGTACTTCGGAGAAAAAACGGGGCCCATTTACTTGGCAGTATGGACTAATCCAGTGATTAAATAGTAACCTATGGTCTTTACTTCACATATATTCATATTTTACTTTCTGCCCGTAGTACTGCTGCTTTATTACCTTCTCCCCTGGAGGCGAAACCTGTTTCTGCTCTGTGCCAGCTATTGTTTTTACGCGTGGCTGAACCCGTGGTTTGCGGTTCTGTGCCTGTTTGTCACCGTGGTCAATTTCTTCTGCGGATTGCTTATGGGAAGGACTCAGATTGCCCGAGGCGCCAGACTTTTGGCGTTGGTCATTTCGGTGGTGGTAAATCTGAGCATACTGGGTTTTTTCAAGTACTTTATGTTTTTCCAAAACAATCTAAAATTTCTTTTGGATTCCTTTGGCGCCGGCACGTTTGCGGTACTGCATGTTGTACTGCCGGTGGGTATATCATTTTATATTTTCAAGAGTATTAGCTATTCTATTGATGTTTATCGTGGTCAGTCGCCACCGGCTCGTTCTTTTTTTGATTTTGCCTGCTTTGTTTCGTTCTTCCCCCAGCTGCTGGCCGGTCCGATTCAGAGATATAATACTATAGATTCCAGGTCTGAGCATTTTTCAACTTTCGCCGACCAACTCATCGGACGCAGCCACAGCTTGCATAAGTTTTCATCGGGAGCGGCGTTATTTATTTTGGGCTTTGCAAAAAAAATTCTGCTGGCCGATGCGGTAGGCCGGGTGGCTGATGCGGTTTTTGACGCCGGAGCTGTCGGTGCCGCTGATGCGTGGTTCGGTGCTGTCGCGTATGCATTTCAGATATATCTCGATTTTTCAGCTTATTCGAATATGGCCATCGGCCTGGGGATGATGTTTGGTTTTGAATGTCCGAGAAACTTTAATGCGCCTTATTTGGCAAATAGTTTCACAGATTTTTGGCGACGGTGGCACATATCACTTTCCAGTTGGTTCAGAGACTATCTTTACATTCCTCTCGGCGGCAATCGCAGGACCACTTCAAGGGTATACTTCAATTTGGTAGTAGTGTTTCTGCTGTGTGGATTGTGGCATGGGGCGAACTGGACATTTGTCCTATGGGGTGCCTACCACGGGGCAATATTGGTTTTTGAACGGTCGATGGGCAAAAAACCGGTTTACGGAAAACTGCCCCGGCTAATACGGGTGTTGTTTACCTTTGTGTTGCTGCTGTTTTCCTGGGTACTGTTTCGCGCCGATAATATATCAGGGGCATGTCAATATCTTGGCATGATGTTCGGTGTCGGCGGCGGCGGTTCGACGCTGCTGGCAGCCCAAATCTATGCTCAAGGCCATCTCATTACGATGGCTATATGTGCCTTACTGGTATTCCAGCCGATACAGGCCTTTGATTTGGCAAAAACAATTTCCTGGCCAAAAGCGGTTACACTAATTCTTTTGTTTTGTTTCTCACTGATGACGATGTTTGTTCAATCCTTTAACCCGTTTTTATACTTCCAGTTTTAAGGACGATTTCGGTGACAGAAGTTAAAAGAAAAGATATTTTTCTAACGCTGTCATTTATAGTGATTATCTTTAGTGTATCACTGACCCAGATATTGATTGAGCTAAGCAGCGGCCACAGGCCTTTGCTTGCGGAACTGTTTGCGCAAAAACCTATAAAGGCCAACCTTAGAGTATTTGAGAAGGAGATAGAGGAGACCTGCTGGTTTTCACAAAAGCTGCGGCCATGTATGCAATATCTACGATTCATAGTGCTCAAAGACACTGGTGATAAAGCAATTATGGGTCGGGATGGCTGGCTTTTTTATAAGCCGACGGTACAATACCTCACCCAGAGATGGCCGGAACCGAATGGTTCAGGACACAACGAAAGCGATTGCTTTTCTGCTATTCTGTCCTTTCGCGACCAATTGAAGGAACGAGGAATTCAACTGCTGGTGGTTCCCGTACCGAATAAGGCAAGTATCTATCCACAGAAACTTGTCTCCGGAACGAGCCGTACTAAACAACCGGTCAATCCCTATACTCTGGAAATTATCTCTAAACTCGAAAAAGCCGGCGTAGAGGTGGTTAATCTTTTCGAAGTCTTTTCTCAGACGTCGGACATTGAGCATCTCGAATCAATGTACTATCTGCCGCAGGATACACATTGGTCTCCGCACGGTATGCGCACAGCGGCAAAAGCGGCAGCACGAAGGATTGTTGACTTGGGCTGGGCTGGCAAGGGTGTGGTTAAGTACGATTTGAAACCGGTAAAAATCGAGCGACATGGCGATGTTCTTCAAATGATACAAGTTCCGCAGATTAAACGCTGTTTCACACCACAGCAGGTACATTGTACGCAGATTATAGATGCTGATGACGGCCGACTTTATGAGGATGAGCCGGATTCGGAGATTCTTGTACTCGGCGATAGTTTCCTGCGTATATATGAGCAGGATGAGCCGGGCTCAGCTGGATTTATTGCACACCTGGCCCGTGAACTTGGATTGCCTCTGGCTTCAATTGTTAATGACGGAGGAGCATCCACACTTGTACGCCAGCAGTTGAGCCGAAGGCCTGGTTTACTTTACAACAAAAAACTGGTAATCTGGGAATTTGTCGAAAGGGACATCCGTTTTGGAACTGAGGGATGGCAGCAGATACCTTTGCCTGGAGAGGCCGGCCAGTCGATAAATGATGAATAGTCCTAAGACGTAAACTTTATTAATTACTTAAAATGATGGAAATTACAAAGTTTGTGCCAATAAACTTGAAATATTGATTTATGTGTTAAGGAAAGTAATATGCTGTTTGAGATTAAGGAAGTCGACAGGAATTTCTATGAAGATAAATTACAGCAGTTTCTGCCGGACAGCATAATCGATGTGCACACACACGTCTGGCTGAAAGAGTTTAACACCGGCGATGAAAACGCCCCCAGAAGGGTTACGTGGCCCAGCCGTGTGGCCGCCGAGAATCCGGCCCAGGACCTTGTGGAAACCTATAAGCTGATGTTCCCTGGAAAAGAGGTTACGCCTCTTATGTTCACAACGGTTGCTCCTCGTGAGAATCTTGAGGCAGCCAATGATTATATAAGCATTTGTGCGAGGGAATATAATTTCCCGGGCCTGATTTTTTCAGACCCGCTTTGGAGCGGTGAGCAGCTCGAACAAAAGATCATCGCAGGCAAATTTTTGGGCATAAAGGCATATCTTTCCTACAGCCCGGCTTATATACCGCAGGCGGAAATTCGTATTTTCGATTTTTTCCCGCATCATCAGCTTGAGGTCGCCGACAAACATGGGTGGATAATTATGCTGCATATCCCGCGCCACGGGCGGCTGAAAGACCCGGTCAACCTTGCACAGATGATTGAGATAGAGAAACGATATCCAAATATCAAGCTGATAGTCGCTCATGTGGGCAGGGCTTATTGTATCGAGGATGTGGGCGATGCTTTTGAGGTACTGGCCGATACCGAAAATATGATGTTTGATATCAGCGCCAATACTAACGCTGAAGTGTTTGAGCGATTGATTAAAGCTGTGGGACCTAAACGAATTCTGTTCGGCTCCGATCTGCCGATTCTGCGGATGCGAATGCGCCGGATATGTGAAAATGGCATGTATGTAAACCTCGTCCCTAGAGGGCTTTACGGTGATGTCAGCGGGGACAAAAACATGCGTGAAGTTGACGCCGTCGAGGCCGAAAAAATGACGTTTTTTATGTACGAAGAGATTGACGCCTTTCGCCGGGCAGTCGAAACAACAGGCCTGAGCCGTGAGGATATTGAGGATGTCTTTTACAATAACGCACATCGGATAATATATGAATGATATCAGCGGTTTTTCTTTAGAATCTCTGGATTACCTGGCATTCGGTGCATATTTTGTGGTCCTTTGCTTTATCGGATTCTGGGTTGGAAGGAAGGAGAAAACAAGCTCAGACGAGTATTTTTTAGCCGGCCACACTCTACCATGGTACGTAGTGGGCGGGTCTTTTGTCGCTTCGAATATCAGCACCGAGCATTTCATCGGTATGATTGGAGCAGCTTTTGTGTATGGTATCTGCGTAGCAATGTCGGAATGGGGCAATATCTTCTCTTTTAGTCTGCTGATATGGTTTTTTATACCTTTTCTGCTGGCGGCCAAGGTATTCACCACGCCGGAATTTCTGGAAAAACGGTTCAATCCAACGATTCGCCAGTTTTTTGCAATTGTTACGGTTATAACCAATGTGGTGGCATTTCTGGCGGCTGTTCTCTACGGTGGAGGTTTGGCGCTGCATAAACTTTTCGGCTGGAACTTGTGGTTTGCAATAATAGCCCTGGGTGTAGTTGCAGGTAGTTGGGCGATATACGGCGGGCTAAAATCCGTGGCTTGGACGGATTTTTTTACAGTTATCATTATGATAGGCGGCGGTATTATGGTAACTGTTCTTGGCCTGTACATGCTTTCGGGCGAGTCACATTCACTCGTTGAAGGATTTCGAGTAATGCTCGAAAGAAACAGCGCCAATGAGGGGGTATGGAGGCAGGTCGTTGAGCGCAATGCCCAAAATATTGTCCATCTAAACAATTACAACCGGCTTTCAGTTATTCAGCCGATGACCCACGCGGTTACGCCCTGGCCTTCACTTATCTTCAGCATTTTCTCAGTCAGTATCTGGTATAACGTTATCAATCAATTTATGATTCAGCGGGTGCTTGGAGCGAAAAACGCATATCACGCCCGCATGGGAATCGTATTTGCAGGTTATATGAAGATTCTTATGCCCGCCATAGTTGTTTTGCCGGGTTTGATTCTCTTTGCACAGTATCCTGAAGTAATGAAATTACCCTGGACCCAAATCCGGCCCGAAGCGGACAAGGGATATATTACGATGTTGCAAACCCTTGTTCCAATAGGACTTAGGGGATTGTTTTTGGCCGCCCTTTTCGGCGCTATTCAATCCACAGTTAACTCCGTTTTGAATTCCACGGCAACTATTTTTACCCTTGATATTTATAAGCGAATGTTTCGAAAAGATGCAGCGGAGAAACAGCTTGTCCGTATGGGAATGTTCTCATCGATGGTTATACTCGTTATTTCGATAGTCCTGGCAAGATATATTGAAAAGTTCGGCGGAAGTCTCTTTATTTACATCCAGACACTGTATGCGTTTTTTGCCCCGCCGTTTGGAGCGGTGTTCCTGTTGGGAATACTTTTCAGAAGAATCAACGCAAAAGGCGCAACAATTGCTGTTTTTTTAGGATTTGCCTTTGGTATCCTGATGAAAGTCTATATTCAGGTTGTGCCCGGCCATGTACAATGGCTTGAGCCTTATGCTATGCAGGGAATTATTAACTGGGCTTTTTGTACAATAATCTGCGTTTCGGTTAGTTTGATGACAGCCAGGCCCCGGCCTGAACAAATAACCGACCAACTGACCTTTAACTGGCGAAAACTAAATATATTCGACGGTTTGGGGGCAAGATGGTACAGCAATGTTGTATTTTGGTGGGGCATTTTTGTGGTGCTTATAATACTGCTGGTGGTTATATTTTCAGGATTGTTTTTGTAGAAAGCCTCAATACGAGGTAAAAATGCCACAATAGTTGTCATAAGGCGGTTTATAAAAATAGAGTTTTTAGTTCTTGCGTCAGGATTTTTGATGCTTTATATTTGTTGGTCAGAGGTTTTGTTTAACCGTTTAAGATAATCTTTATGAATGTAAGGTGTTATTATGGCAGTACTTGAATCAATTGGCAGTCGGTATTCTTGCAGGGCCTACGAGGATAAGCCTGTCGAGCAGGAAAAGCTGGATGAGATTTTTGAGGCGGCGCGTCTTGCGCCATCGGCGAAAAACCTTCAGGATTGGCGTTTTGTGGTGGTTAGAGATGCAGAAACGAAGATTAAACTTGCTGAGGCAGCGAATAATCAGGCGTTTTTGAGTAAGGCGGGTGTGATTATCATAGCGTGCAGCAATAACGAGTATGTTATGGCAGGCGGCCAGGCGGTCGGGCCGATAGATGTTGCAATTGCACTCGAACATATCTCCTTACAGGCAGCGGAGTTAGGATTAGGGACGTGCTGGATTGGTTCGTACAATGAAGAAAAAGTTCGAGACGTAGCGGGTATTCCTGACGATATACAAGTAATCGAACTGATGGGGCTTGGATACCCGGCAGATAAGCGCAAGGAGCCAAAGCGCCAGGCGATAGAAGATATAGTATGCTATGATAAGTGGCGGTTTTAGACGGCCGTAAGTCTTTTTCAGGCAATAAGATAAGCAGCTCTTTATAATCAGGATACGGGGATGTGGTGTAACGGGAGCACGCCGCGGTCGCATCGCGGAAATGAGGGTTCGATTCCCTTCATCTCCATTTTGGTCGGGGGTTCGGGTTGCCGGCAAAGTTTACAAATCGTGAGTTTGGATACCTCTGTTTTTGGGTTAAAAATGGGTGTGGTTTTGTGTGGGGGGATTTCGGGCACCTTTATTTTTGGGCTAAAATCGAGGGTGGGGGTTTTAAAAAAGTCAAAAAAACAAAAGAAAAGACGAAAAAACGAACAAAAAGTTCAAAAAAAGAAAAAAATGACGAAAAGTTGAAAAAAATGATGCAAAAAGATGTGCATAATTTACTCCGCTGGCCGCGGGTGCTTTTAGGACTCCGCTGCCCGCAAGGGGTACCGATGACATGCGCCGCGAGGGCCTTTCAATTTATTGACTATTGAATATTGGGGTGGAAAGCGGTAGAAAAACGTCAAAAAAACGCAAAAAAAGTCAAAAAACGCCTCACTTTTTGAACAAAAAGTGGAAAAAACGGAAAAAAAGCAAAAAAACGTATCGTTTTATTGTGTGTTTTTAGTAAAAATTGCACGGCCGATACAAAAAGCTCGTTGGATGTTAAAATTGGCAAGATTTCGAGGGCGTGAAATTTCCTTCTCAAAATGAGAATGTTTAAAATGTTAAAATGGGTAAAAATGGTAAAATGGGTAATCCCTGCTTCAGACATGCATGGGCAATCTTTGAGGGGGGCGAAATTATGCTCTTAAAAAATTTGTTAATATGGTAAAATATTATAGAAAAAAACGGGAAAATTCCCGGAATTTTCTTGCAAAATCTGCATGTATTGTTGTAGAATAAGAGTATAAAAGAGAAGATAAGTGAAAGGTGAAAAGGGAACAAGGCAGGCTCAAAAAGTTTTATTATAATATTTTTTTGTTTGTTATCATAAGTTCGTAACCCCTTTTATCATACCGAACCGGCCATTCCAAAATCAGCCTGAATTTTTGGTATTACTGCTTGCGCTAAGTTAGCTGCAAAAAAGGAAAACCAAATTGAGCGCTAAATGCGGAAATATGGAGCATAGAGATGGGAGTTCAAACAATCCCAATTCAGACAGAACCGGTGCGGGTGTGTGTCCCGGCCGTCATAATATTTTTATTATAAACTTTTGAAAGGGCAGGAAAATGGAAAAGAGAATTTTATTAAGTCTTGTTGTTTTGTTGGCTGTATCTGGATTTGCCACGGCGGCAACTCGCCTTCTTCCGGGCGACTACGAGACCATACAGGAAGCCATTGATGCGGCTGTTGATGGGGATACAGTCCTCGTAGCTGACGGGACATACACCGGTGAAGGTAACCGTGACATTGACTTTCTCGGCAAGGCCATCACAGTCAAATCCGAAAACGGACAGGAGAACTGTATTATTGACTGTAATGCTACGTGGAATGAACAACACTGTGGCTTTTACATCTCCCATAACCAGGATACTAATTCTGTTATTGATGGCTTTACAATCACCAATGGTTACACCGGGAATCGTAGCGGTGGGATATACTGTCGAAACAGTGCCTTAACAATCTCCAACTGCAACATCAGGGGTAACAAGCTCTGGGGCGGCCGCGGCGGCGGCTATGGTGGAGGCATTTCGGTTATGGATGGTATCTATTTGATTAACAATTGTACGATTAGTAATAACTCGACTGAGCATGGTGGTGGCGGCGGGATTTCCTGTCTGCGCAGCGGATTAACAGTCAGCAATTGTACCATCAACGGCAACTCAGGTGATGCTGTTGGTGGAATCGATTGTGAAGACAGTATAGCAATAATAAGCGACAGCACTATCAGGAGCAACGAGGGGTATCGTGTCGGAGGCGGAATCAGTTGTTATCGAAACTGCATGACAATCAGCGATTGCAATATAAGCGACAACCGGTCCGGAAGGTTTTGTTTGTACAGCCAGGGCGGTGGGATTAAATGTTATGATAGTAATTCTACAATTGTCAATTGCATAATCCGCGGCAACAGTGCCAGAGAAGGCGGCGGGTTCTATTGTAGAGACAGCACTTCAACGATATGTAACTGTAAAATTAGCGACAACATGACATGCCATGAAACAACATTAGTGGGACAATGCGAAGGTTCTGGTAGCGGAATCTGTTGCGACTGGAGCTCTTCGACAATCAAAAACTGTATTATCAGTGGCAATACCAGTGGTGAAGGTGGTGGAATTTGTTTTAGGAACAGCTCATCCATAATCAGCAACTGTACGTTAGCTGGAAATTCATCATATAATGGAAACAGTGTAGCTTGCATTTCACCATGGTGGCAGGCCCAGTATCCAAGCAGCGTTGAGGTGAGCAGTTGTATCATGTGGAATCGGGGTGATGAAATATTTAATAATGACGGTTCTACGATAACAGTCAGCTATAGCAACATTCAAGGCGGCTGGGAGGGCCAAGGTAATATTGATATTGACCCCTGTTTCGTCGACCCTGGTTTCTGGGATGCCAACGGTACCCCGGAAGATGCTAACGATGACTTCTGGGTTGAGGGTGACTATCACCTCCTTGCCGGTTCGCTTTGTATTAATGCAGGCGACCCGAATTACGTAGCCGATCCCAACGAGAACGACCTCGACGGCAATCCGCGCGTAATTAACGGCCGAATCGATATGGGTGCTTACGAGTTCATTCCGCCGATAGAAGTATCGATGAAATTAACGCCGCGAAGAATTATCCGCCACAGCCGAAAGAAATTCATAATGGTGTGGTTACGTTTGCCGGAAGATATAACCAAAGACCAGATAGATAGTAATGAGCCGCTGTTACTTTATCCCGGCGGCATTGAAGCCCAACTCCAGCATGTTTTTGAGCACGGGAAAAAAGGCGATAAGGGTGTGAGTATTCTTGCCTTCTTCAACAAGTCAGAACTAATGGAAGCCATCCCTGATAATGGACAGGTGGAATTACAAGTTGTCGGCAATTTAACTACCGGCCAGGAATTTTACGGCCAAAGTTTCCTAACTATAGTTGACCGCCAACGGCCCCGCAGATTTTGGTTTGGGCGTTGATTCGAAAGCGCAGGTTGGCGGCTGGTCGCTCGTGAATCTGGAATCGTGAGTTGTGGCTGGATGGGAAAAAATAAAAGATAAAAAAACGAAAATTTCAGTATTTTAGTTTATTTTAGTTTTAGGGGGACACCCTTTTCGCGGGCGTGTTCTACGAAGGTCTTTATTTCTTCGAGGAGGGCCTCCAGCTGGTGTGTGTTTTCGAGCAGATTTTCGTATAACTTTCCATCGCTTAATAGTTTAGCAATTGAGCCTTTGCCGTTATTTACCTTCTGTAATATCATTCTCAGCTCGGCAGTTGTTTTGCTAAGTTCATCGCCGGCTTTGACCATAGTGACGGCGATACTTTCCAATTTTTGATCGGCATTTTTAACCATGGTGGTACCGGCGGCCGACAACTGCTGAACCTCCTTTAGTGTTTTGGTTGCCTGGGCCGTTGCCTGGGCCAGATTAGCGAGGGTTGCATTAAGATTTTGCTTGTTTTGCTTATCGCCGAGTATATCATTAGCGTTTTGAACAAGTCTGCCGAGTCCCTCAACGAGCTGCTCTAATTTTTTCTGGCTCTCTTCTGGAAAAAACTCACTGCTGACACCGGTTGAGCCCTGGAGGACTTTTCCGGCAGCCAAAACGCCTTTTGTCGGCTTATCAGGGTCGGGAGTTGGAGGTTTTATTTCAATGTAGCTGCTGCCCAGGCCCCTTGTCATAAGTTTTACCTCGACGTCGGCGGGGATGTTACTATACTCGTTCTCGATACTCATAATAACGACGGCCTGATGGTAAGAAAGGCCAGTCTTCAGGTCCTTTAGGATTTCGGGCGGTCTGACTTCTGTCACCTTGCCGACCTGATAGCCACAGAAACGGACGGGGGTGTTTTTCTGGACACCGGTGGCGGTGGGAAACTGAGCCTTGACCTGATAGGACCTCCACTTTCCTGCGATGACAGGTAAATCGCCGAATTGAAATATCAGCCACGCGAGTGCGCAAAGACCAAGAAATACAAATGCGCCTACGATTAGATTTCGTCTTTTTTGTACAGTTTCGTAATCACTCACTTTTTGCTTCCTTTCAAATCGGTCCTTCCTTCCATAAACAACTCTCTGATGGCCCTCAGCGGATAGCCGCTGTCGTTAAGTCTTTTTATGAGTTTAATAGTCTCGATAGTTTTTTCATCAAAGAGCCTTCGTCCGGTTGGTGTGATTTCAGTGGCTTCGAGCAGACCAACCATAAGATAATATTGCAGAGATGTCCTTGAAATGCCAGCTTTTTTTGCGGCAGCTCCTATTGGAACCAGGTTGCTCTGCTGCTTCATTGTCTCACCGTTTCAGGGTTTAAGTTTTTTAGTTTGCGGCTTTTGCCGCAAGGGTCATCAGTGAATTTTTTATCCGGTCAAATGTCAGTTGCTTTAGCAGGTTTTTGGAATCTTTTGATTTATCCAGTTTTTTCAATAATTTAGGTGAAATCATAACTAAATAATCAAAGCCGTCGGGGAGCGAGTTCTGACTTTGCCGGAATGCCTCTCTGAGCAGTCTTTTTATTCTATTACGCATAACCGCATTTCCACAGGTTTTGCCAACAGAGATACCTAAGCGCCGACAGGCAGACTTATTTTTGGCCACATATAGTATAAGCAATTCGTCACTTACGCATTGCTTAGTGGCCAAAACAGCTTTGAATTGCCTGTTGTTTACAAGCCTTTTGCTTTTTTCAAAAGAAAAACGCTTCAAGATTTCACCATAATAAGACAAACGAGCAAAAAAGGTAACTTAAAAAACAAAACTTTTCCGCTTTTTGATTTTAATTTTTTATTAACCTGCAGCCGAGGCCATTTGGTCAGCTACCCTACGTCTATGCAGAATCTCTGCGTTTATTTTGCGGTTCATTTTTCGATAATCCAGTACCCCAACAACCTTATCACTATCGAGGCGTTCCACTACGGGTATGTGCTCGAGGTCATATTTTTTCATCAACTCTATTATCTCATCAAGGGGTTTTCCGGGTGTTGTTTTATCCTGTACGTTTTCGGCGACATCGCAGGCCAGGAGCCATCCTGCAACATCCCTGTTTGCGAACATTTACTTTATGCCGGTAACGGTAATTTTTCCTACTATGCGCGACCGGTCGTCCACAACCGGGTAATAAACAGCATCAGTTTTGCTGAATATATCAAGAATCTGCTGAAGGAGTAAATCCTGTGCAATAGTAGTGGGGTGGTCATCCATAACATCCTTAACAGTATAAGTTTTTATCAGGTCTTCTTCGGTAATGTTCAGTCCGACTTCACCGGCCTTTTTAACGCCCATTTTAACGAGCATCGGACCAAGAATTTCCATTACAAAAGTTGCCGTCATAACGACCATAATAATAGTATGTCCGAGATTATTATTAAACTGTCTTCCGGCCAAGATAGCGAGGCCAATTGCAACGCCGGCCTGAGGGAGAAGGCAAATGCCGAGGTATTTTTGCACAGCTTTGGGGGCGGCCGAATACCTTGCTCCAAACCATGAGCCGAGTATTTTTCCGGCTGCTCTCAAGAGTGTAAATGCCACTATCATAACTATTATCCCGCTATCTATCCTGCCAAATTCCATGTGCGCGCCAGCCAGCACAAAAAAAGAAATATAAATGGGTGGAGAAAACTTTTCCACAAGCTGGAATACACTTTTGCTGCGGCGAGGCATTAAGTTGGCGGTTGTAATTCCAAGTACCATAGCCGGCAGTATAGGGTCAATCCCGGGTATTATTGAGATACCGACAACCAGCAAGAGACTGCAGAGGGTAAACTCGAGAATTTTATCATCAGCCCTGACGAATTTTAGCAGGAAATACAGCATTACACCCGCTAAAAAGCCCAACAATACGGCCCCTAAAATTTCACCAAAGAGTAATGCTACGGTCCTGATTATCGACTCGTGTCCTGTGCCGGTGATTGCCTTTGCACCGGTTGCAGCAGCACGATAGAGCAGTAGGGCCAGTGCATCATCCAGGGCCACTATCGCCAGTACTGCTGCGGTTAAAGGCCCCCTTGTTTTATACTCCCATAAGACATTTGCCGTAGCCGCCGGTGCGGTAGCTGAGGCAATGGCACCAAGAACGAGAGCTACAGCGACAGAAACGGGTAAATTTTTTGTTATAATCCACATTATCACAGAAGAGCCTGCCGCTACCAGTAGGAAAGCTGCTGTGCCCTGCGAGAGGAGTATGATGAAAAATTGTCTTCCATACTTTTTAAAGACATCGCTTCTGAGTTCTCCACCAATCATAAATCCTATGATGCCAAGAGCGAGCATTGTAAAAGGCTCAAGAGCCTCTATAGCTTTAGGTGTTATTAAATTGAAGGTATCACCAAGGAGTATGCCTGCGATAATGCATCCGACAACCTGAGGGATGTGCAGCTTTTGGCAAAGACGTGCACCAAATGTTCCACTCAAAATCACGAGCCCAAAGAGCAGCGCAAGATTTAAGGGGCCCAAAACACTAAGTTCTGCGCAAGCAAATGAATTCATCGCAGCAATTTCATTCTTCAGAATTTATTCAAAATATTTTTATTAAGCACTTATGCCTATGTTATCGGCTTTTCTCTGTATCTCCAGAACTTCTGCGGTTAGAGCACGGTGTACTGAGCGGCAGTCCAAGAGGCCGACGAAAGTGTCGTCGCTGTCTGAAACTGTAACAGGTATATATTCTATATCAAATCGCCTCGCCGTCTCAAGAGCATCTGTCAATGTCATATCAGGGGTTAGTTTTTCAATGACAGGCTCGACAATATCAAGGGCGACGAGCCAGTCATTTAATTCCTGCGTAGCAAAAGTATTTCTAATACCATCGAGCGTAACAGCTCCGGCAAGATTTTTG
>Ga0272441_10011280_pt1 | contig 13299 bp, 8 predicted proteins | sample SSMProp6N_FD_193582 | JGI IMG/M metagenome (GOLD analysis project Ga0272441, IMG submission 193582) | Marine sediment archaeal communities from Little Sippewissett salt marsh, Falmouth, MA, United States - SSM-Prop-6N | ecosystem: Environmental > Aquatic > Marine > Wetlands > Sediment ... | reverse complement strand
GCGAGTGCATCTGATTTGCAGCAGAGATTGGAAGCCATGTCGGGCAAGGAAGCGGCCCTGCTTCCAAACGCATACAATGCCCGGTTGTTTGACAGGGCCTGTGAATATGAACGTCCTCACGATTTGCCGTATGGGGATCATGTCTATATCTATATCGGAGCTCTTTGGGGCGAATGGTTCGATTGGGATCTGCTCCTGCAAACGGCGGAACAGAATCCTGGCGATGCCGTGGTTGTTATTGGCGACTACGTCGGCCAGTGTGAACCGCATCCGGAAAACCTGCACTTCCTGGGGCTCAAACCACAGATTTCTCTGCCGGCTTACCTGGCATATGCAGATGCGGGTCTGCTCCCATGGAAAACAGGGCCGATTACCCAGGCTACAAGTCCTCTAAAGGTGTATGAATACCTGGCAATGGGAGTTCCTGTTGTAGCACCCGGGTTACAGCCGCTGCATAATCTTCCATTTGTTTTTTGTGCACACAACAGGAAGGAATTCCTTGAATTATTGCATCAGGTTGTGAAGGTAAGGCCAGATGGCAAGGTCCTGGATGATTTCCTTCAATGCAGCACCTGGCAAGCACGTATTGATCAGGTTCAGGCTCTACTAGGTAACGAGCAAGGGAAAGTCGCAGCAGCAGAGTTGATAGATTCGCAAAAACACATACTCCAGGCAAAGGGGACACAAAGGGTATTGTCAATCTGACAGGAGGGGGAAATGGGAGTTCGAAAGTTATTTAATTGTTGGATAGATAAACTGGCCAATTTACTGAAGAAGATTTTTCCTTTGGACAGCAGGGGAAGGTTTCTGCTGCAAAGATTGAGGGCTGCGTTGTTCAAACTGGTGGACCCTGATGTCAGGACCGGCCGGCAATTGGAAAGATTGCTTCCGGATCTTGAAAGCTGGGCATATGAACGATCAGGATCCATCTTTCTGGTCATTTCCCCGGTCCAGTTCCGTGAAGATGAGGGGCAGCGTGCGACAAATTTCACACAGGAACTGGTACGGCGCGGCATAGGGGTTCTTTTTGTATACTGGCGCTGGCCGGGCCAGGAAATTGTTCCAGCTGATTCAAACAGCGGAATTCTACAAATTCCAATGGATGTTTTTTTGCGCAAGCCCGAATTAATCCTGCGGTCTTTCAACCGTATAAAGAAGAACATTCTCATTGAGTATCCACATCCTGATTTGTTTGGCCCTTTATCAACGGCGCAGGCCGCCGGATGGATCACCGTGTACGATCTTGTGGATGATTGGGCTGCGTTCCAGCATGTCGGACAGGCTGCCTGGTATGATCCGGCTTTTGAAAGATACCTCCTGCTGCATGCAGATGTCGTGCTGGCGGTACGACAGAATCTGGTCGACCGTGTAATAAGCTGGACTGGAAGACAGGTTGTCCTTGTTCCAAACGGCCTGGTTCCGGATATCGATACAATCGACCGGCCGCGTTATCTTGAGCAAGGCCATATTACCCTGGGATACTTCGGCTACCTCTCTGATGCCTGGTTCGACTGGCCGCTTCTTCTGGAGGTGGCAGAACGGCATCCTGCGTGGCGAATCTATTTGATTGGATATGGAATGTCTCTTGAGCCAGGATTACTCCCGGGAAATATTGTTTTCCTTGGGAAGAAGCCGCGTTCTGAATTGGCTTCCTATGCCGCGAACTGGGATGTGGCAATTGTCCCGTTTAAACAAGGTGGTGTTGCAAGGGGAGCCGATCCAATCAAGACCTATGAATACCTGGCTATGGATCTGCCTGTGGTTGCCAGCGGGGTACAGCCGCCATCTGGGGGCGAGGAGCATGTGTTGTGCGCCAGGAATTCCCTGGAGTTTGCCCGACTGGTTGAAAAAGCAGCTGCATCCAGCACGGAACCGGATCGTTGTCGCTTCGCTGGCTCCTGTACCTGGGAAGAACGTTTAAACCTTCTTTTCAGCGCAATGGCAGAGTCTCCCCGAGTTCGTCAAAAGAAGTTCCTGTTTGGGGGGGTATTATGAGGATTCTGTTTGTTTACAAGTATCTAACCCTGGGCGGTGTGGAAACGGTACTTAGAGCCAGGCTCAACATGCTAAGCGCACATGGTTTTGAACCAACTCTCTGGTTCCTCAATGATGGGCCCGGACGAAAAATATTTGAGGGATGGGAATCCTCTGTGTTTGTTGGATCAGAACGGAAACTGGCTGCCTTTTTGAAGATGGAACGATTCGATTTGTATCTGACACTTGACACACCTGAGGTGTTTAAACTCTCGGGGAATGCAAGATTTGATATTCACTGGATTGTTGAATTCCACACGCCATATCCTGAAGCACAGGAATATATGCAGTATCTCTCATCGGATACGGTTCAGGCTGTGATAACTCCTTCTCAATACCAGGCGGCTCAAGCCCGGGCACTGCTTTGGGAGCCCATTCCGGTATTTGTTTGCCCGAATCCGATTCGTGATGTTTTTCTATCAGAACCGGTTATTGTTCCAGGAAATAAGGAACCAATCGTAAGCTGGATTGGAAGGCTGGATGAGTTAAAGAACTGGAGGGGATTTATTGATTTGGCAGGAAAGCTGTTGGAAACAAGAGAGGATATATCGTTCTGGATAATTGGGGATTATCCATCCAGGACGGTGGAAAAAGAGCTGGAAGGGCTCTCAAAGATTACGGGAGTGTATGAAAAACTATGCTGGTTCCGCGGCGTAGACCATATGCACATTCCCCGTTTCATGGACTGCATTCGTTCTTCCGGAGGGATTGTGCTTTCAACGTCACTAGGGGAATCTTTCGGGATGACCATCGCTGAAGCAATGGCGCGAAAATGTGCTGTAGTGGTGCCTGATAAGAGTCCTTTCTGTGAATTTGTGGAACAGTGTGAAACAGGCTTGTTTTACCATCGGGATGAGATCTCGGCCGCAGTACCAAGTGTATTGCGATTGCTTGAGGATCGAGATTTGAGGCATCGCATGGGAGTGAAAGGACGTATGTCGATATTCAATACATATCATCCTGCTCGAGCGATACCTGTCCTGGCGCAGACGCTTCAACAGTTCTTCCAAGCACAAAAATCTGATGTGGAGCAAAGTAAAACAGGAAACGTATTATTTTCACAGATGTCTGAGGTATGAAATTGTAAGGCATAGGAAGCAAGCATTAAAAAGGGGGAATCATGGGAACTTCATATACGGTATTTGTTGAAAAAAATGAGGATTTATTTCTGCCAGCGTGGGGGAATAAGCATGCACAGAATTGTCAACCCGGCTTGCACATTGTTATTCCAGCCCGGAATGAGGCGTCTGTAATAGGAGAAACACTTTGTTGGCTGGGAGCACTGCTGTCTCCGGTGGATCGTGTGCATGTTATCGCCGATCATTGTACAGATCGTACTGCGAATATCGCCTGGAGACATGGGGCTATTGTCCATGGACGGAGAACCGGAACTGCGGGTAAAGGCGCAGCCCTTCTCTGGTGGCTGGAGCAGACACACAATCAGAGCAGTGAGAAGGATCCCCTTCTCATTCTTGATGCTGATTCGCGGGCTGCTCCGGATCTGATTCCCTTGCTGCGGGAAAGAGTTCGAGTGGGACAACAGGTTATTCAGGCACGAATCGCCCCGATGGTCACTTCCTCTTCACCGGTAGCCCTGCTGGCTGCTCTTTCAGAGGTAGTCGAACATCGTGTGAAAGGAAGACTGCGATCGTGCCTGGGGTGGCCGGTGCGGCTGCGCGGTACAGGGATGCTGATCCGCAGGGGGGTATTGCAGGAACTTTCGCCGCGACTTGTGTCTTTTGTGGAGGATGCCGAACTGACACTACTTTTAGCGGAACAGGGGATACCAATCCATTATCTGGATCAATCCTTTATTGCCGACCCCAAACCTGAAAACGAAGCAGGTGCCTCCGCTCAGAGAGCCCGGTGGTTCAGAGGACAGCTGGAGGTGCTCTGTGTACACTGGAGATCCGTGGTGCGGCTGTTGGGGCGGGGACCGGCAGGATGGTCTCTGCTTGGATCTATATTCTTAAGACCAACAACGCTGGTTTTCCTGGTCAGAATAATGGTATTTCTCATACTTGCAGTAAATTTAGCGGTATCAGACAGGATTCTGACGAGGATCGGGGCTGGCTGGATCGGTGCCGGGTTGGTATTGGAGACTGGATTGTACCTATGGGGATTAAAATATGTCCCCGACAGGAAGAAAATGCTGGAAGCGTTGGTTCACTGCCCGCTTTATGTAATTATGTGGCTGAAAAGCCTGTCCCTTTCCAGGAGAAGCGGGAAAACATGGCTGCGGACTTAACCCGGTGATGCTGTTCTGTGTGGGAGGGATGATTCCATTGGAAAAGCTGGAATTATGGAATCTGAACAAGGTTAAAGAGTTTTACCTGTGGTAAAGATTCACACCTGGGAAACCCAACCTGTAAGTATCCTGTAAATATTTTTCAGGAATGGCAGTACAAGTTCACGAGAACAGGTTATGCCATACCTCAGATATTGCTGGTATGCCTGGGCAAGAACATTTTGGTAAGGCTGGATGGCGTATTTACCATCCAGCCTTGAGGGATTCTCTCAGGAATCCAGCTTCGGTTTTTTCTGTGTTAGCAGAGAAACCACGATCAGGGTAACAAAGCTGAGTGGGATGGAGATAATCCCCGGATTGTTGATCGGAACAGGGGCATCAAGCGGGTTGAGCCCATACAATTGGAATAATGTTGGTGAGAATGCTATCAATCCGAGGGAACTTACCATGCCCACTGCAATTGAAGCTGCGATCCCTTTTGATGTTGTTTTTTTCCAGAACAGAAGCATGAGGATTGCCGGCAGGTTCGCAGAAGCTGCTACAGCAAATGCCAGTCCTACCAGGAAGGATACATTGACACCTTTAAAGAGAATTCCCAGCAGAATGGCAATGCCGCCGATAACGAATGCGGAGATTTTCCCTGCCCGCACTTTTTGATGATCGTCCATCTTAATATTCAGGAAACGGTCAAACAAGTCATGAGCCACGGCACCGGAAGCGGCAACGATCAGTCCGCTGACTGTTCCGAGGACGGTCGCAAAGGCGATGGCAGAAATGATAGCGAACAACATTTCGCCGAAAGTTCGGGCGAGAAGAGGCGCTGCCATGTTGCTGTCAGCAGGATTGAGACTGCCGTTGACCATTGCGCCAAAACCCATAAAAAGGGTCAGGATATAGAAAAAGCCAATGGCGGCGATAGCAACAATCGTGGACTTGCGTGCGCTGGCTGGACTCGGCACGGTGTAATAACGTATCAGAATATGGGGCAGGGCTGCGGTTCCAAGGAACAACGCCAGCATTAAGGAGAGGAAATCTACTCGTTCCAGCACAGTTCCTTCAACTTTGAATTTTAACCCTGGCCGCATGATCCGGTCTCCGGATACTTTCACCGGGTAATAGATGGTCACATTATCGCCATTACTGTCTGCGAAAGTTGTGTTTTTCCAGGTGCGGACGGTGGTGTCCTTATCGGTCAAAGCGGCCAGGAAACCGGTTATGGAAAGTCCGCCGGTGGCCGTATCTGTCTCGCCCTGGATTGTTTCAAGGTTTCCAACCATGCGGAGCTGATTAAATTCGGATGCGGGTGATCCGTTGATCCATTCGCCATCTTCATTCTGGACAACAGATTGGGTTTCCTGAAGGAAAAGTCCATTGTCTGTTTGTTCCAACAGCCACCAGGTTTCTACACCGTTCAGGTCCATATTGGCAAAGACAAGGCCGGAAGATGTTTTTATGGTCTCTTCGATCTCAAACCCCGGCTCCAAAACTTTTACTTCACTGCTGTTTAATACGGCTTCGACACGTGCATATTCGTAATAATCCTCCGTTCCGCTTGCTTCAGGTTTTGTTGTAAGGCCGCGAACGAGTACCGCACCAACAAGTACTGTGGAGAAGATGATCAGCAATGAACCTTTGAGGAATTGTACGTACGTTGTGGAAGCCATGCCGGCAGTTGCCACGATCGTAATAACAATGGCACCGACCATCAATACACCCCAGGAGTGAGGAATACCGAGTAAAGGTTCTACCAGCACTCCGGCTCCGACCATCTGCGGAATGAGGTAGCAAAGTGAAACAATCAGGGTGCTGATTGCAGCAGTTAACTTTATCCCGCGGGAGTTGTAATTGGCGTCAAGCGCATCTGTGAAGGTGTATTTACCAAGACGCTTGAGAGGCTCGGCAACAACGAATAGAGCAACGATCCAGCCTGCCAGGTATCCTATAGAATACAGAAAACCGTCATACCCTACGGTGGCAATCAAACCGCAAATACCAAGGAATGAAGCTGCGGAAAGATAATCGCCGGCAAAAGCAATACCATTAACCCCCCAGTGTATCTTTCCTCCAGCAGCATAATATCCACTGGAGGTTTTGGTCCTGTTTCCCAGATAGAAGGAGAGACCGATAACAATTGCCACAAAGATGAGAAAGATGAGAATTGCCATGATTTATCGCTCTCCATTAGTGCCGGACACAGCGGGTGTGTCAGGCGTATCTGTGTTGGAAGCTTCAGTAAAAGAAGCCTCCTTTCGGCGGCACAGCAGATCGTAGATCAGGGCTTCGATCAGCGCGACTACGATCAGCGAAAAACCGTATACCGTTGCCAGGTTCAAGCCGGCAAAGACGATCGCTGCCATAGTTTTCGGACTGATCAGGTTGATAGCTACAAATCCACCGTAGAACAATGAATAAAGTGCAAACATCCAGAGTCCAAGACGAATCTTGTAGGATCCTGCAAGGTCTTCCCCTGCAGGTGTTGCGGGTTCGTGCAGCATATTGGGCTCCTTCCGGAATTAAGATATGGATCGGAGTTTACAGTAATTTTGAAATTGCGCAAATTCGATCAGAATTCGCAAGATTGACTCCTGGTGATAACTGCCCTGCATAGTCTGTCGGCTTGCCTGGCGCATCCTGATGAAAGGCAGCCAGGGAGGCGGGGTACATGTTGTGGTCTTTCGACAATCCCGGTTGAAAAAATCCTCACTGTGCTGCAGTCCATGCCGGATATCTGCTGGGGTGGGAAAAGCAGTGTTTTCTGGTGGAGGGACAGCTGGTTCGCGTTGGAGACGGCAGGATGATTTTTTGGGGGGATAGGAAAGGTAGACGCCAGGTTAAGTATTCCCTTGTATACAGTCAGGCTAAATATCAGCAGTATCAGTTTGATTTGGAAAATACCTCAATCAAATGGTGACTGCGGAAATTGAGGCAGGTGTTGATGTTTTTTGACGGGAGGTGGAGGTGTTGGAGTGGTGGCGGGTGTGTTGTGATGGATGGTGGAGGTGTTGGAGTGGTGGCGGGCGTGTTGTGATGAGTGGTGGACGTGTTGGAGTGGTGGCGGGTGTGTTGTGATGAGTGGTGGACGTGTTGCGGTGGTGGCGGACGTGTTGTGATGGATGGTGGAGGTGTTGAAGTGGTGGCGGGTGTGTTGTGACGGGAGGTGGAGGTGTTGGAGTGGTGGCGGGCGTGTTGCGATGGGTGGTGGAGGTGTTGGAGTGGTGGCGGGTGTGTTGTGACGGGAGGTGAAGGTGTTGAAATCGTGGCGGGTGTGTTGTGATGGGAGGCAAAGGAACTGGGCTGGAATGCAGTGTAAAATCTGTGTGTAGAGAATAATTTACAGACATTCCGATGATTGTCTTCAAACCAAATGACCAGCTGAAACCAGAATGTGCTATTCTCAGACTTGTCACATGATCCGGAAGATAGCCAGCAGATTTTGCCTTTTTTCCAATCAAGAGGTATTGTATGAAACGAACAGCTTGAGCAGAAAGTATCCTGATTTCCTGCTTGAATCACGTTTATTATCAGGGTTTGAACAAGAAAAAGATTGAAGGGACAGGCGCTTGCACAGTTCAGACGGTAAAAATCCCTCCAGCCAGGGAGCTTCTAAAGAAATCTATGATTCCGCAAGCAGACCGGCTCCGGTTATCGAAGAGGCGCTGGCGCTGCTGCATTATCGTGATCTAATTCGCCAGCTGATTTCCAGAAGCATCAAGACACGTTACAAACGGTCCGTGCTGGGGGTTGCCTGGACAATGCTGAATCCACTGCTGAGCATGCTTGTCCTCACACTGGTTTTTTCCGGTATTTTCCGCTATCCAATGCAGAATTATGCGCTCTACGTACTGTCCGGTTTACTGCTGTGGAATTTTTTCTCACAGACTACGACCGCTGCCATGGGTGATTTGATCTGGAGCGGGGGGCTAATCAGCCGGATCTTTATCCCTAAATCAGTTTTTGCAGTTGCTGCAGTTGGGACGGGGCTGGTTAATATCATCCTGGCACTCATTCCGTACCTGCTGATTTCGGCTTTCACGGGTGGAACCATCACAGCCGCAGTCTTGTTTCTACCGGTGCCCGTCCTGTTGACAGCATGTTTCGCGCTGGGTGTTGGTCTGGCAGTCTCTTCGCTGGCGATCTATTTTCCGGATATTGTGCCCATGTATGAAGTCGTCCTTACAGCCTGGATGTACCTGACCCCGGCGATTTACCCTCTTGAGCTGGTACCGGACAATATTCAGGAGTTGATCAAACTGAACCCGATGTACACGTTCATCCAGCTGTTCCGCGTTGTTCTTTACGAAGGAAGGCTGCCGGACGTCTCCATGCTGCTTCAGGCAGCAGGGATTGGCATTGCGGGGCTTCTGACAGGTTGGGTGCTTTTTAACCGCAAGGCGCGTGAATACTCATACCGGATCTGAGGATTAGGAATGACGGGAAACGGCGGATCAGCAGCGATAACCCTCCAGGATGTATCGGTATGCTACCGTGTACCTCATGAGCGTTATTACAGCTTCAAGGAATTTGCCATCCGATGGCTGCAGCGGCGTGTGGAATATGTAGACTTCTGGGCGCTGCGCGGGGTTTCTCTGGAGGTACAACCGGGAGAGGCTGTTGGTGTTATTGGAGTGAATGGGGCTGGAAAGAGTACCTTGCTTCGGACAGTAGCGCGTGTGCTTCATCCAGCTGAGGGCAGGGTGGTTGTACGTGGATCAGCTGCGCCCATGCTTGAACTCGGCACCGGCTTCCACAGCGAGTTGACGGGGCGTGAAAATATCTTCCTGTATGGATCGCTTCTTGGATATACTGGCCAGCAGGTTGAGGAGATGTATGCTTCTATCATAGATTTTTCCGGGCTGGAGGAGTTTATTAATGCCCCGCTGCGCACCTATTCCACCGGGATGGTAGCACGGTTGGGGTTCGCAGTCGCAACAGCGAGGTATGCCGACATATTTCTGGTGGATGAAGTGCTGTCTGTGGGGGATGAAGCTTTCCAGCGGAAGTGTATCCACAGGATAGAGGGCTATCGCCAGCGGGGTGCAACAATCCTGTTTGTTTCCCATTCCATGGGTACCGTAAAGGAAATCTGCCAGCGGGCAGTATGGCTTGATGGGGGCAGGGTCGTTCAGTTCGGGCCAACCGATGTGGTAGTTTCAGCCTACCAGGAGAAGCTGCAGGATAATGGTTGACGTCGTTTTTTTCTGTCCGGATCGGCACATTCTTTATAATGGGACACTTCCCGCTGAGACAGGCGTGGGAGGCGGCATTACAGCCCGCATCCGCATGGCACAGGCGCTTGCCCGTCAGGGACAGTCCGTGACCATGGTGGTCAATTGTCCCCGGGAAGAAGTGGTGGGAGGCGTACGTTTTATTCCACTGGACAGCAGAGGCAAAATTGATACCAGCACTCTGCTGGTTAACTCCTCCGGTGGTGCGTACAGGATAGAAGAGTCGGATTTGGAGCCCTTCAGGGCGGAGATCCGCCTGTACTGGATGTCAGGTGTAGATCCACCTGCGGGCTTCCATGCGGATCTATTCAATTATGTATATGCAAAAAGTAATTTTCTGAGAAAACGAGCGGTGGAATTCTGGGGAGTTCCTCCTGAGAAGGTATTCGTCTCGTATAACGGATTCGAAAACTCCTTTTTTGTTGAAGCTGAACACAGAGGCCTGCCGCGAGACCCCCACAGAATGATCTATTTCTCACATCCTTCGAAGGGTTTGAATACAGCCCTGCGAGTTTTATCTCTATTGCGAGAAAGGGACAGCCGGTTCCACCTGAAGGTATTTGGTGGAAATGCATTGTGGGGTCAGGAGCAAAAGTCTCTGAAGGCGCAGCCTGGCCTGAAGTTTGGAGGTTTGATCGGGCAGCGGGATCTGGCAGCCGAGCTTATGCAGGCATCCTTCTCTCTCTGCCTGCAGGACCGGGAAGAGCCGTTCGGGATGGTGCTGACCGAATCACAGCGTGCTGGCTGTGTTGTCGTGGCTTCTCCGGCTGGTGCGTTTGCTGAGCTGATCGAAAATGGTGTCGATGGCTTTCTCATCGAGGGTCCGGCTTCGGCTGATCATGTAATAACGCAGGCGGCGGGTTTAATTGATACGCTTTCAAAAGAACACACTCGCTGGAACAAGATCAGTTCACATGCAAGTGAGGTCCCGTGGAGTTCCGATTTTATGGCCCGGGTCTGGCTGCAGCACTGGGAATTTATTAGATCCCGTGAGGGAGAGGTTGCAGAAGATCGATCGTGTGCTGAGTGTGGGGCTGTGCCGATGATATTTCCAGATGGGTATCATTGTGTTCAGTGCGGGTGGTTTCGGAGGATTTTCTGGTAGCAGGATGTTGATACTGGACAGCGTGAGTTTTTTTATATTCGATGGTATTGAGTTACTATGGAATCATCACAGTGAACAAGAATAGGTAAATACCGTGAGTACTCGTTGGAATGACGGTTACATTGCAGCAAATCTGTATGACGATTTCCCCCGTTTTTTTTTGAATATAGGGTCTATTAAGTGAGATCGGTTTTTCCGGAGAAACTGAGATGACAAAGCTGGTAATAGCGGGCTATTATGGGTTCGGAAACACCGGAGATGAAGCAATTCTTTCCGGTTTGATTTCCGATTTAGCTCGTACGCTGCCTGATATTGAATACACGGTTCTCTCAGGTAATCCATATCAAACCTACAACTGGCATGGTGTGGATGCGATTCACTGGACCGATCTTGACAGGATTCAGGCAGCTGTAGCTGGATCGGACCTTGTTATTCTCGGCGGCGGGGGTATTCTTCATGATTCCCATCACTTCATATTGGACCCATCCCATGTTCTTACACCTCATTTCGCGGGGTTGAGCTACTATGCAAGTATTCCTTTGCTGGCATATCTGAACGACGTACCATGTGTTATGACAGCGGTTGGAGTTGGACCGCTGGAAAGTGCAGCCGCAAGGCAGCTGAGCAGCGTGATTTTCGATCTTTGTGTTCAGTCAACGGTACGGGACAGGCAGTCGCTGGATTTTATTGACAACGAACTGGATGTATCGAAGGGTATCCGGTCCAGGATCTCACTGGCGGCTGACCTGGCATTTCTGCATGAGTTTGAGACACTTGTAGAAGAATCATCCGGGGTTCGAGCTTTTGAGGTATCAGAGGGAAGACTTCTGGGTGTTTCGCTGAGGCATTGGGATTTTGGGCAACCGCAGGATGTTTGGGAGAGGGAGACTGCTGCAGCTCTTGACCGGCTTGTGATTGAGGAGGGATATCACATCCTTCTAATTCCTTTCCAGGTTCTTGAAGAAACGGTATATGAAAACGACGAGCAGGTTTGTCAGCGGGTGCTGGAAAATATGAAGGAGCAGGGATCAGCACAAATGCTGGATGAGGTTGAAGGTTTCCGTGCCGCTATCGATGCTGTTCGACAGTGTGATGCAGTTCTTGGAATGCGCTACCACAGTGTCTTGTTTGCTCTACGAGCGGGCATTCCTGTTGTTGGATTGGGATACGATGCAAAAGTTCTCAACCTGTTGAACGAGTTCGAAATGCAGGAACATCTGCTTGAGCAGCCATGGACTCAGGAGGCAATTTTCTCTGCAGTGAAGGCTGTATCAAATGTCGAGAAGAAGGTTGTGCCTCAAAAAGTATTGTGGGAAGTACAGCAGCGGGCTCACAGCAGCATCGAAATGGTCGCAGAGCTTCTCCAGGCCCCGGCTCGACAGGTTTCACCGGCTGATGCGTTCACAAAGTCCTTGCTGATGGAACGCAACCAGGCATATTTGGATCTTCAAGCCCAGCTCTTGGTCGTTCCATCGATAAAGCAAACGTTGGAGAGAAAAGAAGCAAGGTTGGCTGAGATAGAGGATGAACTTACGACCAAAGCAGACCAGCTTGCTTCAGCGAATAAGCAGTTGGATCTGAGCCGGGACGAGCTTAACGGCCTGAACCAAATCCTTGAAGGCCAGCGCAAACAAATCGACGATTTCACAGGCCAGCTTGCGGAACAACGATCACTAAATGAAGATCTTGCAGCCCAGCAGAAAGATTTGTTAAGGACACTTTCCGATTTGGAAGAAACGCTGCACAAAACATCTTCCAGGGAAGCTATACTTGAGCAGAAAGTATTGTCTCAGGAAAAGGAACTTGCAGACCGGGCTCAGCTGGAACAGGACCGGGATCGGTTGTCACAGGATCTATACGACATTCACCGATCACGCTACTGGCGGATCCTTGGTGTATACTGGCGTGCTCGTGAACGAATAAAGCGGCTGTGGAAAGGAATTCGGCATCCATCCCTCATGGCAAAGGCCAGAAAATTGCCGGACCGGATCCGCTTAAAAACCCGGCAGAGCAGAGCAGAGCATGTAGTAGAAACGCCCAAGAAATCAGCAGGATCGGGGCTGAAGCTGGAAATACGCAAGCAGCCTGATGTGATTGTACTGCCGATAATCGATTGGGAGTTCCGGTTCCAGCGCCCGCAGCAGTTGGCTCGACAGTTTGCCCTGAATGGGCAGCGTGTGTTCTATACAAGCACTACTTTCACAGCGGGATCCATGTTGAAGAACGAGCTGGAGCAGAATGTCTTCCAGATAGATCTTCCAGGCCCGGCACTGAATATTTACCGGGATGCCATGTCCGAGGAAGATGCAGAGCAGATCCTGAATGGGCTGGAACAACTTGCGTATGAAATGGGAATCAAAGAGGCGGTCTGTATGATCCAGCTGCCTTTCTGGACTCCGCTGGGCTTGAAGCTGCGAAGCCGATTTGGGTGGAAAATTGTGTACGACTGCATGGACGACCACAGCGGCTTTTCAACCAACAAGCCTGAGATGCTGGGGCAGGAGGAAATGCTGCTGTCCGAATGTGATCTTGCGCTGGCAACGTCCCGGATTCTGCTAGAACGCTGTGAGGCTGCTGCGCCGAAGACATTGTTCCTCCCGAATGCAGTGGATTTCGAGCACTTCACCAAGGCGGAAGGGGAGAGGCGGCCGGCGGATATGCCGGAAACATCCGGCCCAATAATCGGT
>Ga0272441_10011279_pt1 | contig 13300 bp, 4 predicted proteins | sample SSMProp6N_FD_193582 | JGI IMG/M metagenome (GOLD analysis project Ga0272441, IMG submission 193582) | Marine sediment archaeal communities from Little Sippewissett salt marsh, Falmouth, MA, United States - SSM-Prop-6N | ecosystem: Environmental > Aquatic > Marine > Wetlands > Sediment ... | reverse complement strand
CTGAACTTGATCCATGCCTGCTTGCCGGGGGGCGCCGCCGCCTCGGCGGTCAGAAGATCACTCGTCTCAGAGAACTCCCCCGATTCGGAGGCCTGCCTTACGTGCAGCGTAAGGGGCGTCGGCGTGGGATTGTCTGAGGACAGCAGCAGGTACAGGGCGCTCAGTGTCTCGCGCTCACCGCGGGGGAACATGACGGCCCGAGACGTGTTGAGGGGGTGGGAATCCTCGGCCTCAACGTCCGAAGCGCCGAACTCATCGTACTCCCGTGAACTGGAGGCCTTCACCGTGGCCTGCCTGGCCAGGTCCAGGGGGTCATCATTGGGCAGACCGGGGATGTACTGGTCGTCCTTCATCAGCCGGCGCTGCAGGTCGGTGATGTGGTCGGCGTACAACCCGCGGGGCGTTGTGTCAAGCTGCAGGGCCATGGCGGCTGCCGTGCCGGCGGCCTGCCCCAGGGCAGCCAAGGTGCCCTGCACCCGCACGCTGCCCAGCGCGATGTGGGTCACACTCATGTCTCTGCCGGCGAAGAGCAGGTTATCTATATTCACCGAATACAGGCATCGGTATGGAATCGAGTAGATGGGCACATGATCGTTGCAGTCGAAGGGCCCCTCTTTGCCTGAAAAGATGCCCCGGGGGTGGTGAACATCCAGGGGCCAGCCGCCATAGGAGATCCTGTCGGGGAACATGCGCGCCTGCTGCACATCGTTTTGGGTGAGCATGTAGTCACCCACAAGGCGCCTTGATTCGCGCTTGGCCTCGACGATGGGTACCTGGGCAAGCGCGTAGTTGGTGGCCCGCTCTCGCTGAGGCCAGTCGTTTTTGATGTAGTCCCAGTAGCCGAAGGTGATGCGCAGCAGCTCATCTCTGGATTTCTCGGCCTGCCAGATGTCGTCGATATCACCGGTGTGTTCGAGCCACCACTGGCCTCCGATGAAGCCCGTGGGGTTGCGTCCGAACTCGTCGGCCTTGGGCAGGTTCGCGGCCCAGGGCGGAGGCTCGTAGGGCGTGGGCTGGCCCGTGTCGGCGGCTCTGTAGCTCAGGGATGTGCCGCCCATCAGGCATCCGCTCATGGTGATATTGTCGGGCTTCTCGGGGGCCAGGCTCTCCTTGAACTCGTCCTTGCTCTCACGCCCCAGGCGGTACTCAGCTCCCGCATAGTAGCCTACCCAGCCATCCCCGGTGCAGTCGATGAACATCCTCCCCGCGTAGCGGGTGACGGTGTTCGTGAGTGTATCCACAGCTTCCACGGCCGCGATATTGGCATTGTCCTGCATCTCGACGGCGAAGACGTGCTGATTCAGGAAGACGGACAGGTTGCCCTCGGCCTCGGCGGCCAGGCGGAAGGCTTCACTCATCTTGGGATGCGAGTACCGGGCTTTGAGTCGTCCCAATTCCTCAATGATGCCGCTTTCGCGGGCATTGGGGTGCAGACTCGCGGCCCCGTTGATGGGGACGCCCAGCTCGTTGCTGGCATTGCCGCCCAGCACCGGCCGGTTCTGGATCAGGGCGGTCCTTGCGCCGGTTCTGGCCGCCGCCAGGGCCGCCACGCCGCCCGCCGCACCGGCACCCACGACGATTACATCGAAGTCGCCTCCGGCAGTGACGTCCAAAGAGATGCCCGTCAGCCGGGCACGCTCCTCACGGACTTGCTGCGTCTCCTCGGGCGGTGTGTACTCCATATCCGTGGTGAGGATGAGCGCATCGCACCGGCCGTAGTAGCCGGTGAGGTCATGGATGGCGATGTGTGTGGTGCCGGTCTGCAGGTCAAATTCGCCTCCCGGCTGCCACAGCCAATCCTCCGTGTCAGCGGCCCCGAAAACCTGCTCTGAGCGTGTGCCCGCTACGGAGACGGCGAAGGTGCCGGGGGAGTGCTCTTTGAGCCAGTTCTTCGCCCTCACCCAGAGGCGGTAGCGGCCGGGGCGGGGGATGTCGATCTGCAGGGTGGCGTCGGCCACCGGCTCGCCAATCCCCGCGGCGATCAGGTATGCGGATCCCATGAGGTGCACGAACTGGGTGTCCAGCAGCCAGCCGCCGTAGTCGGCGAAGTCCTCGGCATCGACCCAGATGAAGCCATCCTCAATCATGGCAATGTCCCTCCGTGGCTTGCGGAACTGCTTGGGGGCCCGGCCGACTTTGCGCGGCTCAAACGTCATGCCCGCCTGGGCCCGCAGGGCCGCGAGGCCCACTTGTCGTGATGCCTCGACCTCATCGGCCGACAAAGCACGGCTGTAGATACGCACCTCATCAATGGCACCCTTGAGGGCATAGCGCCCTCGACATGAACCGATGAACAGCTCGCCGACGGTCTCGTCGAAGCCCCCGGTGTGGGTCTGCGGCGAACCCTCGGCCTCCAGCCCGTCAACGAAGACGCGCATCTGCTCCTTGTCATAGGTGGCAACGAGATGATACCAGTGCCCCGCCTCCCAGGCGTGGTGTGCGGTGACGCGGTACTCCGGCTCGCCCTCGAGCCACAGGATGAAGCCCAGGGAGTTGCCGTCGAACCGCAGCGCGTAGGAGCCCTCCTTACGCACCACGGTGGGATACGCGGCCAGGCCTGTGGTGTCCAGCTTGGCCCACGCCTCGAGGGTGAGCGCCCCCGGCGTATCCATGGCTTCCGAACCCCTGCAGGCCACGGTGGTGGTGATGCCGTCGAAGCCCATGGCCGCGCCGGCGACTCCTTTCACCAGGGTCCCCGCCGTGATAGTCGCCTCATTGGCATTGCCGGAGCTATCCGCGACGAACTCGTCGTTGATGTCGTCGAAGCTATAGTGTGCCACGAGCCCTTGCTGGGCGTGGGCCACTGATGAGCCGATGGCACAGCCTAACAGCAGGGCCGCCGCCATGGGGAGGCGCAAGGTGGTCCTGCGCCCCGGGCGAACAGCGGGTGTGTGGTTCATCGGGATGCTCCTTGAGTTAGCGGGCGCAGGCCGTCGTCGTGGGCGAGCCATGAGGCTTGCCCGCCGCGCCGGACGGGTGCGCTCTGTGCGATAGTACCGCTCAGCCGCCCACCTGTACCAGCGCCAGGCGCTGCTGCATGGTGAAGGTAACTGTGAAGCCGTCTTCGCCTATGGGCGTCACCACGATGGGTTCGCCTGGCTGCAGCACGGACACCTTGTCGGCCTCAACAGGGAGGCGAAGGGTCACCTTCTGTACCCCGGGCTCATGGGCCACCAGGGCCAGCACATGCCCGGCGTCGCCCAAGGCGCGCCAGTGAAGGCTGACCGGTGAGGCCGCGTCTATGCGGGGCCGCGCGACCTGGCGCACTTGGTCAGGGATGTCGCCCTCATCTTCGATGCAGAGCACAGCCCCCGCGCCCACCGCGTGTCGTCCCGGCTGGGTGACGGGTGCGGCCATTGCCTGGGATAGGGCGCTTTGGGCACGCCACCGGCCGTATTCGTCGCGCCAGGCGGTGTCGGGACGGACGATGAGCGTTCCGCCATCGTGCACCCACTGTGCGAGGAGGCGGGCCGTCGTATCTCGCATGCACAGGGCCGAGGTGGCCATAGCCACCGATGCGGATTCCAGGACACGGCCCCAATCACCGGCAGGGCCCCACAGCCCCGCGCAGGCAAAGCCCTCCTCAAGCAGTGGCACGAGCCAGACCGGCGGCATCGCGCTGCCGGCCATGTCGCGGCTCTCCGGCGAGAGCAGCACCGCCACATCGGCCCTCGGGGTGCCCTGTACGAGCAGGGACGAGTGGTCCTCCGAGAAGCTCATATACTGCGACATGGTGTCGATAGATGCCTGATTCTGCTCGCCGGTAAAGCCATAGAAGACAATCCATGGATTGGCGCCTGCGGCGGCCGATGCGGCCATGACGCCTGCCACCTCACCGGCGGGCCGCAGGAGGCTGAAATCGGTCTCATTGAAGGTGCCGATGTAGTTCCAAAGCGGGCGCTCCTGGGCGAGAGCCTTGCCCAGCACCATTTTCGCGGCCATCTGGCCAGCGTTCAGGCTGCGGGATTCGGCCAGGATCGCGTCCTCATGCTGGTACTGCGCGTCGGTGGCCAGGATCCAGGAGGAGTATCGATACTGGGTATTGGCCAGCACGACGATATCGGGGTTGATCTGCCGCAGGCGCTGCCTGTAGGTTTCCATGGCATTGGCCCATGCTCGCTTCCGCCAGGCCAGCCACAGGCCCCAGAGGGGCTCATCCTCGGTCTGGGGGATCGTTAGGGCTTCGGGGGCGATGCCCGTAAGGTCCAGCAGTCTGTCCTCGCCGAACCGTGAGAGCACGTACTCACGGAACTTGCGCTTGCACGATTCGCAGTAGCAGGTGGGGCGTCCGGCGGCGCTGTTCATGAACTCACTGTTGTCGAGCATGACGGCGGCCGGGGCATAGTCTCGCAGGAGGCCCTCGGTGTAGCGTAGGGTATGCTCGAGGGCGCCGGTGGAGGGGCAGAGCCATGGCTGGCCGTACATGGTGACAACCCCACCCTCTGGGTCTCGCATCGACCACTCAGGGTGCTCCCTTCCCAGGTCGCCGAACTGCCAGCTTGGGTCGTGGCCACAGTGCATGATGCTGGTGTACAGGATGAGCTTGATGTCGTTGGCGCGGTACAGGTCAACGGCCCGGCGGAACTGCGCATCGGTGATGCCGGGCTTGCCGCGGCCCACGGTGATGGCATTGTGGGCATTGGTGGGGAGCATGATGACGGCGTTGAAGCCGAAGCGCTGTGAGAGCCTGGGGGCCCACTCCTCGGCCTGTAGAACGGCGGTGGTTTGGGTGGCGCCCCATGGCTGGACGATGCGGGCCGTCTGCGACCAGCCGGTGGCGAAGGGCAAGGCGTCAAGGGGCTTGTCTTCAGGCCACGGCCGGTAGTCGGCCGCGATCGACTTGAGGGGAAGCAGATTCACGCGCTGCTCTCCGCTGATGAGCTCAATTCCGGCCAGGCGAACCGCCACGCCGAAGTTTGTGACGGCCTTCTTGTCCAGCAGACGCAGTGAAAGGCTCCTGGTAGGCGTCTGGCCCGCGCCCTGGGCGGGGAGCTTGACGCGCACGAGGGTCGGTGCCGGCGAGCCGCCCGCCACGTCCTGCTGCCATAGCACCTTCTCGTCGACCAGTACCTGAATAAAGTGGTATCCGGCGGTGGGCCCGGTGAAGTCGTCGGACACGTAGAAGGTCAGCTCGCAATCGCCCTGTGGTGCGTCGAGGCCCGTGGTCCATTGGGCGAAGTGCCCCGGCTGGGACGCAACGCCCCAGCGACAGGTCAGGACAAGCGCCTCGGTGACCATGCCCTCGGCGGGCACGATGAGCCTGCCCTCGCTTGCATCGAAGCCCTCGCCCTGCACCTGTGGGGTCCACGGTGCAGCGTCTGCTTGCGCCATAAGGAGCACTCCCAATAAAGCCACTACCGACATGCTATTGCCTCCAGGACCCCGCCGGGGTTGAGTGGAGCGACGTACTGACCGGCGTTGGGTGATGCTGCGTACACTATTCTCGATCCCTAGCGGTTATGACCTCCCACAGGTTCACCCGGTGGCACACGATGACGCGGGGCGCGCAGGTTGCGGCGCCCCTATCGAGGAAGACACGTATCGCTCGCGGCCTACAAGGTACACGTCATCCAAGCCAGGTGGAAACCATGATTTTGACGGTGTGTGTGCTGCTAATGATGCTTGCCCTGTGTACGTCTTCTGCCGACGATGGGCCGCTGCCCCAGTTCCGCCGCGAGACCTTCAACTGCTCGCCGGACGGCTCTCGCTGGTCCTTTCTGCTGCAGAGCGCCGAGGGCAAGCCCGGGGCGGTTCTGCTGAACTTGTATGGCCACTACAGCGATGAGTACCAGGGGATGACCGAGGGGCCGTACGAAAACGCCTTCGGCCGGCTGCGCAGGGAGTGCCTGCGGCGTAACTGGGCCTACGTGTGCCCCTACTACGGCGGGAATTCGTGGATGGGGCCGTTGGCCGAAAGCGGGATGGCAGACCTCATCGGGCTCTTGCGCAAGCGGTGGCCCGACACGCCCGTATACTGCTCGGGCGGGTCGATGGGCGGCTCCTCGACTATGGTGCTGGCCACCGTACGTCCGGACCTCGTCGACGGCGTCCTGGCGCGCTGTCCGGCCTGCGATATGGTCAGCTACTACGACTTCGTCAAGGCGTCGAGCAACTCGACCCTGCAGAATATCGCCGCAGCCATCCGCATCCACTACACCGTGGACGGAAGGTCGCTGGAAGATGAGCTAAGAAAGCGGTCGGCCGCGCTGAACGCGGAACGCCTCACGATGCCCGTGTACCTGTGTCACGGGGCGAGGGACACTATCATCCCGGTAGACGGGACGCGACGGCTTGCCCAGCGCCTCGAGGAGCTGGGCCGGCCTGTGTGCTATGTGGAGCTGCCCGAGGGTGACCACAACGCTCCGGTCGTGCAGGCGGACTGGGTGCAGGCGCTGGATTTCATCTCGCAGGGCACGGCGCGGTAGTAGGGACTTGTCACAGCTCGCGTCATAGCAACGCAGGGGCTCGTACCTGTGCATTTTCAGGGTGCTTTGCTTTGCGGAGCCCAAGGCAAAGGTCAGCAGAGCGTACATGTCACAGAGCCCCTCGGTGTCAAGTTGAGTGCGTCCGGGGGTAGCCGCCGTGTGACCTGCACGGGAAGCGTCAGGCGGACCAACTCCTGCAGCCGCCAGGATGTTGCATGCGTAACCTGTGTGGCGTCGCCCGTGGGGTCCCGGAGGGCCGCCACACACAGAGCCCAGGCGGACGCGATGGCCCTCGGCGGAGCGCAAGCATGCCGTTGGGTGGGCGTTTCCCGCACGGCGCGGTCCCGGCCCATGGGGCCGGGGCTGATTCCCCGGGCTCACGCCCGGGGCTATGCATGTGTCGCCCCCTCCGGGGGCTCACGGCAGAGTTACTGGCCACGGCACGACTCTCCGCGGCGCGTGTCCGGCAAGGCATGATCCAGAAGGCGAGCCATACCTTGGCGAGCGCGGATCTGCTGCTGCTCACGCCTAGCTGCAGGAGGCTAAGGAAATGCTCCACGGAGTGAAGAGGGCTTCACGGCGAATGACCCCTCACCCGCGAGCACGAATCGGCAGTCGTCCTCGCTCCCTCTCCCCGATCGCGAGCTCCACTCGGGATCCCTGGGAGAGACGGCAGTCGGTTGTTCGTGAACACAACCGGCCCCAGACTCCGCTGGCCGGGCGCGAGGGGACGAGCCTCCGTGGCGAGCCCAGACGGCACAGCTCGCAGCGCTATTTGAGCTTCTCGAGCAGCTCGCCAATTTCAAACCGCACGGCGTCCGCCTGGCCGCGGTCCCTGGGTATCTGCCAGCGCATCTGGGAGGCGTGGTATTCTGAGATGGTGGCCCCCGGCGCGGTCAACACTCGGCTGGTGGCGCCTTCCAGAAGGGCTTGGGCTTGGGGCAGGAGAGGGTGGTCGGGCCGTCGGCGCTCGAGCTCGGCAACGGCGTCGCGAAGCATAGCGAGGTACTCGAAGTCCCCCACACTTTCGCGGATGGCCTCCATGTGCTTGCCGGGTGTTGCGGACTCGGGCCCCAGGAACAGCGGGGTGTAGGCGGCGTTCTTGGGGACGTACTCGTTCCATGAATGTCCCCCTCCGGTGGCTCCGAAGGCCCAGAAGAAGCTCCCCTCGCCCCCCAGATCGAAGACGCTCCATGCCTGCAGGCGGTAGTAGGCGTAGGGGTCCAGGATTCTGGTTGGCCCCCAGCAGGAATACATGTAAATACCCTTGCCGGCTTGGGCTTGGCCGCGGTAGAAGTCGAGGCGCGAGGTGTCCGGATCGGCCATCAGGGAGGGGCGGTGGGGACACAGGAAGTCCACGGCGGACAGCAACTCGGGGGTGTTGCGCTCCATGGGCCGGGTGCCATCGTCCCAGATGCCCACTTCCGGCTCCGCCGACTTGATGGCCTGCGACCAGGCGATGATGATGCTGTCATCCTCGACGGTCTGCGATTCGTCCCGCAGCAGCAGCAAGAGCCTGTCGGGGGGTATGCCCAGGGTCCTCAGGTGCGCGACCCAGAAGCGGATCCAGGCGCCGACCTTGGGCGCGAACCCGGCCTCGTCGGTCTTGGTCCCGGCGATGTTGTCCTCGACGCGGCAGAAGACATGGTAGCGGCGTGCGTCGGGCCAGTTCTGTACCCAGGCGTCGAGGCTCCTTGTGCTGGGCTCTTGGGTCATCTGCCCGGCGGCATTCGGCTCGCCGTAGGGCATGATGTCGCGGGTTGCCCAGGGGGAGTCCACAAAGCGACTCTGCAGGTGGGCGATCAGTGCGGACCGGTTCTGGGGCGTGATCCCGTAAAGGCTCCGGGAGTTGGTGTAGTCCCATCCCCCGACGTGCAGCCGCGGCTGGGTTGGGAACTGCAGGTCGAAGACGCGCAGGGCAATAGGCACGCGTAGTGGCTGCGGGGCTACGCCGCGGATCACGAGGTGGCCGCGGTAGGTCCCGGCCGGCAGGTCTTGGGGTGTGACCCAAAGCCAGACCTGTCGCGTCATGCCGGCGGGAAGGGACACCTGGTAGCTCCCTTCCCGAGCGGTGACCGGTGGCAGGGCCGCAGCCACCAGGATGGCCTCGGGGGTGTCGGTCCAGGCGACCTGGGCGACCTCGACGCAATTCGGTGTGGGAGCGCCCGGCAGACCCTCGAAAGTGAGGCGGGCCTGAAGCGCCTCATCGGTGCAGTTGGTCAGGTTGAGGGCTGCCGCGCGCGTCTCGCCATCCATTGCGGCAACGGAAATCGCCGGTGGGGAAGAGGCGGCAGGCAAATCGGTTGGCGCCAGGTAATCCCAGGGGTTGGCGGCCCACGCTACAACGGGGGGATGACCGGCCGCTGCGCGGGCGGCGCCGCCTAGAGCGTACACGCGCTCGTGGACGGGATTGAAGGGCAGGACGCCGCGGAAGGTGTCGGCCTCGACGACCGGCAGCTCACGAATGGCGCTCCCCAGTTGCTCGACCTGACTGTCCAGGCGCCCGCGTAAGGCGGCCGGGAGCTTTTCAGCCTCGAGTTGCGACCTTACGGTTTCGAGGTCTCGGCCGATGCGGCGCTTGACACTCACCATGAAGGGGTCGTCATCGAAGTACTCGGGCGGGTAGTTAGTCGCCGGGCCCGGGAGGGCCGCCTGCTTGTAGGCTTCATCCCCGCGATATACCTCAATCTCGTCAACGAAGGTGCAGTTGCCTACGGGCGATATCAGGAACTTGATGTACCTACCATGCACCTGCAGCCCATCCGTGCGGAAGCGGTGCAGAGCGTAGTTGCCATAGGCGGGCAAGTCGGCGGTCTGAGAACTGAGTGCCACCAGGTCGCCCAGGGAGTGGTAGGCCCTGCCGTCGACGCTCACCAGGGCAGTGATGGCGGAGGGCCAGTTCACGCCGGCGACTCCCGCCGCCGAGCTGAAGGACAACCCGCGGATCGGGTAGTGATCTCCCAAGTCCAGGGTGACCACGAGGTCCTGCATGCGCACCCAACCCACGGTGCTCATCTGGGTCCAGAAGTAGCCGACCGTGTACTGGCCATCGGTGAGCTGGGTGCGGTCCCCCGGGTCGGTACATAGCGGGTAGCCCGGAGTGGGATGGAGCGTGTATGGCTTGCCGCGGGCGAGGTTCTCGTAGATGACGGCGTCGGGCTGCTTGGCGCGCAGGGCCTGGGCCTGCGGTGGCAAGAGCACCTGGACGTCATCGATGCAGAGGGTGCCGGCCGGGGCGGAACGGTCGGGGGACTGCAGGTGCGCGATATCGGCCCACAGCTCAACCACGACCTCCCCGCCTGGCCCGGTGTTGAGCTCTGCGAAGTAGCGCCGCCACAGGCCGGGAGGCCCATCTGCCACAATGCGGCCTATCTCCGCACCGTCGGGCCCGGCGAAACGCAGGCGCACCACCGGCTTGAGCGCCCCATCGGTCTTCACCGCGCAGGTCAGGACCAGGTGGGCATTCGCGGGCAGAGAGATGATTTGGGTAACCGGTTGGATGGCTCCGATGGCGCGGGCGGTGTACTTCAGGGAGTCATTGCCGCTGAGGCCGTCGGCATCGGTGCTATGCCACGGGCTGTCGGCGGGCACTGACCAGTTGACGGGCGTGCCGGTTTCCGCTGACTGCTTTGTGAAGGCGCCATTGAGCACGAAGGGCTCTGCGGCGAGGGATGCCGACAGCCCCGCAGTCATGAGTGCCGTGGCGAAGATGGTGAACAGCACACTGGGCCGGTAGGAGTATCGAGTACCCATCGGATGCCTCGCTCGTCCGGTGATTCATCGTGTCAGTGCGCTCGTGCGAGGCCCCGCTCGCATGCATTACTCGACATCTAGATCGAGCTCGTCCTCGAAGTCGTCGTCAAGGTCAACACCGCGCGGGGCTGCGAAGCTGTGCCCGCATGCCGAGCAGATGATGATCTTCTTGATGACTCCAGGCTCCGCCGCGGTGGGCATGAGGGCCGTCTTGCAGCGCGGGCAAGAGCATGTCTGATCCAGCGGGAGGGCTTCTGCAACAGGAGCGGGCGGCGCCACCTGCGCCGTGGCTCCATTGGCCATGTCATCGGCCCCCAGGATCTGTTCAGGCCTTGGCGGGGCGAACATGCCGCTGAAGATGTAGCCGAAGAGCATGGTCAGGCCGCAGCCGATGGTCGGGTAGTATGGCCAGCTAACCTTGCCCAACTGGGACGTGACCAGCCACGCGGAGGTGTCGGGGCCGAAGGCGCCGCAGATCTTGCTGCCGAAGGCGGTAACCAGTACTGCGGGGAAGCCGACGCAGGCGCCCAACAGAACGCCCTGCCAGTTGGCGCGCTTGGTGAGCATGCCCAGCAGGAAGATGCCCAGCAGTGGGCCGCAGAACAGCCCACTGACGGTGTTGGCCATCTCGACGAGGGTCTTGCCCCAGCTACCGGCGGCGATGGCCATTGCGGTGACGACGAGCCCCCATACCACCGTCCACGACCGGGCCAGACGCAGGTGCGCGGCCTCCGTGTACTTGCGCTTGAATATGCCATCGTAGAAGTCCACGATGGTCGTGGTGGTGATGGAGTTGATGCCCGAGTCGATGGAGGACATGGTTGCGGCGAACAAGGCGGCGATGAGCACGCCGCGCACACCTACGGGTAGCTGCTGGACGATGAAGAAAGGCAGTATCGAGTCCGCATGCTCCATGTCGAAGCCCGCCAGCAGCTCGGGCTTCTGGTGGTAGAAGGCCCACAGCATTGTGCCCATGAGGTAGAAGATATAGCTGATAGGCACGATGACGGCGGCGTGGAAGACCAGTGACTTCTTGGCCTCCTTGAAGTTCTTGGTCGTCAGGTAGCGCTGGATGGCCACCTGGTCAGTAGCATAGGCGGCCAGGGCGCCCACGGAGCTGCCCAGGATGATGGCCCACGTGGTGATGCGTTTGAACGGGTCCCAAGACCAGTCCAATATCGCCAACTTCTCATTCTGGAGGGCTGAGGTCCACATGTAGTCCAGGCCGCCATCGGTCCGCAGGATGGCGACCACGATGATCGCCAGGGCGCCACCGTACAGAACGATGAATTGGATCACATCGGTCCAGATCACGGCCGTCATGCCGCCCAGCACTGTGTAGACCGTGGAAGCGGTGCCGATGGCGATGACGCAGATGCGCCAGTCAATATTCAACAACGTGGCGATCGCCAGCGACGGTGCGAAGATCACCAGAGCCATCCAGCCCATGCGCCAGAAGATGAAGAAAACACTGGCGATGACACGTACGGGGAGCGCGAACCGCTTCTCCAGGTACTCATAGGCGGTGTACAGCTTGAGCTTGTAGTAGAACGGCAGGAAGACGTAGATGACAATTGGTGTGACCAGGGGTATGCACAGCAAGCTCAGGGAGAACTTGAGGTCGTATTTGTAGGCTTCAGTAGGGGCCCCCATGTACGTGATCGCCGACAGAAGCGAGGCGATGATCGAGATGCCCACGACCCAGAAGCTCATCGATCTGCCCGCCAGGAAGTAGTCGTCGATGTTGTGCTGCTTGCGGGACAATACAACACCCTTGCCCACGACGACCGCAAGGTACACCAGAATAACGGCAATATCGGCGATGGCGAGGGTCCCGTGATTCATGAGGCCACACCCAAATCCGTAATTCAATTACATGCCAGGCGACTGCTTCGCCTTTCGGTCGGGGATGACCTCCCCCGGGGCCACGAGGCCGGAGACCTGAACGCTGCGAATCGGCAGGGAGTTGGCACCCAGCGCCGATAGCGATAGATGTTCGGCTGGGGCGGATCGACGGAAGACTGCTGGGAAAGGCAGATGAGCTGCCCGGGGCCTATCACTGCACCGCGGGCATCTCGACTCGCTCTCCGGCGCGCTGCTTCGCCTGCTGGGCCGGGTCGTAGACGCCGTAGAAGATGGCGTTGCAGTCGATCCAGGCGCCGATTTGCGCAAGCTCGTGAGGGCCCAGGCGCACCTTCTGATGTCCCGCGCGCAGAAGCTTGATGAGCCGGCTGCCCCGCGCCCCGTACGTCCCACCCGGGGGCGTGAGTTGTATCTGGTTCCGGGCCCCGAATCGTGGCACGAGGGCCTTGGCCGCGTTCTGCGGGTTGGTCAGCGTGCCCCAGAAGTCCTGGGCTCCTCCGCACAAGGACCAGTAGGATTCGCTGTACGGTCCTCGGGGCTTCCCGGTTAGGTTCATGCCGCCGGCGGGCTCTTCCGGGCCGTGGCACCAGATGCAGTGGCGGTCGAGCACCGGTTGGACGACACGGGGATACGAAAAGGGCTCCCCGCCCAGCGCACCGGGATCAATGCGTGACGGCTTGCGCTTGGTCGCCAGCGCCGGCCGGTTTTCGGGAGTCGCGGACTGCGGCTCATGGCACCCCACGCACGAAACCGTCTCGCCGGGTTGTAGGTACGTAAGGGAACGCATGGTCTGGTAGGCCAGGCCATCCTCATCCAGGGCCTGGAACAGGACCGGCTTGCAGGCCGGGACCTCGAAGCGTGCGGACCCATCGGCCTGTACCGGGACAGTCCCCAGGATCGCCCGCCCGTTCTCCTCACCCGCCAGGCCGATGGGCGGCTGGTTCGCCAGCGGCGTGGTCTTGGGGAAGATCTGGATGATGCGGAGCTGCTTGATGGCGCCGCGGGGCACGTCGCCCAGGCCTCGGGTCACATCCATCAACATCATCTCGCCGGTAGGCGGCGGGTCAGCGGGCAGGCTGCTGGCGATGACCGGGGGCGTCGGCCGCGCCTGAAGCGGTGTGGCGTTCGCTGTGCCGATGTGTGGGTCCCGGTAGATCAACTCCCGGTTCCCGGCGGTGTCCAGCAGGTAGATGCCCAGGGCGTTAGCTTCATTGGCTCCCTTGCCCTCGGTGACCAGCGGCGTGGGGCTGTAGGCGACG
>Ga0272441_10011277_pt1 | contig 13302 bp, 7 predicted proteins | sample SSMProp6N_FD_193582 | JGI IMG/M metagenome (GOLD analysis project Ga0272441, IMG submission 193582) | Marine sediment archaeal communities from Little Sippewissett salt marsh, Falmouth, MA, United States - SSM-Prop-6N | ecosystem: Environmental > Aquatic > Marine > Wetlands > Sediment ... | reverse complement strand
GCCGCCCTTCAGTTCCACGATCAGGCGACTCGGGCCGGTGACGCGCTGGCGGAGTTCGGCGGGCGTGCCGTGGGCGACCAGCTTGCCGCCGGAGATGATGATCAACTTCCCGCAGACTTGCTCGACCTCGGCGAGGATGTGGCTGGACAGGATGACGGTGTGCTTTTCCCCCAGCCGGCGGATCAGGTTGCGCATCTCGCGGATCTGGGCGGGGTCCAGCCCGATGGTCGGCTCGTCCAGAACCAGCACCGGCGGGTCGTGCAGCAGGCAGTCGGCCAGCCCCACACGCTGACGGTACCCTCGCGACAACTGGTCCACGCGCCGGTGCGTCATGTCCTCCGGGGCGCTCAGCCAGCACTGCTCGCACGCCCGGTCCACCGCGGCGCGCCGCTGCTTGCCGGCGATACCCCGCAACGCGGCGCGAAACATCAGGTATTCCCGCACCCGCATCTCAGGATACAGCGGGACGCTCTCGGGCATGTAGCCGATCCGCTGGCGGATCGCCACCGACTGGCGGAACACGTCGAGCCCGTCCACGGTTGCCGTGCCGCTGGTCGCCGGCAGGAAGCACGTCAGGATTCGCAGCGTCGTGCTCTTGCCGGCGCCGTTGGGCCCCAGGAAACCCACCACGCTGCCGGCGTCCACGTGGAACGAAATCCGGTCCACCGCCAGCGTCGCGCCGTACCATTTCGTCAGATTCTTCACTTCGATCATATCGTGACCTCGTGCTTGTGCGTCAGCGCTGCAATCTCAACCGAGCATACGCCCACAGCACCCCGATGGTTCGGGGGATTCCATGTATAGGTCATGGCCCGTGGGCCTGTCAAGCGCTTCGGGAGCGGCTTTTCCGGTGCCCGTGCACGATTTGACTTGTGCGGCGGGCTGGCGGACCCTAGCATGGGGTTTCACACCTGTGGACAAGGAGCAACCAGATGGCGAAGCGGTCATCGCTGGTCTGTGTGACGCTCGTGGGGCTTTGGGCGGGGAACTTCGTTGCGGCAGCCGAAAAGGGCAAACCCGCCATCGAAGCGCGCCTCGCCGAGGCCGAGAAGTTCGTCGCCGCCTCCGACAAATATCTCCACCAGTCCAAACTTCGCCGCGGGATGAGCGGGTACGGTCTGACGGTGATGGCGGGCACGAAGGTCGAGCGGTTCAGCGCCAAGGTCGTCAGCGTTCTGAAGAATTGGTACCCGCACCAGGACGTGATCCTGGTGGAACTGGGCGGGCTGAACCTGCACCGGTCGGGTGTGATTTCGGGGATGAGCGGCTCGCCGGTGTATGTCCGCGACGCCGCCGACGGCAAGGACAAGATGATCGGGGCGGTGGCGTACGGGTGGTGGTTCCAGAACGAGCCGATCATCTGCGGCGTCCAGCCGATCGTGCAGATGCTGGCGGTGCAAGGCGTGCCGCTGGGCGCCGATTCCGGCGACGCCAAGGCCCCCAAGCCCAAGGCGTCGGTGCGGGCGGACCGGCTGGACCCGAAGTTCGCCGCGACGTTCTGCCAGGTCAAGAAGGCCGACTTCGCCGCCCTGGCGATGCCACGGCGCCGGCGGGTGGCGGCGTCTTCGCGGCGGGGCAGGCTCCTGCCGCTGGCGACGCCGGTGATGGTCTCGGGCGTCCGCGCCGAGACCCTCGCCCGGGCCGAAAAACTCTTCGTCGGCACGTCCCTGCGCCCCATGCAGAGCGGGGCCGTGGGCGCCGTCGCGGCGGCCGATCGCGACGCCAAACTGGCGCCCGGGATGGGCATCGCCGTCCCGCTGGCGACCGGCGACACGGACTGGGCCGCCGTCGGCACCGTCACCGACGTCCTGGGCAAGCACGTCCTGGCGTTCGGGCACTCCTTCTACGCCGCCGGGCCCATCGCCCTGCCGATGGGGCCGGCCTACGTGCACACCGTGATCTCCTGCCGGGACACCAGTTTCAAGTTGGGCTCCACCCTGCGGATCACCGGGGCCCTGACCCACGACGAGTACACGGCCGTGGCCGGGCGGATCGGCGCCAAGGCGACCATGATCCCCATGACCCTGACCGTCCGCTGGTCCGGCAAGACGCAGACGTTCCGATACAACATCGTGCGGCACAAGTGGATCACCGCGGCGCTGGCGTCGCTGATGGTGGGCGAGTCGGTGTACGCCAACCGCGACCTGCCGGACGAACACACGATCGACTACGCCGTGGCGATCGACTTCGGCGGGCTGGGGATCTACCGCGCCGCCAACCGGTGCAGCGCGGCCGGACTCTATGACGTCGCCAGCGACGTGTCGCGCCCGATCGCGGCCCTGGCCAACGCCACCCTCGGCCGGCCGGTCTTCGCCGAGAAGATCGACATGACCATCGACATCCAGCCGACGCAGACCACCGCGACCGTCCTGTCGCTGAAACTGGACCGCCACAAGTACAAGCCCGGCCAGACCGTCAGGGGCAAGGCCACGGTCCGCCCCTTTCGGCAGAAGCGGACGACCATCGACGTGGCGATGGACCTGCCGGATGACCTGCCGGACGGGTCGTACCGCCTGACGGTGTGCGACGGATACGACCACGGCTACGCGATGCAGTCGGAACTGCCGCACCGGTTCGACCCCAAGGACGTCAAGCAACTGTTCGCCGCCATTCAGCGCGCCGTGACGCCCCGGATGGATCATCTGTACGTGCGCCTGCCGCTGGGGCGGGGGGGGCTGGCGGTCCGGAGGCAAGAACTGGACCGGATGCCGGGCAGCCTGGCGGGGATCCTCGCCCAGGCCGCGCCGCCCGACAGCGCGCACGCCTTCAGCCGGACGAACGTCAAAGCGATCAAGACGCCGTACGCGCTGGCCGGCTCGGCCGGTGCCGAGTTCACCGTGGAAAAGGAACCGCGGCGGTAGCGCCGCGGCCTGGGACGCCGCAACCGACCGGACGCGAACGGGCTGACCCCAATCGTAGCGGCCCGCGATGGGGGTGTGCTGGCCCGAGGCGCGACGCTGGGTGGAAAGGACCAAGACGATGATCAGCAGGACGTGGGCGATTGGATGTGTGTTGGCGGTGTCGGCGGCGGCGTGGGCGGTTCGCCCGGCCACGTGGACCGACGTGGCCGAGAAGGACTTCGCCGCCGGCAAACTGGACAAGACCGTCTTGACCAGCCGAGGGGAGGTTCGCCTCGCCCGCGCCATGACCTGCCTCGTCGAGGCCAGCAAGGACGCCGGGATGATCTCGGCGCTGGCGCTGGACGCGCGGGGGCGCGTGTACGTGGCGGCGTCCCCGAAAGCGACGGTCTTCCGGGCCGAGAAGGGCAAACTCGTCGAGGTCGCTTCCCTGCCGGGGGTCCTGGTGCGCTGCATGGGGTTCGTCGGCGGGCGGCTGATCGCGGGCACGTCGGGCAAGGACGCCGGGCTATACGCCATCGACGCCAAGGGCAAGGTGACGCCGGTCTGGACGGACAAGGCCGTCACGTTCGTCTGGGCCTTCGTGCCTGGGCCGAGGAAGTCCTTCTACGTCGCCACCGGCCCGGAAGGGAAGATCTACCACGTCCCCGCCCGGGGTAAGGCCGCCGTCATCTACGACAGCGACGACAAGAACATCCTCTCGCTGGCCTTGGCGCCCAAGGGGTTGCTGTACGCCGGCACGGGCGAGAATGGGCTGGTCCTGGAGGTGGACCCGGCGCGAAAGACCGGGCGGATTCTCTACGACGCCGACGAGAGCGAGATCGCCCGCCTTCTGGTCGATAAGGAGGGGATTCTGTACGCCGCCACGAGTGACGTGGCGAAGTCCGGCCCGACCGGCGAGGCGCCCGCGGACGAAGACACCGGCCGGCCGGACGGGCCCGGGACGCGCCCTGCCGGCACGACGGCCCCGAGCACCCGCCCGACGACGACGGTCCCGGCCAAGGCAGCCGCGGCCAAGGCCGAGCCTCCCGGCAAAGGGGGAAAGGCTCCGCCCGCCAGCGCCCCGGCCGTCGGAGGCCCCGCCCCCAAGCCGAAGGCCAGTGAGGCCAAGCCCGCCAAGCCCGACCCCATAGTGGGCGATCGGGTGGTTTACGGCCTCGCCCCGGCCGCCGCGCCGTCATCCCGGTCGGCGCAGGCGCCCCGGCCGGCGCAGGCGCCCCCGCCGGAGGTGGCCAGGATGATGGCGCGGCGTCGAGGTCCCTCCGGCCCGCCGGGGCGTCCGTCCAACGGCGAGGGGGCCGGAAACGCCGTCTATCGCATCGACGCCGAAGGCTTCGTCCAGCCGGTGTTCCGACGCCCGGTGAGCATCCTGGCCATGGTCGCCCGCGACGGGGTCCTGACCCTCGGCACCGGCGCCGGCGGCGAGATCTTCGCCGTCAACGTGGCCGAAGAACGCACCACCATGCTGGTGAAGATCGACCCGAAACACATCACCGCCCTGGCCGTCGACGCCAAGGGCAAGTTGGTCTTCGGCACCGCCGACCCCGCCGGCGTGTACGCCCTCGACAACGGCGTCGAGACCAAGGGCACGCTGGTTTCGAAGGTCTTCGACGCCCAGCAGATCGCCCGCTGGGGCACGGCCAGCGTCCAGGCGCTCCTGCCGGCGGGCACGGCCGCGACGGTCGCCACGCGCAGCGGCAACGTCGCCAAGCCCGAGGACAAGACTTGGACCGACTGGTCGGCCGAGACGCCCGTCGGCGCCAAATGGGCGCCCATCAAGACCCCGGCCGGGCGGTTCCTCCAGTATCGCCTGACCCTTACCAGCCGCGGCAAGGACTCCCCGACCGTCGATCAGGTCAGCCTGATCTACCAGGTCCGCAACCTTGCGCCGGTCGTCAAGGCCGTGCAAGTCGGTTCGGCTGGCGGCAGCGGCAACGGAGGCCCGCGGCGCGGGCCCGGGCCGATGATGGGCCGCGGCGGGCCACGGGGGTCCAGCGGCAACGGCGCCGGCGGCGGCGGGTCGGTCAAGCCCGTCCGCATTCGGGTCGCCGATCCCAACGGCGACGAGATGTGGTGCGCCCTGTTCTTCCGCCGGACCGGCAACAAGCGCTGGATCAAGATCGCCGACAAACTCGAAGAGCCGGCCTACAAGTGGGACACCACGGCCGTCGCCGACGGGACCTACGAAGTCCGGGTCGAGGTCACCGACGCCCGCGCCAACCCGCCCGGGCAGGCCCTGACGGCGGCGCGGATTTCCCGCGCGGTGGTGGTGGACAACACGGCCCCGCAGATCGCCGACCTCGCCGCCAAGCCGGCCGGAAAGGGCGTCGTCTCGCTGGCCGGCGTCGTCGCCGACAAGATCGGGCGGATCGACCGCATCGCCTACGCGGTCAACACCAACACCGAGTGGGTCACGGTCCTGCCGGCCGACGGCATCTGCGACTCGCAGAAAGAGACCTTCGCGGTCGAAATCAAGGACCTCGAGCCCGGCACGCACCTGATCGCCGTGCAGGTCGCCGACGACAGCGGCAACGTCGCCCACGCCTCGGTGGAGGTGACCGTCGCTAAGTAGGCCCGCCGCGACGACCGCGCCCCGCGCCGCACGGGCGCCCGTGACGATCGCCCCCGCCTCAGTCTTGACGCGGGCGGGCGACGGCGATAGCATCCCCCGTCCTGCTCCGATAGACGCAAGCGCGTTAACGAAAGGACACGCACCCGCCATGGCGCAGCACACAGCGACGTTGATCACGGGGGACGGGACGGGCCCGGAACTGGCCGAAGCCGCGCGGCGGTGCGTGGACGCCGCCCTCGCCGCCGCCGGCGCCCGGCCGATCGCCTGGACCGTCTGTCAGGCCGGCGTGGACGTCATGGAGTCCGCCGGGACCCCCATGCCCGACGAGACGATCGAATCGATCCGGGCCACCGACGCGACGCTCAAGGCCCCGATCACCACGCCCATCGGCACCGGCTTTCGCAGCGTCAACGTCCTGCTGCGCCAGACGCTCGACCTGTACGCCTGCCTTCGCCCGTGCAAGAGTTACCCCGGCGTCCGCAGCCGCTACGAGGACATCGACCTGGTGGTCGTCCGCGAGAATACCGAGGACCTGTACGCCGGGGTGGAGTTCGCCCGCGGTACGGACGCCGCCGCGGAGATCATCGACCAGATCAACCGCCGCGCGACGGACAAGAAGATCGTCACCGACCCGCGCGCCACCGGCGTGTCGATCAAGCCCATCAGCGTCGCCAACAGCGAGCGCATCGTCCGCTTCGGGTTCGACTACGCCCGCGCCAACGGGCGGCGGAAGGTCACCGCTATCCATAAGGCCAACATCATGAAGTTCACCGACGGGCTGTTCAAGGAAGTGGCTGAGTCCGTCGCCGCCGGCTACCCGGACATCGAGTACGAAGAGCGCCTCATCGACAACATGTGCATGCAACTGGTCCAGAAGCCGGAACTGTACGACGTGCTGGTCCTGCCGAACCTCTATGGGGACATCCTCTCGGACCTGTGCGCCGGTCTGGTCGGCGGGCTGGGCGTGGCGCCGGGGGCGAATATCGGCGACGCCGGGGCGGTCTTCGAGGCCACCCACGGCTCGGCCCCGAAGTACAAGGGCCTGAACAAGGTCAATCCGACGGCCCTGATCCTGTCGGGGATGCTGATGCTGCGGCACCTGGGCGAGCCCGCCGCCGCCGACCGCCTGGAGTCGGCCGTCGCCGCCGTCATCGCCGCCGGACAGTCCGTCACCTACGACATGAAGCCGCACCGCGACGACCCGACCGCCGTCGGCACGCAGCAGATGGCCGACGCGATCATCGCGGCCATGTGACCGGCGCCGCCCGGCGCCCAACGGAGACCGGCCATGCCTTTGATGTTCGACTTGCCGCTGGAGAAGTTGCGGACCTATCAGGGGCGGAACCCGCGCCCCGAGGATTTCGACGCTTTCTGGGACGCCCGCCTGGCCGAGATGCACGCGCTCGACGGGCAGGTGGAGCAAGTCCCGGCGGCGTTCCAGACGCCCGCGGCGCGCTGCAGCGATCTGTACTTCACTGGCGTCGGCGGGGCGCGCGTGCACGCCAAGTTGCTTCAGCCGCCCGAAGCCGCCCCCGCACCGCACCCGGCCGTGGTCATGTTCCACGGATACAGCGGACACTCCGGCGACTGGATGGACAAACTGCCTTACGTCGGCCTGGGCTTCACCGTCGCGGCCCTGGACTGCCGCGGGCAGGCCGGAACCAGCCAGGACCCCGGAGGCGTGGCCGGCACGACCTTCCGCGGGCACATCGTCCGAGGCCTGGACGACGCGCCCGCCAAGATGCTGTTCGTCCAGAACTTCCTCGACACCGCCCAGTTGGCGCAGATCGTGATGGACATGCCGGACGTGGACGCCGACCGTGTCGGCGCCGTCGGGGGTAGCCAGGGCGGCGGGCTGACCCTGGCCTGCGCGTCGCTGGCCCCGCGTATCAGCCGGGTCGCGCCGGTGTTTCCGTTCCTGTGCGATTACCAGCGCGTTTGGGAGATGGACCTGGCCGTCAACGCCTACCAGGAACTGCGCGACTACTTCCGCCAGTTCGATCCGCTCCACCGGCGCGAGGCCGAGATTTTCACCCAACTGGGCTACATCGACGTCCAGCACCTGGCCGCGCGGATTCGCGGGCAGGTGTACATGGCCGTGGGGCTGATGGACCAGGTCTGCCCGCCCTCGACGCAGTTCGCCGCCTACAACAAGATCACAGCCGATAAGTCGCTGGAGATCTACCCGGACTTCGCCCACGAAGGCCTGCCCGGTCACAGCGACCGGACCTTCCAGTTCCTTTCCGGCCTGTAGGGCCGCCGCGCGGGCCAATGGACGTTGCGGGAGAAACGCCATGGCGTCGGCCTTGACGATGCATCCGGACTGGCCCGTCCTGAGGACCTTCGACGCCGCGCACTTGGCGAGGATCGCCTTGCCGCTGGGCGGAATCGGCACGGGGACCGTCAGCCTCGGCGGGCGGGGCGACCTGCGCGACTGGGAGGTCGCCAACCGCCCGGCGAAGGGGTTCACCCCGCCCGGGGCGTTCTTCGCCCTGTGGGTCAAGCCGGCCGGCGGACCGCCCGTGACGCGCGTGATCGAGGGGCCCATCGACGCGGGCGACTACGAAGGCCAGAGCGGCTGCCGCGCCGCCAACCACTCCCTGCCGCGGTTTCGTGACGCGTCGTTTGCTGCCGCCTACCCGCTGGGGCAGGTGCTGCTGTCCGACCCGGGCGTGCCCGTCGCCGTGCGGATCGAGGCCTTCAATCCGCTGATCCCGCCCGACGCCGACGCCAGCGGCATTCCGGTCGCCGTCCTGCGGTTCGTCTTGGTCAACCGCACGCGCCGCCGTGTCGCCGCGAGCGTCTGCGGGTCGCTGCCGAACTTCATCGGCGCCGACCAGACCGACCCGCCGGCGGCGGTCAATCGCTTCCGCACCGCGGCCGGCCGGGCGCGGATCGCCGGCGTGTTTCTGGCCGCCAACGGGCTCGACCCGCAGGCCGAGGCCTTTGGCACGATGGCGCTGGCGACGACGGCCGGGCGGGGCGCCTCGCACCGCACCGCCTGGGGGCCCCGGCAGTGGGGGGCGGACCTGCTGGGCTTCTGGGATGATTTTGCCGCCGACGGGCGCGTGGGCGCCCCGGCTGTCCGCGCCGGCGAGCAGACCTCGCCGGGCGCCTCGCTGGCGGTCCGCGTCGGGCTGGGGCCGCGAGCGGTGCGGGCAGTGACCTTCCTGCTGACCTGGCACTTCCCCAACCGCATGACGTGGACGCCGGCCCGCGGTGAGTCGTGCCCCGACGGCGCCTGCGCCGACCCGGCCGATCGGATCGGCAACCATTACGCCACGCGCTACGCCGAAGCCTGGGACGTCGCGGTCAAGACCGCTCCGGCCCTGAAGGCGCTCGAGGCGCGGACCGTCCGCTTCGTCCGCGCCATCGCCTGCAGCGAGCTGCCCGCGACGGTCGCCGAAGCCGCCCTGAGTAACCTGGCCGCCCTGCGGACCCAGACGTCCTTCCGCGACGCCGGGGGGCGCTTCTTCGGCTGGGAAGGCTGCTGCGACCGGGCCGGATGCTGCCACGGCTCGTGCACTCACGTCTGGAACTACGACCAGGCCACCCCGCTGCTGTTCGGCGGCCTGGCGCGGTCGATGCGCGACACCGAGTTCACCCACGCCACGCGCGACGACGGGCACATGAGTTTCCGCGTCCACCTGCCCCTGTCGCGGGCGCGGGACTTCGGCCTGGCCGCCGCCGACGGGCAGATGGGCTGCCTGATGAAACTCCATCGCGACTGGCGTCTCAGCGGCGACGACGCCTTTCTGCGCCGCCTCTGGCCGATGGCGAAGAAGGCCCTCCAGTTCGCCTGGATCCCCGGCGGGTGGGACGCCGACCGCGACGGCGTCATGGAAGGCTGCCAACACAACACCATGGACGTCGAGTACTATGGGCCCAACCCGCAGGTCGGCGTCATCTACCTCGGCGCGCTGCGGGCGGCCGAGAACATGGCCCGGCACCTCGGCGAGGCCGACTTAGCCGATACCTGCCGCGACCTGTTCATTCGCGGCAGCCGGTGGATCGCCAGGAACCTCTTCAACGGGCAGTATTACGAGCAGCAGGTCCGTCCCGAGCCGGCGCCCGAGGCGATCGCCCCTGGCCTTCGGCACGCGTCCATGGGGGCCGCCGACCCGGCCGACCCGGACTTCCAGATCGGACCCGGCTGCGAGGCCAACCAGGTCCTCGGGCAACTGTGGGCTCACCTGGCCGGCCTGGGCGACCTCCTGCCGCGGCGGCAGGTCCGCTCGGCCCTGGCGAGCCTCGTGCGGCATAACTTCCGCGCCGACCTGTCCGGGCACTTCAACCCGCTGCGGACCTATGCCTTGGGCGACGAGGCGGGCCTGTTGATGTGCACCTGGCCGCGCGGGGGCAGGCCGGCGCGGCCTTACCCGTACGCCAGCGAGGTCTGGACCGGACTGGAATACGTCCTGGCCGCTCACCTGATGCTGGTCGGGCGCACCCGCGACGGCCTGCGGATCGTCGCGGCCGTCCGCAGCCGACATGACGGGCGGAAGCGGAACCCCTTCAACGAGCCCGAGTGCGGGCACCATTACGCCCGTGCCCTGGCCAGTTGGGCGATGATCCCGGCGATGACGGGCTTCGCCTACGACGGCGTGTCCGGCCGGATAGAGTTCGCCGCGGCGGCGAAGCGAAGGACGGACTTTTGGTCGAACGGCTCGGCCTGGGGCACGTGCGTCCAGAGGCCTGCCGGCGGGCGGATCCGCGTCGAGCTGAACGTTCTTGGCGGGCGGCTGGATCTGCGGGAACTGGCCCTGGCCGGGGCGGGCAGCGTGGTCTTCAAGGCGCCGCGGACACTCGCCGCCAACAGGACGCTCCGGGCGACGATCCGGCGGGACTGACCGCCCCCGCGCGTCGCCGGCAGCGCCGCGCGCGACCGCGCCCTATCGGGCGCCGGCGATGGAGGTTAGAATTCTCCACGAAGGCGCCGCGCGGCGCGCGGGGGCGGAACGGGCGATGGACGAAGCGGCGATACGGGACATCCTGAGCGGGCGGCGGCGCGGGCTGGCGGCCTCGGCCCTGCGGGCGCTGCTGGCGGCGTTATCGGCGCCGTACGCGGGCCTGATGCGCCTGCGCCGTTGGGCGTATCGGCACGGCCTGATCGGCTCGCACGCCGCGGGCGTGCCGGTCATCTCGATAGGCAACGTCACCACGGGCGGCACGGGCAAGACGCCGATGGTCGCCTGGGTTGTCCAGCGCCTCCGCCAGGCCGGGCGCGACCCGGCGGTCCTCATGCGCGGGTACAAGGCCGACGCCGGCGTTTCCGACGAGGCCGAGATGCTCTTCAAGCAGACCGGCGCGGCGGTGGTGGTCAACCCCGACCGGGTCGCCGCGGCGGCAGCGGCGGTGAAAGGCGGCGTGGACTGCCTGGTCCTGGACGACGGGTTCCAGCACCGCCGCCTGCGGCGCGACCTGGACGTGGTGCTGATCGACGCGACGAACCCGTTCGGGTTCGGGCGCGTCCTGCCGCGGGGCCTGCTGCGCGAGCCGGTCTCGGCCCTGCGGGACGCCGACGCGGTCGTGATCACGCGGTGCGACCTGATCGCCCCGGCCGACCTGGCGGCGCTTCGCGATCGCCTGGCGGGCCTGGCGCCGTCGGCGTCGATGCACCTGGCCGGTCACGTCGTCACGACGGTCATCACCCCCAGCGGCCAGCGGGCGCCGGGGACCGTCTTGGCGGGCAAGCGCGTCGGCGCGTTCTGCGGGCTGGGCAATCCGGAGGCGTTCTTCGCCACGCTGGCCCAGGCCCGGGCCGACGTCGTCGCGACGGTGGCCTTCGACGACCACACCGCTTACGACGCCGCGGCCTTGGATCGCATCGCCTCGGTCGCCGGGGACTGCGACATCCTGGTCACCACCGCCAAGGACCGGGTGAAGATCGCCGACCCGTCGGTCCTGCCGGCGCCGCTGTGGACCGTGCAGGTCGCCATCGGCCTGACCGAAGGCGCCGACGAACTGGACAGCAGGATTCTCGCGGCGGCGGGCGTTGACGCCGCCGCCGCGGCAAGGACAATGCGACCATGACCAAACCCCGCAAGACCCCGCCGGTCGATCTGACCGGCCTGAGGCGGATCGGCGTCGGACAGCGCGAGCACCTGGTTGAGACGGACCGTGCCGCGGCGCTGATCGCCCCCGGCGCGTCCGTTCGCGATTTCCTGGAGGCCCTTCCGGACTTCCTGGCCGTGCGTCGCCTGCGGCAACTGGTCGGCGCGATCGTCGCGGCACGGACGGCCGACCTGCCCGTGATGTTCGGCATGGGCGCGCACGTGATCAAGGTGGGCTGCTCGCCGACTATTGTGGACCTGATGCGCCGCGGGGTGATCACGCACGTGGCCTTGAACGGGGCCGGGGCGATTCACGACTACGAGCTGTCGGCCACGGGCGCCACCAGCGAGGACGTCGGGGCGAACCTGAAGGAAGGTCTGTTCGGAATGGTCCGCGAGACGGCCGAGGCCCTGGCGGCCGCAGCCGAGGCCGGCGCCCGCGACGACGTCGGGCTGGGGCGGGCCCTGGGTGAGCGGATCGCCGCCGATTGCCCGCACGCGGATTTCTCGATCCTGGCCGGGGCGGCGCGCCACGCCCGCGCGGGCACGGTCCACGTCGCGGTCGGGACCGACACGGTCCACATGCACCCGGAGTCCGACGGCGCGGCGATCGGGGCGGCCTCGCACACCGACTTCCGCATCTTCTGCCAAGCCGTCTGCGACATGCACCACGACGGTCCGGCCGACGGGCCCGGCGGGGTGTACGTCAACGTCGGCTCGGCCGTCCTGCTGCCGGAGGTATTCCTCAAGGCCGTGTCCGTCGCACGCAACCTCGGGGCGAACCTCGATGGACTGACCACCGCGAACCTGGATATGCTGACCCACTACCGCCCGACGCAGAACGTCCTGACCCGCCCGGTGGCGCCGGGCCGGGGGATGCAGATCGTCGGGCATCACGAACTGGCCCTGCCGCTGCTGCGCGCGGCGATCCTCGAAGCGATGGAGCGCCCGTGACCGGTCGGCGGGGCGGGCAGCGCGCGGCGTTGCACGCGCCCGGCGGGGGGTATAGAATCCCATCATGGGTCATCTGATCGACGTGTTCGAGTCGCTGTCCGGCGTGCGCGTGGCGCTGGTGGGGGACTTCATGCTGGACCGCTACGTGTACGGGGACTCCGAGCGGATCAGCCCGGAGGCGCCGGTGCCGGTGCTGCGGGTGGTGTCTCAGGAGTCGCGCCCCGGCGGAGCGGGCAGCGTGGCCATGAACATCGTGGCGCTGGGCGGGGGCGTCTCCTGCGTGGGCGTTGCCGGGCGGGACGCTTACGCCGAAGAACTCATCAGCCTGCTCAACGGCGCCGGGGCGGCCACGGCGATGCTCACACGTCTGCCGGACAAGCCCACGACGGTCAAGCAGCGTCTGGTCGGCCTGGCGCAGCATCGCCACCGCCAGCAGATGCTCCGCGTGGACGCCGAGGCCGACGGGCCGCTGGGCGCGGACGTGGCCAAGACGATCCGCGCGTCGCTGCGGTCGGCGATGGCGTCGTGCCAGATCCTCGCGTTGGAAGACTATGACAAGGGCGTGCTGACCGATCAGACGTGCCCGGCGCTGATCGCCGACGCGCGGTCGGCCGGTCGGGCGGTGATCGTGGACCCGGCGCGGATCGACGACTACGGGCGCTACCGCGGGGCGACGCTGCTGACCCCCAACCGGTTCGAGGCCGAACTGGCCGGCGGGATCCGCATCACCGACGACGGTGCCCTGGCGCGGGCGGCGCAGCGCCTGTTGGCCGCCACCGAGGCCGAAGCCATCGTCATCACCCTCGACCGCGAGGGCGCCTACCTCGCCCGGCGCGGGGCCGACGGAGTCCGCATCCCGACGCGC
>Ga0272441_10011274_pt1 | contig 13302 bp, 8 predicted proteins | sample SSMProp6N_FD_193582 | JGI IMG/M metagenome (GOLD analysis project Ga0272441, IMG submission 193582) | Marine sediment archaeal communities from Little Sippewissett salt marsh, Falmouth, MA, United States - SSM-Prop-6N | ecosystem: Environmental > Aquatic > Marine > Wetlands > Sediment ... | reverse complement strand
TCTTTCTTGAACCAAGGAGATTTCATGTCTTTAACATTAAGACTTGACGTTCCTTCAAACTGTGAGCCTTATGCATACACAAACGGCCAGTTCCACGTAGTTGGAAGAGTTGTATAAGCCAATTTTTTAAATTTTTCCTTTTTTATTTTTTTATTTATTCTTCCCTAAGGGAAAAAGAGGATGATAACCCCAAGGGAAAATTGGGTGATTATGTTTAATCAGCCCGCCAAGGTTTTGAAAAAAATGAAAATAATAACAATAGCAGCATTATTAACAATTCTGATAATTGGAATTGTTTCTGCTAGTGTTGATAGTGGATTTGGAATAGATGTAACTATTGTAAATCCAGATTCAGAAGATAATTCAGATCAAGAGCAAAATATAAATGAAAATCAAGAAGTAACTCAAAATACAAATCAAGATACATATGAAGAGGAGCAGGAAGAGGATGAGGAAAGAGATTATGAAAAAGAGGATAATAAAATCAGAGTAATTAAAGACCCAATAAAAAAAGAAGAAACAAAAATGCAAGAGAAAAAATTAATTGTTTTGTCGTCAAAAAAAGAAAATATTGAAAAAGAAAGCGAAAACCCTATTTTTTTATTATTATTAAATTATCTACTTTTACTTGCCTTTGTTCCATTAGTCATTCTTAAAAACAAAAAATTGAAAGGAGGTTTAAAAAAATGATGAGAAAACTTTTAGTTTTTCTAGTGATTTTGGGAATGTTAAGCATGGTTGCTGCCTTAGATACAACTACTCAGCTATTTGATGTAGGAAGTGCTGATGCAAGTATTTCTTCTGTTGAAGCGAACTCCAATCCAAATTCTGCTCTTTTACAAGCTGATTTAATAACTGATGGGACAAATGAAGGTAGAGTTAGAATAAATCTTCCAGAGGATTTCACATTAGGAGATTTAGATAGCATATCATGGGAACAATATGTAATGGAAGGATATATTGCTCATGTTGATGTTATTTTAGATGATGAATGTGATGGAAGTGAGGACGATGCAATTGTATTTGAATATGATAAAGTAGAAGATGGTAATGGGGATGGAATTCCTGAGAATGCTAACTATGCTACTGGAGAATGGGTAAGTACTTTTGATGACAATGGAGAAGAAGTAAATGATGATTCATATGGATGGTTGAGTTCTGGTGCAGCTGGAAATGAAATAGGAGATCCAGACTATGTGGTTGGAAGTTTAGCTGATTGGAAAGATGGAGATGTTACTGGTGGAGAACAATATGATTCTAACACTTGTGTTCCTGCAATTGAAATAGAAATAGATGGTTGGATAGAAACTTCTGAAGCTTATATTGATGATATTAATATAAATGGTAATGAAATTGAAGAAGATTTTGAAGAAAATCAGGAAGTTACAGGAACTGTTGCAGATTTTGTGACTATAACTGTAGAACCAGCTACATTAGATTTTGGAACTATTCCTTATGGTACAGATATCACAGATATGGGAGAGGAAGATGTAGTGATTAATAGTGCAGGAAGTAGTACAACAGGAGGAGATATAAGTGTGGTTGTTTCAATAACAGGAGATCCAGATAATTTTTATACTGCTTTATTAGAGTTTGATGTAGATGGAGAAGGATCATGGACAAAAGTAGCAACAAGTCCTAGTTTGATGGTTCCTTCTGGTAGTTCAGCTTCATTTGAAAATAGACTTAGAGGAAATACAGCTACATTTGGAGCAGGAACAAAAACAGCTGTATTAACATATACTGCTTTTGGACCAACACCATAAAAATTTTTAATTTTATTTTTTATTTTTTAATTTATATTGAAGAAGGAGAGGCGATGGGATGAGAAATGAAAACAAAAACAGGCATGATCATTGGAATTCTACTAGTCTTATCTCTTACCATAATCTCTGCTACTAGTTTTTCACCCAGTAGTTTAACATTTAATTTAGAAAAAAATGAGGAAAAATGTGAGACAGTTTATATAGAATCTAGTTCTGAAATAACAATAAGTGATAAATGGGCTGAAAATAAAGATATTGAATGGGATTTTTCTCTTTTTGAAACTTCTGCTTCTGAGCACGGAATTATAATGGATTATGAGTTTTTAGATGAGAACAATATAGAGATTTGTTTATCTGGAATCAATTCTGGAGAATATCATGGAGTTTTACTATTAAGAGAGGAGCAAGAAGGAAATTCTATCATACAAATAGGAATTTGGTTAAAACTTATTATTAATGAACAAGAAAATCAAGAAGATGAAAAAGAAATTGATAATCAAAATAATGTAAATAATAATGTAGAAAATCCTGTTTCTGGTGGTGGAGGTGCTAGTGTTGATGATGAGGTTTTAATTGAAGGTGAGCCAGAAGCTGGAGATTTTGAACTAGAAGAGCTAGCAGAACCAAAAATACAAGGAAGTGTTACAGGAAGCAGTTCAAAAGGAACTATTAGTATTATTGTAATTGTTCTTGCTGCAATTATAATTGCAGGAGTAATTGTTTATAAGAAAAAATCTCAAAATAATGTAAATATGGAAAATATGGGTGTAGAAAATGTATAAGAAAATATTATTAATTTTAGTTGGAATTTTATTAGTTGGAAGTGCTTGTGCATCAGACAGCGCAACTCAAGATGTAATAGGGACTATTTTAGAAGGTGCAGAAGAATGTAATGAAATAAAATTTATAAGTGATTTAGAAGATCCTGAAATTTATGTAGATTTTACACAAAGATCTTGGTTTCCAAATGATCAGACATTTTATACTGCTGAAGAATATGGTACTAGAAAAATAAATTTCTATGGAGATGAATTCTATGATTTTGCACCTAGAGGAAATTATGTTTTTTCTGGAGAGACATTAAGTTATTATATTATTGTTGGAACTCCTAAAGGTAAAGAAGATATAAAAGAAGTTTTTTTAACAAAAGATAAAAAAAGTATTGGAAAGTGTATAGAGATAGAATTTCCTTGGGGAGGGGGAATTTTATTGCCGCAATATAGTTGTATTGTTTCTGATGAAGATTATATGAAATTATATAGGTGTAAAATGATTGTCCAAGAAGATTGGGTTGGAGAAAGTGAAATAAAAATAAATGTAACTTATGAAAAAGAGCCAGAAGAAGAAACTGTTTGGGGAGATATTTTAAATTTCAATCCAGAACTTGGAGTTGAATTAGATGGTTCAATAAGTTTCGGAAGTGTTGAAGCAGGAAGCAGTGCGACATCAAATAGTGTTAAAGTAAAGAATATAGGAGATAAGGGAGTTATATTGGATATGTACATTGCAGCTGATGACTACTTTACTTCAGGCAATGAACTTGCTGTATGTGGTGATGGTAATGGAATCAAGTACGATCAATTTAGTTACTATGCTACAAAAGGAAGTGTAGACTCTGGAAGTAATGATAACATGTATCCAGGACTTGGAGAAGAAACAGGTATTTGTGCAGCAAGAGCTGATGAATTTACAAAGATGCCTTCTCACTCAGGTGAGATACAAGACATGTGTAGAATAATCAACCACTTGCCAAAAGGTTCTTTCTTGAACCAAGGAGATTTCATGTCTTTAACATTAAGACTTGACGTTCCTTCAAACTGTGAGCCTTATGCATACACAAACGGCCAGTTCCACGTAGTTGGAAGAGTTGTATAAGGAATTTTAGAAAAACTATTTTTAAAAGTATATTATAAATCAACTTCGTTAGAATAAATAAATGCTTATAAAAGATGTAACTTAGGAATAGTTATGAATTTGGAAAAAAGGCTGGGGAAATTAATAGTTTGTGGTATCTTTATACTAATGGTTTTGCCTTTTGTTTTAGCAGAAGATAATCTTGTGGCATCAATCTCAAAACCAAAAATGGTTTTATATAAGAATATAACTGGGGGAGAAACACTAAAATTTCAAAATAGTGTGGTAGTAAATAATAAAAATGATTTTAATATTTTAGTTACAATAAAACCGATTGGAATATGGAAGGATAAAGTTAAGATTAGTGAGCCTAGTTTTATATTAGAATCTGATAAAAGAAAAGAGGTTTTTTATGATGTTGTTATCAAGGAAAAAGGATATTATAAGGGAGATATTTTAGTTACATTTGAAGAAGAAGGTTCTGATAAAATGCTTTCTATAGTCCAAGACATTACTGTTATTGTTAGTGATGAAAATGGGAATGTAGAAGATAAGAAAAATAGCATTTTTACTAAAATTGTATTAGGTTTTTTTTCAATAATTTTATTGGTTCTTTTAATAGGGTTATATAAAATAGGGAGAAAAAAGAGAAAATGAAATTAAAATTTTTATTATCTATTTTCTTATTTGTCTTGTTAATTGGTTTTGCTTCTGCGGCAGATATTGCTTATATTCATACTGGGGATGAAGAAAGTAAGTTTACTGAAGCAATGGATGATCTTGGATTAAGTTATGATGTTATTTTTCATGCAGAAATCTTACCTAATTATGATTTTTCTGAATATAAAATAATATTGATAGGAGATAGTTATTTTGTAAATTGGGATAGGATTCCAATAAATGATATGTCTTGTTTAGTTGTTGGGTCAAGTAATGTAGTTGATTGGGGATGGGCGACCAGTCTCACCTTAGAGTCTGAATTAAATGGAGTTTATACTGATATAGATACAAGCCACGAAATAGCTACAGGGATTGAAGAAGATTTTAAAGTTTATAATATAAATCCGCCAGATGTTTATATTTTAGATAAACTTAATATCTTTGAGGGGTTTGAACTTATAGCTTCCAATCCTAAAGATAATAAAGATGCTATGGTCGCTTTAGCAAGAAAGGGGACAACACTTACACATACAGGAAAACCAGATACAGAAATTAATGCAAATTCAATTTTTTTTGGTATGAATGATTGTGATCATTGGAGTGATGAAACAGAACAATTGTTTAAAAATTCTTTATGGTGGTTGTATGAAGAAGAATTTTTAACTGATATGGATATAGAAATTAATCAAGGAACTAATCTTATTTCTATACCTCTAATTTTGTCCAATAATGATGTTAATTCTGTTTTTAATGATCCTGCGATAGTTTCTGTCAAAGAGTATGATGGTGGAAATATTATTGAGGCAACAACAATAGAAAATAATAAAGGATATTTTGTAGAATGCAATAGTGATATTAATTTGGTTGTTAAGGGAGAAGTGCCGACAGAAGAACAAAATATAGAATTAGATGAAGGAATGAATTTAATTGGTTTAACTTCATTATCAAATTTTGATTTAGATGATTTTAATACTGACGCGATTATAGAAATTGCAAGAAGAAATTCAGATGGAAGTTATGATATTTCAACTAAATATACTAATTGGGAAAATAAGTTTCCCTTAGAGCCAGGAAAAGGATATTGGTTTAAAACAAATAAACAAGACATATGGACTTATTCAACATAAAAATGAATAAAATGATAAGTATATCTATAATAATGTTGGGAATTTTACCTTTATTAGCTATAAGTGTACTAGCGACTACACAGAAAATTTATCCAAGTGAAGATGCTTATGTAGATGAATACCAATCTGGAACAAATTTTAACACAGATAATTTAGTGGCAGGCCATCATGATTATCAAGGCACTCCAAAAGGAAAACAAAGAAGTTTTTTAAAATTTGATTTATCATCAATATCAGGGACAGTAACAGATGCTAAACTAAGTATTGATCCAATAGGAGGGCCTGTTGGAACTCCAAATCTACAACTTTATTATGTTTCAAGTGATTCTTGGAGTGAAAATTCAATAACTTGGAATAATGCTCCTAATTATGGCTCTTTTATTGATTCTGAATTGGTAACTAGTGGAGATAGAATTGAGTTTAATGTTAATTCTGTTATAGATGAGCAAGATTCTGTTCTTTCTATTATGATTAAAAGCCAGCAAGAAGATGGGGGAGACTACCATGTTTTGTTTGGTTCAAGTGAATTTGAAGCAGGTGGTGGGGGAAGTGAAGATGAGTTTTATTGGCCTTATTTAGAGATAGAGTATGATGGAAGTGGATGTAATACTGTGGCAGATAGTGATTGTGATAATTGTGTTAGTTTGATAGAATATAATGATTTTAAATATGGATATAAAAATGGATTACTTCCAAGCGTGACACTAGTAGAATATAATGATATTAAATATGGATATAAAAATGGAGTAATAAGTTGCTAAAATGAAAAAGATAATTATTTCAATAGTGTTATTGGCTTTAATATTAGCTAGTTTTGTGTCAGCTTGGGGAGCTACAAGAACAATTAACATAAATGAGGTTACAATAAATGTAAATGAAACAGGTGGAGAGAGTGAATTTACCATCCAAGAAACTGTCAGTGGGGCAACTGTCACTTCTTATCCTGCTAATTGTGGATTATCCTCTGGAGTATTAACTTGTGATTCAGACAGTCCTAGTCAAAGAACTATTGTTTATCAGACAAGTGGAAGTGGTTCTGTTGATGGAGTTATTGTTGGAATAGATTCTGGAGAAAGTTCATCTACTCAAAAAACAATTACAGGAGACACAGAGATAGGAATTTCTCCTAGCCCACCTGAAATAAAAATAAACGAAGTAGAGGCAAATCCAGCTGGGAGCGACTCTGGAAATGAATGGGTAGAATTATACAATCCAACTGCTAGTAGTGTAGACATAACTGGTTGGAAGATAACTGCTAATGGAAATGAACATATAATTGGAAGTAGTATTCCTGCAGAAGGATATTATGTTGCTGATCTAACTGGGCTATTTATAGATAATGTTAATGAAATAGTAATATTAAAAGATGGTTCAGATACCATAGTTGATACAACACCTTCTCATTCTGATGAAGATAATGATGATAATAGTTGGCAGAGAGTTCCAGATGGAAATGATAATTGGGTGTTTAAGACAAGCACACAAGATGCAACAAATGATGAAACACCTAGTGATGAAGATGATTTAATGGTAAATTATGTTAGGGGAAAAATAACTATGGAAGGTTTAGATGCACCTGCTGGAACAAAATATGAAGTTCTAATATTAACAGGTGCAAATGCAGGTTATATTTATTCGGGAGAGGTAGATGAAAATGTTCCTATAAGTAAGCAAGGAGAGGGCTATTATGATACATTAGATGATTCTAAATTTAATACAGGAGATAATTTTAAAGTAACACTAATTAATTCATCATATGATTGTTATGAAGAGGGGATTTTTGAAAATGGGGGTAATGGAGACTTTAATACTGGAGAAGGATTAATTAATTTAAATTGTTGGCTACCTAATGATATTCCTGTTTTAGACCCTATTGGAAACAAAGAAGTAGATGAAAATCAAGAAATTACATTCACTGTTTCTGGAAGTGATGGGGATGTATTAACTTTTGATGCCGGACCTCTTCCTGGAACTGCAACATTTAATCCTATAACTAGGATATTTTACTGGTTAACTGATTTTTTCGATGCTGGAACTTATATTATTGAATTTAATGTAACAGATGGACAAGATACAGATAGAGAAAATGTAACTATGACTGTGAATAATATTAATAGAGCTCCTGAATTAGATTTTATTTCAAATCAAACAATAATAGAAGATGATTCTGGAAGCTTTCCTGTTGCTGCCTCAGACGAAGATAATGATACATTAGTTTATTCTGTTAGTGGAGAAAATATAAACGAAGTGAATTGTGATTTAATTGGGAATATTGTAAGTTTTGTTCCTGTTGAAAACTGGAATGGGAATGCTAGTTGTGAAATAACAGTAAGTGATGGCCAAGATACAGATAGCCAGATATTTTATATAGAGGTTTTATCTGTAAATGATCCTCCTATTTTTGAAGGACAAATAGCCAATATTACAATGGATGAAGATGAAGAATTAATTAATTATCTTAATTTAAATAATTATTTTTCAGATCCTGATGATGATTTAGTATTTGATGTTACTGGAAATGTAAATATTCAAATAGATATTGATGATGGTTGGATTAGTATCTATCCTGATGATGATTGGTCTGGAGAGAGAAATGTTGTTTTTTCTGCAGAAGATAACTTAGAAAAAGCATATTCAAATGCAATAAAAATAAATGTTTTAGAGTTACAAGAGCCTCCTGAATTTAATCATGTTTCTTGCAATCAAGAAATTTTAGAGGACACTCAAGAAAGTTGCCAATTAAATGTTACTGATTTTGAAAATGATTCAATTACTTTCTCAATTATACAATGGGATAATTTAGAATGTCAGATAGATTCTACTCAATTACTCGAATATGTTGGTGAAGAAAATTATAATGGAGAAGCAAGTTGTACTATTAGAGCAAGTGATGGTTCTATATATACTGATTTTTTGTTGGAAGTGAATATTACTCCTGTAAATGATATTCCGATAATAGAAAATTATAATCCAGAAAATCCTGTAAAGATAGTGGAGAATAAAGATGAAGAATTCAATGTTATGGCTTTTGATGTTGATGGAGATGAATTAGATTTTTCCTGGTTCTTAAATAGCGAAGACACTGGTGAAGATTCTAATGGTTATTTATTTAATCAAGAAGAAGGAGTTTATAATCTTGAAGTTTTTGTTTCTGATTCTTTAGAACAAGCAAGTCAACTTTGGAATGTTATTGTTGGGGACATAAGCGAATTTACTTGTGAAGAGGTAAATGGATATGTTTGCCAAGAAGATGAGATCTGTTCTGAAGATTATTTAGGAGTCTATGATAATGAGAGATGTTGTCCTGTTAGATGTTCTGAGAAACCTCCTGAGTTTGATGATGCAAAAAGGTGTGAAAATATAACAGAAAAAATACGAATAAATATAAAAGAACCTGATTCAGGAGAAGACTTCAAAATAGGGGATTTGATAGACGTTGAAATAGAAATTGATAATGATTTTGATGAAGATTTAGATTTTGAAGTCTATGCTTATTTATATAATCTTGATGAAGATGAATCTGTTGAAGAAGAAAAAGATGATTTAGACATTGATGAAGGAGAAGATGAAAAAATAGATTTTGAATTTTTAATTCCAGAAAATATAGAAGATGGAGATGAGCACGTTATATATGTTTTTGTTGAAGATGATGATGAAGAGTATTGTAATGAAGCTTGGGTAGATATTAATATTAAAAGAGAAAAACATGATGTTATTATAGAAGACATTAAAGCAGATCCTTTAACCATCTCGCCTGGAGATTATCTAGATTTTATGATTGATTTAAAAAACAAAGGTAGTACTGACGAAGACGTTTCTTTAATAATTCAAAATTCAAAACTGGGAATTTCAGAAGAAGTGGAAGAATTTGAATTGGAAGAGTTTGGGGATGATGATGAAGTTAAAAAGAGATTACAAATAAAGGTTCCTGAAAATGCAGAAGGAGGAAGTTATAATATTAGGACTACTGCTATTTTTGAATCTAATAGCGACTCAAAAGATGTAGAAATATATGTTCAAGCTTTTGAAGATTTATCTAACCAGGATAAAAGGATATATATTGGAGAAGAGCCAAAAGAATCTGTTGAAGAAGAGGTTAAATTAATTCCAATTTTAATGATTGTGTTACTTATTTTAATTCCAATAGTTACTCTAATAGTTTTGTTATTTATTTTATTTTCTTAAGTTCATTAAAAAAAAGTGGTAAACAAGATTTAAATAGAAAGAAGGGTTGTTTTTTTGGGATTAAGAGGAAATTAAATTAATTACAATAAAAAGTGGATAAAAAAAGAGTATTTCCATTAATAGTTATTCTATTTGTAACTATGTTTATAAGTTCTGTTTTAGCAGCAGACGTAGCTTATTTAGTGACAAATGATCCTGAACCAGAGTTTATAGATGTAATGAATGACATGGGGATTAGTTATGATATAATATACTACACAGAAATAGAAAATCTTGATTTTTCTGATTACAAAATGATTTTAATAAACAATGATTATTTTGTAAACTGGGATGATATTCCTATAAATGAAATGCCTGCAGTGGTTGCTGGGGGTGCTAATATAGCTGATTGGGGATGGTCTACTCAATCAACTATTGTTTCTGGACTCTATAGAATTTATGTAGATGTTGATACAACTCATGAACTAACAGGAGGATTGCCAGATAATTTTGCTGCTTACACTAGTGTCGGGCCAGAAATTTATCTTTTAGATGCTGTAGATATTTATAGAGGATTTAATATTCTTGCCTCTAATCCAAAAGACAATAGGGATGCTGTTGTTGCTTTTGTAAATGGAGGAACAACACTTACACATCCTGAACCTCAGTATCCTGATACATATGTTGGTGCAAATTCTTGTTTTTTTGGGATATATAATTCTGACTATTGGACAGAAGAATCTAAAGATTTGTTTAAATCTTGTTTTGATTTTGTTCATGTTGAATGTGAAATAGATGCAGATTGTCCTCAGGAGGAAGAAGGAGATTCTTACTGTTCTGGAGGAGATGTTTATGTTGATGTAACAATATATTCTTGTGTAGAAAATGAATGTGTTGGAAATCCTGTACCTGAATTATTTGAAGATTGTGGAGATGATTATTGTGATGATTGGGGAGGAGAATATTGTTCTAATGGAGATGTTTATCATTCTAGGGTTTGTTATGATGTTGGTTGTTCTTCTGGAGGATGTATAGAAAACCCTTCTCAACCAGAAGAAGAATTAGTTGATTCGTGTAATTTTGGTTGCTCTAATGGGGAATGTAACCCAGAATGTACAGAAGATGATGATTGTGAAGAAGGGGAAATTTGTTCAGATAATGAATGTGTTGAGGTAGATTGTGAAACAGATGATGATTGTCCTGATGATTATGAAACAGATAGATATTGTGTTAATAATGAAGTTCATTATGAGGATATATCATACTCTTGTCAAAATTATGTATGTGAAGAAGAGACAATAGAAGTAGTTGATGAAATCTGTTCTGATACTTGTGTAGAAGGGGTGTGTGAAGAAATTGAGTGTTATTCAAATTATGATTGTGGGATAAACTTATTTTTATTAGATAATTATTGTATGGGGGGGCATTCTTATAGAGATTTTATTAGTTTCAGTTGTTTAAATGCTGGAACAATTCATAGCTTTTGCCATAATTATACTATCCCTATTTTAATAGACTATTGTGAAGGAGATTGTGTGGATGGAGAATGTTTAGAAATCCCAGAGTGTGAAGTAGATGATGATTGTGGTGATGATGGATTTATAGGAAATCCTTTTTGTTATGAAAATGATGTTTATCAAGACTATCAAGAGTTCGAGTGTTTGGACGGAGAGTGTTTTGATGAGACCAGCCAGACCTTAGTAGAAGAATGTGCATATGGTTGTGATGAAGGAGAGTGTGTAGAAGTTGAGTGTAAATTAGATTCTGATTGTGATTATCTAGATGAAGATTATTGTTTAGGAGATGAGGTTACAGAGAAAAAAGGAATTTGTGTTGATAATTCTTGTGTAGAAAATGTAACAACTATTGAGGTTTGTGGAGATAAAAATGGAATTATGAATGAATGTGGAGAGATGCAATGGTCTTGTTCTGAGGAATTAAATCAGGTTGAGTGTGTTTTGAATAATGTTAATCCTTTAGATAGTTTATGTTCGGATGACTATTGTGTTGGCGATAATAGAAACTACAATGGGGAATGTAATTTAATAAGTTATAATTGCGATTATGAGATAGAATTCTGTGCTTTTGGTTGTTTAGATGGAATTTGTGAAGAAGAGCCAAAAGAATGTTATACAAATGAAGATTGTGATTATTTAGATGATAGATATAATACTGGAAACTTTCAATGGGTTGAGAATGATCAATGTACAGAAAAAGAGCAAGAAGAAATAGAGTATAGAGATTTTTATTGTGAAGCTAACATTTGTGAATATGATGTAGACGATTCTGGATGGGTTGATACAGGAGAAATAAGAAATAAACAAGATGGAATAAGCTGTGATGATGGAGATGCTTGTACTGTGGATGATGTGTGTGCAAGTGGAGTGTGTTCCGGTATTGCTTTAGATTGTGATGATGGAAATGTTTGTACAGATGATTCATGTGATTCTTTAACAGGATGTCAAAACACTTTTAATGTAAATCCTTGTAGGGATGGAGATTTATGTACTGAAAATGATGTTTGTACTGAGGGAGTTTGTATTGGCGTTCCTATAAATTGTGATGATGGAATTGCATGTACTGTTGATAGTTGTGATGCTGGTGTATGCCAAAATGATCCTGTTGCTTGTGAATGTTCTGTAAATACTGATTGTAGAGATGGAAATATATGCACAGATGATGTTTGTAATCAAGATTATGAGTGTGAGCATACAAATAACGCTAATAGCTGTGATGATGGTTTATTTTGTACTGAAAATGATGTTTGTTCAAGCGGAACATGTGGTGGAATTGCTAGAGATTGTTCTCAAAATGATTTAATAGAAATATCAACTTGTAATTATAGTCCTGACGATAATCCAATTACTTGGGATTATTTTGCTGGATTTACAAGTATTTGTGATGAAGATGCAAATGAATGTACAGAACTATTAAATTGGGAAGATTTAATGACGCATAGCCCCCATATAAGATGTGGAGCCCAATGTAGAAACAATGGAGATTGTGATGATGGATTATATTGTAATGGTGTAGAGACTTGTGAAAATAATGTTTGTGTTTCTGGACAAGAAATAAATTGTGATGATTCTGTTTCATGTACTGTTGATTCTTGCAATGAAATAAGTGATAGTTGTGATAATCTTCCAGATGATAATTATTGTGATAATAATGAGTTTTGTGATGGATTTGAAACTTGTGATGTTTTGTTGGGCTGTCAAACAGGAATTCCTGTTGATTGTGACGACTCTAACGAATGTACTTTAGATCTTTGTAATGAGGAAATAGATGAATGTGTATATGGTAGTGAAGAAGATGGAGTATTATGTGGAGAAGAAAGAATATGTCTTGAAGATAGTTGTTCTGGTCTTTTTTGGTTTATTTACCCTGAAAATGGACATGATTATTGTTTTGCTGGAGAGTGTATTGAATATGACTGTTCTGTATTAGATAGTTTTTGTGATTTGGGTTGTGGGGCTGAATGTATAGATGATGATTGTGAAAATTATTGTGAAGCAAACACCAGATATTATAATGGAAATTGTGATAATTGTGTGTGTGATTATGATGATGAGGTGTGTGAGTTTGGATGTTCTGCAGGAGAGTGTATAGAGCCAGAGTGTACTCAAGACGAGGATTGTGATTATCTAGATGAAGATTATTGTTTAGGAGATGAGGTTACAGAGAAAAAAGGAATTTGTGTTGATAATTCTTGTGTAGAAAATGTAACAACT
>Ga0272441_10011271_pt1 | contig 13306 bp, 9 predicted proteins | sample SSMProp6N_FD_193582 | JGI IMG/M metagenome (GOLD analysis project Ga0272441, IMG submission 193582) | Marine sediment archaeal communities from Little Sippewissett salt marsh, Falmouth, MA, United States - SSM-Prop-6N | ecosystem: Environmental > Aquatic > Marine > Wetlands > Sediment ... | reverse complement strand
GGATGTTGCGAACCTGGATCTTCTCCGGAACACCATCTCTCGGGCGATCCGCGTCGGGCGCCGTCCCACAGCACGGAAGCGGGCGGATCGTGTAGGGGTCGCTCGGGATTGGCACCGGGTCGGCCGTTGTGGCGACCGACACCGTGTAGTTCGTCCCGTGGGCCGGGTTGACCAGCCCGATCGCCCGGCCGAAGTAGAGCGTCACCCGCGTGTTGGCGGGGATCGGTGCGGCCACAGGAATCGTGATCGTCGGCCCCTCGGGCGGAACGGGCGCCGCGCAGACGGCCCCGGCCACCAGCACCGGGGCGGCGGCGCCGACCTGGATGTGGATCGGCGTGCACACCCCGCCCGCGGCGATCGCCGCACCGGGCGGGAAGGTGACGCGGACGCTGTCGCCGGCCGCCAGATTTCCCACCGAGCTTGTCGCAAACGCGACGACACAGCTTGCGCTCTGCAGCTCGGTGTCCGGGGTGACCGACATCATGCGCACCAGGGCCGCGAGCCAGTCGCTCGGCCCGATGGAGAAGCTGTTGATCGTCGCCGCGGGGAGTGGATGCTGCGAAGTGGCAAGATGCAGAACGTACCGCGTTCCCTGCGGCGGGGTGGTGATGCACGCCGCGCGGTCGATGGCGAGAAGCATCGTCTCGCCCGCGCCAACGTCTCGGGGAAGCGTCAGCGTCAGCTCCCCTGTCTCCGCGTTCCACCGTGCGTCGCCGACCGTGGAATCCCCGGTCACCGTGTTGATGGCCGGGAAGCTCACCGGCTCGCTGTCGCCGACCTGGATCGAGACGCTGTGATCCGGAAGCGCGTCCGGCGCCACTTCATCCGGCCCTGGGATCAGGTCGAGCGGGGTGGGTGGCGTGCGCGGGGTGGCGACAAACGACACCCCGGCGGGGAAGCGCACGACGATGGTGTCGGTGTCCGCGCGGAGCGGATTATCGGTCCGCAAGAGGATGCTGTAGTTGGCCGATGCGCCCGCAGTGGCCGGTGACACGTCGACCACGCGCGCCTCAAACGATGCGGTCTCCCGTGCGCTTCCCGCCTCCCCCAGGCGAACGACCTGCAGGCCTTGTGGCCCGTCGGCGACCAGGGCCAGATCCCCGAGGACGGCGACATCGGTTGCGATCCCCGGGGTGTCGACGCTCTCGACAAAGACCGGCGCAGCCAGCGGGGCGTCTCTGCCCGTCTCCGCGAGCGGGGCGAGCGCAAGGATCGCAACGCCTTTCTCTCCGTCGGCGACAAGAGCGAGATCCCCAGAGACCGCCACCGCGAGGGCGGCGCCTGGAGTACTCGTGGAGATCCAGCGCGTGGCGCGCACGAACCCGGTTCCATCGGAGGAGGGGTACTCCGTGCGCATCACCGTCAGGCCGACGTCCTGTCCGTCGGCAACGAACAAGAGGTCGTCCACCACCCAGACGTCACCTGCGTCGCCGGGCGTCGCCAGCCGCTGTGGTCCTCTTGAGGTTCCCCTCAGGTCCGACCCCAGCTCGCACACCTCCACGTCCTCGCCGTCCGCACGGAACACCAGGCGCTCGGACCGCATCGTGTTCGACGCCACCTCCGCGGGCACCGCGGGGAGGACCGTCGGCGGGAACCCCTCCGGGGTGCCGGGCCACCCGGAGCACAGGGCCGCGTCGCAGGCGATGCGTCCCCCGACCACCGGAGCCTCGGGATCGCGCACGTCCACCGCAACCACACGTGCACCGCCGGCAGTGATCCACACGAGGACCCAGTCGGTGCAGGCGAAAACGCCCACATCTCTCGAGACGCTGCCATCGATCGGAACAGAGCTTCGAAGCTCCGGATGCGTTGGCTCAACAACGGAGACCACGTTCAGGTGAAGACCGTCGCCCTCGCTCGTCAACACGTAGGCCGTCTGCAGCGCCGCGGCGACGGCGATCGACTCGCCCGGAAGCTCGAGCGTTCCCACAAGCGACGAGGTGGCGCCCGACACTCCAACCCCCAGAGATGTCGTCCATACCACCGCGACAAGCACCACGATCATCAACGATCTCGCCGTCCTCGCCGGTGTCCCTATCATGAGGCATCCCTCCCGTTTTGGCGCAGCGACTGCCGGTACCGTACTGACGCCCAGTGTATCACATCTTCGAAACTCCTCGCCTGGCAGTACATCCCCTGTATGCGCCTCGACGATCGGCTCCGCTTCGGCGCTCTTCTGCGTTCCGCTCCTCCCGCTGCCCCGACTCCTTGGAGATACACCGGCATCGGGCCGTTCGCCCGTCGGTGATGTACATCACACGTCTCGGGGTCGGGTCTTCGCTTCTGCCCAGGAGAACGTCGTTGCACAGGTCGAACGACTCCGGGGACACGATCCCTAAGCCTTGCCTCTAGAGTCGGCAAGGCCAAGCGGCGCCCAATGGTTCGCTGGGCGCCGACGATCCTGCGAACGGCTAGACGACGAATCAGGTCATGCCCCAACCCAGCGAGGAGCCGTCGCGCAACGATGATCGCGCCAGCCCTGTTGCACGCGGCACGTCCTGTCACCGACCTGCGCGCGAGTGCGCTCCCGGCCCTAGGCGGCCGGCTTGGTCGCTACGAGCACACACGCGGTGGTGGTGGCGAACGGGACGGTGATCTCCGTGAACCCCACATCGCGGAGCAGCGCGGACTCGACCTCGAACGGCAACGGGATGTCGATGTGGTGGGGCGTATCGCCATCGTGCCCACTTGGGGCCACGATCCTGAAGGAGGTGCCCTTCATCCGCCGCAACGTGTCCGCATCGACGATGTAATCGCCGTTGACAAACCGCCCGCCGGGGCGCAATGCCACGTGGATCCGCCGGTACAGCTGCCGCTTGACGTCGGGAAGCCAGTGGTGGAGAGCCATCACCGAGACGACGGTATCGTAGGCGGCATCGCCGAACTCGAAGCCAAGAAACGAGTCGTGGACGAGGCGGATCTGGTCCAGGCGTGTGGCGAGCTTGCGCTTGAGCCGCGCCAGCATCCCGGTCGACAGGTCGACGCCGGTGACCTGGGCGCGCGGCGCCCGCTCGAGAATCCGCTCCACCTCCAGGCCGGTGCCGACGCCAAGATCGAGGATCCGCACCGGGTGGTCCGTTGCTTCCACCGCGTCGGCGACCGCGGTGTAGAACGCGTCGAACGACTCAACGCTTCGTCGCATGTGCTCGTCGTACCCCTCGGCCCGACGGTCGAAGAATTCGTCCATCCGCTCCGGTTGCCTCTCGTCCACTGGCGCCCTCCCGCTTGCGGCCACCGATGCTACAGCAGCCGGTGCATCGGGTCATGTCCCCGCTTTCGCGAGTGACGGCGCCCTCGCGCAGCAGCGCACACATCCGATCCCTACGCCACACCGGCCGAGTGTGACAAACGTCACGTTCGCCGTCGGGGGACACGATCCCCAACCCACGCCGTGCGTCGGAGGCGGGAGATGTCCCTGGGCGAGTTGCCTGGCGACCGCGCTTCGCTCTAGCGTCTTCAACAGCTTCGGTGACACGGGAGGAGCTACCATGACAGCAGGAGAGGAACCAACCCAAGGAGACACCTTCTTCGACTCCCACCTCCACGCGTTTGACCTCACCCACCCCGACTACCTGGCGTTCGTGCGCCGGTTCACGCTGCGGCCGCTTCTCGTCGCCCTGGCGAGCTCCGTCGGCTGGCTCGCCGCCGCCCTTGCCTCGGCGCTTCGCCTCACGCCGCGGCTGCGCGAGCGGCTCATGGACTGGATCGACCGCCGCTTGCTTCGTATCCGTAACCTTCTGGCGGTGATGCAGTACGACCTCGGAGCGCAGTTCCTGCTACTGGAGGACGATCTGCGGAAGGGCGACGCCCCGCTGCTACGACAAGGCAAGCTCCAGATCGCCGGCCACACGTACACGTCGATCGTGCTCACCCCGCTGATGATGGACTTCGACCCCGAAGATCCGGACGACCTCCGGCTGTCGCACCGCGTGCGCGCCCAGCGGTTCCGCTACAGCCATCCCGTGGAGCGGAAGATCGTCAAGCAGGTGCTCGACCTTGAGCGCGGCATCCGCCGCTACCGGGACAGCGGCACGACGACCAAGCTCCCCAAGGGGCTGCCTCGCCTGGCGGGCACGCCGCGTGTGTTCGAGATCTACCCGTTTCTCGGGCTCAATCCCCGTAACTACGCCACGCTCGACAAGCAGAACGACCTGCTCGCCAAGTACTTCTCCGGCTACACCGGGCGGCGGGCCGACCTGCGCGAGCACATGGGGCGGTTCGACGGCGACATCGATCGGCTCGGAGATCACGCGTTCGCCGGCGTCAAGCTCTACCCGCCGCTCGGCTTCCACCCCTGGCCGCCCGAGCGCGGGAAGCGAGGACGCGAAGAGCGGTCGAAGGTGCGTGCCCTGTACCGGTTCTGCGAGGAGCGCGGCATCCCGATCACCGTGCACGGCGGCTCCGGCGGCTTCGCCGTTCTCAAGCGCCGGAAGCTCAAGGCCTACACCGCGATCGCCAACTGGGAGCAGGTGCTCGCCGAGTTTCCTGCCCTTCGGATCTGCATCGCCCACTTCCCGGTGAAGGAGTACCTGCTGTGGAAGATCCGAAACCCGTTCCACCCGCTGCAACGGCGACTGATGCGGTTGGTGATCACCCATCCGAACGTCTACGTCGACATCTCTTGTCGCGCCACCAAGCCGAGCTACTACCGCAAGCTGAAGCGGGCGCTCCGCCGGCTGCCGCAGGGCGACGCGGAGAAGCTGCGTCGCCGCGTCCTGTTCGGCACCGATTTTTCGATCCACCTCATGTGGATCGACGCCTACGCCCGCTTCTATCGCCTGTTCGCCGACACCCCGCACCTCTCCCCGGAGGAGAAGCACCGCCTGTGCTCCACGAACCCCGCGGAGTTCCTGTTCCGCGAGTGATCCGGGAAGCCGCCCTTCGGTCCGTGTACTCATCAGGGCGCCGTGCCTGCGTCCGCCGAAGAGGAGCCGCTTCGGTTTGAGCGACAGTTGCGGCCCCGCGGGTCCGATCGCTAGAGTTGGTTACGCCTCGCCTACTTGGCGGCGAGAAGGAGGCACACCATGACGAGGAAGATCCTCTGTTTGCTTCTGGTTGGAGGCCTTCTCGCGCTCGCGGCGGCCGGATGCTCGTCGCGCGGCGACGAGGAGGCGTCGACGACCGAAGGCGTAGAGACCACGGCGCCGGCCGAGGAGGATGTCGGCGGCGAGCCGTCCCCCGAGGACGCCGCGCCGGCAACGACGCCGGAAGACGAGGGCGGACCGTCCCCCGAGGCGGCAGCGCCCGCAGGGACCCCGGAGGACGAGGGTGGGCCGTCCGCGGAGGCGGCGGCCGGCCCTGCCGCAAGCGACGAGGGGGGACCGCCTCCGGAGGGCGCGTTCTCGCAAGCGACCGAGGCCCTCGCCGGGCTCGAGAGCTACCGCTACGCGACGCGCTTTGCGTTCACCGAGGAGGACGGTGACGAGCTCGAAGCGGGCTCCATCGAGCTTCTGGGCACCGTCGCCGCCCCCGACGAGAAGCACCTGGTGTGGATGGACCTCGGTGAAGGAGATCGGTTCGAGGTCATCCAGATCGGCGACCGCGCATGGATCCGCGAGAACGAGGAGCCGTGGCAGGAGACGCCGCTTCTCGTCGCCGAGGCGATGAGCCAGGCGGTGCTCGTCTACGCCCCGTCGATCGCCTGGCAAGGCGTGTTCGGTGAGCTCGAGCCCGACGCCACCTACCTCGGAAGAGAGTCGATCTACGGTGTTAGGACGCACCACTACAGCTCCACCTACAGCCAATGGGGTAGCTACTGGCCGGGCGAGCTTCTCGATGCCGCAGGTGAGGTGTGGATCGCCGAGGAAGGCTACCCGGTGCGCTACAGCTTCACGGCAACGGGGATCGACGAGGACGGCGAGCGCGGCTCCATCAGCTGGACGATGGAGCTCGTGGACGTCAACACCGAGATCACGGTCGAGCCGCCGGTGACCGAGTAGCCGCGCGACGGCTAGCGGTTCTCCAGGCAGGCGATGCAGGCGGCGAGCGCGTCGCGATCCACGGTGTCGCCGAGCTCGCGGAGGATCGCCTCCGGCCGCGCGATCCCGATCCGTGCCGCGACCTCCTCCACCCGCGAGAACGTTCGGCGGTCGGCCCACGGCTCAGGAGAGACGGCGCCTCGCTCCCGCAGGTAGTCGGCAAGGTAGCGAACCGCCACCGACCGCGAGGCATCGAGCGCATCGGCGACAGCAGCGACCGACGCCCCGCGGTCGAACCGGCCGAACGCGAGCTGGCGCGCCAGATCCACCGTGGCCCGCCCCTTCCGCCTGCGGCGACGGGGCTTCGGCGCCGCGCGCACCGTTGGATCCACGTCCATCGCCAACCCGCGCGCCGACGACTCCTCGCGGATCGCCGCGACCATGCGCCGTCCGTACTGTTCCGCTTTAGCGGCGCCCACGCCGTGCACCGCAAGGAACCCGTCCACCGACGACGGTCGCCGCCGCGCCATATCGCGGAGCGCCGCGTCGCCGAACACGATGTATGCCGGCACCCCCCGCTCGCTTGCGATCTGGCGCCGCAGGTCCCGCAGCCGGTCGAACAGCGCCCGATCGACCCCTTTCCACGAGTCGCCGCGCGGCCGCGCCGCGGCACGCTCCGCCGCCTGGAGAAGCCGCGGCGTCCACTCGCCGCGCATCGCGCCCCAGCCGCGTTCCGTGAGCGCAAGGACGTTATACTCCCCTGCCTTCACCAGACACCCTTGGGCAACCAGCTGCTCGATCCAGTCGCGGATCTGCCGCTTCGGATGGGCAGCGAGCAGCCCGTAGGTGGACAGGCGATCGTGGCCCGCGGCGAGCACCCTCTTGTCGCGGGAGCCGCCGAGCACCCCGGCGGTGTAGTCCCCGCCGAACCGCTCGTCCAATCGATACACGCAGGAGAGGATCTTCTGGGAAACGACGAGCGCGTCGTCCATAAGCTCGAGATCCCCAAGGCACACGTCGCACGCGCCGCAGCTCTCGCCCTCGAGCGTCTGCCCGAAGTAGCCGACCAGCGCGCGGTGACGGCAGGTCACCCCGCCGGCGTACGCCGCCATGTCGCCGAGCTTCGCGCGGCCGATGCGCACCGCCTCCTCCACGGTGGACTGCTCGATGATGTACTTCCACACGCTGTAGTCCCCGTCTCCGTAGAGGAGGACGCACTCCGCCTCGAGGCCGTCGCGTCCGGCGCGTCCGCTCTCCTGCTGGTAGTGCTCGAGCGACTTGGGCATCGCCGCGTGGATCACCGCGCGCACGTTCGACTTGTCGATCCCCATGCCGAACGCCACTGTGGCGACGATGGTGTCGACCTCCTCGCGGGCGAACGCCTCCTGTGTCGAGCGCCGCAGTTCGTCGGAGAGCCCGGCGTGGTACGGCGCGGCGCGGTAGCCCGCCTTGCGAAGTCGCTCCGCCAGATCGTCCACGTCCGCGCGGCGGATGCAGTAGACAATGCACGACTCGCTGGGGTGCCGATCGAGGACGTCCCGCACCTGCCGCAAGACGTCCGTGCGCCGCTCCACCGAGAAGACCAGGTTCGGGCGGTCAAACGACCCCACCAGGAGTTTCGGATCCTCGAGGCGCAGCTGGGCGATGATGTCGGTGCGCACCGTCTCGGTGGCCGTCGCGGTGTAGGCGTGGATCGCCACCCCGGGGAACGCCTGCTTCAGCCGCCCCAACCGGCGGTACTCCGGGCGGAAGTCGTGCCCCCACATCGACACGCAGTGCGCCTCGTCCACGGCGACAAACGACACCGTAAGCCGACGGGCGAACCCGAGGAACCCGTCGGTCATCAGCCGCTCCGGCGACACGTACACCAGGTCCATCGCCCCCGCCAGCAGCCGCTCGACCGTTGCGTCGCGCTCCTCCGTCGTCTGGCCGCTGTGAAGGCATCCCGCGGCCACCCCGCGGTCGACCAGCGCGTCCACCTGGTCCTTCATCAACGAGATCAGCGGGCTGACGACAATCGCCGTGCCCGGCAGCCGCACCGCCGGCGCCTGGAAGCAGAGCGACTTGCCGCCCCCCGTGGGAAGCACCACCAACGAGTCGCGCCGGCCGAGGGCGGCGGCGATCGCTTCCCGCTGCAGCGGGAGGAAGCCGCTGTAGCCCCAGTGTCGCTCCAGGATCCCCGCGATCCCCTCGATCTCCATCACCCCTTTTGGCCGTGTGTCGCTCCCACGATGCTAGCCGATGGCGCCGCCCGATGCCGCCGAGCCGCTGCTCCAGTGGCGATGCCCTGACGGGAGATCGCCGTTCCAGAGAGGACCTCCCCGTTTCCGCCGCCACGTCCTGCCTTGTCCGTTTCCAGGTTGTTTGTGTTGTGTCTCCTGGTGTTGACAGTTTGTAGTTGTCATGCTATTGTGTGAATCATGAGTACCCGAATCCCGACGCTGCGCTCCAAAGAGCCCTCTCTCAAATGGAACCCCGATCCTCGATCCCGCATCCACGAGATCCCGCAGGTCGACCGTCCGCGGGAGAAGCTGTTCGCCAAAGGCCCGGCCGCCCTGTCCGACGTGGAGCTTCTCGCACTGGTGCTCGGCAGCGGCACACGCAGCGGCGGCGTCCTCGAGGTCGCCACCCGCGTCCTCGCTGCGTGCGACGACCGCCTCGATGCGATCGAGGCCGCGGCCCTTCTCCGCATCCCCGGTCTCGGACGCGCACGCAGCGCCGCGCTCGCCGCGGCGCTCGAGCTCGCGCGCCGTCACCTGGGCCGCGGTCGTCCGACCATCCGCTCCGCCTCCGACGCTCTCCCCTACCTCCAGTCCATTCGCGCCGAGAAGCAGGAGCAGTTCGCGTGTCTATCGCTGAACGGTGCCGGCGAGGTCCTGGCGACGCGCGTGGTCACCGTGGGGCTGCTCGACACCAACCAAGTCCACCCCCGCGAGGTGTTCGCCGATCCGATCGCCGATCGCGCAGCGTCGATTCTCGTTGCCCACAACCACCCCTCGGGTACCCTTGCCGCCAGCGCCGAGGACCTGGCACTCACCGAGCGGCTCGCCGCCGCCGGGCGGCTCCTCGGGATCCCCCTCCTGGATCATCTCATCCTCACCGCAGACGGCCATCTCTCTCTCAAGTCTCAAGGCGTCCTCTAGCCGCCTCACCGCCCCCCCCCGGCGGGGGGTCGGGTCCTGCAATGCCACTCGGATTCCTATGGGCTCTGCGTGTGGCACTGCAAGACCTGACACCGATTCGAAGTGTGACGTGGATCACAGACCCGTCCACGCGTCTTCCTCTATACTTCCCACAACATAATCGTTGGCTGTTACGGTGTGAACGCATAGGATGTGATGCCCGTGGCCCGACAGCACTCGATGGCACTCGCCCGTGTCACACCGTTTCTTGCGATCGTGCTCGCGGCCGTGTTCGGCGTCCACCCCGTGCTCCTCGCCGGCCCGGTGGCAGCAGTCCGCGCGATTGCCTTCAGCGAGCCCGCCGGGGAGACGAGTCTCCGTCTGCCATGGATCCTACCCACGGACTTCTCCCTGGACATCGACCTGCCGCTCGGCGCCGCGCGCCTTGTGGGCGTCGCTGCTGCGAGCCTCGCCCACGGAGCCGACACCGTCTCGCTGTCGCTTCGTCCCCACATCGATCCGCCACTCGCCGTGGATGCCACGTGGGGGATCCCGCTCGTTGACCTGTCGTTTCCCAGCTCATCGTACCAGCCACTCCTCGCGTTCGGGGGACTCCCACTCGGGGGGCTCGCCGCAGCAGCGGTCCGCGCTGACACCCGAGGACGGGTCGCGTCGTTTGCGTTCGACGCGACGCTTCTGCTGGCTGACGTCAACTTCCCCGAGACCTTCACCTCGCTCCACGACCCGTTGCCCTCACCCAGTGCGAGCGGCGTCACCTACCAGTTGCCGTACGACGACGCGTCCTGGCACTTCGGAGCGATCCTCGGGATGCGCTACGACGGCCCACTCGGCGTGACAACGTCTGTCAGGGTCGGGATGAACGCCGACGTATGGCACACCGCCGCGGCCCCGTGGTGGTCTCTCGAGGCGGCACCGTGGGCCCTCGCAGCCTTCCCTGAGGTGTTGGAGCTTCGCGCCGTGCGCTTCCGCGAGGCCGTCTTGCCTCCGGGCGCCGGCTGGCTGCACCCCACCCTTGCCGTCGGGGCTTCCGAGCTCCCGCTGGGACTCTCATTCCATGCCTCTTCGGCGTTCGACTCGACCACCCCCCTGTCGGTGGAGAGCGTCGCCAGGCTCCGATGGGAAGGCCGCCGCGCGGCGCTCGAAGCGGGCGGCGTGGCCTCGGCGCTGGCGTTCGATCGATTCTGGTACGCGGGGCGGTACGGGCGGCAGTGGGCGCTGTGGATCGACGAGGGGATGCTCTACTCGATCGGCTTCGGCGACACGCTGCACTTCGGGCTCACACAGACGTGGGGGCGCCGCGAGATCGGATGGCGCGCGGCGTTTCGCCCGTGCGTCGGCACGTGGGGCTATGTCTCCTGGCGCGGCCCGACGTGTGTCTACGGCTGGGACGGCACGCTCCTGGTTCGGCTCCACTACGCCTACGCCGGCGGCGGCTTCGTGGCTGCGAGCGGCCTGGACGCCTCGTTCCGGACCCGGCTCGGAGAGCGAGCGGCCGCCGAGCTCCGCGCGTCGTGGCGCGGCCGGGCGCTCGACGAGGTGTCGTTCATCATCGCCACGCCGTGCGACGTCGAGGAGACCCCGTGACGCGCCGCCCGCTGCTGACCGCGCTTCGCCGGGTCGCCCCGAGCGCGCTCGTCGCGCTCGCCCTGCTGCTTGCCTCGTGCTGCGAGCCGGCGTGCCCGTGGTGCATCCACCCGAGCAAGCAGGGAGTCCCCGCTGCGGGCAACACCCCGGGCGACACCGTCACCTACACCATCTCCTACCAGAACGCGACCGACGTTCCCGTCACCATGGCGATCGTCGACGACTACGACCAGGCACACGGAACGGTGGGCATGGTCGGCGGCAGCTCCGAGTTCGCCGCAGGGACGGACGACGGCGACGTCATCACGTGGGGGCCGGCCGTCGTGCCTCCAGGCACCGTCGGTTGGGTGAGCTACACCTACGTGCTCGGGTCGATGGTGAGCTTCCCCGTCGGAAGCTTCCTGGTGGAGAACCAAGCCACGGTCAACGGAGAGCCGGTGAGCGCCGTGATCGAGGTGGTCCGTCCCGCGCCGCCAGTGGTAGCCGGCGACGGGCGCCTGCTGGTGCTCGCCGACGATTGGGTCCTCGGCAACTACTTCAACCGTCCCGGATCCGATGCGGAGACCCTCATGCTAAACGCCCTCAACTGGCTCACCGAGCCGGTGACTGGAACCACGGACACGGTGCTTGTTGACGCCTCCTACCTCGATCACGGGGACCTCACCCCGCTTCTCACGGCGCTCGCCTCCAACGGCTACGATGTCGACGTTGTGCCGACCTCCCTGTGGACGCCGACGCTTCTCGCCAACTACGCGGTGGCGATCGTCGAGCGCGCCCCGGCCGGCTACGCCGCGGCGCTCACCGACTTCCTGGTCGCCGGCCACGGCGTGTGGGTGATCGGCGGCATCGACGCGTCGCCGGCGCAGAACGAGTTCCTCGTCCCGCTCGGGATCGAGATGCAGGGGCACCACACCGCCGTCGCGGAGGATACGGTGACCTCGTTCGTCGCTGACCCGGTGACGGCTGGCGTGGACACGCTCTTTGTCATGCACCCGACGCCGATCAGCCTCCTGGGGCCGGCTCCGGTGATCCTGTCGCAGCAGTACGACGATCCCGAGTGGCTGCCTGGCGAGCCGCCACAGATGATCTGGCTTGTGGCCCTCGACCTGGGGGCGCCATGATCCGGCGGCGCTCAGTAGAAGCGATGCCCTCACGGCGACGGCGCTGGGTCGCCGGCGCAGTTGCCACCGGCGCGATCGTCGCCGCGGCGCTCGCGCTCCCGGGGTGTCTCGACATGCTGTTCCCCTATGTGGAGCCGATCGGGCCAGTGACCGCGTACATCGCCGACCAGGGAAACCACATGGTGCGTCGCGTCGCGTGCACCGGGATGATGGAGACGGTCGTTGGCACGGGGAGCTCGGGCGACAGTGGCGACGGCGGGCCAGCGATCGACGCCGAGCTGCGGACCCCCGTGGGGATCTGCGCCACCCCCACCGGCGCCCTATACATCGCCGATCCGATGTCGCATCGCGTGCGCCACGTGTCGGCGACGGGGACGATCATCACTGTTGCCGGCAACGGCAGCCCGGGCTACAGCGGCGACGGCGGGCCGGCCGCCGCCGCCCAGTTCAACGAGCCGGTCACGGTGGCCCTCGACACCCGCGGCCGTCTGTACATCGTCGATGCCGGCAACTTCCGCATCCGCCGTGTGGACACCGACGGCACGGTGACCACCGTTGTCGGCGACGGCGTGGCCGGTGACAGCGGGGACGGCGGCCTTGCCACCGCCGCCCGGTTCGGTGGCGTCGGCGCCGTCTGGGTGAGCCGAAACGGCGAGATCTACTTCTCCGACAACGTCAACCACCGGGTGCGCTTCGTCGACGACGCCGGGGTCGTCCATGCGGTGGCCGGCACCGGCGTCGCCGGTGACAGCGGGGACGGCGGCCCCGCCACCGCCGCGCAGCTGAACTCACCCGCGGGGATCTGGGGAAGCGCCCGCGGCGACCTGTACATCGCAGACATGATGAACCATCGCATCCGCGTCGTGTCATCCTCAGGGCTGATCGAGGCGTTCGCCGGCACCGGCACCCCGGGCAACAGCGGCGACGGAGGCCCAGCGCTTCTGGCGCAGTTCTCGCTGCCGGCCGGCGTGTGGGGGGATCCCGCCGCGGGGCTGTTCGTCGCCGACCAGGGGAACCATCATGTGCGTCGGGTGACCTGGGGCGGCGTCGTGGCCCCCGTTGCCGGAACCGGCTCCCCGGGCAGCGGTCCAGACGACCCTTGGCCGGCGAGCCTCGTGGCCCTTTCCGGGCCGATCGCCGTTGCCGTGGTCCCGAGCGACGCATGTCGCGTCCCCCCGCCAGAGGGCGGGATCCTTGCCCCAACCGGCAGGTAACCCCGAAGCCAAGCGTTGACAACGCCGTTCGCCTGACAGAGCATCTCCGCCGACTCACCCCACACCACCGGAGAGGGATCGACACATGAGAACACGACCCGGGGGAATGCTTGGCTTCAGCGTGGTCTGGGTCGGGCAGGTGGTGTCGCTTCTCGGCACCGGGATGACCCAGTTCGCACTCACCATCTGGGCGTGGCAGGTCACCGGAGAGGCGACGGCGCTCGCCAACCGCAGTCTCACCGGGCTTCTCGCCCTCTACTTCGCGCTCAACCTGGTGCTTTCCTTCCGCGGCACGTAGACGGCGCCGATGACGCTCGCTCGTACGG
>Ga0272441_10011270_pt1 | contig 13307 bp, 8 predicted proteins | sample SSMProp6N_FD_193582 | JGI IMG/M metagenome (GOLD analysis project Ga0272441, IMG submission 193582) | Marine sediment archaeal communities from Little Sippewissett salt marsh, Falmouth, MA, United States - SSM-Prop-6N | ecosystem: Environmental > Aquatic > Marine > Wetlands > Sediment ... | reverse complement strand
GGGGCCGCCTCCGTCGTCAGCGGGGCGCCGTCCGGGATGGCCCCCAGCCGCACGCGCATCGTCACGCTCGTGGAACCGCCCGCCCATCATGCCCAGTTCACGTTCATGCTGGGGCTGGCGACCGCGGCGCTCGCGCTGGCGGGCCTGGCGCTGCTCGCGCTGCTCGCCGGGGCCGTGCCGGACGCCCTGAAATCGGTGGCCAGTGGCAGTATGCCGTTGATCCTGATCATCGGTGGCGCGGTCGTCGTCGGCATCGCCGCCATGGTCGGCTACGTGCTGGACAAGCAGCGGGCGGCCCGCGAGGCCATGACCGGCTGATCGCACGCGGTGCCGGCAGTCGCAGCGCCCACAAATCAGATGTTACACGTCGGACCCAGGAAAGGAGCGCGCTATGCAACGCTTTTCGGCGGTCATCGTGATGGTGGTGGCGGCGGTACTGGCCCTCGGGTCGATCGGCTGTGTTGACGAGGCCAAGTACAACGCCGTCCTCCTCCGCAACCGCGAACAGGAGAAACTCCTCCAGGAGAAGGAGGCCGAAATCGCCCGGCTCCAGGAACGCGTGCAGGCTCTCCAGGCCCGGGCCGAGGACGCCCAACGCCTGCTCCAGGAGAAGGAGGACCACCTCGCCTCCGTCATGGAGGAACGCGACGCGGTCCGAAAGGCCTTCGATGAACTCCAGAAACACTACGCCAGGCTGGCCGGCGGCGTGGGCGGCGGCGGGGCACTGCCCAAAGAGGTCGAACTCGAAATCCAGCAACTCGCCGACAAGTATCCCGAACTCTTCCAGTTCGACGCCGCCACCGGGCGCCTCCGATTCGCCTCCGATATCACCTTCGACTTCGCCTCCATCCAGGTGAAGCCGAACGCGCGGGCGGCGCTGTCGAAACTCGGCATGATCCTCGCCTCCGATGCCGCCAAAACCGTCATGGCCCGCATCATCGGACACACCGATCCCGTCCCCGTGGCCAAGGCCGCCACCAAGGCGATGCTCCAGAACCTCGGCAAGTCCGCCAACAACCAGGGACTCAGCGAGGCCCGGGCCGAAGCCGTCGCCGACATCCTGACCGACGCCGGCGTTCCCGCGGCCCGTGTCACGACCCAGGGTGTTGGGGCCAGCCAGCCCATCGCCAGCAACGATTCCAAGAGCGGACGGGCCAAGAATCGCCGTGTCGAAATCTATCTGAGCCAGTAGGACTGCAACGTGACTTCCCGCGCGGTGGGGCGCCTGTCCCACCGCGCTTTGTATGCGCCGCTTCTGGCTTGAATAACAAGCGCGGCGGGTCTCCGCACCCGCCGCGCTTCTTATGCGCTGCATCCCGCGCGGTGGGGCTCGCGTCCCGCCGCGCTTCTTATGCGCCATTGAACGCCCGGGCTTGAGTTGAACGCCCGGGGTTGAGCGCAGCGAAACCCCGGGAACCGCGCATCGGGTATCCGCAGCGGACGCGCTGCAAAACTGGCGGAGAGGCCGGGATTCGAACCCGGGGAGGAGGTGTGAACCCCCTCAACGGTTTAGCAAACCGCCGCATTCGGCCACTCTGCCACCTCTCCGCGCTTCAATCGCCCCTGATTGTACCGAAACGGGCGTCGCCTGTCCATAGCCGTCCGCCCCGTTTGCGTCCTCGGAGGCGGAAAACCGGGTCTTAAAAGCGTTGCGGCAACCCGGAGGCAGGGGGTAATGTTAGAGAAGGCCTGCGGCCCTTGCAGGTCAATGCCATCCGGAAACCGCGGCTCGGGAGATCCCCATGAAAACGCTCTGGACCATCGCGGCGCTGGCGGCCGTTGTCTCCGCAGCCGGGTGCGGCCAACGCACGGGCTTTCTCATCAAGCCGGTGGCGGTGAACGAGAAACTCGAGGAAACCACCCTCTCGCAGGACGAGGGCCTCTGGGTGACCGACAAGGTCCTCGTGCTCGACGTGGACGGCGTGCTGATGAACGCGCGCGGCGGCGGCCTCTTCGGGCCCGAGGACAATCCCCTGGCGCTGTTCGTCGAGAAACTCGACAAGGCCGAGAAGGATGCCAAGGTGCGGGCCGTGGTGCTCCGCATCAACTCGCCGGGCGGCGGCGTGACCGCCACCGACCTTATGTACCGCCGCCTGGCGGAGTTCAAGCAGAAACGCAAGATCCCCGTCGTGGCCATGATCGAGGACGTCGGTGCAAGCGGCGGCTACTACCTCGCCTGCGGCGCCGACACCATCATGGTGACCTCCACGTCCGTCACGGGTTCCATCGGCGTCATCGTCCAACTGTTCAGCCTCTCGGGCACGATGGACAAACTGGGCATCACCTCCAAGGCCCTCACGTCCGGGCCGATGAAGGACATGGCCAGCCCGTTCAAGCCCCTCGACGAGGCCGACCAGAAGGTCCTGCAGGCCGTCGTCGACGAGTTCTACGGACGGTTCCTCGAGGTGGTCACCGCCGGCCGGCCGGCCCTCCACGCCGGGCAGGTCAAGACGCTGGCCGACGGACGCATCTACACCGGTACCCAGGCCGTGGCCAACGGCCTGGCCGATGCCGCCGGCGACATGAAGGACGCGATTGCCCTGGCCAAGGAGCGGGCCGGCGTGAAAGCCGCCAAGGTGGTCATGTACGGCCGGCCGTGGGGATACCGCGCCAACGTCTACAGCGGGTCGCCCCTGGGCGGGGCGCAGGTGAACTTGCTGAACATCACGCCGCCGCACGTGGCAGCGTGGCTGCGGCCGCGGTTCCTGTACCTGTGGACGGGCGACGGCGGCGGGGCAAGCCCGTAGGCCACGCCCTTGGGCCGGCCGCGAGGACGTCCCTGTATGCCCCCGCCGGTCTTGTCCGGCCGGGAGAGACGCGCCGACGGTTGTGTGGCCCGGCCGCGCCGGGTGCCACTGGCTGCTTGTCAGCCAGTGTTCCCGGAAATCGAAGCGCACGGGCGGACAAGCCGCCAACCGGCCACGGCACGAGCCGTACCCGTGCCAGGGTGGCACGCCGCGGAATCAAGCCTGACGATCCACTACCCACCCGTGGCGGCCGCGTCCGGCGCCTCGTCCGGACCGGTCCCGTCGTCCGCGGGGGGTTCGCTGTCGGTGTCGGCGGCGCCCTCTTCCGGTTGCAGCAGCCACGCCTGGCCCGCGAGCAGCCGCACCCGCACGTCCTCGAACGCAACGGCCGCGTGCCACGCCCCCACGCCGGGACACTGCGGCGGCGTCAGCCGGAACGGTTTGGCCACCCCCAAAGCCGAGGGCGGCCCGGACCAGTGGATGTGCTGTTTGCCGTCCAGATGGATGTCGATACTTGCCTCTTCCCGGCCGACCCCCTTCACCGTGGCGAGGACGTGATACGGGCGGCCGTTTTCCATCGCGGCCGGCCGCACCGTCGAGGCGTTGTCGATGCCGGGCTTGCCGGCGATCCGGTCCAGGCCGCTGCCCGTGCCCTCCAGTTGGCTGAAGACGGCCGCCACACGCCACCGGCCGACGGGCAGGATCAGCGCCACGGTGTCGGTGCCGGCCGTCCGCGTGAAGCGGGCCTGCAACTGGTAATCGCCGGCCAGGACGACGGGCAGGCGGAGGGCGGCGGCGTCGCGGGCGGCGGTCCGGACGAGGCGGCCGTCCTTCCCCCGCCACGTGCCCAACTGGATGTCGTCGGCGGTGACGCGCGTCCCGAGGTCCACCCACTGGTCGGGCGCCAGGAGGGTCGCGTCCGGCGGCGGGGCGATCGCCTCCGCCGGTTCCGACGCCGGCGCCTCCTGTGCCGCCACGGCGGTCTGCGGCGGCCGAACGAGCCGGGCCTCCCCCTCGATCAGCCGAAACCGTAGACGCTGCCACCGCACCAACGCTTCCTGGACGGTCAGCCCCACCCGGCCGAGCGGAATGAGCGGCCCCTCCGTCCACCCCTTCGGCACGTTCAGCGCCGACGGCGGCCCTTGCCACTGAAGGTACGTCGTCCCGTCCAGCGTCACGCGGATCTCCACCTCCGCCCCGCGATGCACGACCCGGGCGGTGACCGTGTAGTCGCGGTCGTTCTCGAGCGTCCCGGGCGACACGTGGGCTGCCGAGTCATGGATATCCTTGTTGTTAATTTGCCCCAGGGCGCTGACCGATCCGCCGAAGCGGCTGAGAATCACCACCACCTTGTTGGACCCGACCGGCAGGTAGATGCAGGCGGCGTCGTTGCCGTCCGTCCGCCGGAACACCGCCTCCACTTCGTAACTGCCTTTCGGCGCCACCGGCAGGGCCAGGCACGCGCTGTGATCGAGGTTCGTCAAGGTGCCTGCACGGTACTCCCACTGGCCGCGCAGCGCATCGCGCCGCGCGTCGACCCGGGGAAGAAGGGCCACCCACCTGCCGGGCGGGACGCTGCCGTCGGAAAAACGGCCGGCCGTGTCCGGGGAGGGCGTGTCCTCCGCACCGCCGGCGGGTTCCCCGGCCGGGGCGCCGGGCTCGGCGCCGGGCTCGGCCTCCTCGGTGCCGGCCGTCCGGGCGGTGTCCTCCGCGGGCGTCGGCGTCGTCGGCCGAAGCGCCGCCTCCACCTTCTCCATCGCCATCTTCGCCCGGACGTACGTCATGTCCTTCGCCTCGTGCCGCGAGAGGAACCGGTCGAGGTACGCCTTGGCCCGCGCGTACAGGTGGGGTTGGGCGTACTCGGGCGGCCTGCCGGCCAAGTGGACGTACCATTCGCCGAGTTCCAGGCACGCCAGTTCGGGGGCCTTGTCCAGGGGCTTGGCGGCCGCGGGAACGTACTTCTTCAGGTCCGGGTCCTCGACGCCCTCGAGCACCTCGGCGGCCCGTTTCGGATCGTCCAGGTTCACGAGGTAGAGGCGGACCAGGCCCTCGCGGGCATCGACGTTGTCCGGTCGGCGCTCGAGCATCGCCCGCACGTCGCGGGCCCGGCGCTCCAGGTTGATGCGGCGGGCCAGGACCTCGGCCGCCTCCCGGATGTCCCACAGGCGGTCGTCGTGGATGCGGCGGGCCAGGGCCAGGGCCTCGCGGTTCAGGGCGGCCGCCTCGATGAAGTCCCCGGCCTGCGTCTTCACCTCCACCTGTGCGAGCAGGGCGTCGAGGTCGTCCTTCGGCGTGGCGGGCGGCGGCTGCGCCGGCGGCGCGTCGGCGGGCGCGTCCGTGCCGGAAGGCGTTTCCGTATCGGTCGGCGGCGCCTCGGACGACTGGCCGCGCAGGCGGCCGATACGTTCCTTCGCCTCGGACGCACGCGAAGGAACGTGCTTGGCCAGGAGGTCCATGGCGGCCACGGCGGTCGACTCGCCGACGGCGTGCGGCGACGCCAACGCCCACGCCTCGTCGCAGAGGAGGGCGACGAACGCCGGAGAGGCCGTGGCCTCCCGGGCGACCGACAGCAGACGCTTTGCCAGGGCCACGTCGTCGTCCAGGGCGGGCGTGCGGCGGACCTGTTTGGCCTCCCGGCCGAAGAGGGAATCGAACGTCTCGCGGGCTTCCGATGCCTCGACCGATTCCGTCGACGCGGGAGCAGCCGCGGCGGGCGGCCCGGCGAGCAGAATGGCGACGGCCAGCCACAGGATACGCAACGCCATCAGGCCGGTGCGGTGTCGGGCCATGACGTCCCCCTCGTTTTTCGCAATAGAGCGGTCCCTGGGTGAGCCTGCTCCATTATGCCGGTCGGAGCGGACATGTCAAAGTCATTTGCACGCGACGGCGGCAAGGACGGGCCATAAGCCGCGAGCCCGGAGGCCGCGGGGCCCTGCACGTGCGCCCAACCGTGTCATTCCGAGCGAGGCCTCGCGCCGCGAGGCCGAGCGGAGTCCCCCGGCGCGCCGGGATCGCCGTGGCCGTTCGGTGTCGCCCGCCTTGGGCTGTTTCAAAGGTCCCTGACACCTTTCACGTTCTTGGCTGGCGGCGGCCCCTCGCGGCGAATGCCCAATGTTCAATGCCAAATGCCCAAGCAGGCCTTCGGCCTGTGGGTTCAGGTGCCCGCTCCGCCCGCCTCCGGCGGGTAAACTGCGCGTGAGGCTGCCTTTGTCGTTGTCGTTGCCGTTGCGTGGTCGTGGCCTGATGCCCGTTGCCGGTTGCCTAATGCCTGCCGTTCAGCCGTTGCCTGATGCCTGTTGCCGGTTGCCTAATGCCTGCCTTCCTGCCGTTGGCGTTTGCCTGATGCCTGTTGCCGGTTGCCTAATGCCTGCCTTCCTGCCGTTGCCGGTTGCCTGATGCCTGTTGCCGGTTGCCTAATGCCTGCCTTCCTGCCGTTGCCGTTCGCCGTTCATTCCGCATTCCGCATTAGAACGGCACCCGCTCCGCTCGGGGCTTCGCCCTACGGGGCTCCGCCCGCGCACGTCGCGTCGCGGCTAAAAGGGCGCGCCGTGCCGTTGCCGTTCGCCGTTGCCGTGGCCCAATGCCTGTTGCCGATTGCCGAGTGCCTTCCTTTGCCGTTCGCCTGATGCCCGTTGCCGGTTGCCTAATGCCTGCCTTCCTGCCGTTGCCGTGGCCTAATGCCTGTTGCCCGTTGCCGAGTGCCTGTCTTTACTGCGCTTTTAATTCATATAGCCGTTCCTCCATGAGCCGAAAAAAGCCGACAATTCGGGGTGTGTTTTCGCGCGTTTGCGCGCGTTTCGATCAAAAACGATCAAAAAGTCGCGCGTTTTGCCTTACCCATTTTAACATTCGGGCCCCAAATCGTCCCTGGGGCGTCAAAATCGACGATTCGGGTTCCGAAAACGCGCCTTTTCGGGGGGTACGCGAAACGGCGTTTTCTTAAAATATCGAAAGGCAGGCACACGGCAACCGGGATTCGCCATTAGGCAACGACGAACAGCAACAACCACGACCGCGACGAGCCCCTTCGCTGCGCTCGGGGTGACGGGCGCCGCACGTCGTCGCGGGCCTGGCCCGGCGCGTGCCGTTTCCGGCGGCGCATGCGACAAGCAGGCCGAACGCACAGGCGGGGTTGCAAAGACGGCCCGCGCGGGTACAATGTTCGTAGACGTTGGCACGTTCCATGCAAGGAGGCGAGGCGAAGCATGATACGCAGGCACGCACTGGCGATTCTGTTGGTTCTCGTGATGGGCGGGTGGTTGGTCTGGGCGTTCGGCGCCGGTGCCGACCCCGCCAAGCCCGCCGACAACGAGACCCTTTTCCGCGAGGCGGACCGGTTCATCGAAATCCTCCGCCTGGTCCAGAAACAGTACGTGGACGAGGTGGACACCAAGGACCTCTTCCGCGACGCCATCGACGGGATGCTCGGGGGCCTGGACCCGTTCTCGAACTTCATCCCGGAAGACGAGTTGGCCGAGTTCAACAAGGCCACGCGGGGCAAGTTCGGCGGCATCGGCATCCAGATCGGGATGCGCCGCGGGCTGCTGACGGTCATCAGCCCCCTCGAGAACACCCCCGCCTACGAGGCCGGCATCCTGGCCGGCGACATGATCCTCGAAATCGAGGGCGAAAGCACCGACGGCATCCGTCTGGACGAGGCCGTCAAGACCCTCACCGGCGACCCCGGCAGCGACGTCACGATCACCGTCCGGCACGTCACCGGGAAGGTCGAGAAGATCACGATGACGCGGGCGGTGATCGAGGTGCCCACCGTCAAGGGGCTCCGCCGCGACGAGAACAACGAGTGGCTCTACATGATCGACGAAGAGAAGAAGATCGGCTACGTCCGCGTGGCCAGTTTCGTCGAGAACTCCGTGCCGGACCTCCGGGCCGCCATCGAGCAGATGCTCGAGAAGGATATGAAGGGCATGATCCTGGACCTCCGTTTCGACCCGGGCGGCATCCTGAAGACGGCCGTCGAAATGACCGACCTCTTCCTGGACGACGGCGTCATTGTCAAGACCAAGGGCCGCACCACGCCCTACTGGGAGGCGACGGCCAATAAGGACGGCACCTTGCCGCACTTCCCCATGGTGGTGCTCGTGAACCAGTACAGCGCGAGCGCGAGCGAGATTGTGAGCGGGGCGCTCCAGGACCATCACCGGGCGATCATCATCGGCGAGCGGACGTTCGGCAAGGGCAGCGTGCAGAACGTCATCCCCCTCAAGGGCGAAAACGCCGCCCTGAAACTGACCACCAGCAAGTACTATCTGCCGAGCGGCCGGTGCATCCATCGCGAGGAGGAGATGACCGAGGAGGACGAGTGGGGCGTCGTCCCGGACATCGTCGTGCCGATGACGCCGGAGCAGTACGTGGCCCTCATCCAGGACCGGCGCGAGGGCGAGATCCTCAAGAACAACGGGGAAGAGGACGCCGAGGCGAACGAGAAGGCCCAGCCCGACAAGGAGGGCGAGGCCGCCCCGCCGAAGGAGAACCCCGCCGAACCTCCCGCCGCCCCGGAGGACGACGAGGGCGTGCCCCTCCCGCCGACCGATCCCGACGCGCCCGGCGCCGAAGGCGACGAGGCCGCCAAGGAGAAACCCGCCGATACCCAACTCCAGCGGGCGCTGGACGTCCTCCGCAGCATCGAGGTCATCCAGAAGTACCTGAAGGCGGCGTAAGGCGTTCAGCGGAGACTGTTGAGCCGGCGACCGCAGGTCGCCGCGAGTGTCGGTAACCTGTTGGTGCGCCAAACGACCGGCGACGTGCCGTCGCCGGCTCAACGTGGCGCATGTTGGCGATGGGGTTCACCGTCGCGCCCGAGACGCGCCACCATTTGCACCTGAAGCGCTCCCCCATGCAGATCCTCGGTATCGAGACCTCGTGCGACGAGACGTGCGCGGCCGTCGTGGAGGGCGGCCGGCGGGTCCGGTCCAGCATCGTGGCGTCCCAGGTGGACCTGCACCGGAAGTACGGGGGCGTGGTGCCGGAGATCGCCTCCCGGGCCCATCTGGAGGCGCTCGTCCCGGTGGTCGACGAGGCCCTCCGCGAGGCCGAGACGACGGCCGAGGCCGTCGACGCCGTCGCCGTCGTCCATCATCCCGGCCTCATCGGCTCGCTGGTCCTGGGCCTGACGGCCGCCAAGACGCTGGCGTGGCTGCACGAGAGGCCGATCGTGGGCGTCGATCACGTCGAAGGGCACATCTATGCGGCCGCGCTGGAGCGGGAGGAACCAGTCTTTCCGTGCGTCGCGCTCATCGTTTCGGGCGGGCACACGAGCCTGTACCGGTGCGAGGGTCCGCTCGCGCAGACCCGCCTGGGCGCCACGACCGACGACGCCGCCGGCGAGGCGTTCGACAAGACCGCCAGCCTCCTCGGCCTGCCGTATCCCGGCGGCCCGAGCATCGACGCGGCCGCGGAGTGCGGGTCGCCGAAGGCCGTGGCGTTCTCCCGGCCGTGGCTCGACCGCGAGGCGTTCGACTTCAGTTTCAGCGGCGTCAAGACGGCCGTCCTGTACCACGTCCGGGGGCAGGGGGCGGGCGCCAAGCAGCGCACCACCGACCTCTCGGACCAGGAAATCGCCGACGTGGCCGCCAGTTTCCAGGAATGCGTCGTCGACGTCCTGGTCGGCAAGACGGTGCGGGCGGCGGACGCGTGCGGCCTGGACCGGGTCGTCCTGGGCGGCGGGGTGGCGGCGAACCGTCGTCTGCGGCAGCGGATGCAGACGGCCGCCGATGAGGCCGGCCTCGACCTCGTCCTCCCGCCGATGCGGTTCTGCACGGACAACGCCGCCATGGTCGCCGGCCTGGCGTACCATCACGTCGCGGCCGGCCGGGTGGACGACCTGGACCTGGAGGCCTATGCGTAACCCGTCCCGCGGCCTTCTGCTCCTTTTCCTCCTCCTCCTCCTTTCCTGCCGTACCCTCATCGCTGCGATTGCCTCGGGGGGTGGGCCAAAACCTTCCGGCAAGCCATACCAGCGGGGAGTGGCATGGCCACGCCCCGCGTGGCCATGGGCCCTTCGAGACCTCATGGCCACCCAACATCGGGTGGCCATGCCACCCGCCGGCCCCTCATCGCTGTGATTGCCTCGGACGGGCTCTGGAAAACGGTTGAAAGGCCTGCCCATTCCGGGTGTACTTGTCAGGAGTATGAGGATACCTCCCGTCGGCAGAGGGAAGCGGCGGGTGGAGAGAGAAAATGGTATTGTGTCCCAAGATAACTCCCTTGCGACGTATGTGCTGGCGTGTGAGATGGTGGGGGCGTTCTTTCGTATGGCGGGCGTTAGGTACGCTTCTTCGTCGCGATTTCGCACACAAACTTGCAGGGCTCGCCCTTGAGGCCGCTCGCAGGGGCGACAGCGCACGATTTGCACATGCTCTCGGCGCTGCAGGAGACCCGACGGAGTTCGATGCCGGCACGATCGCGGTAATCGCAATCACGGCATATAACATGGGCGACTCAGCATTGGCCGAGAGGCTGCTCGAAGCGGCGCGTGCTCGCGAGCCAGAGAATGCCGAAGTCTTGGTGTGCTACGGTTCGTATCTTGAAAGGAAGGGCAACCGCGAGGAAGGCATCGCATTTCTCGAGCGAGGCCTGAAAGCGGACCCTAACAACGCGACAGCGTTTTCGTGGCTCGGTAATGCCTACTATGCGTCGGGGAATCTGCTTCGTGCCCGCGAGTGCTATGAGGCAAGTATCAAGATTGAAGGGCAAGGCAATGGTGAGTCGTACATGGGCTTGGCCTTTGTTGCCGGAAAGGAAGGGAAGTTGGAGGAAGAGTTGGAGTTTTGGCGCGAGGCGGTATCTCGAATGCCTCACGACGCCATGGCCTGGTACAATCTGGGCAACGCCTTAAGTTGTGCCGGTGAGTGGCGCAGTGCGATGCGCGCGCTTCGCAGGAGCCTGCGCCTAGGGTGGGAACAGCCCCATCTCGCGCTGTACGGAATGGCACTCAGTTATCTGGAACTGGGCCGGTTGCGGGCCGCACGCCGGTTCTGCACGCAGGCTCTCGAGGCAGAACCCGACTTCACGCTGGCCATGGACCTGATGCAGGATATCGAGGCGAAGGCGGAGGAGCGGTAGGGCGAATTCCGGGGACGGCATTACCGTTTTTCCTTCCTTGCGGCGGCTGGGGCGCCCGCGGGACCAGCGGCGTGAGCGTGGTACTCCCGGCAATCGGAGCGGGGATAAATGGTATCGTGTCTCCAGATCATGTCCCAGATAACGGTGCTCGGATAACGAATGGTGGGAGGGTTGGCGCCATGTTTTGCAGGAGGCGAAGGAACGGCGATGTGTTCTCGCGTATCTCGCCGGAAGCAAGCGGGAGGGCGAACGCGTGGGCAGGAGGGGTTGCCGGACTCTTGCTGGCCGGGCTCTGTGCTGCCATGGCGGTGTCATCGTGCGACGAGGAACCGTCGACCGATAGTCCGCACCCCGTTGGCCGCGAGGGGGCCATTGCCGCTGCGCTCGCCACGTTCATTCGGGCTCACGGTGAGTTTGATATCGGGATAGAGTCCCTCAGCGGGAAGAGGAGCCGGATAGATGACAGCGGGGACTGGGATTTCGGCGAATGGATGCTGGTAGCTGAGCCGGACGGCTATATGGCCGTGCACAGCCTGCCAGGGAATAAAGCCGTGGTTGTACGCCTCAAGAGGGAGGGAGAGGCATATTGTGTTACAGGTTTCGAGGTGGGATACGACTATTGGCACAAATAATCCTCTTTGCGAGTTCCGGTGACACGCACCACAACTCGGCTGGACCCGAATCCGCCGGGGCGGTAACGGCTATCCCATCACCCGCCCCGCCCGAGTCCCGCCCCTGAGGGCCACCATCGCCGCCGCCCGCACCGCCCACGCGCAGTCTTAGCGCACTCTTAACCTCACCGGGGGTCTTAGCGCTTGTGTGGCCGGGGCCCCTCAGTACAATTCGGCTGAGCGCTATCTGAACCGTTCGTTAACGGTGGCAGCGGCCCGCTTTCCCATCCATCGGGGGAGCGGGGAGACGGAAACCGTCTCTTAGCGCGGTATGAGCCCCGAGGAGACCCACAACCCCATGATGATGACGCAGGCCGAGCGGGTTACCGTCCCCCAGCCCCGCTGGAAGACGTGGGCGCGGGTCCTGCTGGTCTTCATCCTCCTGTATTTTTTCCTCGGGGGGATGCGGACGATGGGTCACGGCCTGAAGGACCTGGGCCGGAACCCGGACTACGACAAGGCCCAGGCCGAGACGGTCGAGAACCTGCCGTACCGCGGCATCGTCTACGACATTTTCGAGTACGCCGACAACCCCCTGGTCGGCCTGTTCGTGGGCATCCTGGCGACGAGCATTTTCCAGAGTTCCTCGTTCACCACGTCGTTCACGGTGGCGCTGGTGGTGACGACGCCGCTTCAGTTACATCAGGCGGTGTACATCGTGATGGGGGCGAACATCGGGACGAGCGTCACGAACGTGGGCGTCTCGTTCACGCACATTCGGCGAAGCGAGGAGTTCGAGCGGGCCTACGGGGCGGCCATCGTGCACGATTTCTTCAACGTGCTCTCGGTGGTCCTGCTGTGTCCGCTGGAATGGATCGTGTGGAAACTGACCGGCCGGGGGCTGCTGGAGCGGTGCGCCAGTGCCATGTCGCACGTCTTCTACTCCGGGGCGCCCAGCGGACCCCAGCCGACGAACTTCCTGAAGGAGAGCGTCAAGCCGCTCGTCGAGGGGCTGGACTGGGTGCTCCGGGACGGCGTGGGGCTGGGGCATACGGGTGCGAACGCGGCCCTGGTGTTTCTCGGCATCGCCATGCTGTTTGCGTCGCTGATCCTGATCACCCGGACGCTTCGCAGCCTGGTGCTGCACCGGGTGGAACAGTTTTTTGACAAGGTCCTGTTCCGCAACGCGGCGACGGCGTACATTGTAGGGTTGGGGCTGACGTTCGTGGTCCAGTCCTCGAGCATCACGACCTCGCTGGCCGTGCCGATGGTGGGGGCGGGGCTCTTGACGATTTACCAGGTGTTCCCGTACACGCTGGGGGCGAACCTGGGGACGACGGCGACGGCCCTGATTGCCAGTTTCGCCACGAGCGCCGACACGCCAGAGCAGGCGGCGGTGGGGGTGGCCCTGGCGTTCAGCCACATGCTGTTCAACATCCTCGGGGCCGGTGTCTGGTACCCCCTGCGCCGCGTGCCGATTGAGGCGGCCCGCTGGTGGGCCCGTGTGGCCTCCACCTCCAAGCGGTGGGCGGTGATTCATATGTTGGTGTTCTTTTTTGTCTTGCCGGTCCTCGTGATCCTGATCGAGTGGCTCCGGCGCTGACGGATGAGGGTGGAATCATGTTAAAGGAACTACTGGCGGCTTGGCGCGGCCGGGACGCGCTGTCGCAGATGTTCGGCGATTTCGACGGCATGCTCGAGGAAACCCATTGGATGTTCCATCGGGCGGTGGAGGTTTTCTTCAGCCGGGTCGACTGGCAGGCCGTCCAGGATCCGCTGTACGAACGCGACAAGAAGGTGAACAAGGCCGAGCGGCGCATCCGGGCCCAGATCGTCAAGCATCTGACCGTTCAACCGGGCACGA
>Ga0272441_10011269_pt1 | contig 13308 bp, 10 predicted proteins | sample SSMProp6N_FD_193582 | JGI IMG/M metagenome (GOLD analysis project Ga0272441, IMG submission 193582) | Marine sediment archaeal communities from Little Sippewissett salt marsh, Falmouth, MA, United States - SSM-Prop-6N | ecosystem: Environmental > Aquatic > Marine > Wetlands > Sediment ... | reverse complement strand
CAACTGTCCCGTACGACTCGCGAGCAGTCGAGTCAAACGGAGAAACAGGTCGGCATGCTCGATCTTCACCAGGTCGAGCACATCGCGCTGCAAATAGGTGCTAAGGTAGCTGTTGAACCATAGGGACCGGGACGCCGGCTTGGCCAGGCCGGACGGCTCCGGGAACCCGCCCCGCAGGATCGCCTGCGCCAGCCAATCGGGTTCAGGCGGTGCGGCGTCGCGCAAGCATTGCCGGACTGTATCCAGATCGAAATCCTCCGCAAGCAAGCGATCCCACCCCGGAGCGGAATGCTCCAGAGATTCCGCAAGGCTGAACGGCCAGAGTTCGAGCAGGGCCACGCGACCGGCAAGACTCTCGCCGATGGTCTTCATGGAAAGCCAGAGCGCCGAACCGGTGATCAGTACCTGTCCGGGTCGTGCAGAAGCGTCCACGCGCTTCTTGATCGCACGGAACAAGTCCGGCGCATGCTGCACTTCGTCAATGGCCACGGAGCCAGGGAATCCGGCCAGCCAGGCGTCCGCATCGGCCCGGGCGGCGACCCGTGCCGCGGCGTCCTCCAGCGAGACATAGGCCATGCGACGGCGTTCGCAGATCCTCCGCACGAGGGTCGTCTTGCCGACTTGGCGAGCGCCGGTGACGCTGACGACCCGAAAGGTGTCCACCGCCTCGCCCAACATGGATTCGAGCATTCGATATTTGAACATGACGCGTTAAGATTTACGGCTCGGTGTCCATTTGTCAAGCGCATCGCATCTGCTCTGGGCTTCCTGCCGGTTTAGCCGGCGGGAGCGTGATTTCCACCCCCGGCAAGCAAGCCCGCCGGGAGGCCAAAGCCATCCTCTGAAGCGAGTTTCGCTCTATTTCATAGCCCCCTGGCACAACGGAAGCCGAGGGAGTCATACGAGATGTCCGGCCAGTCCTTGACCCGATTCGCGGATCGCAGCATGCTTGAGGCGCCACTCCAACAGCCACCGCGCCGCATGCGAAAGGTCCCCGTGGCAGGCCCGACGGGATTGGTTACCGCGCCGCTATCGTAGTTCGCCCACCAGTCCCAACACCATTCCCATACGTTGCCGCTCATGCCGGAGACGCCGAGCTGGTTGACCTTCTTTGCGCCCACAACGTGTGTGCTGTTGCTGGAATTGGACGAATACCAGGCCACGGCGTCACATGCGACCGCGTTGCCGTAGTCCGCTCCGGCCCCGCTTGCGTAATCACCGGGCGTCCAACTCCAGCCGTCCACATAACGAGCCGCGTATTCCCACTCCGCCTCGGTCGGCAGGCGATAGCCGTTGTTGCCGGTGTTGAAGACGGCATCATCACATGTGGCGTCACGCGAATCGCGGACCACAGCGTTGGTGTAGGTGTAGACCGGCGCCAATCCTTCTTTCTCGCTACGCGCATTGCACCACACAATGCAGTCGCGCCAGTTGAGCTGTGTCACGGGCTCACCGTTGGCCGCCTGCGTCGGAACTGCACCCACCGCTCCGTTGTCCCCCTCCCGGCCGGCGTTCTGGAAGTGGTAGTAGTTGTTGGTGGCCCATTGTTGAACCGTGTACCACAGGGCGTATGTGATCTCATGCCGGGCCAGATAGAAACCGCTCAGGGTCACCTGATGCTCGTTCGTGGCCAGACCCGTCCAACCCATCGTGAATGTTCCACCCGGAACGAGGACCATGTCGGCCGGGACAGGAGCGGCAAGCGAAAGCCAGCGGTTGCCGTCGTACCCCTGGAAGTCGGTGCCGGTCCACCGGACCGTGCCTGCCTGAGGGGGCTGGGTCGGACACCCCGCCGACCTTGATCGCGCCGATGAACCCGGTGCCGGGGACGGTGGCCGTAACGAGCGCATAGCCGGCGGCGCCGATGCGCGGGTCGGGACTGAGTTGCTGGAAACCGGTCATACCGTCGTTGAACCACACGCGTAGGCGCACGTCGGAGTTCGTGAAGACCAGGGCGGGGACCGCCGTCTCCATGTTCGGGAGAGATGTGTCACCCAGCAGGACGGAGTAGAGACCCTTGTTGACAGGTACGGAGACGGCTGACGTCCCGTTGCTCCAGAAGGTGCGGTAGATGGGCGGCGGCGGGTCAACGGTCACAAGCGGATCGGACGTGTATCCTGTGCCGGCTTGGTCTACCACTATGTTCGTCACCGATCCGTCCGAGAGGACGGCATGCGCAGTGGCGCCGGCACCACCGCCGCCGGAGATCGTTACCGGGGGCGTCAAGACATAGCCCAAGCCGCCATCCGTCACTATGATCGAGGTGACGAACGTGCCCGTGCGATGGGCCGTCGCCGTTGCCTGCCGGGCCAGCACGTCGCCCCCGTCCACCAAGGCAAACTTGAATTGTCCCGTGCCGGTGAAGTTGGTGCCGTTGACGACGACCCGGCCCTGGTAGTTGATGACGCCGGGGGCCTGGGCGAAGGCTGATGTCGTCAGCGCGAATGTTGCAAGCGCTCGTAGCAGGCTCTTCATTCTTGGCTTCCCCCGTCGTCTGTTCCCCGTCAACTCGCTTGGCGGGAGCCTGAATCCCGCCTCCGGCAAGCAAGATCGCCGGGAGGCCGCCTCGTGACTCCCTATGCTGGCCAGGTTCAGAAGGTGAACCACTCCGGACTGATGAAGAGTCAACATAGAGCATCTCCCCTGTCAATGGAATTCAAGCACCGATCTGCCGGTATCTCCGATACCTCTTCTTCCCCCGTGGATGGAGGGGAGCCACGGGGATCGCTTGCAGTCTGCTTCTCGCCGTTAGCCCTCTTCGCCCGGGGCTCCTTGCTTTCCAGCTTAGGGGCATCCCCCAGTCTTTTGTCCTTCCTTGGTAGCCGGCGTCGCCAAGATTCTGCGATCTGGATTGTGGTAATTTTGTGGTAGGAATGCGACTCGCGTCAGGTCGGGTCCAGAAGTGACGGGGGGTGCCGAGGGGTGCCAATCAGTGCCAGCGTTCAGATGGGCCGAAGTGCAGAAAAGTCAATGGTGGTGGGGGAAGGATTCGAACCTTCGAAGGCTGAGCCGCGAGATTTACAGTCTCGTGCCGTTGTCCACTTGGCTACCCCACCATTTTCTTCCGTTGATTTACAGTCTGCCCTCGTTGTCCACTTGAGTACCCCACCCGGAATCAGAGGCCGGTGTTCGGTGTTCGGAGGTCAGCCCGGAAGGAACCGCTGGTCCTCCGCTCACGAACATCGGCGCTCTCGCTGTCATCAAGGATCCTTCCGACAGGGCAAGAATGATCGAAGAACCTGTCCCCGAACGCAAGAGAAAAGCGCCCGGACTCGCGGCCACCGCCGATTTCGAATGCAGCGGGCCGTTGGCTTTCTACTTCCGCCGCTCCAGGCCGAGCAGGCCGAGCAGACCGATACTGAGCAGCGCAAGCGTCATACCGCCGTCCGGGACGGTGCTGTGGCCTTCGATGGACACCTGCAGCGTGTATTCCCCGTCGACAACGACATGGTCGTACCCATGCGACGTGACGCAAATGACGTACGTGCCGGGCGTAACGAAGTCGAACCCGATCAACGGGTCGAGGGTGGAGTCTGACCCCCCCGCCCCCCACTCGATGAACGAATCCTCATCGAAATCGAGCCAATCCCCCGCCGCAGAGTAGAGTGTGATTTCGGCGTCCATGTCGTCCGGCCCGGTGCCGTCCGCATTCCAGAAGCCGTAGTCGATGTCGAACCAACCGACCGTATCTCCCGCGCTCACGGAGAATGAGTAGCAGTCCGGCGTTGCATCGCCCGGCAGGCTGACGATCGTGACATGCGGGATAGACTCCGAGGTGTTGCCGACGACGTCACCGATATCGGGACTGTGGGACAGGTCGAAGAAGCTGTCGATATTCATCGCGGCCGCCAGTCCATCGTTTCCCTCGACCTCGGTGACCACCAGCGCCGAAGCCGTTCCCGCGGCCATTCCGAGGGCCAGCATAGGGATCATCAAACGCTTCATTTCCGGTTTCCCTCCCTGGTCTGAAGATACGTCCACTTTCCGCGCACGTTTCGTGCGCATGTTGTGTACCAGTCGCACCCGGCACCGGGCAAAGAACTTCGTAAGGACTTGATTCTGTAGTGGTTGCACTCCGCAGCGGAGTTCTGCACCGAAATGACCCGGCTAGACTACCGTGCCGATACCGTAAAGTTTTCCGACACTGGAAGCCTTGTCGTAAGCGGATCTGCGGGGTCATCTGAGCCAGTATACCCCCACTAAGTCCAGCCTTCGTCGCGCCTACCGCGCCATCCCGTCACGGGGCTGCTCCGCCGCCATTCGTTTCCGCCCGCTGCGGTGACGCCGGGGGCGCCGACTGCGGGGGCGGCGTTTCTCCGCGGCACGCTTCGGTGCATGCTTCTCGATCAACTCGTTCCACTCCCGCAGGTAGCCCTTGTCCTCCCCTTCTGCCTCGAGCACCACTTCGCGCAGCCGAAGGGCGTCCGGGAAGGACTTCTGGGCAACCAGCAGGGCCGGGGAGAACGATGCTCTGCGCCGGCGTGAACGACTGCCCGAACGTCGCTTCGGCGGAGACGAGGCGTCTCCGGATTTCGGGGGTGGCCCTTCCAGGCGGCGCTGGGTGTCGAACATGTGCACGATGCGGAAGAAAGCATGCTTGGGCACCGGCACGGAGGGGACGACCTCCCGCACGACATCCCGGGCGATCTCGAAGTGAGAGGTGTGCTTTCCTGCCTGGGCCGCCTCCACGGCCCGCTGTGCGAAAACCGGGTAGAGCACCACACCCATCCACGCCTGCATTGGAGGCGGGTCGACCGGGCGCCCGCGCCGATCCAGCACGGCCAAATACTTCCAGAAGGCTTCACCACCGTGCTTCGCATTCTCGATATGGTCCGTAATCACGGGCAGCAGGTCCGCCATCATCCCCGACTCGTGCAGCAGTCTCATGGCCGCGGCCCCGGAGCGATAGGCGAACAGCCGGGCCAGTTCTTCCAGGAGACGGGAAGGCGGCGCTTTGACGATCTCCGCATGGTACTTGCGAACGGCGCGCCAGGTCCTTCCTTCGATCTTGAAGCCGAGGCGCGACGCAAATCGGACCGCCCGGATCATGCGCACCGGGTCTTCGCGAAAGCGGATTCCGGGGTCCCCGATACAGCGGACGAGCTTCTTCTCCAGGTCGCGCAGGCCGCCCACGTAGTCGATCACGTTGAACGTGTCGATGTCGTAGAAGAGCCCGTTGATGGTGAAATCGCGCCTGCGTGCATCCTCTTCCGGCGTCCCGAAGGTATTGTCGCGGCGCTGGAGAAGGTCGCCCCCCCCTTTCTCAGGCTTCGGCTGCCGGCGAAAGGTGCTGGTCTCGATGATCTTCGAGCCGAACTTGATGTGTGCGAGGCGGAACCGCCGGCCGATCAGGAAGCAGTTACGGAACAGCTTCTTGATCTCGCCCGGATGCGCGCTTGTGCCGATGTCGAAGTCCTTGGGTTTCCGCCCGAGCAGTAGATCCCTGACCCCACCCCCGACGAGGTAGGCGATGTGGCCGCTCCGGTTCAGGCGGTAGAGCACCTTGAGCGCATCCGGATCGATGTCCCGACGCGAGATCGAGTGCTCGTCTCTTTCACGGACCACGGTCTTCTTGAACGGAAGTCTCATTTCCAGAAAGGGTATCCGTATCGGGGACATCCGGGCAACGTTGAAGTGAGGGCGCCATTCTCCCGTTGACCCCTCCCTCACAATGGTCTAGCTTGCGCTGCCATGTCCGAAGCGGCATACGGCAGGATTCTCGGGGGCGACGAGTCCACGATTCGCGAAGCGTACGCGAAGTGGGCCGATCAGCCGGTCGACCAGGTCTTCCCACGCGAAGACGACTGGATCGCACCCCCGGCCCAGACGACCCTGGCCCGTCCGTTCCAGGTGACGGGTCCGGGCACGTTCTTCGGCAAGGCCCAGCGGACCCTCGTGTTCGAGCCTTCCGCCGATCCGGGATGGTGGTTTGACCGCCAGGACCTCGAAACACAGATGCCGATCCGCGTCTCGGTCGGCAGCGTTTGGACCACCGTCCGAAACATCGTCCTCGCCAGCGGGTCCCCGCACAACTACATGCGTATGGTCGAACACATCATTGCGCTCAAGGTCGGGATGCGGCTGGACAACGTCCTGGTCCGCATGAACTCCGGCGACCCGCCTCTTTTCGACCGCGGCAGTATCGACCTGGTGGAAGGAGTGGAGAATGCCGGAATCGTGCCGCTCCAGACCCGGGCTCGGTGGGTCACGGTCAAGGAACCGGTCACGCTGGGGGGCGATTACGGGTCGTTCCTGACGCTTCTTCCGGCAGAGAACGGCAACCGCGAGCTGTTCATCGACTGCGCAGTGGATTTCCCGAACGCCATCGGCCGGCAACGCATCCAGTTCACCGTCGGCCCCGGATCGTTCCGGCACGGAGCCCTGGCCCGCACGAACACCTCGATCTGGACCGTCCTGTACTGTATCACGGTCGGAAAGCTCTTTGCCGACACGCGCAACCTCGGCTACACGTTGCGGAACATCCTGATCGCCGGCCCACGCCGGTATCTCAACCGGCCGAAACTCCTCCACAACGGAAAGTCGCTCGAGGCTGCCTGGCACCGCGCCGCGCTCGACCTGCTCGCCGCCGTCGCCCTCATCGACGTGGGCCATTTCGCGGGAACGATCCGATCCTACAAGGCCGGTCATACGCTCGACGTCAAGATGATCCGCCGCCTGTACCGCCGCGAGCTTCTGCAGGAGGTGATGTGGTAGGCCGGAATCGGTGGATCCGGGCACAGAGGCCTGTGCCCCTCCCGGGAGGGACGCCGGATCGCAGGAACAACTCCTATTCCACCGGCACCCGTTGCACGCGCGTCGTCCCCACGGCGCACAGGATCTCGTACGGAATCGTGCCGGCCAGCCGCGCGAGGTTCTCGGCGCTGTGCGGCGCCGCCGGATCCGGCGAGATGATCTCGACCTCGTCGCCGAGTTCCGCATCCGGGACCTCGCCCAGGTCAATCACGATCTGGTCCATGGACACGCGGCCGCGCAGGGGGACGGTCGTTCCGCGCACGGAGACCATGCTCCGGTTCGAAAGACAGCGGGGATACCCGTCTCCATAGCCGATCGGCACGAGCCCGATACTCGTATCCGAGGGAAACGTGTAGGCCAGCCCGTAGCCTGTCCGCGTTCCTGTCCTAACGGCCTTGATCTGCATGAGGGGGGCCGTCAGGCGCAGGATCGGGCGTAGCGGGACGCGCTCGCGGATAGGCTCCGCCGGCGCGCATCCATACAGGGCCAAGCCAACCCGCACCATGTCCAGGTGTGTCTCGGGAAGATCGATCACGGCGGCCGAAGCGGCCGCGTGGCGAATAAGATCGGACGGCAGCGGCTGATCGCTGAGCGCCTGGTGGAAACAGGCCAACTGATCCACGAGGGGAGTCCTGTCCGACTCGTCGGCGGTGGCAAAATGCGTGCAGACGCCCCCCAACCGGATGCGCGGCTCCGCTCGCAGCCGCGCGAGGAGATCCGGGACCTCGTCCGGCAATACCCCGGCGCGTTGCATCCCGGTGTCGATCTTCACGTGGACGGTAACCGCCTTCTGCGTTCGTTCCGTCGCGGCACGGATCACATCGACGGCCGGGCACTGCCCCACCGTCAGGACCACCTCCTCACGGATCAGCGTGTCCAGCGCTTCCTCGCGATGGCGCTCCCCGGGAACGGCGTGGGGTGAGAACAGGGCCAGGATCGGCTTCCGCACACCCAACCGGCGCAACGCGACTGCTTCCTCGGGCGTGCACACCGCCAGCCAGTCGGCAACCTGCTCGATCGGCCCGGCCAGGAGATCGAGGCCGTGCCCGTACGCGTCGGCCTTTACGACGGCACAGAACTTGACCGCCGGTCCGATCCTCTCGCGCAGGAGCCGAACGTTCTCCCGTAACGCCCCCAGCGAGATCTCAGCCGTGATGCAGTGCATGCCGACGTGCCCCTCCGTTGACACTGCTGGTGCCTGGGGCGAGATTCGAACTCGCAATCCTTTCGGCGAGGGATTTTAAGTCCCTTGTGTATTCCAGTTCCACCACCCAGGCATAAGGATTTTCGCAGATCCTTCGAGAAAGTAGTTGCTTATGGTTGCTTATCCTTGACAACCGCCCCTGTTCCGCGTACTGTTCTTGACAGGATAGGACAAGAACGTGCAACACGGAAGGGGGCGGCGTCATGGCCAAGCATACCAAAGCGAACGGGCAGCGCAAGCGCGGCAAGCGTGGCAAGGGGCGGTTGTTCAAAAAGCAGGGGGGGCAACAGTACCCTGCGGACTCGCCCGTTGCGGGAACCTACTACCTGACATACACCGTCAACGGCACGCGGAAGACGATCGCTCTTCGAGACCGGGACGGGAATCCGGTCACCGACCGCAAGGCGGCGGAGACGGCGCGCAAGCGCGTTCTCGCACCGTTCGCGGCCGGGGACAAGGTCGAGGCTCTGAAGGCCGTTCAAGCGGCACTCAGCGACGCTCAGACTGACCATCTCAGGGCCATCGAGGAAGCCAGCCCCCCCTTGCGTGTCTCTGAAGCGTGGGAAGCGTTCTGCGCCGCCCCCAAGAAGCGTGAGCCGTCGGACACTACCCTCCGGGGGTATGCAGGCCACTGGAAACGCTTCTGTGCATGGGTAGAATCTGAGCATGCGGGCGTCGAGTACCTTCGAGACATCACGCCTGACATCGCAGAGGCGTACGCCCAAGACCTAATTGACTCGAGGCTATCCCCCAACCGCTACAACAAGCACCGGGACTTCCTCCATCGCCTGTTCAGTCTACTGAGGAAGAAAGCAAGGATGACTGGCAACCCTTTCACTGAGATCGTACGTCGTGAACTCAACACACATAGTCGACGCGAACTCACGATCCCCGAATTGACTTCCGTCCTAGAGCGGGCTGACGGTGATCTGTCCATACTCCTCTACTTGGGCGCGTGTACGGGGCTTCGCCTCGGGGACTGCGCAACACTCCAGTGGGGAGAAGTTGACCTGGCGCAACGCATCATCCGTCGCATCCCAAGTAAGACAGCCAGAAAGGGCAAGCCCGTTCTGCTAGGAGTCCCACCCGCGCTGCATGAACGGCTGTCGGCTGTCAAAGGACGCAATGGCTATGTCCTGCCGAGCGTCGCCAAAACGTATTATCGGAACGCCTCCCGCATCACCAATCGTGTTCAAGCTCATTTTCTGGACTGCGGCATAGACGTACACGCACCGGGGACTGGCAGTCGAATCAAGCGCGGCAAAGACGGTGCGCCGAAGCGCGACAAGGACGGCAAGGTCATCACCGTACCGACTGGCAAACCTGCCGTGGTAGACGTGGGATTCCATTCCCTCCGCCATACGTGGGTAAGCATGCACGCGGCGGCCGGGACTCCGGGTGCGATCGTACAGGCGAGCGTGGGACACGCAAACCCGAGCATGACGGCGCACTACACACACGTGAACGAAGACACGGCACGGGAGGTAGCGCGGGCACTGCCCGCGTTCGCCGGAAACGGCAACCCCGGACCCGTCCGCGAACCGCTTCCGGCATGGGCGGCGGAGATGCTGGAGGGCATGACCGCGAAGAACTGGAAGGCCGTCCGGGCGGAGATGCTGGAGCGGGTGACGCAATGACGGAGCGGAGCGGCAAGAACAGTAATGACAAGCGAGCACGTCACGACCCCGGCGACATTGCACTTTCACTCTACCAAGAGAAAGTCAAGAAAGGGTTCTCTTGGGAGGAAGCATTCGAGCGTCTGCAAGGCGGATTCAAGGACGGCGTCTTGACTGGCAGAATCAGTGCCGCTGATGCGTTGCTCTGGGAAGAAGTCTTGGAGACCTTGAAAGAAATGAGGGAAGCAGATTTCTACGCGCTTCGGCGAGAGGGGAAGTTTCCGCCTTGGCTTCCCGTCAAACAGATGCTTGGCGACCTGTGGGAGCAATTCTGCGAAAGGGGTCGGGCAATCTGCGAAGAGATAGAGGAAGCGGCGAGTTTGGGCAAGATGCCTGATGCGACCGAGAGAGAGGAAAGGCTGCGAGTGTACATAGAGGACTCCCGCCGCGAGTGTATGGAACGTGCTGAGGCGCTCCGGGCAGATTCGCAGGCTCAAGCACAGAAGGACACTCCCCGGCAAGTTCGGGTGATGGCCGACATGCTCCGAGAGATACAAAAACCAACCGTGCATGGCAAGCGGGGCGGGGAGAAAGGGGCAGAGAGCCGCGCGAAGAAACGGGGGTACTCCTACGACGACTACCTACCCGATTACAGGGCAGCACGGACCGATGGCAAGAGTCAAACCGAAGCCGCTCAAATAGTGCTTCGTAAGGTGTTCAATGACGGCAAGCTCAAGAAACAGACTCGTGCCGGTGGAGTCACGGAGTACGTCAAAGTCACGACGATGCCATTTGGCAAGGAAGCCGCCAACTACAGACGGGGCATAATCAAGCAACTTGAAAGCCGCTGGCGGGCATAGGCGGCACGCCCCACACAGTTGTGTCCTGACGCGAAGCCCCAATCGGTCTTCCGCTTCCTTATCTCTGCCCCGTCCTGCCCATCCGCCCCATTTGGAACCAACCCCCTTTGTTCTGTAAAGTGTTCCGCTATAGGTGCTTACGCTCGCTCTGGTGCAATCCGCATGCTACCATTCTTTCCAGAATAGGAGGAGAAGTAGACATGAACGAGCAAGCTGAGTTGATTGCGGCAGTGATTGCTGCCGCGCCTGAATGCCGTCCGGCGATTCTGCGGGCCGCTCGCGGCAGTGAGAAGCGTCGCCTTGGCACGTTGAAAGAAGCTGCCGCCATCTTGGGTGTACACCCCAGGACGATTCAACGCTATCGGGATAAAGGGCTGCTACACGTAGTCAGACTGTCAAGCCGTTGCCATAGATACGACCTGACCCAATGCGAGCTGATGACTCAAGGGCGGCAATGAACATCCCGCGTTGCTGCAAGTGCGGACGCCCGGTCACAAACGAGCAGGGCTACGGCTGGGACGGCAAGCGCCGTCTCTGGTGGTGCGAAGACTGCGCCGACCCACTGCCGAAAAGCCGGGGCATGCGGGCCGTGGTTCTGAGGATCTTGTCTTGGCTCGCGGGACTGTGGGGACTGGTGAGGACATGACGGCCGAAGAATTCACACAGCGATTGAAGGGGGTACGCCAGACCGCAACCGGCTGGACGGCGCTCTGCCCCGCACACGACGACCACAACGCAAGCCTGAGCATATCGGAGGCCACGGACGGAACCGTCCTCTTGAAGTGCCACGCCGGATGCACGCTCAAGGCGATATGCGACGCCGTGGGCATTGCCATGAAAGACCTGTTTCCATGCCGACCGACCGGGCGAAGGAAAGACCGGGGGCGAATCGTGAAGACATACGGTTACACGGACGAAGCGGGCGAATTGCTCTACGAAGTTGTGCGGCTCGAACCCAAGGACTTTCGACAACGCCGACCCGACAGCAAGGGCGGCTGGACATGGAATCTCAACGGCACTCCCCGCGTTCTCTATCGCCTGCCCGCCGTGTTGAAAGCCAAGGCGCACAGGAAGGCCGTCTTCGTCGCTGAGGGGGAGAAGGACGTTGAGGCCCTTGAGTCAATCGGGCTCACCGCAACGTGCAATCCTGGCGGGGCCGGGAAGTGGCTGGACTCGTACACGGACACGCTTGCCGGGGCAACCGTCTTTGTTCTCCCCGACAAGGACACGCCGGGCCGGAAACACGCCGCCCTTGTGCTGGAAGCGCTCACGGGCAAGGCGCAGTCCGTTCGCGTGATTGAGTTGCCCGACCGGGACGGGCACAAGGTCAAAGACCCCGCCGACTGGATACAAGCGGGGGGAGATATTGACGCCCTCCGCGAAGTGGTACGGCAAGCGCCGGAAACGTGGACGCCCCCACAAAGCCCGTCAGCAGAAGTACAGGTCAGCCCGGACCCACTCGCCCGCCTGCGGTCTCTCAAGCCGCGTGTGCCACTTGACGACATCGGCGAGGCGCTCCGTGACGCCGTGGCCGGGTTGCGGGGCAAGGACAAGCTGACGGTACGGCTGGCGCGCGAGGAATGCTCGCAGAAGTTGAAGGAGCTTGGAATCAACGCACCCGTCCGTCTGGTAGACACCGCCTTTGAGGCACATGACGCCCCGGACGCTGAGAAGCGGGAGGTATCTGAAGGCATACGGCTTGAAGACCCTGAGCCCTGGCCGGACCCGGTTGACGGGCCGGAGCTTCTGCGCGAGATCAGGGACACGATAGAGCGCTACGTTGTGCTCCCCGAGCAGTCGGCCATTGCTGCCGCGCTTTGGGTACTGCATGCCCATACCCACGAAGCCGCCGACATATCCCCCTTCCTTGCGCTCCTGAGCCCAGAGAAGCGTTGCGGGAAGACGACCATGCTTCAGGTTGTGGGCACGCTGTCACCGCGCCGCGTGTTCGCATCGAACATCACGCCCGCCGCCCTGTTCCGGGCAGTCGAGAAGTACCGCCCAACGTTGCTGATTGACGAGGGGGACACCTTTCTCCGGGACCGGGAAGAACTGCGGGGAATCCTGAATTCGGGCCATACCCGGACAACCGCCTATGTCGTGCGAACCGTGGGCGACAACCACGAGCCGACTACGTTCAAGACATGGTGTCCGAAGATCATTGCCTTGATTGGCCGATTGCCGGACACACTGGAAGACCGTTCCATTGTCATTCCGTTGCGACGCAAGAGCCCCGGCGAGACCGTTGAACGCTTGCGAGCCGACCGACTTGAAGCCCTGGACCCCATCTGCCGTAAAGCGTGGCGCTGGGGGCAAGACGCCCTTGATTCCCTGCGGACCCATGAACCGGAAACGCCGCCCGAACTTCACGACCGGGCCGCCGACAACTGGCGTCCACTTCTGGCCGTTGCCGAGGCCATAGGGGGCGAGTGGCCTGAACACGCCCGACACGCCGCCGTTTCGTTGTCGTGCCGTGAGGCGGGGGAAACCGAATCACGCCGCGAGCAGCTACTTGCCGACATTCGAGACATCTTCGAGAGGCGGGGCGCAGACCGGCTTTTCAGTGAGGATATCGTCTCGGATCTCGTGGAGATGGATGGACGCCCGTGGCCCGACTTCTCACGCGGGCAACCGCTGACGAAGACAAAGCTGGCGAGATTGCTGAAGCCGTTTGGCATCACCTCCCGTGACGTGCGCATCGGGACGGACAACGCGAAGGGGTACTTGCGGGAAGACCTGCAAGACGCATTCTCCCGCTACCTCCCCCCTTCAATCCGTGACACCGTGACAACCCCCGTAAACATTGACGAAATCGCGTTTTCAATCCGTGACACGAAAGAGGCTTGTCACGTTTTGGAATCGGCGAAAACCCCCG
>Ga0272441_10011268_pt1 | contig 13308 bp, 12 predicted proteins | sample SSMProp6N_FD_193582 | JGI IMG/M metagenome (GOLD analysis project Ga0272441, IMG submission 193582) | Marine sediment archaeal communities from Little Sippewissett salt marsh, Falmouth, MA, United States - SSM-Prop-6N | ecosystem: Environmental > Aquatic > Marine > Wetlands > Sediment ... | reverse complement strand
GTTCACCTCCCTTACCGTTGATACCGGAAATACTCAGCGGGTTGCCGCAACTACCAGTACTTCCCTCTACATCAGCGAAAACAGCGCTTCTTCCTGGACCGAGATTGAACTGAAGTATCCGGTGAAAGCTTCGAATTATCTCACCGCGGTGAGTTTCGACCCTTCCCATGAGGATAGAATATATCTTGGCTCTTCGTTCAATGGCTTGTTTGTGAGCGAGGATGCCGGCCGGAGCTGGGAGAAGCTTTCCGAGCACCTGGATCCCCTGTACAGAGGCGCCGGCTTCTATGAGGAGATCACCGATTTGGCGATGGTGCCGGGCATCGAAAACGAGCTGTTCATCGGGGCGGCTTTTGATAATTTACTGTACCGGTACAATACGGAAAGGAAGGTACTGTCAGCGGTTGAGCTGCCGGATACCGCCGGTATGCTTACTGCAATTAACAGCTACAGCGGGGGTGCAGTCAGTCCCCCGGCTCTGGAACTGCATTTCGAGTTCAGCCGATTCATCTATGATTTGAAAGATGAACTCTGGAGAGAGGTGCCCGCACTTTTGAAAAGTACCAGCTCTGCTGAAAAAGACCGTGCACTCCGGGTGGAAAAGGAATATGATAATATCAGAGGTATTTATCTGAATGCGTACAACGCCCGCGGAGAACGGTTGGATGAGCACCTGGATTTTCTGAAGGATCATGGATTCAATGCCATCGTAGTTGATGTCAAAGATGATTGGGGACGGCTGACCTATAATTCGAGGCTCAAGATGCCTGCAGAGATAGATGCAGTCCATCCCGTTTTCGATCTGGAGGAGCTGGTACAAAAAGCCCATGAAGCAGGGATCTACGTGATCGGCAGGATGGTCGTCTTCAAAGATAAGCGGCTGTACCACATGGATAACTATAAATATGCTGTCTGGAACAGTTCCGCCGGCGGTCCGTGGAGACACAAGGTAGCCGAAGAGCGGGAAAAGGAAGGAGGCGAGGAAGGAGAGAAGGAAACGGTCTATGTCCAGCGGGAATTCTGGACTGATCCCTTTTCCGAGTTCGTCTGGGATTACAATATATCGATTGCGATGGAGCTTGAAAGCCGGGGAATCGATGAGGTCCAGTTCGATTATATCCGTTTTCCTTCCGACGGGGACCTGCGGCCTGCAGTTTACAGATTCAAGCGGGAGGGGATGCTGAGAACCGAGGCTATCGAATCCTTTATCAGTAAAGCCAGAGCCCGGCTGAAGCTGCCGATATCAACCGACCTTTATGGTTTCAATTCATGGTACCGGATGGGCAATTGGATCGGGCAGGATATTACCATGCTCTCCCGCTATGTCGATGTGATATGTCCCATGTACTATCCCTCTCACTTCCCCGGAAGTTTTCTGAAACAGGAGGATTACATCGACCGTGCCTTTGAGTTGTACAAACGCGGTACTGAAAGGGCCCGGCGCATCGCCGGCGAGTCCAGTCATATCAGACCCTATGTACAGGCTTTTCTGATCGGCGGTGAACTTTCGATGGAAGAGGATGAGTATGAACTTTATCTGAACCGGCAGCTTGAAGGGATTCGTGATGCCGGCGGATGCGGGTATACCCTCTGGAATAATTCGAATCGCTATTACATGGTGAATGGAAAGGTTCTTCAGCTGAATGCCGAGGTTTTGGAGTCCTGCTCGGAAGAAAAAGCAGACATGCAGGGACTGTAGGAGATCAGAGATATGGATCTGTTTAACAATATATGGCTGGTGGAAAAAATTATACGACCCTTTCTCGATATTGCGATTCTTTCGTTTCTTTTCTATCAGATCTATAAACTAATTGCCCAGACCAGGGCTATTCAGTTGTTCAAGGGGGCCCTGTTTCTCCTGCTTATCTATGCAGTGGCATTCCTTTTTCATCTTGAGACCTTGCTGTGGATTATCAACAGTCTGGCCACGGTTCTGGTGATTGTGATCGCTATCGTGTTTCAGCCCGAATTAAGGGCAATGTTCACGCGGATAGGAAGAGGCGAGCTTTTCCGTTTTTCCTCCGGAGCCAATGCGGCGAACATAGAAACAGTTATCAACGCTCTGGAAGTATTGGCAGGCCGGAAGAGAGGGGCTCTGATAGTGTTCCCTCGGCAGGTAGGATTGAAGAACCTGATAGATAACGGCACCCGTCTGAATGCAGACCTTTCATCCAGCCTGCTCATCACGATTTTCGGGCATGATACGCCCCTCCATGACGGTGCAGCAGTTGTGCAATCGGGAAAGCTGATTTCAGCGGCCTGTTTCCTTCCCCTGAGTGAACAGGTGGATATACGGAGAAGTTTCGGGACCCGTCATCGGGCGGCCCTGGGTATGGCGGAAGAGACCGATGCGGTTATTCTTGTTTTATCGGAAGAAACCGGTGCCCTCAGTCTGGCATATGACGCCAATCTCTATTATGACCTTTCCTCCAAGGAGGTCAGCCGCACATTACGCAACCTGCTCGGAGCGAGCGGGGAATCCGCAGAAGAGAGTGAGGATATTTCAGTTGCATCTTAAAAAAATTATCCGGAGGGCCATACGGAACTGGCCGATAAAAATTCTTTCGATTGCTGCAGCCGCTTTGCTGTTTCTCTTCAACCAGACCGCGGGGCTCGAGGAACGGTTCTTGAGCATTCCCCTTCAAATTGATATGGCCGAGCAGTTCATACCTGCCGAAAGCCCTCCGAAAACCGTCAGGGTGACTCTGAGAGGCCGGAGTGAGGATGTCAATCTCGTTCTCGAAGATGATATTGAAGTATTCGCGGATTTCAGCGTTTACGAAAAGGATGGACGATATACTGTACCGATACGGGTTCTGAAGAAGGGCAGCCTCAGTCATATCGATCCGCTGGAGCTGCAGGTGGAACCGAAGCAGCTTACGCTCAGAATTGAAAAGAAAATTTCCAAGAGTATCAAAGTAGAGCCCTCTCTGGCCGGATATCCTGCCAAGGGATATGAACTGTCGCAATACTTTCTTACCCCTTCAATTGTTCAGATCGATGGGCTGGAAAGTTCCATAAAAAATCTGGACACTATCAGAACCGAGTCCATCGACCTGTCAGGACGGAGGGAGGATTTTACCCTTCGGCTCCGGCTCAAAAAACCGAGCCAGTTCAGTTCGTTTCCGGGTGGCGATACGGTTGAGTTTTTTGGTATCGTTCAGGAGTCGATTATTCTGCAGTCCATCGAAAATGTCGATCTGATTGCACTGGATCTGGCGAGTGATCTGGAAGTCCGGGGACTTCCGGAAGACGCGCTCATCACAATCCAGGGATCTCAGCTGCTCCTCGAGACTCTGGACAAGCAGGATTTTATTCTGACCATAGACTGTGTGGATATCTCGGAACCCGGACAATACACCCTCCCGGTAAGGCCCGATGTGCCTCAGGGAGTGCTGGTTCTGAAATACGATCCCCAGAATGTAACAATTCAGGTCAGCGAACTGCAGGGAGAGGGAGAGGTTCCTCCTGCCGGGGATTCCGTCCTTACGCCGGGACAGGAGCGGGAAGAATGATTATCGGAATCGGAATCGATATCGTGAATGTAAAGCGGATGGACCATTGGTGGAACAATCCTGCTTTGCTGGACCGTTTTTTCCATAAGGATGAAATAGGAAAGGTGAAAGAGCGTCGGAGCGGTGAAATATTATCCCTTGCGGCACGCTTTGCCGCGAAAGAGGCTTTCGGGAAGGCCCTTGGTACGGGAATGCGCAAGCTGGTCCTAAAGGACATTCAGGTTGTGAACTCTTATAACGGTAAGCCGAGCATAAAGCTGCATGGTTCGGCCCTGCGCGCTCTGCATGCCCACCATGGGAAATCGGTACATCTTTCACTCACCCATGAAAAGGATTCGGCGGTAGCAGTGGTCATAATCGAGGGGGACTAAATGCAGGCAAAAGCCGGGGAAACAATTACTTTTTTTTCAAAGGAAAACATTTCCTGTCCTGTGTGCGGGACGAGTTTTCAGAGGGAGGATTTGCGGACAGGGAGGGGAAGGCTTATCGCTGGTTCTCTGACCGATGAACTGCGGAGGCTCTATGAACCGACGGAAAAATTCGGAGAAGTGTATCCTTCCGTATATACCATCACCGTCTGCCCCTCCTGTCTCTATTCCGCCTTTCCTCAGGATTTCAGCACCCTGCCGAAGCAGGCTGTCGGTTCGTTGAAGCATGAAACGGAAACGAGGCAGGAAAGCCTCCAGAAGATCTTTCCGGGTCTCAATTTCCATGAGCCCCGGACCCTGAAGACCGGTATCGCATCCTATCATTACGCCGCACAATGCCTGCAGTATTTTACGAAGGATTTTGCTCCGACCATCAAAAGCGGAATAGCTGCTCTGAGGGCTGCCTGGCTCTGCAAAGATCTGCATAGAAAATACCCGGGTGAACATTTTGACTACCTGGCCGAGATTTATTATCACAAAGCCTGGTTCTATTACACCGAGGCTCTCAAACGTGAGGAAGAGGGAAGCGAACGGCTTGCCGAAGCGAAGCAATTAGGCCCGGATACGGATCAGAATTACGGATATGACGGGGTGCTGTATATTGCAGCATGGCTGGAGTTCAATCATGGTCCCCGGGAAAATGACCAGCAGAGAGCCGGGTCGCTGGAGCGGGCAAAGACCATGGTGGGGAGGCTTTTCGGATTGGGAAAAGCTTCGAAAGATAAGCCGAGTACGCTTCTTGAGCGAGCGAGAGAACTTTATTCCGATATCAATATAGAGCTGAAGGGTGATACCTGAGATGTCCGGGAGGAACAGCCGGATCAAACTGCTCGTTGCTTATGATGGTACCGGATATTGCGGATGGCAGAGACAGCCGGTGCAGCGGACTGTACAGGAGGAGATAGAGTCCGCGTTGGAAAAGCTTACCGGTGAACATCTTTCCATTATCGCATCGGGCCGGACCGATGCGGGGGTTCATGCACGAGGACAGGTGTGCCATTTTGATTCCAATGCCGCCTCCATCCCTGCGGAGAAATATGCCCTTGCTTTGAACAGCCGTCTTCCCAGAGATATCAGGATTCTCGGCAGCCGGAGGGTTGATTCGGAGTTTCACGCCCGCTATAGTGCCATCTCGCGGGAATACCGGTACTACATGAAGCGGGCCCGGATGGCCGACCCCTTCGAAGATCCCTATGTGTACTGTCACTCAGATATACCATCGGTACGAATACTGGACCAGTACGCTTCGATGATTGTCGGCACCCATGATTTTACGACCTTCTCGGCGGCAGGGGATGAGAGTCCTTCCAAAATCAGGACTATCGGCTCGGCGGCCTTTTATTCCGAACCGGGATATACAGTTTTCCGGATTGTGGGGAATGCATTTCTCTGGAAAATGGTCCGGTCTCTGGTGGGTACAATACTGGAATTGGGGCGATCGGAAAGGCCGGTGGAAACAATCAGGGAACTGCTCTGTTCCAAAGACAGATCCCGGGCCGGTACCACGGCACCTTCCCGGGGGCTTTTTTTACACAAGGTGGAGTACGATGGAAGATATGATTAGCAGGTATCTGGATATTTTGAACTCGGCGGAGGATTGTCTTACCGGAGGATGGTCGACGGAGAGACAGGAACAAAAAAATCTCATACTCAGTGACATAGAAGAACTAAGCGACAGTCTGGAGGGTATCGCCGCGGAGGTGGCGGCATGCAAAAAATGCAGACTCGGATATGAAAGGAAAAATGCGGTTCCCGGTGAGGGCGTCCTGAATCCCAAAGTAATGATTATCGGTGAGGCCCCGGGGGCCCAGGAAGATGCCTCCGGACATCCCTTTGTGGGAAGAGCAGGGCAGTATCTTGACAAATGGCTCCAGGCTATCGGGCTGAACCGGAAGACGGATGTTTTCATAGGCAATATTATCAAATGCCGTCCTCCCGGCAATAGAGATCCCCTCCCTGATGAAGCTGCGGCATGTATTCCCTACCTGAAGAGGCAGATAGCGATTATCCGGCCGAGGGTCATCCTGACATTGGGAAGGATATCCACCCATCTGCTCACCGGAACGACGGAAGGAATCGGAAAACTGCATGGAAAAGATTTTCAGTTCGAGGGGGTACCGCTTATCCCGACATATCATCCCAGCGGCGTCCTCAGAAATCCCGTTTACCGGAAACCGGTCTGGGAGGATCTTAAGAAGCTGAAACAGCTGATCGAACAACAGGGGGGATAAGCTTTCGTATGTCGGAACGGTATGTTCAAGTTGTTTTCAATCTCCCCGTCGAAGGGCCCTTCACCTATGCCCAGCCGGAGGAGGGCCGTGCGGCGGCAGGTATGCGTGTCGAAGCCCCTTTCAGGCAGAAAATCCGGCAGGGATATGTTATCGCTTCGACGGCGGAAAGACCGGCAGGGAATTTTAAGATACTATCCCTTAAGAGAGTTTTAGACACCGCGCCGATTTTCGGAGAGGAACAGCTTGAAATGGCTGCCTGGATAGCGGGGCGCTATTTCTGTACCCTGGGAGAAGCACTCTCTTCTATCGTTCCCGGCGCGAAGCAGGAGAGAGAAATAGGGTTTACTCCTACTGAGGAATTCGGATTCAATATCCCGGAAGTTCTTTCAACCCCCCAGGGTCAGGCAATTTCGGCGATCAGTTCGGGGAAGGATTCCTTCTACTACCTCTTCGGTGTGACCGGTTCGGGAAAAACGGAAGTGTATCTGCGGCTGTCGGAAATGGAACTGGCAGCAGGCAGAAGCGTGATCTATCTGGTGCCGGAAATCTCTCTTACCCACCAGCTCATTCATCAGGTGAAGGCCCGTTTCGGAGATCTTGTTGCCGTGTGGCACTCAAAACTTACCGCCTCACAAAAACTGAAAGAGTGGAACAGAATGCGCTCCGGAACTGCCCGGCTGGTTATAGGGGCCAGAAGCGCTGTTTTCAGTCCTCTGTCCTCCCTGGGATTGATCATCGTGGATGAAGAACATGAGAACAGCTATAAATCCTCCAATACCCCGAGGTACCACGCTCGACAGGTGGCCATGTGGAGGATAAACGGATCCGGAGCGAAGGTGATCATGGGGAGCGCAACACCGTCGGTAGAGGCCTACCATCTCATGAAGGAAGGACGAATAGTTCGTCTTGATATGCCGGAGCGGGTGTCAGGCGGAGCCCTGCCGACGGTGGAGGTCGTCTCAATGAGCGGCATACAGCGTTCGATCAGTCCCGAACTCGCCGAGGAGATCCAGCGTACCGCCGAAATGGGAAAGCAGACCATCCTCTTTCTCAACCGGAGAGGTTTCAGTTATTTCTTCCATTGCCGCAGCTGCGGGTATGAGATGCAGTGCAGGCACTGTTCGGTCAATCTTACCTACCACAAAGGGTCCGGGAAAATGGTGTGTCACTACTGCGGTTATTCCCGTGACCCCGTATCGGTGTGTCCGCAGTGCGGTTCGCTTGATATCGGTTACAGCGGTTTCGGAACGGAGAAGATCGAGGAGGATGTATCGCAGCTCTTTCCAAACCTGAGAATCGCCCGGCTGGATACCGATACAACGAAGAAAAAGGGAAAGCTGCAGCAGGTGCTGAAGGACTTCCGTGAAGGGCAGTATGACATCCTTCTGGGTACCCAGATGGTAGCCAAGGGCCTCAATTTCCCGGGGGTCAGACTCGTCGGCATCGTTCTTGCCGACAGTACCCTCAATCTTCCGGACTTCCGTTCAGGGGAGAGAACTTTCAGCCTGATCGTACAGGTCTCCGGGAGAGCGGGGCGGTTTATGAACGATGGCAGGGTGATTGTTCAATCCTATAAAACCATGGTATCCGCGATCCGGCTCGCAGCAGCAGGAGATCTTCCGGCCTTCTATGAGGAGGAACTGCAGATCCGGCGACAGCTTCAATTCCCGCCTTTTTTCAGACTCTTCCGGATTGTTGCGCGGGGTAAGGACCGGAAAAAAGTTGAGAGGATTATCCGGGAGATCGGCAGACAATTATCGGAGATAGAAAAAGGCCCTTCGGAAATTCTGGGACCTTCTCCATGTCCGATCGAAGTTATAGCGGCAAATTATCGACAGCAGATTCTGATAAGAACCAGAAATTTCGGAAAGGCCCATGCCTTCCTCCGGAAGTGGTATGATCATTTTGAAAAACCCCAGGGAGTGTATATTGAAATGGATGTGGACCCGGTAAATCTTCTTTGACACAAGCCCATACATATAGGGTGACAGGTTTCATTGACTGGAAGGAACCTTTTTTGTACTATATGAACATGTTAGATATTGTTACTCTCGGAGATGATGTTCTCCGTCAGGATGCTGAAGAAATTGTGAATATAGATGAAGAGATAGCCCGGCTCGCCGAAGGGATGCTCAATTCCATGTATGCCGGTGACGGTATCGGACTGGCCGGTCCCCAGGTCGGCCTGCTTAAACAGATTTTCGTCTGTCATGCACAGAATGATCAGCCCAGGGTTTTTATCAATCCTCAACTTCTTGCAACCAGTCAGGAACAGATACCATATGAAGAGGGATGTCTCAGCATCCCGGGAGTGTGGGGAGATGTCATACGGCCTCAGGAAATCACCGTACAGGCAGTGAATGAAAAGGGGAAAGTCTTTCGAATCGATGCCGACGGGATTCTCGCCCGGGTGATACAGCATGAAATGGATCATCTCAAAGGGGTATTGTTCATAGATCATCTGAGCGAAGCTGCAAGAAAGAAGGTATTGAAGATCTACGAAAGGAAGCATCGCAAATAACTGCAGATCCGGAGGGAATCATCCATGAATGTGCTATTTGCCGGTACTCCGCAGATTGCAGTTCCAGCACTCGAAGCCGTTGCCGATCATCATCATGTTGTCGGTGTTCTCACCAACCCTGACAGAAAAAGCGGTCGCGGAAAAAAGAGCCTTCCTCCGCCGGTAAAAGAAAAAGCCCAGGACCTGGGCATACCTGTTTTCCAGTTCGAATCACTGAAACGGGAAGCCCGTGCAGCAATTTCTCCATTAGCTGCGGATATTCTCGTGGTTTTTGCCTACGGCCGTATCTTCGGACCGAAATTCCTGGCACTTTTCCCGAAGGGGGGGGTAAATATCCATCCATCACTCCTGCCCCGGTACCGGGGGAGTGTTCCGATGACTGCCGCAATACTGAACGGAGACCGTGAAACCGGAGTCACGATACAGAAGATTGCTCTCGAACTGGATTCGGGAGATATTCTCCTGCAGGAATCTTTCCCCCTTACCCTCAGAGAAACCGGCACGGACCTGTCCGACCGGTCTGCCGAAATCGGAGCCGAATTAATAGCGAAATCGCTTGCCTTGATTGAGGAGGGGAAGGTACAATCAAGGCGTCAGGATCCGGAACAGGCAAGCTATTGTCGGCGCCTTCGAAAGGAGGATGGTCTGATTAACTGGAGACTTCCGGCGCTTTTGATTGAACGGATGGTTCGGGCCTACACCCCCTGGCCCAGGGCCTTCACCTGTTGGAGGGGACATCAGCTTTCAATTCTTGAGGCCGTCCTTTGCCGGCAGGAGGATGGAAATAGCGGGGATGGACCCGGATCGACATCCGGAAATAATCCCTACGGTGAGGTCCTTGGTGTAGACAGGAAAAATGGAATTTTGATACAAACAGGGATGGGCCTTTTGTCTGTCCAGAGGCTGCAGCTGCAGGGTAAGAAGCCTCTTTTTTGGAAAGACTTCGTGAATGGAAATAAGGATCTGGTCGGAAGCCAGCTTGGAGATGTATGATGAGCGAAAATTTTGGATATGGAAAAAATGATCAGCTGAGAAATCAGGAATTAAAATACAAGCAGAGGCGGACACGGGATCCTGAATCAAAACTGTTTCGGACGATTCTCTTTTTTTCACTGGGTACATTGGCTGTTGCTCTTCTGAGTGCTGTTCTCACTTTCATACTTACTCTCGAGGGTAAGGAGGAAACGATGATTCCGGATGTCGGCGGCATGGAGCTGGCGAACGCGATCATCGAACTGCAGGACAAGGGGCTGTATGCCACTGTTCAGCTCAGGTATTCTGATAAATTGTCGGACAAAGGTACTGTAATCGGGCAGGATCCCGAACCGGGCGCGGTGGTGAAAGCAACGAGTGAAGTACTGCTGCGTGTCAGCAAGGGGGTAGCGGTTGAAAAGCTTGATAATTATGTCGGGTGGAGCATCATAGAACTGGAAAGCCATCTGAAAAGTCTGGAATCCGTTCTCGGACCTATTCTTACCCTCAATAGACCGTACATCCGGGTATTTGATACTTCTCCGCCGGGCACCATTCTGGAGCAGCAGCCGACCCCCGGTACCGAGCTGACGGTCCTCACGGAGCTGCAGCTTGTGGTGAGCAAAGGCCCCGAAGGGCAGATAACCCTCGTTCGGGATTATACCGGTATGGAATGGAGGGAAGCTCTCAACAGCATCATCAATTCAGGCAAACCCTTTATCTTCACGGTTACCCGGGATGAAGAAGGAGAAGCCGGTACGATAGTCTCGCAAACCCCGGAACCGGACAGGGAAGTTCCGACGGATACTCTTCATCAGCTTGTCATGCTGGAACCGCAGGAATTGGAGGAGGATTTTGAATTCGGCATTATTGAACGGGACCTGCCTGAATATCCGGTGCCGGTGCCCATTATCGTAGACCGTATTACTTCTTCCGGGGAGATTGAGAATATTCTGACCTTCGATCATAAGGGCGGACTGCTTACGATTCCCTATGTCGAGCGGGATGGCTCAACCATCGTAGTGCGTATTGACAATGAAGATGTTGTACGATTGCGGGTTACAAAGCAGGCTCTACAGTGATTTTTATCACTAATATTGACAGATCCGGGTATTTCATCTAATTTTAAGCTAACGCGAGCGTGGTGAAGTGGTATCACGGAAGCTTCCCAAGCTTCAATTGCGGGTTCAATTCCCGTCGCTCGCTTTTTTTTCCCCATCTTTCCATTTAATTCAAAACAAAAGACCCATATTCTCAACTTCATGTAGTTATCTTTGCATCTCCTTTATAATAATATTTTTATTGTAATTATAAAAACATTATGTTATAAATATAACATAATAGAATTCAAAAAGGAGATATTATGGAAGCTTTTGGATGGTTAGCATTGTTGCCGCCCCTCCTGGCTATTGTTTTAGCCATCTGGACACGGCAGGTTATTGTATCCCTCTTTCTCGGCGTATGGACCGGAGCGACCATCATAAATGGTTGGAATCCGATCACGGGAATGCTGGATTCATTTTCCACATACCTTGTCGGCAATTCCCTCGCGGACAGCTGGAATATAGGGATAATTATCTTTTGTCTGGTTATCGGAGGCATGGTCGGGGTGATCGGTAAACTGGGAGGCACGAAGGCGATTGCACAGGCTGTGGTACGCAAGGCCCGGTCTTCCCGCACAACCCTCCTGTCTACCGCCCTGCTCGGGATCATCATGTTTTTTGATGATTATGCCAATACCATGATCGTGGGAAATACCATGCGGCCGATTACGGACCATGAAAAAATCTCCCGGGAAAAATTATCCTACATAGTAGATTCAACCGCGGCACCGGTCAGTTCCATGGCGCCTGTTTCCACGTGGATAGCCATGGAGCTTGGTCTTATCGCGGCCGGGCTGCAGAGCATCAACGTCGAAGGGAATGCACTGATCGTATTCTTTCAGACGGTACCCTTCAGGTTTTATTCGATCTTTGCCCTGGTTCTGGTTTTTGCCTTGATTTTCAGCCGGAAGGATTTCAGTCTGATGTACAAGGCGGAGCTGCGCGCCCGGAGTACCGGCCAGGTTGTCGAACCGGGGACAAGCCCCATGATCGTCGAGGATAAGGATATTCTGCCCGATGACGGTGTTGACGGCTCCGTATGGGATGCTGTGATACCGATTGGGCTGTTTATTCTGGTAACGATCCTCGGCCTCTACTATAACGGGTATGAAGAAGGAAAAACGATCATACAGGCTTTTGGTGATGCGGATGCCTCGGTGGTACTTACCTGGTCGGCGTTTATCGGATCCATTGCCGCTATTGTAATAGGCCTGGTAAAGAAGGTCTTTTCCCTCAAGTCGGCTATGGATGCCTGGGTCGGAGGGATAAAATCGATGATGATTGCGGTTATCATTCTTTCCCTGGCCTTCGCTCTCAAAAGTGTTATTTCGGAAATGCAGCTTGCCGAATGGCTGGTAGCAGTTACCGAAGGTATCCTTAGCGGTCAGATTCTTCCTCTGATTGTATTTATCGTGGCAATGCTGATTGCCTTCGCCACGGGTACTTCATGGGGTACCAATTCGATTCTCATGCCCCTCGTCATTCCCATTGCAGCGGGTGTATCCGGTGCGGACGGTGTTCTCACACCGACCATAATCGCATCCATTGGAGCAGTTCTTACCGGTGCGGTATTCGGTGACCACTGTTCACCGATTTCGGATACGACCATTCTCTCTTCGATGGCCTCAGGAGCTGACCATATTTCTCATGTTCGAACTCAGATACCGTACGCGATCACCGCCGCCCTGGTAGCGGGAATCGTCGGCTTCATTCCGGCGGGTTTCGGTGTTCCGTCATGGATTCTGCTGATTCTGGGAACGATAGTAATCATACTTATTGTGAAATTTTTCGGGAAAAGAGTCGAAGACGATCCCGCCTTCAACAGCGGAACATAGATACGCCTGTATTGGCCGGGTCCGAAGACTCTGCAGGAGAATATCGGATCCGGCTCTTCCCCTCATATCCTTGCCTTTCAGATCAAGCTGAAGTACATTTAAATAACAGAAAAGTATGGAGGATAGTATGGACTGGAAGGAAAAACTGGAAAAGGGGCTCAACCAGGGCCTGGATAGTTCGAAGAAGTTATTTGACGGGGCAAAGCAGCAGGCCAGAAAATTGGGTGAGCAGAGTGTCCTTTCCCTCGAGGTCCGCCAACTGGAATCCAAAAGAACGGATGCCCTTCTGGAGCTCGGCAGCCGTGTATACGAGCTCCTCAGTCTCGAGGGGCAGAGTACGGTGACCAACAGGAGCAGCGGAGTGAAGGATCATCTGGAGGAGCTTGAGGAGATAAACCGGATGCTGGAGCAAAAAAGGGCATCCCTCAAAAAAGAGGAACGAAAAAAAACATCCTGAGCTGTTGACATTCCTCGGTATAATATATACATTTCACATCACCGACAAATCATTTGTTTGAAATTATCAACCAACAGAGTTCGGTACACATAATTATTTAACAAATCGACAGTAACATGTTGACAACATGGCCTAAGATTTGTTATAAAGCGTGCACGCCCTGAGGGAAACCGAGGGAGCGAAGCGAAGGTCTTTTACAGAGGGAATAGGGAAGGGGAGAATTAAGAGAAGTCAATGTGAGAGCGA